>TARA_R100000306_G_scaffold61844_2_pt1 | contig 34132 bp, 30 predicted proteins | sample TARA_R100000306 | Tara Oceans TARA_R100000306 (sample SAMEA2620824) | marine metagenome | biome: marine biome (ENVO:00000447); feature: mesopelagic zone (ENVO:00000213); material: "saline water (ENVO:00002010), including plankton (ENVO:xxxxxxxx)" | depth 1000 m | reverse complement strand
AAGGTCTTGGCCTGCAAGCACGGTAGGTCTGCCATCTATATAGATTTGTACCCCTGCCTTCCCCTCAACAATTACCGAATTGTTATTGTCTATTACAACACCAGGTGCCTTCCGAAGGAGTTCAAACCCATTGCTCCCGGTAGCATTTATCGTTTTGTCTACATTGAATACCGTTTTATCTGCTAGTACTTCAACGATAGGCTTTTCTGCAATTACCATGACTTCATCCAGCGATTCGGTAGCAGTTTGCAACGTAATTGTACCTAGGTTCATTGGGCGCTCTGTAAGTGTTATTTTTTCTGAAAAATAAGTGGTGAACCCTACGCTACTGACTTTTAGCAAATAATCACCTGAAACGATGTCTGGCATGCTAAATTTTCCGAAGTCGTCTGTAATCGTTGCCTTTACCAACGTACTATCTGAAGCTTTTAGGAGTATAGTAGTTGCGAACGGAATAGGAGTCTTTGTATCGTCGACGACAGTTCCAGAAACAGAATTCTGACTTAAAAGGAAACTGCAAAAGAGCAAGGAACATGTAAAAATTATTGTCTTCATACCTTCGTTTATTTGATTTGATGGTTCAAAGATGCGTTTTGTATTTTTCCTACAAAAGGAGTAACAGACCAATGGGCTAAGGAAGCGTTGAATGGTCCCGAGCCGATTTGGCTGTCTATAGGCCCATTGGTCGAAATATGACTTGTTTGATACCAGACACGCTATAGTTTTGTCAACGAATTAGAAAAAATAGCAATATGAAAACTATAGTATTTTGCATTACAGCAGTTGTCTTTTCGCTTCCATTGTTTGCACAGGATTATGTCGCAGTGGTGGCAATGGATGATGTTACTTATTATTATCCTGAAAAAACTATATTTCGTTTGTATGATAGCAAAAATGAGGTGACGTTAATAGAAAAAGACAAGCCCATAGAAGTTTCTGGTGATTATCGTTTGGAAGCAGATGTTTTCTGGAAGGATACTCCAGAGATTATTAAAAGTAACGGCGGGTCGCTAGCGATATATTTTAAAGAGAACAATTATTTCAAATCATTAAACGGAGACAAAGCCTCGAAAAAAAGAACAGTTTATGGTGGTGATTATAGCGCCCCTAGGGAAAAGAGTCGAGATTTTTCACCATCTAAAGAGGTGCCCGGTACCCATAATGTCTCTTTTGCATTTTCAAATGGAATGAACGTTTCTTATGCCGACGGTGTCGTGATTGCGAATCAGAATGGAAGGCCGCTGCAGGTAAAGGGACATTATATTATTTACGGGAAAGAAGATATTTTGAAGCTGAGTTATAACCCTAAGAACAAGGAGGTTTGGTATTATTTTGAAAAAAACAAAAAGTAAACCTAAAAAAACTTCAGTAATTTACCGCGATGGAAATTAAAACCCAGCCATATTCTTTTAAAATTAGATCTAAGGAAATTCTGATTATCTTCTTATTCTATTTTTTGTTTTCGTACCTCTACAATGTTGTGCTTTGTTACAACATGAGTGCCGTTCCTAACTTTGATGGTAGTTATTTTAGATTGAGTGACTATTGGTATCGTTCTGGGATGCAATATGTATTTTTCTTTTTCGCCTCTATCCTTATTTGGTTTTTCTGCGTCTACCTGTTGAGAAAACAAAAACGTTGGTTCCAGATAGCAGCGGTTGCCTTGGTGACGCCATTTGTAATTTACCTAATGCGTGAACTACGTTATATGGTGGTAGACAGCATGGAATTAGGTAGATTAACTGGAACTGGGGAAATTTGGGATTGGTATATCCCGTTGTTGTTTTTTTATATTCAATTTGGCTGTTTTTTCGCCTATCAATACTTTAAAGAATACCAACGAAAATTGAAATTAGAAGCTGAATTGAGACAAGCCGCATTAAAAAGTGAATTGTCTGCAATTAAAGCACAGTTGAATCCGCATTTTCTGTACAATATTTTTAACACGATCAATGCGTCAGTGCCGCCTGGGCAAGAAAATACGCGGCAGCTCATTGCGAAATTGAGCGATTTGTTCCGGTATCAATTACGTGCTTCCCAAGAAGATTTGGTTCCTTTGGGCGAAGAACTTCAGTTTGTACAAAATTATTTGGCTTTAGAAGGAGAGCGATTTGGAGATCGCCTACATGTTGAAATTGATGTAGATAAGGCACTTTATGATGAAAAAATCCCACCGATGCTGTTGCAGCCTTTGGTAGAAAATTCGGTAAAACATGGCCTAAGTCCGCTGGTCGATGGCGGATCGATTAAAATTTCCGTAGAAAAGAAAGATAAAAGGCTCCATTTTAAAATAGTCGATACAGGCGTTGGTGTAAAAGATTTTGACCAAATATTCAATAAGGGGCTAGGGCTCACAAATACACGCTTGCGATTAGAGAAAATGTACCAGACGCAGCTACTGGTAACCCCAAATGAACCCCAAGGACTATTAGTTAAATTCAGTATCGATGTATAAAGTAATTGTTATAGACGATGAAGCTGCGGGCCGAAAGTTGATCAAGGAATACCTTAAAGATTTCCCAGAATTGATCTTAGTTTCTGAAGCCAACAACGGGGTAGATGCGGTTAAAGAAATAAATAAATTTAAGCCAGACCTTATTTTTTTAGATATACAGATGCCAGGTCTTACGGGCTTTGAAGTACTGAATCACCTAGAGGAATTACCACAGATTATTTTTTCGACGGCATACGATAAATACGCCTTAAAAGCATTTGATGTACATGCAATTGATTACCTATTAAAACCATATGAAAAGGAACGTTTTCAGGTTGCAGTTGAAAAATTAAAATTTGGTGAAAACCAAAAGGGTATTGCGCCCTTAGCTCAAAACCTGATGCTCGAAAACCCAGCGTACCCCGAACGTATCTTGGTTGAATACAACAAACGCCTTATTACAATCGCAGTTCAGGAAATAGAATGGATTGAAGCGTATGGCGACTATTCAAAGTTGCATACAAAAAAGGAGACCTTTGTGAGCAATTTTGGCATCTCACAACTAGAAGAGAAGTTAAATCGAACTTATTTTCTTAGAGTACATCGATCTTCTATTGTAAACCTAAGTGCTATTAAACAATTGGAGAAGTACGGCAAAACCTATGAAATAACTATGAACAATGGAGCTAAAGTTCGTGTGAGCAGGGGGTATATGGATGCGGTTCGGAGGTTTATTTTTTAAAGTATTTCAGAAATAGCTTTCACGATCAGCACAATTCCTGATAATACCATGATAGTGATCAGCCAACGTCTAAATGCCAATTTGCTCATACGTTGTAACAGCCATTTTCCTATAAGATTTCCCACAATGGCACCTAATCCCATCGCAATACCCAGTATCCAAAGTTCGGTGGTGAGTAAACCGAAAAATGCATAGCTCCCTATTTGTGCAATTCCTAAAAAGAAACTTTGGGCACTCTTGGTACCAATCAACTCTTCTTTATCGATTCCGGCGTTTAATAGAAACGGATTTAAAATCGGTCCCATACCACCTGTAAATGTACCAATGATAGCAATGAAAAATCCGAGGGGTATAAAATACCAAAGCGCTACGGGAAAAGACCGTTCTTTTTTTCCAAACCGATATTGAACTAGCGTACTGACTAAAAATAGCCCCACGACCAACTGAATCCAATAAATTTTTACTTCAGAAAATAGCCAGGCAGCGAATATGGCGCCCAACATAGCAGAAGGTACATAGTACCAAAATACCTTCCAGTTTATGTATTTCCAAAAAATGATAATACGAGAAGGTCTGCTTATAAATGTTCCTAAATTAATCACTTGGGCAGTTTGTCCAGTACCGAGAAGTGCATTGAGTATTGGGATTTGCATTAAGGCTCCGCCACCGCCACTTATGGTAGAAAGTGTAAAGGCCGCTGCGCCCAACACAAATAGGCCGAGAAGTAACCAAATAGAAATATCTGCTACCATGGTTTACATAAAAAAACCCGCACTAAGGCGGGATTTGTTTAATAGCTTGCTACTTATATATTCGGAATCACTAACTCTTGTCCAGGATGGATCATATCAGGATTCTTTAATTTATCTCTGTTGGCTTCAAAAATTGCGTTGTATTTCATCGGGTCCTTATAGTAGTGCTTTGCAATTTTACTGAGTGACTCACCACTTTCAACAGTATGTCGCGCGTATACGGTAGTATCTGCTACCTTAATATCGGCCATGATGTCTGACGGATTCTCACCTCCAGAAGCTTTAATTTCGTCCCACAAAAGGTTTTTCTCGTATTGGGTATTTGCAGTTCCTGTAATATGAAGTTTGTTTCCATCGACCTTTACGTCTCCATTTTGGATTTTTAGTTTTTCACCTAAATCTAAGACGTTTTGATATTTTGCTTTGACCATAATTTTTGTTTTAGTGTTACGCTTATAAAGATACAAAAATTAGGCAGTTGCCGTAGATTCCGTAACACAACTTTAATAGTTGTAAGATCATCACAATTTTTTAACTAAAACTTGATTTTTCTCATATCATTTAACGTAACATTAGTGAATTGTTAATAGTATATGCACGGAAACCGCACTATCTTTGATTAAATAATTAATAAAACCAACAATACTATGAAAATAATGAAATTATGTATGTCACTAGCTGTAGTTGCTATGTTATTCGCGGCCTGTGACGATGGAAAAAAGAAAGAAGCTGAAGCAAAAGCTGAACAAGAAAAGATGGAAATGGAAGCCAAAATGAAGGCTGATGAGGAAGCTAAAATGATGGAGGCTGAAAAAATGAAGATGAGAGAAAATTCAATCGCTTCTATTGCAATGAAAAATGAAAATTTTTCAACCTTAGTAGCTGCATTAAAGCAAGCAGATCTTGCAACGACCTTTATGGAAGAAGGTGAATACACCGTATTTGCACCTACCAATGATGCGTTTGCAGCTGTTCCTGCAGCAAGCATGGACATGCTTATGAATGATGATAATAAAGCGAAACTACAAAACTTGCTAAAATATCACGTAGTAAGTGGAGAGTGGAAAGCCGATGCTGTAATTAAAGCGATTAACGACAACAACAACGCTTATAACGTTACTACCTTAGCAGGAGAAAATCTTGTACTTTCTCTAAAAGATGGTAAAGTAATGGTAAAAGATGGAAAAGGAAAAATGGCTACTGTAGTGATGGCTGATGTAGATGCTTCTAACGGAGTGATACACGCTATCGACAAGGTAGTTATGCCAAAAGGATAATCTCCTTTTACATAAGTTAAGTAAGTAGAAAAGACCTCAAGAAATTGGGGTCTTTTTTATGTTTTTTGTAGCGCCTATTTTTTGGAAAGGTATTCAAACTGTTGCAAATCTTGGGTGTTGGTGATCGGGTAGGAGATACCTTCCCTTATCACAATATTTTGGTCTGCAATTTCTAATACATCCTGATAATAATGGTCAGTTATCAAAATACCTTTGTGATGCTTAAGAGCAACCAAGAATTCTTTCAAACGCTCTTTATGAAGTGGTTCGAGCATAGAAAAGGGCTCGTCTAACATCAAAAAAGGATGCGGGAGATGCGACAGTAAAACCACTTCAAAATACTTTAATTCGCCAAGCGATAACTGTTCCACTGTTTTGTGGGTCATCGTTGCAATATGCGAATCGTAAAAAATAGCGTCTTGTTTTTCTTCGGAACTGTGAAAGAGCGGAATTATATCACGTACCTTTCTATTCTTCGGTAAAAAGCCGTGTTGTGGTGCATACCCTATGAGTTGCTTCGGAATTATTTGAGACGGTCTCACCAGTTGCCCATCGATTGAAACTTTAATAAAATCTGCCTTTAAAGTCCCGAAAAGAAGTTTCAGCAATGTAGATTTTCCTGAACCATTTCTTCCGAAGAGCCCAACAATAGTTCCCTTTTCAATTTGAAAAGAAACCTCTCGAACAATTTTTTTTCGTCCAAACGATTTAACGGCACTATGTAATTGAAGTACTTCCAAATATGAATAGAAATAATGGCAGGCAAACAAGAAAAATAGGAAGTCCTACCAACAAATTGATGATGAATGCGGATTTTGCGAGCTGCCATTTGGTAATGCCCAGGTTGTAATAGCTGTAAAATTCATTTTTTCTAAAATATTGAAACCCCAATAAACCCATACCAAAGGCTAGGGTGCAGAATAGGAGATACCCCCACAGTACGCCAAACAGTACTAAAACAACAAAGCCAAATGCCGCTATAAACGGGAAAATAGATCTATAAAATTGCCAATAGGGGCGGAGATTCATATGTTTAATTCATGAATACTTAGTGGTTACAGCCCATATGCAAAAATCCTTTACTTTCTTGATGCCATGGGAACGCTTCACTGTGTTTATTGTCTTCCCACCAAAAAGGCTTCCGTTTTTTGTCATTGTTTCCAATCTCGTTCATGGTATCTGCATCGTAAAGACGACCATTTACCATCACCATTTCAATGGTATTCGTGTTTTCAATGTTTTCTAATGGGTTTTCATTCAACACAATAAGATCTGCCAGTTTCCCAACTTCCAAAGAACCAATATCATCTCCAGCTCCAATATATTCTGCTGCATTAATCGTAGCTGTTTTTAATGCTTCCAAATTGCTCATACCCCCTGCGGCAAGCATCCAAGTTTCCCAATGGGCTCCCAGACCTTGCAATTGGCCGTGTGCTCCCATGTTTACTTTTACGCCGGCATCACTTAATTGTTTGGCCGTTTTAGAGACCAATACATGTCCGTTTTCATATTCTGAAAGCGGTACCATTGTTCTGTGTCTTGATCGGGAATCTATGACCGCTCTAGGTGAAAAGGTGAGGAGTTTTTCATTTTCCCAAACATTGTCACGTTGATAGTAAAAATACTCTCCGTTTAAACCGCCATAATTAACAATGAGCGTGGGTGTGTAGCCCGTTCCGCTCTTACCCCATACCTCCAAAACATCTTTATAAACAGGTGCCACTGGGATGTTGTGTTCTACCCCCGTATGACCGTCGATAACCATGGTCATGTTGTGATAAAAGGTGGAGCCACCCTCAGGAACCACATTGATCCCTTCTTCACGGGCTGCCTGCAATACTTGCTGGCGTTGCTCTCTTCTGGGCTGATTATAGCTTTTTACACTCTTGGCACCAAATGCCTTTGTTCTGCGGATACTGCTTCGCGCATCTTCCAAATTATTGATAACAGCTTTAAAATCGCCATCGGCTCCGTATAAAATAAATCCGGTAGAAAACAATCTAGGTCCTACAAGGCTGCCCGTTTTCTGTAATTCTGAAAGTGTAAAAACTGTTTCTGTATTGGCTGAAGGGTCGTGTGCGGTCGTTACACCATAGGCAAGATTCGCCATAAATTGCCAATTTTGCTGTGACGGGATACCAGATCGAAACGCACCTATATGTGCGTGTGCGTCTACCAAGCCCGGCATAATGGTCTTTCCGGTAGCATCATAGACCTTGGCATCGGCTGGAATTCCGATTTTCTGCCCCATCCCAATGATTTTATTTCCTTCTATAATAATGGTACCACTGCCCATCACTTCATCTCCTTTCATGGTAATGATACGCGCATTGGTGAAGGCAATTTTACCAGTGGGTGTATCGGTAGGGACCGTTACACCGATTTTAATCCCTGAAGTTGGCATTTCAGATGGGGTTTCAGAAGCTCCCGGTAAAAAGGTGAATTTTTCATTTAACGTATTGCTGAAATACTCGTCGCCAAGAGTCCACATTACTTTTTGACTATTCGCAGCCCAATGAATATTTACTCCTGCGTCTTTCGCAATTTGCTGAACAGGAACAGAGTTGCTCTTTCCGTCTAAAGTAATGGGTTTACCATTGGTTACCAGCGGGGCGATATACACCTTATGAAGGTTTGAAAACGCAACCCATTTATTATCAGGACTAGGCACGATATGGTTGGCATATTTTGAAATAAGGTGTTCTTGCTCATCGTTTCCATTAAGATTAACGCTGATTAATTTTTTTGTGAGATTTCCGAAATACGTACCGCCAGTTTGTAGGAAAATACGTTTTCCGTCGCTAGAAAATGTTGGGTTCTCTCCCTTATTTATTACGAAATTTTCGTTGGTTCCCGATTTGTTGATGGTGTAAATACCAGGCTTTTTAGTGAAACTGAATCCTTGGTCTGCATTCCCACTTTCTTTTCTGAAAGCTAGCATTTGTCCGTTTCTAGAAAACGATGGCGTACGATAAATGGCTTTGCTGCTCGTGAGTTTGGTAGGGGTTCCACCTTGGGCAGGTATCATAAAAATGGCACCTTTCTCGAGGTCGTTCCAACTGACGTAAGCAATAGTGCTTCCATCTGGGGAGATGGTCGGTTCAAACTCAAAATCGGTGCCTGTAGTTAATCTTTTCGGAGTGCCATTGGGTAGCTCCTTTCGCCAAATATAACCCAAAGCATTGAAAACTAAAAATTTTCCATCGGGTGAGGTAACAGCGTCTCGTATCACCTTCGAAGTGACCATGTCTTGCGCTACCGGACTCTTGGTGTGTACGGTTTCAGCTAAGTCAATTTTTACATCGGCAGTAAATGGTATGATAGACGCTTGTTGGTTTTCAATATTGATTTTATTGATTTTTCCTCCACTCCAAAAGACCAGCTCTTTATTATTTGGCATCCAATCAAAATTTGGATACACGCCAAAAATCGCCCAAGCTTCTTGTTGGTCTTTGTTCAATTGGTCGTAAACAGGCCACTCTTCACCCGTTTCAAGATCGTGGATATAGAGTACGCTCTTTTCACGCACTCTTTTTACAAATGCTAACTTCGATCCGTCTGGCGATACGGTAGGCCGTGCAGCGCCACCTGGGCCTCCGGTAATGGTTTCTGTGGTACCGTCGTTAAAATTGTATCGTTTGATTACATAAATCTGGCTGTTCGGGTCTTTGTTGTACTTAAAGAACCCTCCCGGATACATGTCTTCTGAATAATAAAGGTATTTTCCATCTGCTGAAACCCACGGTTCATTTACATCTTGTTGGTCGTTTTTACGCTCGGTAAGTTGCAATCCGCTACCGCCCGTCTGATGGTATTGCCACAATTCGCCTGCACCGAGACTTCTGCCGGAAGTAAAGTGTTTACGGGCAATCAAATAATTGCCATCGGGCATCCAAACAGCATTGTTCAATAAGCGAAAATCTTCTTTGGTGATTTGCTTGGCGTTTTCTCCATCGGCATCCATTACCCATATATTATCACCGCCGCCAGCATCACTTGTAAAAGATATTTTAGTACCGTCTGGGCTGAATCTCGGTTGAATTTCAAAAGGAATACCACTACGAATCACCTTGGCTTTACCACCTGTAATTGGCATGGTGTAGATATCTCCCAGCATATCGAACACAATGGTTTGACCATCAGGGCTTACGTCCAGATTCATCCAAGTTCCCTCATCTGTTGTAAAACTGTGTGTTTTATAGTTGAAACCCATGCCTGGGTCTGCTACATTCCATTCGGTAGTTTCTTTTTCTTTTGAATCTTTCTTTTTATTTTTTTTCTGAGTGTAAGAGTTGGTAGTGCAGAACAACATTACTGCTAACAAGAAAGGGTTAATTTTCATCTGATTTCAATTTTAGAATCCTCTAAAATACGTATTTAATTGCTCTGGGTAAAATTAAACCAAAAAGCAGGAGGGATGAAGCATTATTTATAGCGAATGCTGCTATTGGTTTTGTGTTTCTAACTTATATAATTCCATATGTTTTTATATTTAACAAGTTGTGCAAAGGTGCTCTTAATAGCCTTGTTTTCTGGCGAGGACAGCGAAGGGTCTGCTGTCAGAGTTTTTATGGCATAGTTACGCGCGAGTTTTAAGATTTCAGCATCTTTCACAATATCTGCAATGCGCAGGTTCAATACCCCGCTTTGTTGGGTGCCCATTAAGTCTCCAGGACCTCTTAATTTTAAGTCTACTTCACTAATTTCGAAACCGTCGCTGGTTTGGGCCATGGTCTGGATACGCGTTTTGGCATCAGCACTCAATTTGTGGCTGGTCATTAAGATGCAATAGCTTTGTTCTGCACCGCGTCCTACGCGCCCTCTAAGTTGGTGCAGTTGTGAGAGTCCGAATCGTTCGGCACTTTCAATCACCATCACAGAGGCATTGGGAACATTTACCCCCACCTCAATAACCGTGGTAGCAACCATAATCTGGGTTTCGCCCTTTACAAACCGCTCCATTTCATACTCTTTGTCTGCCGGTTTCATTTTCCCGTGCACAATAGAGATTTGATAGGTTGGCGCCGGAAAATCTCTAGCGATGCTTTCATAGCCGTCCATTAGGTCTTTGTAATCTAGTGCTTCACTTTCCTGAATGAGTGGATACACAATATAGACTTGCCTTCCTTTTTCAATTTCATCCCGTAGAAACCGAAATACTTTTAAGCGATTGGCATCGTATCTGTGCACCGTTGTAATTTCTTTTCTCCCTGGCGGAAGTTCATCAATTACACTATTGTCTAAATCGCCATACACACTCATGGCCAATGTTCTTGGAATGGGTGTGGCCGTCATCACCAAAACATGCGGAGGGTATTCATTTTTGTGCCACAACTTACTGCGTTGCGCCACTCCAAAACGATGTTGCTCGTCAATAATTGCGAGTCCGAGATTCTTGAATTTCACCTTGTCTTCCAATAGGGCATGAGTGCCAATAAGAATGTGTAATTCACCGTTTTCTAACGATTCATGAATTTTTTTTCTATCTGAAGTATTTGTTGAACCAGTCAATAATGAAACGCTGATATTCAAGTTTTTAGATAATTCAATAAAACTCTGATAGTGTTGAGCTGACAAAATTTCAGTAGGAGCCATCAAACAGGCTTGAAAACCGTTGTCAAGTGCCATGAGCATTGACATGAACGCTACTATGGTCTTGCCAGAACCTACATCGCCCTGCAATAACCGGTTCATCTGTGCATTACTGCCCAAATCTGCCCTTATTTCTTTCAGCACCCGCTTTTGTGCGTCGGTTAATTTGAAAGGCAAATGCTCGTTGTAAAAGGTGTTAAAATTCTCACCAACCGTTCGGAAGGGATACCCTTTTATTTTGGCTTTGTGCAACTGATTTTTCCGAAGCAATTGCAATTGGATAAAGAATAATTCTTCAAATTTTAAACGGTATTGTGCACGTGATAGTAGCTCATTGCTCTGCGGAAAATGAATATTAAACAACGCTTCTTTTTTCGACAATAATTTTAAGGAGGTTAATATGGGTTCCGATAAGCTTTCGGAAAAAGCGTTCTTGGTTTCTAGGAACAGCTGTTGCATCAACGAGTTCATCACCTTATTGGTGATGCCGCTATTAGAGAGTTTTTCAGTAGAAGGATAAATGGGTTGCATGGCAGAACGCAAGCTTTGTTCATGCACTGAAAGTAGTTCCATTTCGGGATGGGGCATGGATGGGATACCATTAAACCAGTTTAACTTTCCGAAGATCACATACGGAACATTAATTTTAAGCTGCTCGCGTATCCATTTCTGTCCTCTAAACCAAACAAGTTCCATCTTGCCGGTGTCGTCTACAAAGGTAGCTACGAGCCTACTCCCGCGTTTTTGGGCTACCGATTTTATATGGGTAACCTTCCCAATAATCTGTACTTCAGCATTGGTTTGCTGTAACTGTCCAATTTTGTAGTATTGGGTGCGGTCTAAGTACCTGTTGGGGTACAAGTTAAGTAGGTCCTGAAAGGTATGAATGCCCAATTCCCTTTTCAGAAGATCGGCCCGATTTGGGCCCACACCCTTGAGATAATCGATTGGAGTTTGTAGAAAATTGGGATTCATAGAACGAATTTACTTAATTTGGCAGAACTATTGATTCCCCTTTTCTATGAAATATCTCATACTGTTTTTATGTACCGTAGCCACTTGTTTTTCACAACAAACCGAGGTAGTCGATTTCAAAAAAGTCACAGCGCTTATTTTTCCTTCTGCTTCAGAGCAGAATGTGAAAGGTGAATACATTCTTGAATTTAAAATTTTAAAAAATACCGATTCGGTGTTTGTAGACGCCAAGAATATGACGTTGCGCTATTTTTCTGCCGATGGGATCGAAGCCGAAGCTACCGATGATGCCCTTATTTTCAGGGGAAACTTTAAAGCGGGGCAGACCTACAAGGTAAATTTTAGCTATACCGCAGAACCCAAGCAAACACTATACTTTACAGGAAATCAGATTTGGACACAGGGTCAGGGGAAATACACTTCACATTGGTTGCCGAGCATAGACGACATGAACGACAAAATTGAATTTGATATTCAATATTTTGCTGAAAAGGGAGAAACTGTTGTCGCCAATGGAAAGTTGTATGATTCGGTGCTACTTCCACCATCTAAAACCTATCGGTTTGATATGCAGAAGCCCATGGCCAGTTATTTGGTGGCTTTTGCCATGGGAAATTATAAAAAGCGCGAGACGGTTTCAAATAGCGGCGTTCCTATAGAGTTATACCTTTCCGAAGAAGATACTGCTAACTTTGAACCCACATACCGCTATACCAAAGAGATTTTCGATTTTCTAGAGACTGAAATCGGAGTGCCCTATCCTTGGCAAAATTACAAACAGGTGCCCGTGCGCGATTTTCTGTATGCAGGTATGGAGAATACAACAGCCACTATTTTTTCTGAAGCTTTTGTGGTTGATAGTATCGCTTTTGTAGATAGAAATTACGTGAACGTGAACTCCCACGAGCTGGCACACCAATGGTTTGGAAATCTAGTAACCGAAACTTCTGGCACCCACCATTGGCTGCAAGAGGGCTTTGCGACTTATTATGCCTTGTTGGCTGAGCGTGAAATTTTTGGTGATGATTATTATTACTGGAAATTATATCAAACCGCAGAGCAATTGAAGTCGCTCAGCGATGAAGGAAAAGGACAATCGTTACTAGACCCGAATGCGAGTTCGCTCACTTTTTATGAAAAAGGAGCTTGGGCCCTGCATACGTTGCGGGAGCTTATTGGTGACACGGCATTCAGAAAGGCAATTCAAATGTATCTAGCCAAATACAGTTTTAAGAATGTGACAACTGAAAACTTTTTAGATGAAGTACGTGCTGCGACCACCATGGATATTTCGGAATGGGAGAAAGATTGGTTGCAACAAACCGCTTTTAAGGCAGAGCAGGCGTTTAATTCGCTGTTGAAATCGTCTTTCATTAAAAAATATTTTGAATTAAACAGGCTAGCGGCGCTTCCACTTTCAGAAAAGAAAATTCAATTAACTACGGCACTCACTTTTCCAGACGATTTTATTGGTAAGGAAGCCGTGTATCAACTCGTTGGTGAGCCTATAGAAGAAACGGTTCCGCTGTACAAGAAAGGGTTTGAGAGTAAGAATATTTTAGTAAGACAGGCAATAGCCTTAAGTCTGGCTGAGATACCAATAGCGCTCAAAACCGACTTTGAGAGCTTGTTGAATGATGCATCATACGTGACACAGGAAGCTGCATTGTACGGTTTGTGGACGAACTTCCCGGAAGATCGCGCCATGTATTTGGATGCAATGAAAAATAGCATCGGATTTCAAGATAAAAACATAAGGCAATTATGGCTTACCTTGGCCATTGTAACGCCCACGTATAACGAAACCGCAAAACCTCGATATATTGACGAATTACGGTCGTATACTAGCCCAGCATACAGTTTTGAAGTCCGCCAAAAAGCATTTGGGTACATCAATGAGATTCAGTTGTACGACGAGACGGTAGTGAACAACTTGGTAAATGCCTCAGTACATCACAATTGGCGCTTCAGGAACACTGCTAGGCAATTGTTGGACGAAGTTTTAAAGAATCCAGGAACCAAGGAAGCGCTTAAAAGAACTATGAATTCATTTACTAATGCAGAAAAAAATTACCTTTCCCGTATCTTTAGTGAACAATGAAAGCATTAGTAATTTCAGGCGGAGGAAGTAAGGGCGCATTTGCAGGGGGTGTGGCGCAATACCTGTTGGAAGGACTTGGGCAAGAATATGACCTTTTTGTGGGTACCAGCACGGGTAGTTTATTGATTTCGCATCTGGCAATGCACAAGGTCGAAAAGATAAAGGAAGTGTATACTTCGGTAAATCAAGAAAGCATATTCAGTAGTTGCCCTTTTGTTGTAAAGAAAACGAATTACGGCGGAAAAGAAATCGCTATTAACCATTTTTCGGTGCTCCGAAATTTTCTCAAGGGAAGTAAAACCTTCGGCGAAAGCCAAAACTTAAGAAAGCTTATTGAAAAAACGTTTACTAAAGACGAATTTGATCTGCTGAAAAACGGCCCAAAGGAAATAGTTGTCACTGTTTCTAACCTTTCTTTAAACCAAGTGGAATACAAATCGATTAACGATTTTGCGTATCAGGACTTTTTAGATTGGATTTGGATTTCCTGCAATTATGTACCATTTATGAGCCTAATAAAAAAAGAAGGCTGCGAATATGCCGATGGTGGTTTTGGCAGTATGGTGCCTATTGAAGAAGCCTTGAATAGGGGTGCCACCGAAGTAGACGTAATTATACTAGAAACCGATGTTACGTATTACAATCGTTTGCCCGTCAGGAATGTATTTTCATTGCTAACCTCTATACATAGTTATATGCTAGATCGGGTAGAAAAGCAAAATATCCGCATCGGAAAATTTGTGGCGACCAACAAAGATGCCATCATCAACCTGTACTACACACCCACGGTGTTAACGACCAATTCTTTAGTTTTTGATAAAAAAGCGATGTCGCTTTGGTGGGAGCAAGGATTCAATTATGCTAAAATGAAGAACAAGGAATTAAATGAGACCAAGGTTTCAGACGCTTCAGAATAGTTCCTTTGATATAGGGGAAAAACCCTATTTTACCAAGGCTATCACCCCGAATTTAGCTTCGATTTTGATGTAAATCACTTATAATCAGATTGTTTTGTCATTTGTACGAAATATCAAATTGATTTTGTGATGATATTTACCGTAACTTTATGGAAATTAATACATTAAAACTATGAAAAAAACAAACCAGCTTTTTCCGTTTATCCTTTTTGCAGCGTTATCTATGTTTATCATCACTAGCTGCGAAGACCCTGTAGATCCGCCTCAAAACAGCAAGCCACCAGCACAGCTTGTTTCGGTGGGACAAGCCAAAGAGATGTTCGATGCGTATAGCGAACGACGCGTACAGTTAATTAGAAATTACGAGTCGTCTATAGATAGCACACAAGACTTCCATCCTACACGTTTTGGAGAATACGATTACGAAACCATGAAACAGTACATGGCTTTTATAGAATCTGAAGCGAAACTGGCGAATGTGCGTATTAGCGGACTTCGTTTTTATTTAGTAAACTACCCAAATGCAGGTCAGTTTGGCGATGGAAACGATATTAAATACCCTCGGCAGAATTCGTTTGTACTTGTTCCTACAACAAAGTCTGACGGTGAAGAACTGGGCTTTATCACTCGTAAAACCGCCGATGGAGGTAGAACGGTGGTGTACATTAAAGACTGGTTGAAAGAGCAGCCAGGTGGAGATACACCAGAACAACAACGAACCAATAAGCAAAACCAGACAACAGGTGCACTAAACGCTACAGGAAGTCCTGGCTTTGCAAAACCAAAATTCATGTTCATCAACGCCATGATGGGCGCTAACATGTCTGTAGACGACGGAGATGACGTGAGTTTATTGTTAAACGAATCAAATTTGGTACCGCCACCCCCACAGCAAGGAACTGATTTTGATGATTAGCATTTAAGCCTTGGACCACTCGGGATTTTATACGGTTTTATTTTATGCAGTCCTTGCCTTTGAAGGATTGGCTGCTTTGTTGGCCTTTGTATGCTACAAAAAATATAGCCATACCTATCTCCGTTTTTTTCCTTGGTTATTGTTGTACACTTTTGTTACTGAAATCGCTGCTACTTTCATGTGGGAGCGGTTTGAGGGCAACGTAGTGTTGTACAATATTTATAATATTGTCTTTTTTTTGTATTTCTATTTTGTGTTTTATAAGCATACCAAAAGCATTCGTGATCGAAACCTAATTCTGATTGCCACAGCAATTTTTTTAGTGTCGTGTGTGGCAAACCTTGGCTTTAGTTCGTTTTTGGAGAATCCACAGCTACTGGCTTACATAACAGGGGCATGTATGCTCATTTTTTGTATTATTTTATACTTCGTTGGTATTTTATACACCCCACGGGTTTTAAAAATAAAAACAGAGCTTTTGTTTTGGGTTAGTATCGGTCTTTTATTGTTCTATGTAGGGTATATCCCCATTAAGATTACACGTCACTTTTTTACTGAAATTGATAATAGTTATCATATTTTGAGAAGTGTTCACCGTATCTTGGTACTTATCATGAATGCCTGTTTTATAATCGGATTTTTATGGACCAGACGGAAATAGCTGCACTCGTATCGGTATTAATACTCTTGGTGTTGGTGGGAATCATCATTACGCTGGTTACTGTTTTTGTAAGGCGAAAGAACAAATTGTTGCAAGAGCAAAAGGAAGCACAAGAAGCTTTTGAAGCAGAACTTTCAGAAACACAAATAGAAATCCGTGAAGAAACCTTGCGAAACATTAGCTGGGAACTACATGATAATATCGGCCAATTAATGACGCTGGCGAAGATTCAGGTACAATTAGCAAAAGAAAAGCCTGAAACTATAGATGAGGCTTCAGAAACCATAGGAAAAGGGATTAACGAATTACGGGCACTGTCTAAATTAATCAATCCCGAAGCATTAAAAAGCTTGACCTTGGTAGAAGCCGTACAGTTAGAGATGGAACGCTTTAATAGAATTGGTTTCGTAAATGCAACCTATGATGTAGCGGGACAACCAATCTCGATTGGCCCTGATAAAGAAATTATTGTGTTTCGGATTTTACAGGAGTTTTTTTCGAATACCATTAAACACTCTAAAGCAACCCATCTTGATGTCTCATTGATGTATTCAAAATACACATTGCGAATAGAGGCGAAAGACGATGGCGTTGGATTTTCCAGCGAAAATGATTTCTCTGGAATTGGAATAAAAAATATGAAAAATAGAGCCAAGGTAATTGATGCCGACATAGAAATACTATCGAAACCAAACCAAGGAACTATGTTGCGAATGTTGTGCAGAACTTAACTCGAGCTGTTTAATTATTCCTTAAATTTATAGATTGAAACCTAACAAAATATACCCATGAAAAAATCAGTAGTTGTAGTAGACGACCATACACTCTTGCTCCAGGCAATTGGCGGATTGGTCACAGATTTTGACGATTTTGAAGTACTGTACTTATGTAAAAACGGACAGGAACTTTTAGACAAATTCAAAAACCCTAAGAATGTACCCGACATCGTTTTGATGGATATCAACATGCCCGTACTAAACGGTATAGAAACCACTCAAATTCTTTCAAAAGAATATCCAGATGTTCATGTTTTGGCGCTTTCCGTAGAAGAAAATGAAGAAACAATTTTAAAAATGCTACGTGCAGGTGCTAAAGGCTATCTGATGAAAGACACCAAAAGCTCTATTTTGAAGGAGGCGCTTTCACAAGTATTAAAAAAAGGATACTATCACACCAATACGGTGAGTAAACTACTCGTAAACTCATTGCATAAAGAAAATGATGACATTTGTTTAAAAGATCGTGAAAAGGAGTTTTTACAATATGCGTGCAGTGAAATGACGTATAAAGAAATAGCAGATAAAATGTTTCTGAGCCCGAAAACAGTAGAAGGGTACCGTGACTCCATCTATGAAAAACTAAATATAAGAAACAGGATAGGATTGGTCCTTTTTGCCATTCGGAATGGTCTCTTTACCCCTTAAAACAATTCGGCCACTTCTTTTTTAATATATGCCAATGCCTTTTGTGAAGGTGTAATCTCTTCCATAAAGTTGCGCAATAAATATTCTCGTAGCGCATCTGCACCATTGTCTGCTTCATGCATAGATGCCTGTCTGATGATATGTATGGTTGCGTTTTTCGCAGCACTGATCAGATTCCAGCATTCTGGTGTTACATAGATTTGCTGGGTTACATTATGCTCAAATTCTTTTTCTATATTATCGATGAGTAACTTCTCGTATTTTTCAGTTTCATCAGAAAAAGGCTTGATACGTATCAGCAAACTGTTCGGATCTATACGCTCTAAGAGCAGTGTTAGTCGTTCATACGACTGGAGACGGGTAGGTAAAATCTTGTTCTGTGCTTCTTTTTGGATGAGGTACCTACGTCTTCCTTCTTCATTTGCAGTATGTCCTTTAAAAAAGAAATAGGCGATGATACCCACTACGATGGCGGGTAATAAATAGGCTACATATTGTAAAACTTGCGTCATTTCTTCCATAGGAAAGTTGGTTTTTTTGTTTAAAGTTTAATAACGAACCTCTTCGTTCTTAATTGCTTTTTTAACTTCTTTCTTTTCAATTTTACGTTTATAGTTTCCACCCAAGTGAGGGCATTGCATCATCTTTTTTATACTTTCATGTGGTACAGGCGCTTTGTGGTAATGGTAAATATTGGCCAGTGTATTGATCAAGCTCTTATCACCAGTAACCATTTCTACATCGTCCATCGTAAATTGGGAAGGATGTTCATACCCAGCAGCATGAGTCATTTCAAGTACTTCCTTTCTGAAATTTTTGAAATAAAAACTCGTGCGTATTGCCTTGTCTTGAATGTTTATTCCTTTTTGTTTCCATTTATTTTGCGTTGCAACACCGCTGGGGCAGTGATTGGTGTGGCAAATTTGAGCTTGAATACAGCCCACGGCCATCATGGCTTCACGTGCTACATTAATGCAATCTACTCCCATAGAAAAAGCCATTACTGCTCGAGCGGGAAACCCTAGTTTTCCACTTCCGATAAATACTACACGCTCGGTGAGATTATGCTTTTTGAATATTTGATATACTTCTGAAAATCCGTAAATCCATGGCAGTGCCACATGGTCTGCAAAACTCGGAGGAGCCGCACCAGTACCACCTTCACCGCCGTCTATGGCTATAAAATCAGGTCCTTTATTCGTCTCAGCCATCAAAGAAGCTAATTGCTCCCAATCTTCAAGTTTTCCAACCGCCGCTTTTATACCAACGGGTAGGCCAGTGGCTTCAGCAATTTGTTCTATAAAATTGACCATATCCTCAACTCCTGAAAAAGCACTGTGACTAGGTGGCGATAATACATCTTTTCCTTGGGGAACATGACGAATCTCTGCGATTTCAGCTGTTATTTTAGACCCTGGAAGCACACCGCCCTTGCCGGGTTTGGCCCCTTGTGAAAGTTTGACTTCGATAGCACGAACTTGCTCATTTTCTTGAACCAAGCGTTTCATCTTTTCCATCGAAAAGTTACCGTCATCATCGCGAACTCCAAAATATCCCGTTCCGAAGTGAAAAACAACATCTCCTCCTTTTTTATGGTAGGGTGAAAGTCCGCCTTCTCCTGTATTGTGATATGCATGCGACAATTGGCATCCTTTATTGAGAGACTCTACAGCTCTAGCCGATAATGAGCCAAAACTCATCGCAGAAACGTTGATTACCGATGCTGGGCGGTATGGCCTTCTTCTTCTGCCTTCACCCATCACTTTAGCACACGCCAAAAAATAAGGGTCTTTTTTATTGGGATGTTTGTCGTCAATTCTGAAGGGCATCAATGCATTTTTTACGAAGATGTAATTTGGTTCATAGATGTCTCGATCGGTACCAAAACCTTCGTAGTTGTTTTCATTTTTTGCTGAAGCGTAGATCCAACCGCGTTCAATACGATTAAAAGGTAGTTCTTCCCGGTTGTTTGCGACGATGTATTGGCGTAATTCGGGACCTATACTTTCTAACATATACCTAATATGCCCTACAATAGGGAAGTTGTGTAAAATGGTGTGTTTTTTCTGAACTATGTCATACAAGGCAATCAGTGCCAAGGCAATAAGTACCCATGCCCACCATGGCACAGATCCTAGAAAATCAAGAACGGCGTCCATAGTATTCGTTTATTGAGCGTTTAAGTAATCGATGGCTACTTGTGTCATAGTTTTAACCCCTAGCAGCAATCCGTTGTCATCTATTTTGAAATCTGGTGTATGGTGCGGATACGGCGTAGTGTTTCCAGGGGTCATTCCGCCAAGGAAGAAATAGAACCCAGGAACTTTTTCTTGAAAGTAGCTGAAATCTTCTCCACCTGTAGTGGCTTTCATGAGTTGAACATTTTCTTCGCCTGCAATATTTTGAAGCGTTGGCAACATCTGTGCCGTCAACTCTGGGTCGTTGTAGGTTACAATGGTGTTATTTTGCCAATCGATGGTTGCTTCTCCACCATACGCCTTTGCAATATCTCGAGCCATTTCGGTCATTCGGCGGATAATCATTTCTCGCATATCAGGGTCTAGGGTACGTACCGTTCCAATCATTTCAGCAGATTCTGGAATGATATTAAATCGAACCCCACTGGTAATTTTTCCAACGGTAATCACAGCAGCCTCTTGCACCAAGGGTGATTCACGGCTAATGATGGTTTGGAACCCGTCTATGATTTTAGCTGAAATAAGAATCGGGTCTACACCCGTCCAAGGCGCCGAACCATGGGTTTGTTTTCCTTTTACGGTAACCACAAAACGTTCTACTGCGGCCATGGTGCCTTCAGGCTTATATTTGATGGTTCCTACGGGGGTTCCGGAATTAATGTGTAGCCCAAAGATGGCGTCTACATCAGGGTTTTTAAGTACTCCTTCTTTCACCATAAGTTTAGCGCCGCCCTCTTCGCCTGGTGGCGGACCTTCTTCAGCAGGCTGGAAAATAAATTTTACCGTGCCATTAATTTTGTCTTTATGTTTTGAGAGCACTTCTGCCACGCCCATAAGAATGGCAATGTGGGTGTCGTGGCCACAGGCATGCATCACGCCTGTTTCGGCACCTAAAAACGTATCTGTTTTTTTACTTTTAAACGGGAGGTCATTTCGCTCGGTCACTGGCAGCCCGTCAATATCGGCGCGAAGGGCCACTACTTTTCCTGGATTGTCACCTTTCAGAATACCTACCACACCTGTTATGGCAACGCCAGTTTGAACGTCTATTCCCAACGACTTTAAGTGTTCTTCAATTTTTTTAGCCGTGTTGAATTCTCGGTTCGAAAGCTCTGGGTTTTCATGAAAATAATGGCGCCAATCGATGACTTGGGATTCGATATTTTCGACGTCTTTCAGGATATCTTGATCCATTTGAGCAAACACATTTGAAGTGAGTACTAGTAATAAGCAGCATAAATAATATTTCATGGTAGTGTCTTTACGGGCAACTGCAATAAACAACTGCCGACTATTGGCTAAAGATATTTAATTTTAAAGAAACCAAAAACGAAATAAGTTGTTTATAATTTCTAAAATTTCCGCAGCATAATTCCTATCAAAATCGTTATTTTTCCGTTTCATTTTCGAACTCAATTTCAGCAGAAAAACCTTGCAAGAATACCTAGAACAACTTAATGATGCACAGCGTGCGCCCGTACTTCAAAAAGACGGGGCCATGATCGTGATTGCTGGTGCTGGCTCCGGTAAAACGCGCGTGCTTACCTATCGAATCGCCTATTTAATGAGCCAAGGGGTAGATGCTTTCAACATTCTGGCTTTGACCTTTACCAACAAAGCGGCACGCGAAATGAAAAAACGTATCGCCCAGATTGTTGGTAATAGTGAAGCAAAAAATTTATGGATGGGAACTTTCCATAGTGTATTTGCTAAAATTCTTCGTTTTGAGGCAGATAAATTGGGCTACCCGAACAATTTCACCATTTACGATACACAAGATTCGCAAAGTGTGATTCGCGCTGTGATTAAAGAAATGCACCTCGATAAAGATGTGTACAAATACAAACAGGTATACTCGCGTATTTCTAGTTACAAAAACAGTCTGATTACCGTAAAGGCGTATTTTAATAATCCCGAGTTGCAAGAGGCAGATGCCATGGCAAAGATGCCGCGTTTGGGCGATATCTATAAAAGTTATGTAGATAAATGTTTTAAGGCGGGGGCAATGGATTTTGACGATTTACTGCTGAAAACAAACGAGTTGTTAACCCGTTTTCCAGAAGTTCTGGCAAAGTATCAGAATAGATTCCGATATATTTTGGTAGACGAGTACCAAGATACCAACCACAGCCAGTACCTGATTGTTCGGGCGCTATCAGACCGTTTTCAAAATATTTGTGTGGTGGGCGACGATGCACAGAGTATTTATGCTTTCCGCGGGGCGAATATTAATAACATACTCAACTTTCAGAAAGATTATGACAATGTGAATGTATATCGGCTGGAGCAGAATTACCGGTCTACCAAAAACATTGTAAACGCTGCCAATAGCATTATTGAAAAAAACAAAACCCGTCTCGATAAAATAGTATGGACCGCCAATGATGAAGGCGCCAAAATTAAGGTTAATCGAACCATGACCGATGGTGACGAGGGAAGGTTTGTGGCTAGCAATGTGTTTGAAACAGCTATGAACCAACAAGAAGGTTATGGTAATTTCGCTGTTTTGTACCGCACCAATGCACAATCTCGGGCAATTGAAGATGCGCTTCGGAAAAAGGACATTCCGTATCGTATTTATGGCGGACTCAGTTTTTATCAGAGAAAAGAGATTAAAGATGTGATTGCGTATTTACGCCTCATTTTGAATCCGAAGGATGAAGAAGCCCTGAAACGCGTCATTAATTATCCCGCCAGGGGAATAGGGCAGACCACCCTCGAAAAGTTGACAGTAGCCTCCAATCACTACGGCAGATCGATGTTTGAGGTAATGAAAGCGATTGATAAAATTGATTTGAAAATCAATAGCGGCACTAAAAATAAACTTCAAAACTTCACCACCATGATAGAAAGTTTTCAGGTGCTGAACCAGAGTTATGACGCTTTCCAAATTGCTGAACATGTTACGAAAAAAACAGGATTGGTCACCGAACTTAAAAAAGACGGAACCCCTGAAGGCATTGCCCGAATAGAAAATATTGAAGAGTTGCTGAACGGGATGCGCGATTTTGTGGAAGAACAGAAAGAACTTGCCGATACTACGGGTTCCCTAGCCGAATTTTTAGAAGATGTAGCCCTTGCAACCGATTTGGATAACGATAAGGGAGATGAAGATCGGGTGGCACTGATGACCGTTCATCTTGCGAAAGGCTTAGAATTTCCGTATGTGTACATTGTAGGGATGGAAGAAGAACTGTTCCCCAGTGGGATGAGCATGAATACACGGGCCGAGCTGGAAGAAGAACGTAGACTGTTTTATGTTGCGCTTACGCGTGCTGAAAAACAGGCCTATTTAACATATACGCAAAGTCGCTACCGATGGGGTAAGTTAATAGATGCAGAACCCAGCCGTTTTATTGAAGAGATTGATGCAGGCTTTTTAGAGTATTTAACACCAATTACCGAGCAACGCTATAAACCGCTCATCGATGCCGATATTTTTGATGAAGTAGACAGGAGCAAGCTACGTTTGCGCAAACCTACCGCGGGAACGCCACCTAAAGGACCTACCGAGGAGCAGTTGCAGAAATTACGTCGATTGAAACCTGTGAAGAGTAGTGCAGACAAGAACTTCGATTTGAAAGAAGCCAATTTGGACGTGGGTACTTTTGTGGAGCATGTTCGCTTCGGAAAAGGAAAAATTATGAAAATAGAAGGAGTAGGGGCAGATACGAAAGCCGAAATCAATTTTGAGAATGGCGGATTGAAGAAGCTGTTACTTCGATTTGCGAAGTTGAATGTACTAGATTAGCGGAACCACAAAAGACTACTTTGCTATCTGCTATGTTCTGTTGAAATTTTGGGCATACCATATTGATACACTGTTTCTTATTTATAAACATTGTTCGTTAACTGAATATTCTTTTCAATACCCTGGCTGTTGATGAACGTAAGGTTTATTTTCTCTTTATCCTTAAAGGCATATCCGTTTAGGTATCCTTCACAATCTTCTTGAATGTTTTGGGTTGGAGTTGCATCTATCTTTAAGATCGTATTTCCTGGGTGCAATCCAGATTTATCTGCAGCAGAATCTTTCAGAATATATTTTACGTTGTATGCTCCATTTTGAATGGCAATATCGAACCCAAATGTTTTTAGAGGTTCAAAATTCTTGTTTTTAGAATAGGGTTCATAATAAAACCATCCATTTTTATAATCGAGAGAAACTTTTCCGTATTTGAGTATCCCTGCTCCAATTCTTGCCGCGCTAACTTTCGAAAAATCTGAATAGAAATCTTGAAAGCTTGCATTCGCAATTTTAAAACTTGATACTTTTTCAATATATCGATTGGCTATTTTAATATCATCCATAGTAACACCAAAAGAAAATTTACCCTGAAATTCAAGGATGTCGGTGTTAGTCCCTTTTTTGAGCTTTCTTTCTACATCTGCAGTCTTAGGGCTATAAAAATCTCCAGATCCTGAATCGAATTCGATGTACTCAGTTTTACCATTTATAGATATTTTGATATCGGGCAACCCCCTTTTGCTTAATTTTAATTTGGTTCGGTTTAGTTTGTCTAGTTGTATCGCTTCGGTATCTTGTGTTAAGCGAAATACATTCGAAGCCAAATCAAAATGCAACAGCACGTTGTCGAAAAAATCCCTTCCAATCATTCCATCTAGTTTAAAGCAGCTATACGGATACTTATTTGGGAGGTCGCTTACAATGGCTTTTCTGTTTTTAAAGTGCCAGTTTCCGATGTTGATTTCGGGAACCAAAACGGTTGATAGTTCAATTTCTTTTCTGTTTATGTCTACAATCGTAGTAGAATTCACCCCATTAAAATTGAATTCATTTTGAAGATCTTCGGAAATTTCAAATATACCCCCAGTATCCAGAAGAAATTTATATGTTTTGCCGTTGATTTGAACAGGAACAATAATTTTTTCTTTGATATATTCAAAGGGTACATTACCACTGTCTTTTAGTTCAGAATTTTCTATATAGTAAGTCGGGTACATACTAACAAATAGCACTAAAAAAACAATGATTGATTTCATGATTAGTTATTATAAAATGCTTGTGTTTCCGTAATTTACAAGCAATTTACGATTTATTGGGGAGAATCAAATTTGGCTCGGAATGAGCCATAAAATATATGCAGTGTTGGGTGTAGTTTTAATTTCAATTTTTTTAGTTTTTCCAAAAGAAAGTATTCACCATTTATTCTCACCAAACCAGATTTGAAATTCAAATCTATCAGGATTGATTTCAGAGATATTCGCTTCTGTTAGTTTTAAAATTTCAACTATTTCTCCGCCCAAATAATAATGTCTGTTGGTTGAAGTCTTCTTCCCTTCCTTGTCAAAATAAGACCTAACCAATGTGTCATCTGAATATTTAAAATCTACCTTGCTTGTCCCAAAATAGCTGTCATTTGATCGATTTTTTTTATCAAAAAAATTGAATGCTGTTTAGCTTGCCATCAGTATCGTATTTAAATTGATAATGCTTTAATAATTGGGCTTCTTTCTCTGAAATCTTACCTCTTCCTAAACAGTTTAAGTTTGGAGAAATAATACCTGCTATCTTAGAGTAATATTCCGTTTTGGCACTTTTAGTATTCCTGTTATCTGAACAAGATAAAAGCACCAAAAAATGAACTGAAAATATTAGGATGACAATAGTTTTTATATTCATTCTTTATCGTTCTAATTTCCCAAAAACTGTCTGTACGGCTCAATTAATCGCTCCGAAATAAAAAGAACTTCGTGGGGTTTGTTTCTCACAGCCGTTGCGTTATCCAGAAAAAAGGTGGCTTCCCCAGTGCTGTGCGTAGGTTCTCCATACTTAGATTTGAAATGCTCAATAAACCGTTGTTCTTCTTCGGCATCCGTCAAAATCCAAACGATGTCTAAAGCGTCATCGGCAAAAATAAGTTCCGCCTTTCGTTTTTTGCCTGCATATTCAAATCCATACACATCCAATTGGGATTGTTCATTTTTAGCGGTAGGCAATTGAATGGGTTCGTTGTTGCGCACAACCACCGAATCGGTAAGGGATGTTAAACGACTTTTCATTTCGTTCATCGAGGTGCCAAACTCAAAAATTTTGGGTTTATCTACGACGTTTTTTTGCAAAGCGCAAGAAGTTAAAATCAATAGCAAAAATGCTAAAAAGCAATAGGGTTTTGTTTTCATATTTAATTAATAATCAATGGTATGTGTTTTGATTGTGATTTCTTTGATTTTATTTTCAGCATCTAAAACTTTGAGCGAGATTTCACCCTTTTTATCATATTGAACAAAATCGCAAAAAGTATGGTCACCCTGAAAATTGAGTGTGCCGAATTGCAATACCTTCATGTCAGGTTTAAGTCCTTTTTTATAGGCCAAAGAATTTTTTACCACAGACTGTACATAAACACCTGCTTTTTCGGAATACCCCAACCTGAATTGGCTGTAGGTATTTGGTTGTTTAGAAGATGCTGTTTCTTGTAAGTAGAGTTTCTGTTGATGCCAGTCTATCGTAACTTTATATTTTGATAAAATTCCATTGCCAATGGAAACTGTTTTTCCTGTTTTAATCAGCGTTTTGTGTAGATTTAATTGATAAATTTGAACTGAATCCGAAAAGCAAATTTTTCGGTTTATATCGTTCGTATTCCCAACGATGCCGGATTGCGACTTTCCTCCTTCCTCAAAAATAGTATCCCATAGTCCCTTTTCGTCCAAAATCGTAAAAGCATTATCGGTCAGGGCTAATGAACCGTTGGATCCGTAATCGACAAGCATATTTGTGATTTTGGCTTTTCCGATGGCGACATCAATGAAGATATTGTATTGGTAATCTGTAGAAAATGAAACGACTGTTGTAGCTTCTTGCTGTTCTTTTACCGAAGAATGGCTAAGCGAGAGCAACGAATTGTCTTGGTCCAGTGTCCAGTTGCAATGCCGCATAACATTTGAGCCGATAATCCCATCAATATTTAGGCATTTAAAAAGTGGGTTCGCACTAAAGTCTGCCACAAAAGCCGTTTGATTTAAAAACGAAACTCCACCAAGCGTAAATTCATCTACCTGCACCCAATCTACCTTTGTTCTGTTGTGTTCACTGTCCTTGATGTTACCGATACTCAGCTTTTTGTACTTGTGCTGGTTCTGTAGTTCTTTTGAAATGCTAAATGGAGCTCCTGTATCAAATAGAAAACGGTAGTTTTTGCCTTTGATTTTTGTATTAATGAAAACCAATCCATTTTGTACTTCAATGGCAATACTTTCGTAGAATTCCCTTTTATTCAATTGCCCATAGGTGATTGCCTTTGTCCAATTTGTGGCACAAGATTGAAGAAGAAAAGTAAGAGCCATAGAAATGATTAAAACAGCCTTTATTTCTGCAGGTTTTGTTGCCGTATTCTTCAGATAATGCCTTAGCGTCATTATTAATTGTTGGTTTTTATTTCCTCAAGTTTTTCATCATATCGTTTTCTTTCTATCACAAGCCCGTTTGTATCGTATTCCATTTTCATTGCTGCAAATTTGGCTGTGGGATGCATCGTTAATTCGCCGTTTTCATCCAAAAGTTTCAACCATTCTATTCGTTTGCCATCGTTACTGTAAATACGTTTTACATATTGCAGTAAATTATTATCTATATCATAAAATTTAGATTCGGTTGGATTGTTAAATTCATCAAATACATGTACTTCTTTTGCAATGCCATTCGGAAAAGCCTTTAATCGACCTTCAACATCAAAACCTCTCAGTCCCACCTTATTTCCTTTGGCGTCATACAAATGTTCTCCAATGGCAAATCCTGGGGCATTTCCTTCCACGGGTTTTTTGTCTTTATCAAAAACCATCCACCGCGAGAAGTTTTCTTCCTGGTCGTAAACAATTCTATCTATTGCGGCTTTCATGGTATTGTTAATTAGATTTCCATCTTCATCTATATGATAGACAAAATCCAATAAGTCGTCCTCGCCAAACTCTAAACGAATCGTATGAAAGGTAAGATTTGGGCGCATGGTAGTAGATTCATTCTTTAGGTTGAATCGTTTTTCAATCACAGTTCCATTTTCGGTATGAGTCCACTGATAGGTATGGATTCCCCAAGCGTTTTCTGATGGGTTGTTGTCTTTATCGTATAAGGTCACTGACGTTCTTCTGCCTTGATTATCCAATTGAAATACCGCTTTGTACATTTTTCCGTGTGCTTCAATGCGCTGATTGGCAATATTATAAAAATGCCTAATCTCTTTGTCTCCATCATACGCAATGGTCATTTTTGGTGAAAACCAGATGAAGGTATCCCAATTTCCGTTGTCTGCAATAAGGTCGTTGCCTATTCGATGAGACACCTCGGTTAGTCTATTCTGAGCATCAAATACAAACCGGTAATGTGCTTCTTTATTTGCCGTTTCATTGTCGATAGGATGAATTCCTCTGACATCAGAATAAGGAGTTTCCCGAAACACCAAATGGCGGTAATATTCCGTTTTTTGGGCAAGCAATTGCGTGTTGCACAGCATTACAAAAAGTAGGACGATTACGATGGGGAAAAGATGTGATTTATTTTTCATAATTTTTTGATGTTATTATCTGTTTGAAATAGTCTAGCGAAGCGGGTTCAAAAATCATTTTTTGTTCTTTTTGATTGAAATACCCCATGGATACAATGCCTACTACTTTGCCGTTAGCATCCAAAACAGGGCCACCGCTGCAACCACCATAATTGCCTTTGGGCACATTCAGTTTTAGGTTGTTCTCTGGGGTAAATCCAATAAGAGAGCCTTGAACACTAGCCGCTTTGTAATTCTTGTAAGGATAGCCCAAAAACCGAATTTTTTCGCCGATGGTCAAGGGCTCTTCACGGACTTCGTATACGGCTACATCTTTAGGAATGTTGGACTCGATTTCAAAAATGAGCCAATCTCCTTTTGGCGGCATTTCAATGGCTTCATTAGGGTCTTCGTTAATCAGTTTGCCTGCTAAGACAGAGACTTTGTCGTTTTTTTTGGATTTGAATTCCCACGATTTTAGTTGTTTGTCAAAACTGATGGTTTTCATGCTATCAGTCTTGGCAATAAACAGCACATGTTTTGCTGTAATGCCATACAGCTTATTATTGTGTTTTAGTATGAAACCACTTCCGGCATGCGGATTGTTAAACTTAGAATCTTTAAATTGCACGTTGTTCACCAAAACTGAATCTGTTTGGGCAATTGCCAAGGAAAGGCTCATTAAAAAGAAGAGTGTCATCAGGTTTTTCATTTTCATCATCAATTAATTTTTATCGTATTCTTGTGGTATCGGGTTTTCCTCAGATTCTTGCGTAAAGTATATATTAATCACCTGCCAGCGTTTACCAGTGTAGAGGAGTTGAATGCTGTTGATGCCTCGCATAAAAGGAGCTTTGTCCTCGAGATTATTGAAACATTCGAAGCTGCTAAATACCTGAGCGATATGCCCAAATTGCTGCACTTCGCGTTTCATTTCGTTTTCAAAGAAACCATTTTCAAGCATCCACTTTCCTGAGGATTCGATGTATTCTTCAATCAATACATAACGCACACCAGTAGTGCCATCTTTGCGCTTGCCGCTTGCTACAAATTTGGCTTCTGGATGGAACAAATAGCGTAAAAAATCCCAATCCCGTTCTTGACCTTTGTCTCCAGAAATTACTTGATAAAGACTGCTGATGGTTTGGTCTATGGTTTTGGTTTGAGCTTCGTATCTGTTTTCTTGCAGCGTCCATTTGTGTAGTTTTTTACCAAGGTGTTGCTTCAGTACAGACAATGGAATATTACCATTTTCAAGCACCCAAAGGTGGAAGGTTTTAAGGTCTTTAGGTTTTTTGATGTCTGCCCGCAATTCATCTAACAGCTGTTTGCCATATTTGTAGGTAATGACCTGAACTGGCCATTGCTTCATTCGTTTTATTTCGCGTTTGCCCATGTCGTCTTTATTCGGAATGTGCTGTTGCCAATATAACAAAGCTTTCTCATCGGACCATCCGTAGTAATTCAACCCCACATCCAAGGCTACACGCACCGAACGTACCAAATCCCATTGCAACCAAGCATAGGTGTCAAAGGGTGTTTTGTATGCGCCAAGCATACTACCATATTGCTCAATATATGCTGCCCAGCCTTCGGCATAGCTGCTATAGTAAAAGATATCCAGCGGGTTGTTAGCTTGCCTTGCAAAATGATGTTGATAATGATGTCCTGGCACACCTTCGTGAATGTAAATCCAACCCATATCTCTACCATCATATTCCGCATCAAAAAAATTATAATAAAAGGTGTCGTTGTCGTAATAGGCGGGTGCAATTGCCATTGCCGAATTTGTACTTTCGGTAATTTGCAAAGAAGGCAATCCCTGTACTTCGGGAAAGTAGCGTTTGGCGTTTTTCAAAACCTCTGCATTCAGGGTTTCGTACTGCTCACGAACCTCTGTTTTACTGCCAATAGAATAGGGATTTTCTTTCCATTTTTGTTGAAATTCGACGGGATTCAAACCACTATTTTCGATAAGGTTTTTCATCGCTTGTTTTACCTTTTCAAATTCCTTCTCCCCAAATTCAAAGGCAGTATCAGGTGTAAGCTCTTTATCTATCCATTTTTTTAAGAAATAGGCATACCACTCTTTGCCCATTTTCTCATCGAAAAGACGTGTTCCTTTCAAGTGTTTATTTTGTTTTAACCATTTGCTTTCCAGTTCAATGCGCTCTATATTCAACTCAATTTCGTAGGTCAATATCTGATGATACAGTTGCTCTTTGTCCGATAATTCTTCAAAAGGAAAGGTTTTTAGAGTAGATTGGTAGGTTTCAAAGAATTCTTGCTGTTCTTTTAACGCTTTCGCGGAAGCGACATTCTGAATATTGGTCACGTAACTGAGCGTAATGGGTTGAATGTCGTGTTGATTATACTCACTTTTAAACCGTTCTAGGGTCTGTGAAAATGATTGAGAATCGGACTGTGACGAAAGCCAAACGCCACCGAATACAATCACACCTAAAAAAAATACGGATTTCATAGAATGATTTATTTGCGCTGTTGATTCATCCACTCAATACATTTCTCGCCAATAGTCGGATTGAAATTTGTGGTAAAAGCCGCCACATAACCGCCACCGTTCAGGGTATTGAGGTGCTCTTCTCGAGAATCAAAATGTAGAAAAGCATGTTCCGCTTTTGGCATTAACTCAAATTGGGCATTACCGCCGTTTTGGTTTACATTGGTTACAATCATTTCGCCATACTTGGGATGGATGGCTTGAATATCGTATTCGCCGTGCAATACATAAACAGGCGCTTTTACTTTTGCCCAAATACCTGGAACATCCACATCGGCAAGCGTTTGCCAATATTTGTAATGCCGCGTGATATAGTAGCCATTTGCTAAGTTATCGGCCACGCCGTCTTGTTTTAATCGCTCGCCATAAATAGGGCTTTTTAAGAGTTCTGAATTAGATTTTTTATGAACCAATAAGTCTTTAACAAACGGAAGATAATATTGTGCATCTTGGTTAATTTGCTCTTGGTTATTGCCGAAAATTAATGGTTGTTCGGTGTATATTCGCTTCATATAATCATACCATCTTTCACCAACAATGCCATACACCATAATGCCTGCTGGCGAGGTTTTTTGAGCGAGCAAAGGCGCAATAATTCCACCCATTGAATGACCAAACAGGAAGATGTTTTGATTGTCAATTTTTGGGTTGTTTTGTAATGCCTCATAGGCTTTTGTAAATGCCAGTAATTCCTGATTAAAATCGATATCCATACAAGGAATAGCACTTTCACTATCGCCCATGCCTGGTTTTTCAACCAAATAGACCGCATAGCCTTTTTCTATCCATTGGTTAATCAGTTGCTTTGCAGGGTTATTGTCACGCATTTCAATACTTTGGCAAGTATAGCCCTGAAGGAAGAATACCACTGGCGGATTTTCCACCTCATTGGGTAGGTACAAAAAAGACCGTAGCGTATTACCAGCGTATCGCACTACACCATAATCAATCGAGGCATGTGTGTGCTTTTCTTTTGGTTTACCAACGGCTAAGCCTTTGTATGTTTTTGTTTTGCCGTTTTCCAAAACAACAACTTCTAAATTGTTCCCTTCTTTAATTGGTGAAAGTGCTGATTGAATATCTTGAAATGATTTAATTTCAAACCCATTGATTTTTTGAAGTACCGATTTTGCTGGCACACCCATTTCTCCTAAACTCCCTTCAGGAAGAATCATCGGAAGATACAATCCGAAATCCGCCCCTGTTTCTTCTTCTACAGCGGATAAGTCCATCAACTGGGCACCCAAAAAGGCGGAGCGTTTTAGAGATTGTCCGGCAACAGAATTACAGAAAAATAATATCGAAGTGACGACGAAAAGGATAACCCAACTGGTTGAAACCATCTTTTGCATAGCTTACAATTTTGTTTACTTGCAAATGACGAAATCTTTTTGAATAAAAATGGGGTAAATATTGCTAATTTGGACTTGACCCCATTTTTTTTAGAGCCTTTCTAAGGTTGTTTCCATCTGAAAAACCGACCAGGAGACTCACTTCGTTATAGGAATAGCCGAGTTGAATGAGTTCTTTTGCTTTTCCCAAGCGCAATTGCGTTAAAAATTGGTAAGGAGACAAATGAAATAAGGACTTAAATGTACGTGTAAAATGGAATTTGGAAAGAGACGCTTCTTGAGCTAAATCATCTAAAACAATGTTTTGCCTAAAATTATCTACCATAAAATCTTTGGCTGTTGCAATTCTTCTGTAAAGTTCTTCCTGTGTAGATTTTTTAACTGAAGGCACGGCTTTTAATTTACCTTCCAATTCTAACTGATCATACACCACACATTCCCCAAGTTGAAGGTAGAACGACTCAAAATCCATTGAATTTTCATCCTTAAAAGCATCAAGAATCTTTGCGATATTTTGGTTAAGAAATCTACCAGTGCGCGTTTCGGTAAAACTAAAAAGGCTATGTGTTAACTTTTGGTTGTAATCCTTTAAAGGGTCGTCTAAAAGAGTTTCGGCAGATGAAACGCGCGTTTTGGCAACTTCATTGAGTAGCCTTTTAGACGGAAATATACAAATGCCTTTCACCTCTTTTTTCGCATCAATATTCAATTGAACATCGCTATTGTTGTCCACCACCAGAAATCTATTTTCAGATAAGGCATAAGGTCTTCCATTGATAACGTATTTTTCTATACCAGATAAAACCATTTTTACAGATGGTGAATCGTTCTTCTGATTGTATTCTATTTTGCTAATTTTTGAGAATACGATTTTACTACCGTAATTGTTTTTTGATATGTTTATGATTTCCTTCAATCGTATATTGCATTTAATTCAATTCAATTCGAATCATTTTTCTAATTGGCTACAACGGTCTTGCATATGGCTAGGCGGGTGCCGCGGGGCTGATTCGGCAAGGGCGATCCCGTTTCAGCGGGATGCGGGCAGCAGAGCTCGTCTCTGCGTGCGAATCAGTTAGGGCAGTGGCGCCGCCACTACGTTTTTATCCGAGTTGAAAGTTAATAAAAAAATGTAGGAACTTTAATTCGTTTAACCAACAGAGCCATAAAATATATGCAGTGTTAGGCTGCGGCTTGATCAAAGTTTAATTTTGCCTGGGTCTTGTCTATTGGAAAAGAAAGAAATAATTTCAATTGAATCGTCATTGATTCGATAATAGAGACTGTTGTATTTCGCAACAATAGCTCTTCTAGTATTTCTTTTTGAAGCTTGGAAAATTTCTAGAGTTTTCGATATCAATTCGACAGTATGTTCTAACTCCAATGATAAATTGCCTAATTCTTTATCAGTCCAATTTTCTTCTAAATATTGAATGGTTTTGTTTAATTCGGACAAAGCATGATCGGTCCATAGAATTTTATAGCCACTTTGCATAAATTTTTCTTGCTTCTGAATGTGGTTTTAGATTACCTGCATCGGCATCTTTTATTCCCTTTTCGATGGATTTTTTTTCTTCATTCGAAATCTCATTCCACCAATCAGTTCCTTCTTTTTCTCTCAGCTTCATTATTTTTTCAATAATAGATTCATCATTCAAAGTCGAAAGCCATTGAATAAGTTGAATCTTTTTGTTTTGAATATTAATGTCCATAACTCAAATTTACGATTTTTTAATTAGAAGAAACGAATTTTCTTTGCTGCAGCT
>TARA_R100000306_G_scaffold61399_1_pt1 | contig 34511 bp, 35 predicted proteins | sample TARA_R100000306 | Tara Oceans TARA_R100000306 (sample SAMEA2620824) | marine metagenome | biome: marine biome (ENVO:00000447); feature: mesopelagic zone (ENVO:00000213); material: "saline water (ENVO:00002010), including plankton (ENVO:xxxxxxxx)" | depth 1000 m | reverse complement strand
AATCGCCAAATGAAGGCGCAGTGGGACCGACTGCTAGGTCGGGGAAGTGGGATAGCATCCGTGCTTACAGACTCGCGCCTGGTCCTGCTTCGCTTACACACACGGACATATATCCAATAAACAGGCCAACTTGAATATCGGATTTAAAATCAGGAACTTAACTTAAATGGCAGCTTTATCGAGCTGAGCTTGGGGCGAAACTGTGGAGTATTTTGCAGTTTCGGGTTGGAGTAGCGTGAAAGATTTACAAGCAGACGGCATCGTCGGCGGGGAAAAGGGAACGAAGATGTTCTGCTTCATTCCTTTGGCGGGATGGGCCCCTGAATAAGCACCCACGGGGCAATGACGAGCGCCCAGAACTCAGGATTCTGGTCAGCCCAGGCTCTGGCGTCATCATCATTCGGCGCGTCCAGTTGCTTGAGTGCCTGAAGTCCTTTAACCGCAGCGGTGTCGTTCTTGACGATACTGAGCGCTGTTTCTACAAGATCAACATTGTCCGCCACACGGATCAGAGCCCCCCTTGCAAAGTGGACCTGAAGCTCGTCCCAGTGAATGAGTGCTGTCTGCTCCAGCAGCTTCGCGAGATGTGCCTGAGTGTCACTGGTCATCGAGCAACTCATCTTCCGGTGTGTCACCGATTCTTTCAGCTAAATCTTCTGGCGGCAAATTCTGCCGGATGGCAAAGCCAATCCCTTTTTTACCAGTGTCGTCCGACGCGTTATAGATGAAGAAGGTTTCCTCGCCGTTGACGATACCCAGTCCTCCGCCAAAATTGAGTACCCCGTTGGAATCCACGAAGAACTGAACCTCGGCGGTTCTTGGCGCTATATTGCCCGCTACGTCTATCTGCCGGCTCTCACCGATCCCCTGATCATTCAGTATGAGTTCAGCGAATGCAGTCACCGCGACACCGTCGTCGACATAGGTTTCGGCCTGCCACCAGGCGCCGGCCAGTGATGCATCGCTCTTTTCAGACGAGACCCGGACGCAGATCTGCTGACTCTGCATAGCCCGTAGCCCGCCACCAGGGGCCGAATAAATCGTCTCGACGACACCTCGAGGGCGGTTGGCAAGTGCTTCATAAAACTGTCTGGAGGCGAATAACACGCTTCCGTCGACGTTGGCCGCGCCGAAGGCTGCCGCGTTACAATACTGCGGCCGCGTCTCGACACGACGCTCGAGACCGTTACCTTCACCTGCGTCGTTCGCTGGATCGATGAGATACTCATCGCCACAATCGATACGGAACGAATCTGCGATGATATCGGCGAAATGGTTTTCGTCGAGATTTGGACCCGGCGAAAGGATAGGCTGTGTAGGTTCCAGTGGATTGGCCTGTCGGGCACTGGCATCAGAAATCAGTAGCGCACCAATACCACCTACCGCGGCAGAGCCCCTGATATAGTTGAAGGGACGCGGAGGTCGGTTCTGCTCGACCAACCCAGAGTCGTTCAGGTAAATATACGAACCAGAGCCATCCGGATTGAAGGTGGCCTCTGAGGTCCAGACATCCGGAAACGCCATTGCTGCGCCACTCTTGTCGTAGCCGACACTGTATTCGAGGCAGCGATATGGCCCCAGCGTGAGGTCGGGCTGAAATGCGTTAAAGGCCTCCGTTGTGGTGCCGTTCGGCGCCGCTCGCAGCGAAAGTGACACGCTGTTGGTGCTTGGGTCAGCCATCAGAATCATATCGCCATTGGGCGTCCTGTCACCTACCTGCCGTTTGTTTGCTCGCTCACCCAGCCAGCGCTCAGGCGTAAAACGGTAGGTGAAGCCTCTGATAAAGCCATGAGCCTCGGTGGCTTCATTATAGGAGAACCAATCTTGATGGCCGCCGCTGGACGAGCCATTGATACCCGTTCGCATATACCTCGCACGATTGTCCACGAGCGTAAACTCGGTGGTATTGAACTGACCCGCAACCAGGCTCGGCGCGCCCTTCACGAACGGCTTTTTAGGGTCGTTTTCCAGCTCACTACAGCCGCCGAGCCCCAGGAAGGCGATTGCTGCGGCTGCGAGAGGCAGCGGACACCTTACGAAGCCCATGGCAGCATGCGTTTTCGAAAGCGTAGAAAACCCGGGGGCGTTCGAATCTGGTCTTGTCATCAATCTTGTCTCAGCGTTGTCGGCTTACATGTACAGCGGCGGCCTGAGCCGAAATGCCCTGGTCCTTGACCATCTTAACCGGACTGGCCGCTAATAAAATTGAATGAATCGGCAATATACGGTCAAGCCGCGAGGTAATCGTCCAGCTCACTACAAATGCTGTCCATCAGTTGCTGCGGCACATCGACGCATTGCGGATCACACAACAGTCCGATCTGCACGAAGCCATTGTAACTCAAGAGGCTGATTCCGAGCCCTGTTTCGCCACCCTGCGGAACCCAGAACATTAATTCGTTGACGGCGCTGCCGGCTATGAAGCGCGGCTCTTTCGAGCCCGGCACGTTGGACAGCACCAAGCTGGTCTTGTTACTGAATGAGTCCATCAGTGGCTGCTGCAGGACAGTGGGCAGCAAGCCGGCCGCGCCGATGACGATGTGCGACAGCATTGGCTGTACCGATCCTTTAAGCGCACGCATATCGTGTTTCGTCTTGTACAGACGTTCGACCCTATTTCGCAGACCGACTGCCAGCGGAATGAATATCGTTCCAAACTGGTTTCCCAGCAGGTCGTCCTCATCGTCCGCCTGATGCTGTGAAGATCCGTCGTTTGCAGCCGCTAACGAAGGCGACTGAGTGGCTGGCCTGAGGTTTACCGGAACTGTAGCTCTCAGCTCGAGACTCTCTTCGACACTTTGCCGATCGGCCAGATACTTGCCAAGACCGCCGGCCACGCAAGACAGCAGAACATCGTTGACACTTGCTCCGTACTGGCGGGCGACCATCTTGAAGTCATCCAGCGGCAAGCGCGCCGACCAGAGGGCTCGCTTCCGTTCCCCCAATGGCTGGCTCATGGCTGTCTCAGGATCTCGTGGCAGCGCTGCCAATCGAGCAAATTCGGCAGCAGAATTCAGCAACTGCAGTCCACGGCCTTCAAGCGTTTCTGCCTTGAGCCAATGATAGCTCTCCGGGCTCAGCCGGAAATTCAACTGCGTTACCCGCTCTACCCCGTGGCTCACCGCCTCAAGCCCGGCCTTGATACTTTGGGCCGTGCGCCGCCGGCGCGAACTTGCAGCACCATGACTGACCTTGCCAGCTTCAGAGTCGCCTGACCCTCCCGCGGGACCGTCAGGGTCGCCATCTGTCAGCGCGGCGAATATGGATATCAGCGCCAGCCCATCGGCATAGCAATGATGGACTCTCATAATGGCGACGCTCTGGCTCCCATACCCCTGGAGCAGGATAAATTCCCAGAGCGGACGATCGGGCGACAGCGGCTGACTCTGCAGAGCACTGACAAAATGCTCGAGCTCAGATTTACCGGCATCTGGCGGCAGGCGCTCATGACGTATGTGCTTTGACAGATCGACCGTATCCACCTGTTCCCACAGGTAGACGCCGGAGTGAAGTACCGGCCGACAGCAAAACCTTCGAAGATGAGCGAAACGCTGCTCAATCAGCTGGGTAAAACGTGTCGGCTCCAGGGCGTCGGTAATCGCCATGGCAGTGATGATCATATGGTTCGTGGGCCGGTCCAGGCGTAACCAGGCGGCGTCACTACCACTTACAGGATCAATCGGAAAGTCGCTAAGCATGGCGTACTCTAACGAGAGATTCGACCACGGCGCAATCAATTGTACTGTTATTGTTCAATCGCGTCAGAAAGGTCAAAGTGCGCATGTGAATTGTTCGTAAATCAGCGGTCGTTCGTACTACACTATGGCTTATCGCTTTTATGAGATCGCCATCACAAATCCGTAGGTAATTGTACGAGCACCCAAGGCCATCAACAGGCCAATAACAAGCCCAAGGAGGCGCATGAGTAGTCTCGCAGAATCGAAGAACAGGCTGCTGCGTCCTGTTTCGCCTACCTACTCCGAAATGTTCTCTGGCCGAGTGTACCAGGTAGGGGAAGGTTCGGTTGCCATTCGGAATCACAGCTCCGAGGCGCGTCATACCGTCATTGGCGTACACGGTTTTCTCGAGAACTTCTGCTATTACACCCAGTCCTATCAGGCAGCCGACACCGAGCTGATCCTACTGACATGCAGCGGCTATCATCTGCCGGTGAGTGGACCTACGGTCATGACAGCCGACTGGCAAACCGATATCGATGCCCCGGCCGGTACCATTTCGCATGATGCCGCCATTCTGATTCAGGCACTTGCCAACCTGCCGACGGCGCCCCACGTTCGCATTCATGGTCACTCACGTGGTTGTGCCGTCATCATTGAAGCGGCGAGTCTCCGCCCTGACCTCTTCATAAACGTCGAAGTTGTACTGGAAGCACCTGTGCTGCCGGAGGGCCGACTGCACCCGCTGGTCCGCCGACTCATAAGACCAATGAATCATACGACCTGGCCGCTCCTGATCAGACTTATCACTTCCGCTCCTTCGGCATCCTATGCGCCGACGTTCTTCGGTACGCTGACCAACCGCAAACGCCAGCTCATGCCGCATATTTTTACTTCAATCAAGGAGTACATGACGCTCGTCCATAATATCGAGGACTTGCGGGACTGGATGATGAGTCGTGACTGCTCCGCCTACGACAATGTGCCCAATGGCACCATACTGATTCCCCGGGTAGACCGTGTCCTCGACCGCGCCGCCATGCTGAGAAGTGCAAGGCAATCGCACAATGCGATCAGCATCGTGGAGACCGATGCCAGCAGTCATTTCATCACACTTGACTGCGGATCATGGATCCCGAGACTCCCTTCCAGACTGGTCCACGCCACGCCAATTCGGCCCGCTCTTGCCAGGGTCGCGGAGTAGATACACGGAATAGAACGATCGGCATGTCCAAACACAAGCTCCTGGGCGTAAAGCCCAAGTCAGGTGAGGCCCAGCGTCTGCAGCAGTCGCTGCTGGATTATCATCACTACCGTCATGAGCACCGCTCACCGCAGTCTGACCGAACGCAGGCCGTGGCCGCGCTTCAGGCCGTACAGATGGCCCGGCTGACAGAAACTCACAAGGATCTCATCGAGTCGCCGAGATACCATGAGGCATTGGTCTTCCTGTTAAACGACCTCTACGCCCCGAAGAACCTGATGCAACGGGATGCCGATCTGGAGCGGATCTTTCCGAAGATTGTGAAGCTGCTACCGCAGAAGCTGTTAGGGGTAATGGCGGATCTGACCGACCTGAACATGCTGACACAGCAACTGGATGATCGGTTGCTCGATGCATTGGCCGAAGATTTCGCAGCGCTCATAAAGCCGACCACGGACAGCGAGCCTAGAGAGACCGGGCTCGCAGCCCGGATTGCCGGGCTATCGCAAGGCGAGTATGCCGCAGCCTTCAGACGCTGTGACAACAAAGATGCGCGACAGCGACAGATACAGCTCACGCGAACACTCGGTCTGGAGCTCGAGCGCTACGTGACCAGCCGGAGCATCCTGTTTGCCTTGCAGATCAGTGAAGGTGCTGCCGAAATGGCTGGTCTGGCGGAGCTACACGGCTTTCTGATGAGAGGCTTTACCGCGTTTCGCAATATGGGCGGTGTCGCCGAGCTGCTCGATATCGTTTCAAATCGCGAAAGCGCACTACTCGAGCATCTGTACAGTCACGACGCTGAAACGCTTCGGCACATGGAAAAACCGTTTAAGCTCTGAAAGTGCCTAGCCCCTGACCAAGTGGTCGAGATGCTTGTGCAGTTCCTGCTCAATCCTTGACTTGAATGGCCGTGCGAGCAGGCCGAGGTGAAGATCGACATCGATACTGTCTTCCTTCACCTTGAGGTCGCCTTTCACCCCACTTCGCTTGAAATCCAGCTGATTGCCGTTCCACTCGTAATTTACATTGAATTCACGCCCCAGGTCTTCGGCAAGCGCTTCTGCCTTCGATCTTGCTTCATCCATTGGCAGGTTGTGCTGACGTGACACTTTGATGTTCGACATATCTGTGGTTTCCATGGCCGTATTAAGGCTATCAGGTTAAGATAATGGGCTCGCAGCGACAAGCGATCGCGCCGGCAGAGCGTTTCATTTCTGAGTACGTGCTCCGCCGGCAAATGTTTCTCCACAGGAAGTACAGGCAGCGCGCATGAGTCAGGAAACCAATACTCATTTCGGATTCAGTCAGGTTCCGGTTGAACAGAAACAGGCCAAGGTGGGCGCTGTGTTCGACTCGGTTGCCAGACGCTATGACGCTATGAACGACCTCATGTCGTTCGGCGTCCATCGAATGTGGAAGCGCTTCACCATCGCAAAGAGTGGTGTTCGCAAGGGCTATTCCGTGCTCGACATCGCCGGGGGCACTGGCGATCTCAGCCGCAAGTTCGCCGACATCGTTGGACCCAAGGGCCGAGTGGTCCTGGCCGACATCAATGCCAGCATGCTCGAAGTCGGACGCACGCGCATGCTCAACGAGGGCTATGCGGCGCCACTCGAATATGTTCAGGCCAACGCGGAAAAGCTACCGTTTCCCGAGGATAGTTTCGATTGCGTGAGCATCGCTTTTGGTCTGCGCAATGTGACTGACAAGGATGCCGCTCTGGCCGAAATGTGCCGCGTGCTCAAACCAGGCGGTCGCCTACTGGTGCTCGAATTTTCCAAACCGCAAAATCCGCTGTTGGCGAAAATGTACGATGCCTATTCCTTCAAGGCCCTGCCCATGATGGGCAAGCTCGTAGCGCAGGACAGCGAAAGCTACAAATACCTGGCCGAATCCATTCGTATGCACCCAGATCAGGACACCATGCTCGGCATGCTTGAAACCGCCGGCTTGAGCCTGTGTAAGTACTACAACCTCAGTGACGGTATCGTCGCCTTGCACACTGGCATCAAGGCCTGAGCTGGCGTAGCTCATGATCGAAAGCATACTCAAGCGTGTCAATGCCGTACTGAGCTACGATGCTGCCTCCGCAGAGGCGCTGCGGAGGCTCGATGGCCGCCTGCTTGGCATCGAAGTTGATGCAGCGCCAGCAAATCCAGTAGTCATACGCCTAGGTTACCCGCTGCAGCGCGCGAGCGATGCTGCTGCTTCGCCGCTGCCGGACATGGTCTGGCTCAAGGGCACGCCACTGCAGCTGCTTGCAACCCTGAAAGGTCAGCGTGAGGGCGTGAGGATAGAAGGTAATGCAGCGCTCCTGGAGGCGCTCGAATCGATCCGGAGGGACCTGGATATTCAGTGGTCGCAGCTCGTTGCCGATACGGTGGGGGTTGAGACAGCCTCGGTTCTTGGCAGTACAGCGAGCGGTGCGCTCGACTGGCTACACAGCACCGCCGAACGGTTTCGTAGCGATGTGCAAGCCTATTTGCAGGACGAACGCGCCACCCTGCCCCACCCGCGTGAGTTTGAACTGTTTGCCGATGATGCGCTTGAACTGCGAAAGCAGGCCGATCGAGTGGAGGCGCGTTTGATAGCCCTCGAAGCGCGATTTACCAAGAAGGCGACCGACGCTTGAGCAGCGTATGGCGTTGTCTGCAGATCCTCTGGGTGTTCAGCCGCTATCGACTGGACCGGCTCATTCCGCGAGAGTACTGCTCGAGATCGCTGGCACTCATCCTCGCGCTCGGCCCCTGGCGGCTGTTCCCTGCGCCCCCGGGGAACCGTGGCGATGCTTTTCAGAAGGCGCTGGAAGAACTCGGTCCCATCTTTATCAAGGTCGGTCAGCTGCTATCGACCCGTCCCGACCTGCTGCCGCCTGACATCGCCATCCCGCTGAGCCGTTTGCAGGATGAAGTGGCACCGTTCGATGGCGCCGTCGCTCGCGCGATCATCGAGCGCCAGTGGCAGTGTCCGATCGAGACTCGGGTGCAGGAGTTCTCCGAGACGCCGCTGGCGTCAGCCTCGATAGCCCAGGTCCACACTGCCCGTCTGCCGGACGGCCAGCAGGTCGTCATCAAGGTCACACGGCCTGACATCCGGCTGCGTATCGACCGCGATACCAGATTGATGGCACTGCTGGCGGATTTCGTCGAGCGTCGTGTCGACCAGGGCCACCGTCTCAATGCACCTCAGGTCGTGGCGGATTACCGGCAAACCATTCTTGATGAAATGGATATGCCGCGCGAAGCAGCTAACACATCGCAACTCAAGCGCAATTTCTCATCGGTTGCCGATGCTCGCCTGCTGTATGTGCCTGCTGTGCACTGGCCACTGACCGGTGATCGTGTATTCACCATGGAACGCATCCACGGCATTCCGATATCGCAGGTCGACGCACTCAGGTCCCTGGACGTCGACCTGAAGCTACTGGCAGAGCGCGGCGTGGAGATTTTCTTCACCCAGGTGTTCCGTGACAACTTCTTCCACGCCGACATGCATCCAGGCAATATCTTCATAGATGCCTCCAAGCCCGAGGATCCGCGCTATATCGCCATCGACTGTGGCATCGTGGGTTCTCTCGCCGAGGAAGACCAGGCCTATCTGGCGAAGAACCTGCTCGCGTTCTTCAGACGGGATTACAGGGCTGTTGCCACCCTGCACGTAGCCTCCGGATGGGTGCCGCCCTATACGCCGATTGGTGAGTTCGAAGCCGCAATCAGGACTGCCTGTGAGCCAATCTTCGAGCGGCCACTGGCGGAGATTTCATTTGCCCATTTTCTATTGAGACTTTTCGAAACGGCGCGACGCTTCGAAATGGAAGTCCAGCCACAGCTCGTGCTGCTTCAGAAAACACTCGTCCATATCGAAGGGCTTGGCCGCACACTCTATCCGGAACTCGATCTGTGGCAGACCGCGCAGCCTTATCTCGAGCGCTGGATGAAGTCCCGAATTGGGCCACCTGGCCTGCTTCAGGCCATGCGCGAGCGCTTGCCTGAATGGCTGGAACATTCGCCGGAAGTACCAGAACTTGTCTACAACGCCCTCCAGAACATCGCAGGCAGCTCAGCTGTCGGTGGGCATCTGCAGTACCGTGAACGGCAGGAGATCGGCCGCTCTAGAAGTGCAGGTGCTGGCCGCGACCTTACCAGTAGCCGAAAGTCGGCTGCTGCCAGCCAGGGCAACGCTCAGCATCGTCTGATGGAGAAATTCATAGCCGTCACCAGCATCGTCGTGCTCGCGCTCTGCGCCGGCGTAGCTGGCTTCTTCGTAAGCGTCACGCCACCCTGGATCATCTGGATCGAAAGCAATACCTGGCTGGTGCCTTCAGTCCTGCCGCTTGCCCTCTGGGCTGTCGTCCGCTCATGAATTCGGACATTCTCAATCTTATTCAGATCGCCGGGAGTACAAATGTTTAGAGTCGATACACCCATGGACGGTGAGTCCGCTTTTCTTGATGAGGTTCGCTGGAATCAGGACGGGCTCGTCAACGTCGTCGCCCAGGATGCGACGAGCCGGGAAATTCTGATGCAGGCGTGGATGAATCGAGAAGCCCTGCTCGAAACGCTTCGCCGCGGTGAAGTTGTTTATTGGTCGCGATCCCGTCAAAAACTCTGGCACAAGGGTGAAGAGTCCGGCCACGTTCAGAAGCTGCATGCGCTCAGACTGGATTGTGACGGCGATGTCATCGTGGCTGATGTGGAACAGGTTGGCGGAATTGCCTGCCACACCGGTCGGGCGAATTGCTTTTTTCGTACCCTCGAAGTAAGGGAAGCCAGGCCGGAATGGGTCGAGAATAGTGCCGTTCTGAAAGACATGAGCACGGTGTATTCGAAGGGTTCCGGCCGGCCTGAATCGAACAAAGAGGACATTCATGAGCGATAGAGAAAAGACACCACAGGACGAGGCTGGGGATAGCAACTCCAGCACTGCGCTCGTCACAGATTCCAGCCGGGTGCTGATTGAACTGGACCGTGTGCTGGCTGGGCGAAAGAACGCGCCGCCAGATTCCAGCTACGTCGCCACGCTGTATAGTAAAGGCCTGAACAAGATACTGGAGAAGGTAGGCGAGGAATGTACTGAAACCATCCTGGCCGCAAAGGACTTGGAAGCCGGGCAGAAATCGGCAAGCGCCGAACTGGATAGGCTGAAACAGGACATGGTTTCGGAAACTGCAGATCTGTGGTTTCACTGCATGCTTGCACTGCAGCATCTCGACTGTTCTCACGAAGATGTGCTGCGTGAACTTGCGCGGCGTTTTGGCCTGTCAGGTATCGATGAGAAAAACAGTCGTAAACCCTGATGCGCCAATGGGTGTCATAGTGTTGTAATATTCAAAGACGAGGATGCCAGATCACGAGTGCTGGCCTGAAGCACAGTCAGACACCATCAATGCGCGCCTTCGGACGAGTTGCTGAGCGTTCAGCCCGCAAGAGACGCACGATCGAGAGGTTAGATATGGGTATTTCAATGTGGCAGTTGTTGATCATTCTGGTGATCGTGGTATTGCTGTTCGGAACCAAACGACTGAAGAATATCGGTTCTGATCTGGGCGGAGCGATCAAGGGCTTCAAGAAGGCTGTTGGCGAAGACGACGCCGACAAGGTCGAGCCCGAGCCCAAGAAGACGGCCAATTCGCAGATTAGCGAGCAGACGCCTCAGGGTAATGGTTCAGATCCACTGGCTTCGGAAAGCAGTTCTGGGTCTGCTGTGGAAACACGGTCAGCAGCCGATACCAAGAAAAGCTGATACCGCGCCTGATGCACAACGAGCGCCTGTCCAAGTACTGCCTGGTGAATCTGGTATATGTTTGACATTGGTTTTCTTGAACTTGTACTTATTGCCGTGATTTCACTGTTGGTTCTCGGCCCCGAGCGACTGCCCGGGGCAGCACGAAGTGCTGGCTTGTGGTTCGGCAAGTTGCGCCGCATGACTTCGCAGTTCACCAGCGAGATCGACAAGCAGCTCAAGGCCGAAGAGTTTCGTGAGAAACTTCGCAGGGAAGGTGATACGCTCGGGGTCGAGCATATTCAGGGCACCGTTCGTCAGGCACTGGACCGGGCCAAGGATTTCGAAGACAGCATTGTTCGCGATCCCGTGGCAGGCGCCAAGGCAGTGAAACCGGAGTTGCGCCCTTCTGAACAGGCCACGCCGCCAGCAGCTCAAACGCCTGGACAAGCCACTCGGCCTGCCGATCAACCTGAACCCGTCACACCTACTACACCGCAGCCGGACCAGGTAGGCGGGGAGCGTACGAAACAGCCATGACAGATGAGTCCGACATGCAGGAATCTGGCGAACAGTCGCTGGTGAGTCACCTCGTCGAACTTCGCGACAGATTACTGCGCTGCGTTCTGGCCATAGTGGTTTGCTTCATTCCACTGTATGCCTTCGCCAATGAGCTCTACACGGCGGTCGCCGAGCCGCTCAGAGCAGCGCTGCCGCCTAATGCGACCATGATTGCCACCAATGTGGCCTCGCCTTTCCTCGCGCCCTTCAAGCTCACGCTTTTCACTGCGTTTTTCGTAGCGGTACCCTACATTCTTTACCAGGTCTGGAGTTTTATTGCGCCTGCTCTATATCAGAAGGAAAAGGGCTTCGCGATTCCGCTACTCATTACGAGTGTGGTGCTGTTCTATTCAGGCGTTGCCTTCGCCTACTTCGTTGTATTCCCACTGGCCTTCGCATTCTTTGCATCGACCAGCCCTGAGGGCGTTGCCATGATGACCGACATCAACAGCTACCTCGATTTCATTCTGAAGATGTTTTTCGCATTTGGCGTCGCATTCGAGATTCCTGTTGCAACCATACTGCTGATAAAAACTGGGCTGACATCGGTTGCCAGTTTGCAAGACAAGCGGCCGTACATCATCGTTGGCTGTTTTATTATCGGCATGCTTCTGACACCGCCTGATGTCATCTCACAAACCTTGCTCGCGGTGCCAATGTGGCTGCTATATGAAGCGGGAATATTCTGTGCACGATACTTTGGCATTAACGGCGATGTATCCGATGAGCAACCGTCGACGCACTGATGAACCTGCTGCTGTTGACGCCTGGAGAAGCTGCGGGCGAACTCGTTAACCTCCCTAACGGAGACCGTCGGGCCGTTCACCTGCTCAGTATCGTAAAGGTCACGCCTGGTGATCAGATTGATATCGGCGTGATGGGCGGCAATCTGGGCCGCGCTGAAATTATCAGCGTCGATAGCGGCTCAGTGGTTTTACGCCCTGACTCGATGGCCATCTTGCCGCCCCCGCCCATACCACTCACGCTGGTACTCGCGCTGCCGCGCCCCAAGATGCTCCGACGAACATTGCAGTCTGCTATCTCCCTGGGGATCAAGCGGATTTGTGTCTGCCATGCCAGGAAGGTCGACAAGAGCTACTGGCAATCACCTTACCTGACTGAGTCGGCGATGTTTGCCAACACACTGCTCGGTCTTGAACAGTCGATGGATACGCAGCTGCCGGTAATCACGCTGCACCAGCGCTTCAAACCCTTCGTCGAGGACGACCTGCCAGCGATTACCCAAGGCACGCGGCGACTGCTAGGCGCAGTGAATGGCCTCCCCTCAGCGGATTTTCGGGCCAGTGAGGGCGCCCCGATCACGCTTGCCGTGGGACCGGAAAGCGGTTTCATTCCATATGAAGTCGAGCGATTTCTGGAAGCTGGCTTCGAGGCCGTATCGCTCGGTGATCGAGTGCTGCGGGTCGAGACCGCCCTCCCTGCATTAGTGGGTGCCCTGCTCCTGTGAGCAGCGGGTGAAAGCCCGATAACCACTGCCTCTCGACCAATCTTGCGCCGGCTTAGCTCATGGCAAGATTGATGATTTTCCGCTTCAGAGGATGCAGCGCATGTACGGCGGACATCCCCCGATTCAGCAGACTGTTTACCAGGACTGAGTGGCTTGTAAAGCCACGATGAAATCCTTCCATCAAGGCCATCACAGCCAGATTGTCCGGCCGTCGTTGCAATTCGTAGCGCTTGAGTATTTCCCTATGGCCAGGTGGCAGACCCCGGCCGAGCCCTCGCGATAACGAGGCCGCCAGCGCTGTGACATCTTTCAGACCGAGATTTACCCCACGACCCGCCAGAGGATGAATGACGTGTGCAGCGTCGCCAATGAGCACGGCTGCATCAGCATGATAACTTCGCGCATGGCACTGTCTCAGCGGCACGGCCACCCGCTTCCCGATATCGATAGCCCTGCCGATGCAGCCCTCAGCGGCGCCATTCAGATGCTGCAGGAATCCATCGTCATCAGCAGCCATCAGTGCACGCGCCTCATCGTGGTTCTGGGACCAGACGATGGAGACAAGCCTTCCTTCATGAGCGGCGCCGGGACCCTGTTCTCTTGCCCGAAGCGGCAGTAGCGCGAGCGGTCCGCTGGGCGTGAAATGCTGCCACGCGACCTGGTCATGAGGCTCGTCGAAAGCGACAGTGGCTACGATGGCCTGCTGGCCATAATCCCACTCGCGTGTCGGCACATCCAGTAGCCGGCGTGTCTGAGATCCGGGGCCGTCTGCTCCAACGGTCAGTCGGCTCGATATCAGCCAGGGCTGATCTACGGAGCGACCGTCGGTGCCGAGCTGGTCGATTACGAGTGAGCGCACTCCGCTCTGCACTGGCGCTATTGCCCGCAATTTTCCGCGTATCAGACGCAGCTGCGAATCTGCCTGTTCGGTTGCGTCAGCAAGTCTCTGATAGAGCGCGGTAAGGACTGTCCTATTTTCCAGGATGCATCCAAGATCCGACTGCTGGACGTCCACGGCATCGAAGGCGATGCGACCACCGTTTCGCGAATCCCAGATCCTCATGCTGGTGTAAGGCTGCGCTGAAGCCTGCACGGCAGGCCAGACACCGATCTCCTCGAGGAGGGTCTGCGAAGCCGGAGAAAGCGCGCTCACCCTCACATCGTAGTCATCGAGACCACTGGCGGGGGGCGCGATGCCGTCCGGCTTTGCCGTCCCGGTCGTCAGCACAGGACCGGGATCAACCAGCGCCACCCGAAGACCTATCTGAAGTAAGCGAAGACTGAGTGCCGCACCAACGAGCCCGGCACCGATAATGACGACATCATACCTGTCGTCTAGCGGGTCGATCGCGGTATTGGAATCATGGGTCATGTGCTTGTAGCGGCCTCGACACGAGTAATGGAACCTGATGAGGCTGAAGACTGGCTCGCCGGCTGCCAGGGCGATGCCTGAGGCGCCCAGAGTCCCATAGCGGCTTCAGCAAATTCGCGTCGTGCGAAGGGCATGGTATTCAGCAAGGCAAAACCCGCCCTGCGCGATCTCCGCAATGCAGAGACTACCGCTTCCGGTAACCAGCGGTTGGGACGATCACTCGCACTGACAGGCAGAGTGCTCCCAGGTCGCATGAACAGCTCCACCAGCAGGTCGGTAATTTCAATCAGCATACGCTGATCGGGATACCGCATCTGGCCATAGGCTTTGAGGGCTGGCTCGATTGCAGGCACGCCGGCATCCTGTAGCCGACGACTACTGAGCACGTGAGCCAGTGCACCAACATCCCGCAGGGTGAGATTGAAACCTTGCCCCGCCACAGGGTGCAGCGTGTGCGCAGCGTTACCGATCACTACACAGCCAGGACCTACCTGCTGGGGCATGTCCAGCAGAGAAAGCGGGTAAGACTGACGGGCTCTTACCGCTGTAAATGCGCCGGGCTCGAAACCGGCCAGCTTCTGGATTTCGCTAATAAAAGCTGCATCCTCCAGGGCATCCAGAGCCAGTGCACGATCGCTGTTCACTGTCACGATCAGGGAATACCAGCGACTGCTGTCGCCAGCCAGCGGCAAAAGCGCCACTGCCCCTTCATCGATAAATCGTTCGAACGCGCGATTATCATGACTGGTACGGCTACGGATATTCGCGATAACAGCAACCTGACCATAATCGTGCCGGTGCTGCCGGAATAGCGCATCCAAAGCGCTACCGTGCGCTTGGAGGCCCATCCTGCACAGTTCAGCGGCCCGGCCACCGTCCGCAAGGACCAGCAGATCGAAATTCTCGCGGATCACACCGTTTGCCGTGGTGAACTCAAGCGCCCAGTAACGATCCTCGGTGAAGCTGGCCTGCGACAAGGTGGCGGGTGACAGTAGCCTGAACCGGCCCTGACCAGCATCGGACATACTCGACAACATCCCCTGACCGAGCGCCTCGTTGGGAATAACGTAGCCAAGGGCGGGGACTCCACACTCTCGACTGCTGAGCGCGACTTGTCCGAACTGCCCACGCTCACTGACTACAATCTGTTCGATAGGCGCAGCCCAGGCTGCCATATCCTGCCAGACGCCAAAGCGCTGCAGCAGTTGTTGGCTCGAGTAACTCAACGCACTCGAGCGCCGATCTGCCACCGCGTCCACACCTGCCGCGTCATTTGCGCTGCCCCGATGCTTCTCCAGCGACACTGCTCTCTGTTCGATCAGCGTAACGTCCAGATGAGCGGCGGTTCGTAATGCCATGGCCAGTGCTGAACCGGCCAGGCCACTTCCAACTATGGCAATTTTAAGCATCGTATCCCTGAATGGCTGCTCATGACGCCATGAGTTGTTCAATATCTTCGGTACGCTTGGGCACCTTCTCGGTCAGCACATCCGGACCCGCCTTGCTGACACAGACATCGTCTTCGATACGAATGCCGATACCGTGCCATCGTTTGGCGACACCCTCAGCGTCAGGATCGATATAGATACCCGGCTCCACTGTCATGACCATGCCCGGTTCCAGCTGCCGCCATTGGCGATCGATCTTGTAGCTGCCCACATCATGCACATCCATGCCCAGCCAATGACCGGTTTTGTGCATGAAGAAGCGCATGTAGGCCTTGGTCTCCAAAAGCTCGTCCATTGAACCTTTGAGTATTTTCAGATCCTTGAGACCCTGTGTGATGACTCGAACCGATGCCTCATGAGGCTCATTCCAATGCTTGCCGGGCATGACCTGCTGAATCGACTGCAGCTGTGCTTCGAGCACGATGTCGTAGACCGCTTTCTGCTCAGCGGTGAAGCGGCCATTGACGGGAAAGGTCCTGGTAATGTCTGCCGCGTAATAGGCCAGTTCGCAGCCGGCGTCGATGAGCACCAGATCGCCATCCTTGAGCTTCTGGTTGTTCTCGCGGTAGTGCAGGATGCAGGCGTTTGCACCGCCACCCACAATGGCTGGATACGCCCAGGACACGGCGCCCTGCCTGGCGAACTCATAGTTGATGATGGCCTCGAGTTCATACTCGTACATGCCCGGCTTGCAGAGCTGCATGGCTGCCATATGGGCTTCCGCACTGATTCGGCCCGCCTCACGCATCACCTTGATTTCTTCAGCGCTTTTGTAGGAACGCAGGTGATGCAGGTTGTACTGCAGTGGCTTGATGCTATCGGGCAGACGAGCGCCTTCACGGATCTGTGTGCGTATTCGGTTCAGCCATCGGGTCACATTGGCATCAAAGGCTTCATTGGCGCCGTAGTCGTAAAAAACCTCACTGGCACTCTCAAGCATGCCTGGCAGAATGTCGTCGATATCCTTGATCGGAAATGCGTCATCGAAACCATAGCCGTCGACCGCTTCCGTCTGGCCGATGATCCGACCATTCCAGCGTTCAAGTTCCGGCTCCTTGTCCTGACAGAACAACACTGCTTCGCCATGCGGATTGCCTGGACGCAGAACCAGCACTGAGCGCGGCTCCGGGAAACCGGACAGATAGTAAAAATCACTGTCCTGTCGATAGGGAAACTCGACGTCACGGTTGCGAATTCGTTCAGGGGCTGCAGGCAGAATGGCGATACTGGCAGCTGGCATCATGGCCATGAGCGCCTTGCGCCGACGGTCGAACTCACGGCGGCTGATCCTCGCGGAGCCAGTGCTGTCAGGCCTGCGAGCTGGCGCACGGCCTGAATCAGGCTTGCTTTTTCCCTCAGCGGGCTTTCTGGCTGCGGTCGTTGCTTTTGTTGCTGTCTGGCCTGCCACGGTCTGCTTCCTTCTTATTGATATGGACAACCTGAGTGCGCGCGCGATGGCAGCCCACTCTTACGCAGATCAATGTACGGTGACGCCATCAAGCGAGTCACTGTCACTGTCATCTACCGAAACACCCTGCTTAGTTTCCGTTCCCGTCGTCTTACTGGTCTTGGTGATTCGGAAATCATGCCAGAAGTGCAGCACTGCAGTCTTGACGAATTCCTCGATCTGTAGAAAGTCGAATTCCGCGCCTTCCTCGACTTCTTCAGCCGCGCTATCAGGATCGAGCTCGCCTATGGCGATGAGATCTTCGATCAACTCCTGCGCATCGTCACTGATATCCATGATCTGATCTCCCAACAAGGCTGAGAAGCCTTCCAGGAAGCCCTGACTCCATTCGGCGAGTTCATCGAGCTTGACCGCGATGTCATCAGTACTGTTATCGAGCCAGAGTGAGAAATCCATGGCATCTGAAGCCAGCGCCTCCTCGGCATAACCAAAGATTAGCGCCAATGCCTTGATGTAAGGTGCGTCTACGGTTTCGTCACTATCGAGCACGGCATCAGTGTGTAGCCACCACGGCGTTTCGGCGAGCCTGCCTGGGTCCAGCGAGGAGAACGATTCGCGCTCTGAGGGATCCAGTTCGGAGGCGGCGATGGACGCCGAATCGCCGGCTACGACGCGGCCGGACCACAAGCCGTGTATGTATGCAGCCGACACCGGGCTGTTGAGTTGCTGAAGAATCTGAGCCAGTGCTTTTTGCGGAGTAGCCATGACGTATACTGGTCCACTGGGTTAGTATGAATGCATCTAGTGTGCGGGTCTGCTTGCGCCTGTAGGCGTTAGGGCTATGCTAGCATGACGCATAGCTGCATGACATATCGCCAGCACCACATAGAGAGCAGGGGCGCCTACCGGGCCACCTTTGCGTTTGATCTATACGAGGAATCAATGGAAGTCGTCAAGCTTCAACAGCTCAATGAAAAAATGGAACGTCTTATCGCACGCTGCCGTCAGCTTGAAAGCGACAATGCCGCGATGAAGGCCCAGCAGGATGCCTTCCACAGGGAGCGCATGCAGCTGATGCAGAAAAACGACATGGCGAGGTCCAAGATCGAAGCCATGATTGGTCGGCTCAAGTCTCTGGAACAGTCATCGTGAGTAGGTGTTTATGAACAAGCCCGGTAACGCAGTCGCCGTCACCATCCTCGACAAGGAATACCTGGTCGCCTGCCCGCCAGAGGCGCAAAGTGGTTTGCGGGAAGCAGCCAGCGCGCTCGACACGAAAATGCGTGAAATTCGCAACACCGGCAAGGTGCATGGCCTGGAGCGGATTGCAGTGATGGCAGCGCTCAACCTGAGTTATGAGACCATGCAGGCCTCGACGCGCGATTCAGCGATCGAACAGTCTCTGGAGCAGATGCACAGACGTCTGGACGAAGTGCTCGACAGATAGACCAGCCGCCTTGGATCGCGTTTCGGGAATTAACATTACGTCACAGTTGGATGCATCTAAGCGGTTAACATCGAATGCGCTTTGCAGTAGACTGGGTTCACTGCCTGGATTATCCGCCAGCTGGATATGTCCTCGAGCCGATACTTATACTGCCGGCAACTTAATGTGGCTGATGTGTGCAGGTCCTGAGCGAAAGCGACAGGAAAGCCTTATTCAGCCCTGCGGTTGCCACCTTGAACCATCGGGTTCAAGGGCTACATCCAGTAACGGTAATTCGGGTAGCTTTTATTTCCCTTGTTTCGCAGGTCGTTCATGACCAGTCAGCGAAACGAACGATCGTCCCTGAGACAGCAGATGCGCCGCCGCCGGCGAAGTCTGACTGCCACTCAACGTCGACATGCCGCCCGCGGTCTCGCTTCGACGATTTCAAGACAACTACTTTTTCGCCGCAATCTTCGCTGGGGACTTTACCTTGCAAACGACGGTGAAATCGATCCCGGCGTTCTCGCCAAGCGTCTACTTCGCTGCAAGAGACAGTTGTTCCTGCCCATACTGCACCCGGTTCATCATGGTCGATTGTGCTTCGCGCGCTTCTATCCTGGCATGCCCATGGTGCGCAACCGCTTCGGCATTTCAGAACCACGCCCTCCGCTGCTAACGGTGCCGCTGTGGACGCTCAGCACGATATGCGTCCCGCTGGTCGCATTCGACGATGAGGGTAACCGGCTCGGGATGGGGGGAGGCTACTACGACCGAAGCTTCGGTCGTTTCAGCAGGCCAGCCGGATCGGCTGGGACAGGACTTGTTTCACGCCCATTGAAGCTGGGCGTGGCATATGACTTTCAGGGCGTTGAACGCCTGCCCTCAGAACCGTGGGATATTCCGCTGGACGCTATTGCGTCTGATCGACGATATCAGTCAGTCCGTTAGTCAATCCTTCAGCCAGCAATGGTTGCAGCTGGACAGCCTTGACTACATCGCTACGCGAAGCTGTCGCAGCTTCGGCGTCGTCGTGCATCATCGTAGTGAATCCTGACACGGCCAGGCTGATGACGAAAATGAACAGCACAGTGGTGATGGCGTCTGGTTTTTGTTGCATGCCGGTAAGACCTTTTTTTATCCAGATTCAGCGACTTCAGGGTTGTTGTTGAAAATGATTATAGAAGACATCGCTAACTTTCAAAGGTCGAAACACAAAAAATCACTGTTTTTTACGCGCACATGCACATTTAATTACTTGCCGAGAAAAAGTCCGTAAGCCGGGTTGTCAGTTTCTTCCCAATATCGAAAGCCAATTGTGTCGAGCATGGCCTCGAAATCGACCTTGTCGTCGGCTGGCACCTGCGCGCCCACAAGCACGCGACCAAAGGCCGCGCCATGATTCCGGTAATGGAACATGGAGATGTTCCAGCGGGTGCCAAAGGACATCAGGAACTTCAGCAACGCGCCCGGGCGCTCTGGGAATTCGAAGCGGTACACCAGCTCGTTGAGTAGCGCTGGCGAATGGCCGCCCACCATATGACGAACGTGCATTCTCGCCATCTCATTGGACGTGAGGTCGATGACGGTGTAACCAGCATCGCTTAGTGATGCCATGAGTTCGGCAGTTTCCTCTGCGCCCTTGCGCACCTGCACGCCAAGGAAGATCTGAGCCTTGGCCGCCTCACCGCTTGTCCGGTCGTCGAGCGCATAGCGATAATTGAACTCGGTGATGTTGTGCCCGCCGAGCGTATTGATGAGTTGCTTGAAACTGCCCGGCTTCTCCGGAATCTGGACCGCGAGGATCGCTTCTCGCGCCTCACCGATTTCCGTCCGCTCAGACACGTAGCGGAGGCGTTCGAAGTTCATGTTTGCGCCGCTGACCGTGGCGACGAGGCGCTGGTCGACAGCCTTCTCACGGGCCACGTATCGTTTCAACCCGGCAACAGCCAGCGCACCGGCGGGTTCTGCGATTGAGCGAGTATCCTCGAAGATGTCCTTGATGGCGGCGCAGATTTCATCGGTGCTGACCAGGATGACTTCATCGATATGATCCTTGCAGATCGACCATGGAATCTCGCCGATACGCCTCACCGCCACACCGTCAGCAAAGATGCCGACTTCCGGAAGCGTCACGGGATGACCCGCTTCGAGCGCCACATAAAGGCAGTTGGAGTCCGCCGGCTCCACACCGATCACCTTGATATGAGGATGCAGATACTTGATGTAGGCCACCACACCTGCCGTAAGCCCGCCGCCACCGACGCAGGTAAAAATGACGTCTGGCAGCCCCTTGAACTGACGCAATATCTCGACCGCGATAGTGCCCTGCCCGGCAATGACGTCTTCATCATCATACGGCGGGATATAAGTCAGCTGCATCTCCGCCACCAGCTTGGCAGCATGTGCAGCCGCTTCATCGAAGGCATCACCGATCAGCACGACTTCGGCCCCACGCGAACGCACCGAGTTCACCTTGATTTCAGGTGTGGTCTGCGGCATTACGATAATGGCCCTGATACCGAGCTGTTGAGCGGCCAGCGCCACACCCTGCGCATGATTGCCGGCTGACGCGGTGATGACGCCGCGCTCCCGCTCGGCCTCGCTCAGTTGCGCCAGCTTGTTGTAGGCGCCCCTGATCTTGAAGGAGAAGACCGGCTGAAGATCTTCGCGCTTCAGCCACACTTCGTTACCGAGCCGCTTGGAAAGCAATCGTGCATGATCCAGAGGGGTCTCGATGGCGCAGTCGTATACTCTGGCTGAGAGGATTTTCTTGATGAAGCGCTGTAGCATCTGATGTTCCGATATCGGCCGGCGTCGCTTGTTGACAAAATCGGGCCTGGCTTGAAGAATCGTGAGATAGTAGCGGTACTGATATACCACAGTCTACCGCTTCACCGGGCTACAGGCTCCACACTTCAAGGCATGGCAGGTCAACATGGATCAGAACCAGCAGAAAAAGGCCGCAGCGGAAGCTGCCGTCGAGCGCATTCTCCCCCTCCTGAAAAGCGATACCATCATAGGCTTCGGCACGGGCTCCACGGCGAACTTCTTCATTGATGCCATGGCCCGCCACAATATCGATTTCGATGCAGCAGTCGCCAGTTCTGCAGCCACTGCGGAGCGACTGCGAGCACTGCATGTGCCAGTACTGGAACTGACCTCGGCGCCTCGGGTGGACTTCTATGTGGATGGTGCTGACGAGTGCAACGAGCATCGGCAGCTGGTAAAAGGTGGCGGTGGTGCGCTGACACGCGAAAAGATCGTTGCCGCTGCTGCCAGTGAGTTCATCTGCATCGCTGACGAAAGCAAGTTCGTCGACGTGCTGGGCAGCTTTCCACTGCCCATTGAAGTCATCCCGATGGCACGCAGCCTCGTCGCCCGCAAGATCGTCGCGCTCGGTGGTGACCCGGTTTATCGGGAAGGCTTCACGACTGACAACGGCAACATCATCCTTGATGTCCACAATCTGCGGATAACCGATCCCACCGGACTCGAGTCCGAGCTGAATCAGATCACAGGCGTGGTCTGCAACGGCCTGTTTGCAAGGCGGCCGGCCGATATCCTGCTGCTGGCGGGTGCTGGTGGCGTCCGGACGATCAGCTAGCCCGACGCCGCTCGCTCGCTTATACTGTGCGCCAGTTTCCAGAGCCGGGTCGCTCGTCGACTCTCAATCCAGTTTTCAGATAAGGACGCACCATGAATTTCGATGCCATTCCAGCAGGCAAGGATCTCCCGGACGATTTCAACTGCATTATTGAAATCCCGGCGAATGCCAATCCAATCAAGTATGAAGTCGACAAGGATGCTGGCCTCGTGGTCGTCGATCGGTTCATGGCGACGCCCATGTTCTACCCAGCGAACTACGGCTTTATCCCAAACACCCTGGCTGATGACGGTGATCCGCTGGATGTGCTGGTGGTTGCACCTTATCCGATCCAGCCTGGCGCGATGATTCGCTGCCGTCCGGTCGGCATACTGAACATGGAAGACGAAGCTGGTGGTGACGCCAAGGTTCTGGCCGTACCGCATGCCAAGGTCTCGGCGCTGTATAACGACGTCAAGGAGCCCGCTGATCTTCCACAGCTTCTGATCAAGCAGATCGAGCATTTCTTTGAAAACTACAAGTCTCTCGAACCAGGCAAGTGGGTCAAGGTATCCGGCTGGGCCGGTAGCGCTGAAGCACGCGAAGCCATCACACAGTCGGCTGCCGCCTACAAAGGCTGAGCCGATTTTTCATCCCGGAGCGACTGGACCACGCATTCATGGCTGCTGACGAAACCGCCGGCAACGTGAATGCGAACCCTGTGCTGGACCAGCGGCCGGGCGATTTTCTGGCGCCCCGGTTTTGGCCGACATGGTTACTGATCGGCCTGCTGAAGCTCATTTCCCTGCTCAGCATTCGCAACATCCAGTTCTTCGGGCGCCTGCTTGGCAAGGCGTCCTACTACCTGCTGCGCTCACGGCGCTCCATCGCCCGCACCAATATTCGGCTCTGCTTTCCCGAACTGCCTGCACCAGAGCAGGAGCGTCTCGTGCACGACAGCTTCGAAGCCAACGGTATTGGCTTCCTCGAAGCGGCTGCGGTCTGGTTCAATGATCTCGAACGCTTTCGTCCCATCAGCAGGGCCTATGGCCTTGAAAACCTTGAAAGCGCGATTGCCCAAGGCAAGGGCGTGCTGCTGTTGGGTGGCCATTTCGCCACTATCGACCTCGCTGGCGCGCTCTATAACCTGTTTGCCAAAGCTGACGTCATGCAGCGTGATCACAACAATCCGCTGTTCAACTATTACATGACCCGCGGCCGGAGTCGCTATTGCCAACGCATCCTCAACCGGGGCGGGCTCAGAGGCGCGCTCCGCAGCCTTAAAGAGGGCCGCGTAGTCTGGTATGCAACCGACCAGGACTACGGCCGCCAGAACAGCACCTTTGCCCCCTTCTTCGGCGTGCCAACGGCAACCATTACCACCACCTCCAAGATTGCGGCCAGAACAGGCTGCCTGGTGTTGCAATACTCGCACTTCCGCAATATCGGCGGTTACTACGAAGTACATTTCAGCAAGCCGCTGACCAATTATCCCTCCGGGGACGAAACGGCAGATGCCACCGCCACGAACAGGCTGCTTGAAAACGAGATCCGACGCTTTCCCGAGCAGTATCTGTGGATGCACCGCAGGTTCAAGACCCGTCCCGATCCTGCGGAGCCTTCACCCTATAAAGTGGTCAAGAAACGAAAACGCAGACGGCGACCAGCGGCTACAGACACATGAGACTACCCTGGAGTAGAACCGACTCGAGCCCCGGCGGCTATCCAGGCAAGCTGGCCGATTCGGCTGCCTTCATCTTTCTCGTCGCCTTCATCTATCGCCTGGTCGCAGCGGCACTGCTACAAAGCAGCGATTATTCCCTGGCTTATTCGCTCTACGGCGTGGTCACAGGCAGCCTCGGCTGTGCGCTGATGTATTACCTGCTGGGCTACTTCCTCGACGGTTTCGGGCGCTTCAATGCAGCATTGCTGTTCGCCATTACGCCCACCTGGATTTTCTGGGGCCTGGCCTCTTTCGGCGGCGCCTCGCAGTTCTGCCTGCTCATTGCCTCGGTACTGTGTCTGTTGCACGCTACCGAACGCCGAGCCATGGCCGCGGCAATCGGCAGCGCGGTGGGTGCCATTGCGCTGATCTACCTGGACGTCAGCTTCACCGTACTGACTATCGTGAGCGTCGTGTATCTCTTCATTCGTGGAGAGTTCCGCCTGCTCTTTGTGTATGCCGCACCATTCCTGCTGGGCTATCTCGTCATGATGGTCCAACCAGAACTGTTCGGCGCAGGTAACTTCCTGCATGACGCTATTGCGCGCCTGGGGCTGCTTAATAACGCCTTCGAACATTACGCCGTGCTGCGATCGGATCTTTCCGACCTGCATGGCAGTAGCGAACGGGTGCTGGACTTCACCTTCCCCGGGTTCTGGAAGGAAAGTCGTACGCTTGCCGGTTGGATCATATTCGGCACCGAGCTCAACTGGCTTGCGCGCAGTCTTTTCGAGCCAGTGATGCTGTTCTACATTGCCGGACTCATAGGCATCCAGCGCAGCGTTCGCCGCAATCCGAGTTTCGGTTTCCTGTCGCTGCTTGGGCTTGTGGGTGCGATCGTGCTGTTCTTCCAGATCAGCTGGCGCTGGAGTGTGCGCGATCATGATTTGCTGATACTGGTGATTCCCACCTATATCCTGGTTGCGCTCGGAATCGAGAACATCAGTGGCTTGAGAAGCGCTCAGACGCCTCCGCCGAGCACAGCGGGCAGCAACAGCGCAGCATCCGCTGGCATAGGCAGCGGACCAACGCTGATGAACTCGGCTGAAGCATCGAGCGCACGCAACCGCAAGGCCTTAGAACGCAGAAAGCGCAGAATATTCCGGCTCAAGGCCACCCAGTTCTTCCTGCTGCTCGTCATCATTGCCATGAGCATCAAGCTGTTCAAGCCGCGTGAAGACTCCTACGTGCCCGATATTGCACCGGGCTACGAGTCACCTGATATCATCAGAACCGAAGGCTCGACTTCTCAGTCCAGGTAAGACAGCCACTCCGAATAATCCTCTCGCCGGCCCTTGACCACGTCGTAGTAGAGCGACTGGAGCTTTTCGGTTACCGGACCACGCGTGCCCTCGCCTATCTGTCGTTCATCCAGCATGCGTATGGGAGTCACTTCCGCGGCAGTCCCCGTGAAGAAGGCCTCGTCCGCAATGTACACTTCGTCACGAGTAATGGGCTTTTCCACCACCCGCAGCCCGAGCTCTTCAGCCAGGCGGAAAATGGTGTTGCGGGTGATGCCGTTGAGACACGAGGTCAGCTGAGGCGTGTACAGCACCCTGTTCTTGACCATGAAGAAATTCACCGCAGAACCCTCAGCCACGTAGCCTGCCGGGTCTAGCATCAGTGCTTCGTCACAACCACTGGCCAGCGCTTCGTTCAGCGCCATCATCGAGTTGATATACTGACCATTGGCCTTGGCACGGGTCATCGCAATATTTGGATGATGCCTGGTAATGCTGGAGGTACGAACCTTCAAGCCGTTCGCTACTGAATCTTCGCCCAGGTACGAGCCCCACTCCCAGGCTGCGACCATCACATGCACCTGAAGATTACTAGCTCTCAATCCCATGCCTTCGGCGCCGTAGAACACCATTGGTCTGATATAGGCTGAGTCGAGATTGTTAGCCTTCACAGCTGTCAGCTGCGCCTGGCTGATCTCGGTCCGCGAGAATGGCATCTTCATGTTCAGAATGTGGGCGGAGTCGAACAGGCGGTTGGTGTGATCCTCGAGCCTGAACAAGGCCGTGCCCTGATCGGTTTTATAGGCCCGCACACCTTCGAAGACACCTGCGCCGTAATGCAGGGTGTGGGTCAGGACATGCACCTTGGCTTCGCGCCACGGCACCATCTCACCATCCATCCATATGAAACCATCTCTGTCGGCCATTGATGTCATTGCTTCTTTTCCTCGTCTTCGGATGTTAGAGGCTCGAACCAGGTCTGCCACAAGGCGGTGACCTTCTCGCGCTGAGGCAGCATTCTGGCTACAAGCGCTTCGCCTGTCTCCACTGCGGCTGCAAATTTTGATGATGAAGGATCACCTTCCGGGGCGGGTGCATCGCCCGCCTCAGCCGGTGCCGCCGCCGTATCGGCGGTCAGGCCCAAAGTCTTGCTGTGCAGCTCGGAACGGAACAGCTGGTAGATCGAAATGAGACAGTCAGCCGCTTCAGGATCTATACACTTGCGACTCGAGAGCTCTTCGAGCATGCGAATGTTGTCACTCCACCTGGCAACGGTCGGGAATTCGTGGGCCCACCGGAGCACCGCGTACTGAACCATGAATTCGATGTCTACTATGCCGCCGGCTGCATGCTTGAGACTGCTTTTGGCCTCGACGGAAAACTGTGTTCGCATCTTGTCACGCATCTCGAGCACGTCCCGGCTCAGTTTGACCGGGTCGCGTTCGGCGCACAGCACACGTTGACGCAGCGCCATGAATTTTTCGCCCACTCGAGGACAACCTGCCACGAAACGCGCTCTCGTCAGTGCCTGCAGCTCCCAGGTCCAGGCACGCTCACGCTGATACCGCTCGAAGGCTGTAAGGGTACTCACCAGCAAGCCGCTGTTGCCGGATGGTCGAAGTCGCATATCCGTCTCATACAGCTCACCTCTCACGGTTCGGGTCGACAGGAAATGGATGATTCTCTGCCCAAGCCTCGCAAAGAACACACTGTTCTCGACAGGTTTTTCTCCGTCGGTTTCCAGTGTATCGTCAGCGTCGTGGAGGAAAACGAGATCGAGATCGGAGCTGTAGCTGAGCTCCAGCCCACCAAGCTTGCCGTACGCAATGATGGCAAAATCAGGATCGCAGGGCGTCGTGGCATCGCGCATCGGGCGGCCATATTTGTGAACCACATCCTGCCAGGCGAAATGCAGCGCCTCACCGAGCATCGCTTCAGCAATGGCTGAGAGATAGTCACTCACTTTCATCAGCGGCAGTGTCTCGCGGATTTCCGACGCCGCAACTCGCAGCTCATGAGCGCGCTTGAAATAACGCAGCGCATCCATCTGCTCTTCCAGATCTTCCTCTGGTATTCGCAGCAGTTCCTGACGCAGCTGATCGGTGAGCGTCGCCACATCGGGCGGGGTATAGATCTGCTTGTGTTGCACCAGCTCGTTCAGGAGCACCGGCAGTGATATCAGCTGCTCAGCGATCCACTCACTATCGTGTAGCAGGCTCATGAGCTCGTGGAGCGCAAGCGGGTTCTCGATAAGCAGACTCATATGCACCGACCTGCCGATAACCTGCTCCAGCAAGGCAAAGAAGCGGGCACTCAGCCAGGGTGCGAGTCCGTAGCGAAACAGTTGTCCAAGTGCCATAGGCATCAAGGCATGGAAGCGCCGCACCCCCGCCGGCCTGAGCTGACGAAACTGCGAGTAGTGCAGGAGCCGGTCTGCGAGCTCGAGCAATTCGTCCAGGTGCACGAGTGCTCCAGGCTGCAAGCCTTGCGCAAGCAATTGCTGGCGGACTGCAGCAGGGTCTGGTGCCACCTCCTTGTCATGGCGCTGTGGCACCGAATCAGCAGAGATGTCGACACCGAAGGCGCCAGCAATGATGCGCCAGCATTCGGTACAGTCCACATCGTCGCGTACACCTGCGCCAGTCTGCTGATCCTGCGCCACCAGACCGAGGTCAACGAGCTCAGCCTGGGTCGCCGGGGTCACTACACTGTTGAAAACCTCGCGGACGATCTTGCGATGTCGTGCAAGGGTCTTCAGCAACTGTGGATAGTCAGGCTCATTCATGGCGAAAGCGATACGCGACTGGTCTCGATCATCAACCGGCAACAACTGCGTCTGCTGGTCCCGCAGGCCCTGCAGAGCGTGCTCGAGGTTCCGGAGGAAGGCATAGGCCTCCGCAAGGCCGGCGCACTCCTTCGGCTCCAGCAGGCGCAGCTTCTCGAGTTTCTCCAGCATACCGAACAGGCTGCCCTGACGAAGCATTACCTGTCGCCCACCGTGCATGAGCTGCATGACCTGCACGACGAATTCGAGCTCACGGATGCCACCTGCGCCGAGCTTGATGTTGTTCTTGAGGCTTCGGCGCACGACTTCCTGTTCAATCATGGCTTTCATTTCGCGCAAGGCCTGAATGGCCGTGAAGTCGATATAGTTGCGGAATATGAACGGCGACAGATTCGCCAGAAGGCGTGAGCCTGCTTTGATGTCGCCTGCAACAGCACGCGCCTTCAGCATCGCGAAGCGCTCCCAGTAGCGCCCCTGATTGAAGTAATAGTGCTCAGCCGCGCTGAAACTGATGGCCAGCGCGCCGTCGCGGCCGAATGGACGCAGTCGCATGTCGACACGGAACACGAATCCGTCAGCCGTGCGCTGGTCAATTGCAGCAATGATGCCCTGGCAAAGCTTACGGTAGAAGGCCGGCGTGTCCAGGCTCTGGAGCTTCCCCGGCGGCGTTTCACCCTCCGGCCAGCTGGTCTCACCGCAGTCCTGCTCAAACAGAAAGATCAGGTCGATATCCGATGAGACGTTGAGTTCGAACGAGCCCAGCTTTCCCATACCGAGTATGACAAGCGGCTGAGGCTTGCCTGCAGCTATCGGATAGCCGTGGCGCCGGCCAAGTTGCTGCATCCAGAAATCATGCGCGGCCTGCAGACAGAGTTCCGCCAGCCAGCTCTCCTCTCGCGTTGTCTCCTCCACCGTGTTGCAAACGACGAGGTCGCGCCACACGATTCGGAATTGCGCCAGGGTACGGAACTTGCGCAGAGCCGAATTGAAGGCGGCCTCATCTTCATCCGGCATATCTGCGCAAACGCTGGTCAGCAGCCGCTCGAAGTCGGCTTTCTGCCAGGTCTTGCCCAGGCTGTCAGCTACGTAGCGCACCACGGCGGGTAAATGATTCTTTAGCGTCTCGGCGAGGAAGTCGCTTACGCAAAACGCGCGGGTGATCTGCGCAGCAGCGCCGTCCAGCCATGCCTGCTCTCCTGTGGGCGCCTCCTGCCCTGCGTCGGCCATGGCGGCTTTTGCACCGGCTTCGCCTGATCCGGCAACGGCCCCGCTCCAGGCCTGTGGCACCCTCACCCCATGGCGGTCGGCAACTGCCTGCCAGCTCAGGTGACAGACCTTCTGACAGTCCTCCGGAGGCGTCAGAAAGTCCGCTTTTCCGGCAAGCAGGTAACCTCGCGCGGCCTTGCTGATTTCGGACGGCTGCAGCTGGAGCGCCGGTGCAGTCTCGACGGGCTGCTCGATTCTCGCCCTGAACGCGCGCAGGAACTCGTCGAAGGCCTCGCTACCCCCGCGCTTGAGCTCGACTTCGAGCTCGCACAGCGCGGTCGTCTTGCCACCCGCACTAACCGCGCCCTGATCCAGCGCAAACTCCACGTTCACGGGGCCTTCGTGCCACCAGATCAATCGCTCGAAATCCGTGTTGAACAATGGGCGGAGCTGACTCCAGTCAAAACCGGCCAGGCCCGGCAGCTCACTGGTCGCCAGTGCCTCTAGCCAGCGCTGATCAAGTTCGGGTACCGGTGCGTCAGAGGGATGGTTGCCGAGGGGGTGATTCCACTCGCTTCGGCTGTGCAGTCCACCCGTTACGGTGCCTCTCGCTTTCACCGTCTGCTCCCAGGCCATCGACTCTGGCGCCAGTACCTGCAGATCCACCGTACCGTCGCCCTCGGCGAGCAGGGCAGTCGAGCGTATTCGCAAGGCGACACCGGCCTGCCTGAGGCGATGGTCAGGCGTATCGAAGTAGGTGTTCCTGAGTTGCAGACGCTGCCGCGGCTTGCCGTAGGCTACTGCCAGACCCCGTTCCAGCTGTTCGAGTCTGGCGGGATCGAACTCGAACTTGGCTTCGAGTTCAACTGGCCCTGCGGCTGCGTCAGTTTCACTACTCATTGCACTTGCATCCTTTTAGTCAAGATCACGTAAATCATTGGATAGACCTGTGCTCAGGTCAGGACCACGCAGGCGCCCACGGCCGCGCCTGGAAAGTATTGTATAGTCTGAGCTTGCCCAGATCATAAACCATTCATGGAAAGGATTTTTGACAATGCCTACAGCACCCCACGGCGCCTTGCCGCCCATGCGCCTGCCAACCACCAGATCCCCACTCGGAAGAGCTGTACTACTGGCCGCCGGGTTTACGGTCGGCGCCGGCACCCTGATGACCTTGCAGGGATGCCAGAGCGCTTACTACAGCGCCATGGAGAAAATCGGTATTCCCAAGCGCGAAATTCTGAAAGATCGGGTAGAGAACGTCAAAGATTCACAGGAAGAAGCCAAGGAAGAATTCAGCTCTGCACTCGAGCAATTCCAGGCGCTACTGGGCAAACAGGATAGTGAGCTTCAGGCGAAGTACGACAAGCTCAACGATGCCTTCCAGGAGTCTGAGCAGGCTGCAAATGATGTCCATGACCGCATACATAAGGTCGAGGGCGTAGCTGAGGCACTGTTCGACGAATGGGAGGACGAGCTCGATATCTACTCTGATGAATCGCTCAAGAGACGCAGTAGCCAGAAGCTGAAGGAGACCCGAAAGGAGTATCAGGCGCTGCTTAAGACCATGAAGAAGGCCGAGTCCCGTATGGAGCCTGTGCTCACGATTTTCAGGGACCAGGTGCTCTATCTGAAGCACAACCTGAATGCCCAGGCCATCGACGGCCTCAAGAGCGAACTGGGTCGGGTAGAGAGTCAGGTGGATGTGCTGATCAAGGAGATGAACCAGTCGATTGCCGAAGCGACTGCGTTTATGGCTACGCTGGAAACGGACTGAGATCACACATCGGCACCACACGACGATGGCGTGACCGTCCGGTTTGTTTCAGCGCAATCGGCCGCCAAACACGAAACAGACAGTTCGCCAGTGGATGAATCCTGTGTGAAGAATACGACTTTTCGAAGCGAGCGCAGTAAGTTTTACACGCCTGATGCCAAGAAAAATTTTGCCTATCCATCTGAACACTCAAGTGCTGGATTATTTTGCGGTTGCGGCCAAAGGCTGGAACCCGATACGATGGTTAATGGTTTACGTAGACAAGTCACTGCCCTGACTGAAGGCGTCAAATAAACAAAGGAGCCAGCGCCGTCACATCGATTTTCCGAATGGCGATGTAATTGTGCAAAGCTGAAGGAGCCCTACTTACGGTGCTCTCATAAACCACTCGACAGAAAGCCTTCAAATGAGTAGTGAACATATCACCGGCATTCGCAAGGGCCGCACCGTCGAGGTAGTGTGCCTGATCTGTAACATCATCGAAGTTGTTGTCTCTCTGACAGCGGGTTGTTCCACTGGGAGTTTTGCCCTGATTAGCTGGGGCGGGGACAGCATCGTCGAAGCCAATTCGGCGGCGTTCATGATCTGGCGCTTGCGTGGAACAGGGCAAAAGTGAGCGCGAGCTACGCAAGCGCAAAATGATCATCCTGAGCGTTCTAGCTGGGGGTTTCCACCATCGCGATGGCCTTTATCCGTTACTAGACATGATGTGTTGACCTGCCCATCTCAACGGCGTGGATTAAGTTGAAAAGGGCGCCTCCCAACACAGAGCCATAATTGAGAGGGCAGGTCAAAACATCATGTCTAGCGCCTATGCGGAGTAGAGCCAGGAGACACATTAGACCACCGGTGTGGTGAAGAGCGTTGATCGGGAGAACGGGCGCATCATCCTGGCGCATGATCTAGTTCCTATGCTGAAGTGGCCAAGCATGACCATGGGCTTCGCGGCGGAAGATAGAGCACTACTTGAAAGCGTGAATCCTGATGAGAAGGTGAGCTTCACTTTCATCAATACGGAAGGGGAAACGTTCGTCACTACGCAATTTAGCAAAAGCTCGCGCAATGCTTGCTGATGGCGGGAAGGACAGGCTATGGGTCCAGTTGCAGGCAGTTAGACGCAAACCTGTCAACGAAAATCTCTCACGGAGGTTCTTTGGGGGACTACGCGAAAGCTGCCCCCTCGTTTCTTTATCGCTGCGCGTGAAGGTTGATTTCCTCATGCAGTTCATTATGAAGCTTTTCCCGCTTCGCTGGATCTGCCGCTTTCTCAGAGCGATGGACTTCCTGCACGAGTTGAACGATCTTCCTGTGGCGCTCGCTTGACAGAAAATTGTCATGTGTCTGTTTAAACGGATAAGTTCGCGCTTCGTTGATCCTGTCTGCCTGTCCTGTGCCAGCTGATGCGACGGCGGCTACAGACATGGTGCTGGCTAGTGCGATGACCTTAAGATAAGTGTTCATAGCTGTTCCTCTGGCTGTTGTGGATTACGAGGCAATTTAAAAAGCTCAAGCTGAACACAGCTGAAATAACGAGGCAAGGTGGCGCAGATATCATTAACTTCTCCTCATGTTGCTTGGCTGCTTCGGTTTGCCGATGATGACCGACCAAGTTGCCAAGACCGAGCGAAGCTCCGCGGAAAAGGATGACAGCCTCAACCTGCCCGTTTGTAGCCGCTGCTCACACTTCCCTCCGCCTGCTCATAGTAATACGCCTCGGCGGCTTCCTTTCCCATCCGGTACCCCGCTTCTAGTCTCGACAGATTTTTCGTGAAGCGCTGGACGCCAAATCCTGTGGGCGGCGCGATGACGCAAATCTGGCAGTCTTCAGGTGGTTTCTGAAGAAAGTCCATTGCTTCGTTGTAGCGTACTGAGCGTTGCAGTATGGCTTCAGCCAGCCGCGGCGTCTGAGCCATCGTGCGCCTGATGAGCCACGGCGCTTTGAAGGGTGTCATGCGATAACCAGACGCTTGTGACAGTACGACGGTGATGTGGCGGGCGCCTCTGTTATAGGCTTCCACGACTGGTATGGAGTCAGCCACGCCACCATCCGCCATGGCGACACCGTCGATTTCGGGAGAATGACGGTAAGCAACTGGCACGGCGCAGGTGGCCTTCAGCAAGCGTTCCACGTTCTCGAGCGTTACCTGAGTATATACTGGCTGACCGGTTTCCACGCAGGTAGTGACGACGATGAGGGGAGTAGCTTGAGCGAATAGGGCCTGTTGATCCAGCGGTATTTCCTTCAGACAGATCTCGAACATCCAGTCGAGATCGAGAGCGTGACCACCTCTCAGAAAGCGCCGAAAATTGATGAACTCTGGACGCCGGGAGTGGTCGGTAATTACGGTAAAAGCACGTGAATGTTGCCCCGCCAGCCAGCTTGCCAGGTTGGTCGCCCCCGCCGACACACCGATACAGAAGTCGAACGGGCAATACCTGCGCTCGTGAAATCCATCCAGTACGCCGGCAGCGAAAATTCCGCGCATGGCGCCACCCTCTACAACAAGAGCGGATCGACCCAGTCTGTCCCTCACCATTTTAACTCTCCCTGTCAACAGACAAGCCTTCCGACCTGAGTGAGCTATTCGAGAAGTCAGACGAGTTATTTTGTATCCTTTGCCTTATTCCAAGCGGCTGGACTGACATAGTTACGGTCCTCCCCGTCCGAATTTGTATGAAAGCGCAGAAACAGCCGTTCGAGCACAAAGATGGTGACGACGCCGCCTGCTGCCCAGTACAGCACGTACATGTCCTGCCGCCATTTCAGCCAGATGAAGGCCAGCAACACGATGAGGTCGAGAATGATCGCCGTGATCATCACCCAGCCCCTGGCGTCGATTTCGTTGCGAAGATAGCGGAAGACGCCCCAGTGCACGGCGATATCCATGATGAGATAGAAGATCGCGCCGAGCGATGCGATCCTGCTGAGATCGAAGAACACCGTTAGTACGGCTGCTGTGATGCAGATGTACACCAGCATATGCGTCTGGATATGACCACTCATGCCCAGATGACGGTGCGGGATGATCTCCATCTTCGTGAGCATTGCCATCATTCTGGACACGGCGAAAATGCTGGCCAGAATACCAGAGGCTGTCGCTATGATGGCGACGCCAACCGTGAACCAGACGCCGTATTCACCGAAAGCAGGTCTTGAGGCTTCAGCCAACGCATAATCCCTGGACTGAACGATTTCGGGTATCGTCATCGTCGAACCCACGGCCCAGCCCACGAGCAGATAGACGATGAGGCAGATGGTCAGCGAAATGATGATGCCCCTGCCAACGTTCTTCTTGGGATCGCTGAGTTCGCTGCCACTGTTGGTGATCGTGGTAAATCCTTTATAGGCAAGGATGCCTAATGCGACGGCTGCCACGAAGCCAAGCATTCCGCCTGCTGGCCCGTCGCTACTCCCAATATTGCTGGCAGGCTCGAAGGAAAATCCCGCCATGTAAAGCGTTGCGCCCGCGAACAACAGGATACCGCCGATCTTGAGCGCTGCGGCGACCATGGAGATTCGGCTTATCAGCTTGTTGGTGGCCACGTTCACGGCAAAAGCCGCTGCGATAAGCAGCACACCCAGAATTGGTACCCAGTTGGAGTCCTTGCTGCCCCCAAAGGCCTGCATGGTATAGGTGCCAAAGGTACGGGCTACCAGGCTTTCATTGATGATCATGGAGAAAACCATGAGCAGCGCGCAGGCGCCGGTCATGACGCTTCGGCCATAGGCTTTTTCGAGGAACATGCCAATGCCACCAGCAGAAGGATACGCATTGGCCATCCTGACGTAACTGTACGCACTGAAACCACTGACGATGGCGGCCACAAGAAATGCCAGTGGAAAGAGAGGTCCAGCCATTTCGGCCACCTGCCCGGTGAGGGCAAAGATGCCAGCACCGATCATG
>TARA_R100000306_G_C4382343_1_pt1 | contig 34598 bp, 34 predicted proteins | sample TARA_R100000306 | Tara Oceans TARA_R100000306 (sample SAMEA2620824) | marine metagenome | biome: marine biome (ENVO:00000447); feature: mesopelagic zone (ENVO:00000213); material: "saline water (ENVO:00002010), including plankton (ENVO:xxxxxxxx)" | depth 1000 m | reverse complement strand
GGCGGGCGGAAATCGTCAATCGCCTCGGCGACCACATCCGGGAGCTGCCACCACAGCAGCGTGAGCAGCTGGCATCCCACTTTGGCGATAGCCTCAGTAAGGGCGGCCTACCTGAAGGCTCCGGTCGTGCCGGCAGCAAGCGCTGTATGCCAGAGCGCCTGCGGCAGGCAGGCTTTCGATTCCTCTATCCGGACTATATGAGCGGCTACAGTCACATCATCGAGGGCTTGTGTGGCGGCCCGGAGCGGTCCTAGATCACCATGACCGCGTCCATTTCCACCGGCACGCCCTTCGGCAGCTGTGATACACCGATAGCCGCACGGGCTGGGTAGGGATCACGGAAATAGGTGGCCATGATTTCATTCAGCTGGGCGAAATTGCTCAGGTCTGTCAGATAAATATTGAGCTTCACGATATCGGACAGCTCGCCACCGGCAGCGCGGCAAACGGCCTGCAGGTTCTCGAAGACCTGAGTGGTCATGGCTTTGAAGTCGCCACTCACAACTTCCATGGTCGACGGATCGAGTGGAATCTGGCCCGATAGATATACGGTGTTGCCAGCCTTCACGGCCTGCGAATAGGTGCCAATAGCGCTGGGTGCGTCGTCGGTGTGAATGATCGATTTATTGGTCATGACTATGAATTCCTCATGCGTTTGCGTGATAAGTTTCTTGGAGTAAATTTGAAGCCCAGGTTTGCGTGATCAGTGCCGCTTGTAGCGAGCCAGGCTGGTAACGACCTTCAGGTGCCTGAGCTTCCGCATCACGCGGGCCAGGTGATTTCTGCCCTGCACATTGAGCAGCACCTTGATGACGACATGACGGGCATTCTGCTCCATCACCTGAATATGTTCGATACTGCTCTCGGCCAGCGTAATGGTACTGGCCACTTCAGCTATGACACCGCGCTGCTTTTCGGCTTCGATGCGCAGCTCCACCACGAACTCGTCGGTGATGTTCTTGCCCCAGTGCAGCGGTATGAAATTGTCAGGATCTACCAGTAGTTCACGCAGGCGTTCACAGTCGGCGGCATGAATGACCATGCCCTTGCCTTCCTTCAGATAGCCGACGATGGGATCACCGGGAATCGGCTTACAACAGCGCGCGAAGGTAAGCACACTGTCTGCAGTGCCTTCAATCAACAGTGCCGAATGCGCCTCCTGCGACGGACCCTTCGGCACAACTTCATCGACACTGTCCGGAATACTCAGCAACTGACGCGCCACGATAAAGGGCATGCGGTTGCCAAGACCAATTTCCTCGAGCATCTTATCGAGCCCGGTAAGGGAGTTGTGCTTCAGCACCAACGCGATCTGCGCGTCGCTGATGGACTCCAGTTTGTAGCCCAGGTCTTCCAGCGCCTTGTTGAGCAGCCGGTAGCCCAGGTCGCGCGCCTCTTCGAGCTGGATCTTCCTGAGATGATGGCGAACCGAACTTCTGGCCTTGCCGGTAACAGCGAAATCCATCCAGGCATCCTTCGGCATGGCGCCGGGGGTGGTGATAATCTCCACCGTCTGGCCGCTCTTCAGGCTGACACTCAGCGGCGCCAGATGCTTGTTGATGCGACAGGCAACTGCCGAATTGCCGACATCGGTGTGAATGGCATAGGCAAAATCGATTGGTGTGGCACCAGCGGGCAATTCGAGAATTCGGCCCTTGGGCGTAAAGACATAAATCTCGTCCGGAAACAGGTCGATCTTGACGTGTTCGATGAAGTCGAGCGAGTCCGAGGTCTTCTCACGCAGTTCGAGCATCTCTGTGACCCACTTCTGCGCCCGTTTCTGCTGGTTATCAGCTAGGTCAGAACGTTTGTAGAGCCAGTGTGCAGCGATGCCCGACTTCGCGACCCGATCCATCTCCTCAGTGCGGATCTGCACTTCGATATTGACCTGCGAATTGAATAGCGTGGTATGCAGCGATTGATAGCCATTGGCCTTGGGCAGGGCGATGTAATCCTTGAAGCGACCAGGCAGCGGCTTGAACAGACTGTGGACCACGCCGAGTATGCGGTAACAGTCGTCCGTGCTTGAAGTCACCACTCGCAGCGCATACACGTCCATTATGTCCTGGAACGACGAACGCTTCAGCTTCATTTTCTGGTAGATGCTGTGAAGATGCTTCTCGCGGCCTTCCACCCGGGCCTGGATGCCCCTCTCACGCAGGCTGGTTTCGAATGAGCGCTGGATCTCTTCGATGATGCCAATATGGTTACCGCGTAGCTTGCGTACCGCTTCCCGGATGTACTTGGCCCGCATCGGATACATGGCGCCAAAGCCGAGGTCCTCCAGCTCCGTGCTCACCGAATGGATACCGAGGCGATGCGCGATGGGTGCGTAGATATCGAGGGTTTCAGTTGCGATACGGCGACGCTTCTCAGGCTTCAAGGGACCAAGCGTTCGCATGTTGTGCAGGCGATCGGCGAGCTTGACGAGAATGACGCGGATATCGCGCGACATGGCCAGCGCCATCTTCTGAAAGTTCTCGGCCTGGGCTTCTGCGCGGGATTTGAATTCGATCTGGGTCAGCTTACTGACACCGTCCACGAGTTCGGCGACTTCGCGGCCAAACTGGCCATCGATGGCCTCTTTCGGGATACCGGTATCTTCGATGACATCATGCAGCAGGGCGGCCGCAAGGCACTCGCTATCCAGTTGCAGGTCTGCAAGGACATTGGCTACAGCGAGAGGGTGGGTAATATATTCTTCGCCACTCTGCCGATACTGGCCATCATGGGCCTGTTCGGCATAGTAGTAGGCACGCCTGACCCGGTCCACTTCCTGTGGATCGAGATAGCTACCCAGTCGATCTGCGAGAATTTCAATGGTCATGCGTATGAATATAACGCAGACAGCCTGTCAGGCATAGAGATGCATAACAGGCGCTGACATGACGTGCCTACATCAAGTTCTGGCAATCTCAGTCGTCGAGATCTTCTATGGTTTTCTTGGTGATGAGGCCCTTGGCAATTTCGCGCAGGGCAACCACGGTAACCTTGTCATTCTCCCAATCGACCTTGGCATCGCGCACGCCGTTGGCGAGCTGACGTGAACGCTTGGTCGCAAGCAGTACGAGTTCGAAGCGGTTTTCAACGTGATCAAGACAATCTTCGACAGTGACTCGAGCCATGAACAGGACCTTTGGGGAAATTAAACGGGCACGAAGTGTACAACATTCAGGCCAGTTGTATCAATGGCCGGTGTTAGCGCCACAGAGATTACTCAGTATGTCTGCCAAGGCAGGCGCCTGCCGAGCAAGACTATGCCGCTCCGCCAGGAACACCGCAGCCAGGGCTTCCAGCGCTGTATCGAAGTCATCATTCACGATCAGATAGTCATATTCAGGATAATGCGTCATTTCCGAGGACGCCTTGCCAAGACGCTTCGCAACGACATCATCGGCATCTGACTTGCGATTGCGCAGCCGCGACTCCAGCACCGTGAGCGAGGGCGGGAGAATGAAAATCGACCTTGTTTCGGGTCTGAGCCGCCGGACCTGGGCGGCGCCCTGCCAGTCAATTTCAAGGATAACGTCGATACCACCCTTGATTTGCTCATCAACCCAGTCTGAACATGTGCCATAGAGGTTGCCAAAAACATCCGCCGATTCCAGAAATGCTCCGGCAGCCTGCCGTTCAAGGAAGTCCTGCTGGGTCACGAAATGGTAGTGCTCACCGTCGACCTCACCCTGACGCGGCGCACGCGTCGTGTGGGAAACCGATACTTTAAGCTGCTTCTGACGCGCCAGCAGCGCCGTGACCAGACTCGTTTTGCCTGTCCCTGAAGGCGCAGAGATGACGAAGAGCTGCCCATGCACGCGACTGTCCGCAGGTCTATCCACAGGATCGCCTGATGCTGGATGAGCCTTGTCGTGAGATACTGGGGCTGATTTAGCGGTCATGATATTTGGCCGTATGACAGAATGTGGCTGATGGGCGACCGGACCCCTTTTGCGGATCGGCTGCTATGACGATATACAAGAATAGCCGGTCTTGGGCGGTTCGGGCCAGTCTGATGCGCCCAATCTCCCAGTTGACGAGAACTCCAGGATACATGTTGCTGATATGAATAAAGCTTATCCAGACGGTCTTGATGACCATGATAATGGGGCTGCCAGGACGACTTCAGAGCAGTCTGGTACCGACTTGGACGATCGACTGCAACAGCTCGAGACGGCACTGGCAGACCTGCAAAGCCGATTTCTGTTTCAGGAGGACACGCTGCTGCAGCTCGACGATGCCCTGGTGGCGCAGCAGAACACGATTGATCGCCTCGAAAAGATGCTGACCGATTTTGCCGACAAGGTGGACCAGCAGCTGCACGACCGACAGGGCGGATCACCAGAGCACGAAAAGCCACCGCACTATTGAGACGCCTGAGGTCTGCTGATTGACGCACCCAATCATAGTCGACGTATTCCTTAGCAAACGTCGGACGAAGAGGGTTTGAAAATGGCAAAAACCAGCATATTGCCGCCAGGGCGATTGTTGCAGATCCGGGAATGCACCATGGGTCTCGACCTCATGCACTACGTCGCTGCCTCCGCCTCGCCTTTCAGCGACCGTTTCATTGGCCGACGTGCCTATAACGCCTTTCGGCGCCCGGTAAACAAGCGCACGGCGCTGCTGGTTCCCGGATTTGGTGGAGGCCCGCGTTCATTGTTTGCGCTCAAACAGACGGCTGAAGACGCAGGCTACCAGGCCTTCGACTGGGGCCTGGGCACCAACAACGGCGATGTTCGCCACTTCCTGCCCCTCGTACAACAACGCCTGGTCGAGCTTGCCGAACGAAGTGGGGAGCCGGTTACCCTGATTGGTTGGAGTCTGGGCGGTTACATCTCACGTGAGGTCGCCCGCGACCTGCCCCAGCATGTCCGTCAAGTCATTACCCTTGGCACACCGGTAGTTGGCGGCCCCCGGTACACCATCGTGGCAAAGTTCTACGAGAGACAAGGGCACGATCTCGAAAAAACTGAAGCTGAAATCAAGGCGCGGTACGACGACCCGATTCAGGTGCCTGTGAAAGCCATCTATTCGAAACGCGATGGCGTCGTCTCCTGGGAAGCCTGCATCGACCACTGGACCCCTGACATCGAACATATTGAAGTCCGTCAGGCGCATCTCGGGCTCGGCTTCTCACCTTCTGTCAACCGCATCGTCAGCCGTCTGCTGACGGCAGCCGACAAGCTATCGGAAGTATCGGAGCCGAAAAATTCCAGCGCGATGTCGAACGTCGTTAGTGGTGGCTGACGTACGATGCTCCCGTGCACCGTTTTAAGTTATTAATTTTTAAAGCATGAACGCGACATTACAAATTCATTACAGCGTAGGTAATTGCCGAAGTTTGTTAATCACTACGCCTTATCGGCGGCGTAACAATTGGGTGAGTTACGGAAGTTCAACCCAAAACAGCGATTATCGAACTGGAGTTACTATGAACATTAAAGGGAAATTCGCAATTGCCGCCCTGTGCAGCGGCCTGTCAGTTGGCGCCGTTGCTGAACCGCAGACCGGAGATATGCTTTTGACACTCGCTGGCTCGGGTGCAAGTAACAAGGATTTCGAGGCGAATGTTTTCAATCTGAGCTTCGACTACGGTAAGTTCATGTCACCGGAATCTGTTGTCGGCGTGCGCCAGAGCGTCGGCATTGCTGATACCGGCGACGACAATAACTGGAATGCTGCAACCCGAATCTTCTATGACTACCACTTTGGAACCACGCAATGGCGTCCGTTCGTAGGTGCGAACATTGGTGGTGTTTACGGTGATGGCATTGAAGAAACCGGTTTCGCCGGCCCCGAGGCTGGCGTGAAGTACTTCGTCAAAGATGACACCTTTGTTCAGCTACAGGCCGAATATCAGTTCTTCTTTGATTCCAGCGATGAGGCCCAGGACAACTTCGACGACGGTTCGTTCGTTTACAGCCTCGGTATGGGTATAACCTTCTAAGGTTTTTCCCTGCTGATAGAAAGGCCTTTACTGTTAGTCAGTAATGGCCTTTTTTTATGGCCACGCCTGAATCAGGCTACTCGATATTCTGAATCTGTTCTCGCATCTGCTCGATCAGCACCTTGATCTCCACCGCCTGCTGACTGGTCGAACTGGCAAGCGATTTGGAGGACAGGGTATTGGCTTCGCGGTTGAGCTCCTGCATAAGGAAATCCAGACGGCGGCCAACCGGTTCGTTCTTCACCAGATTATTGCCAATTTCCTTGAGATGGGACTCCAGCCTATCGAGCTCTTCAGCCACGTCGGCTTTCTGCAGCATGATCACGAGCTCCTGCTCAATACGATGATCGTCAATCTGCTCCTGAAGGTCGGCAATCCGTGCACGTATGGCATCAGCCTGACGGTCCATGATGGTGGGCAGTTGATCACGCACGGCACGAACCTGGGCGCGGATGCCATCGATTCGGGTTTCGATCATGGGCAGTATGCGGGCACCTTCGCGCGCACGCATGGCGCATAGCTCTTCCAGCGCCTCTGCAAACAGCGTAAGCGCATCCTGCTGTATCGACTCCAGATCTTCTTCACTACGCTGCCACACGCCGGGGAACTGAAGTATGTCGAGCGCGCTGATATGGGCGGGGTTGTCGAGGATACGGGCGATTCGATCCATGGCCCCATGAAGCTCAGTGACGAGTTCGAGATTAAGCTCGATGGGCTGTACCTGTCCGGAAGAGGCTTCGTAGCGCAGCATGCACTCCAGCTTCCCTCTCTGCACATGACTACGCATGATGGAGCGAAGCTCGGTATCGATCTCCCGAAAGCCGTCTGGCAGGCGTATCGAAGGCTCCAGATAGCGATGGTTCACCGACCTGAGCTCCCACACCAGTGTGCCGGACTCGGTCTGAGATTCCTTTCTGGCATACGCCGTCATGCTGTTCAGCATCGTTTGCTCCAGTTGTTGTTATGGCTGCTTCAGCGATCATACAGTCGCGCGAGATGGCCTGCCATAGCCGGCAGATCATCGTGAGCACCATGCCCCCATGGCCGGGATAGGCTGGCAACGCTGTGGTATGATAGCGTCCCCATCGCGGAAGTCAGCCTCAAGGGCTTCCGGAAATGAACACTGAAGAGAGAAACGAGACGATATGCGCCCAAGCGGACGACAGAACGACGAAACCAGAGCAATCACCATTCAGCGACAGTTCACGAAGCATGCCGAGGGCTCGGTTCTCGTTTCTTTCGGCGACACCAAAGTGATTTGCACTGCGACCATCGAAGCAGGTGTGCCGCGTTTTCTGCGTGGTGAAGATCAGGGCTGGTTGACGGCTGAATACAGCATGTTGCCGCGCTCAACCAACACGCGCAATCAGCGAGAGGCCGCAAGAGGCAAGCAAGGTGGTCGAACGGTGGAAATTCAGCGACTAATTGGCCGAGCGCTTCGTTCCGCCGTCGATATGAAAAAGATGCCGAATGTGTCGATCACACTGGATTGTGACGTCATCCAGGCTGACGGCGGCACCAGAACGGCGTCGATTACCGGTGCTTATGTTGCGCTTGCCGACGCCATCGCTTTCGGTATGGCAAAAGGCCTGCTGAAGAAGAACCCGCTCGTGCACAAGGTGGCTGCGATTTCTGTAGGCGTGGTCGGCGGCGTACCGGTGCTGGATCTCGACTACGTCGAGGATTCGAAGGCAGATACAGATATGAATATCGTCATGACCAGCGCAGGCGGCTTCGTTGAAGTGCAGGGCACTGCCGAAGCAGAACCCTTCACTGGCGCCCAGTTTGCCGAGATGTTGAAGCTGGCGGAGGTGGGCTGCCGTCACATCTTCGAGGTGCAGGAAGCCGCGCTGAACAGCTAGTAAGGAATGTCGTAATCTACGACGACCGGAAAGTGATCCGAAAAGGTTGCGTTCCGGTCAATCCAGGCCGCTTCAACGGTACCCGCAAGTCCTGGCGAGGCGATCTGATAGTCGACCCGAATACCAGGCTTACGCTTCGACATGGTACAGGCTTCTGGCTGCCAGCTGAACTCTGAAGTACCTTTCTCCACAGCCCGGAAGCTGTCGATATACGCCATCTCGTCAAAGATCTTGTCCAGCATCGCCCGCTCCGGCCCCAGGAAACCGGAAAGCTCCGTCTTATGGAAGATCGGATCCGCGTCCGTGACCAGGTGCGCTGTCTGCAGATTACCGCAGAACAGGAACTGTCGACGCTTGCGCAGCGTCTTGTTCAAATGCGCTGTAAAAGCCTCGAGAAAATCGTTTTTCATATCCTGCAACGGCGGATTCGTCAGCGCGTCCGGCAGAAGGAAAGACGACACACTGACCGCATCGAAGTCAGCCTGTAAGAAGGCGCCACGCATGTCGGCCTGTGGATAGGCAAAGCCCATCATGATGGCCTTCGGCACCTGGCGTGTGTAGATGCCTACGCCACCGTCTTCAAGATTTTCACCATCGAGGAAATAGCCTTCATAGCCATCCGGTCTATACGGACCGTCTTCGAGTTCATAAACCCGCATACGGTGATCCTGAATACAGATGACGTCAGCATCAGCTCCCTTTATCCAGTCGAAAAAACCCGCTTCGATTGCTCGTTGCAGACCATTCAGACTGACCGTCACAACCCTCATCCGATGTCACCTGTCCATTATTCGGTGTATGATACTAAACTTCATTTCTATTCATCAGTTCTATTCAGATTCGTCTTCAATTACAAGTATATGCATAATTTTCAGAAAAACTTCATCGAATTTGCCATTCATTGCCAAGCCTTGCGCTTCGGGCGCTTCACGCTGAAATCGGGCCGAATCAGTCCGTATTTTTTCAACGCAGGTGCTTTTAACACATCAGGCGCGCTGGCGCAGCTGGGAAGTTTCTACGCCGAAGCGCTGCAGGTTTCCAGCCAGCAATTCGATGGACTCTTCGGACCTGCATATAAGGGCATCCCCCTGGCGACTTCAATGGGCGTGGCTCTTTACCGCGACCACGGACTCGATTTGCCAGTGACCTTCAACAGGAAAGAGGCCAAAGCACATGGAGAAGGCGGCGTACTCGTCGGTGCCCCTCTGAAGGGCCGGATTCTTATTGTCGACGATGTCATCACTGCCGGTACTGCCATCCGTGAGTCCATCACCATCATTCGTGATTCGGGCGCCGAAGCAGCTGGGGTGCTGGTTGCCCTTGACCGCCAGGAAACCGGCCCCGATAGCAAGCAACGCCTCTCAGCGATCGCTGCCGTGACTCAGGAATTCGACATTCCCGTCACACCTATCATTACCCTTGCCCAAATTCTCGACTACCTTAACGAGCATCCGGATCTGGGCGAGCACCGCGATGCCGTGGCGGCATACAGGGCAAATTACGGCGCCGCCTGACCCGCGCCGGCAGGCTTCGCCATCCGCTGGCGTGGCCGCTTTGACTGTCCTGTACTACACTCAGAATCTGACACCAATTCAAACTGGCCAGGATTCCGACCTCACCATGACAGCACCGTTGTACGCCGCTGGCGCTGCCTTGCGCCGCTGGCAGATGCTCACACTGGTCATATTGACCTGCCTGCTGGCGCCGCCGTTGCAAGCTGAAGTCGTTTACTATCGCTACAAGGACGCCAACGGCATGACTGTGCTCGGCAGCTCCGTCCCCCCGGAACTGGCCCGGCAGGGTTATCAGGTCGTCAATATTCGCGGCCGGGTCATTCGTGAAATCGCACCGGCACTCACTGAGGATGAACTAGCTGAGAAAGAGCGACTGCAACGTGAAGCCGCAGAAGCCCGACGAAAGCAGATCGAGCGACGCGAGCAGGATCGTGCATTACTTCAGCTGTATCGCACGCCGGCAGACGCCGAGCGGGCCAGGGATCGACGCCTGCAGGAACTGGATGCGCTCATTCAGTTCAAAAAGAACCACCTCAGTTCACTAAGCAAAGACCTCTCGCAGTATGAAGCAAAGGCTGCCGAGATAGAACGCCTCGGCAGACAGATCCCTCAAGCCGTACTCATTGATATTGATCGCACTCAGAAGAGCATCGGAACCCTTGAAACTGAGATCATGGAAGCTGAGCGTCAGGCTACTACTGTCAATGCAGAGTTCGTCGCCATTATTTCACGACTACAATATCTGCAGACTCTGCAGAGTCAATAAAAAGCCGGGCAAAACCCGGCTCTTCATGCTCGCTTCGAATGCAAGCCATGCAGACTGGCAATCAACCAGCCTGCAAGCTCAGCACTAGAGCGCGTCTACTGCGTCTTCAACCTTGCGGGTCGCAGCCTTGGTGTTGCGCTTGACGCTGGTCCGGGCCTTGTCACTTACTTTCTTCGCATCAGCTTTAACTTCTTTTTCGGAAGTTTCGAACTTGGCGATCAGGTCCTGTGCAAACGCATTGACCTTGGTGTTCAGGCCGAGAACTGATGAGTACAGTGAGTCGAGCGCCTTGTCGTGCTTGGCACGCAGGTCCTTAACTGAATAGCTTCGGGCTTCTGCTTCGATTTTCTCAGCGTATTCGAAAGGCTTGGCAATCACTGCGCGATGCTGCTCTTCGATTGTCTTTACTGCTTTTTCGACAGCTTCCTGAACCTGTTCCTGATATGTCTTGAGCTTGCTCATTGTAAAACTCCGTTTCTAATGTCTGAGGTGCAGTTCATTCCGGTAGTCACGCAGGCGTGAAGAAAAACCGGAAAGTGCTGCTATGCCATTTCAGGCCAGTCGAGTCGTAGGACGTCTCAATCTGGCTCGCGATCTTAAAATCACTGGGCCAACTACATCAGGCTGGTGTGTTCAATGATCTTGAGCTGATCCTACTTATAACAATTAGAATGTTCATACTAATAGAATGCCAGAAATTACAAGCCATAGTTGAACCAGGGTTTTACGTTTGATGCAGCGCCGCCCGCATCCGCAAGAGCATGGCAGCCGGATCTTTCAAAACAGAAGCAGCGGCTGGATCCGCTTCTGCTGCCTCACGCTGATAGCTTGCGGTATGTTGACTCAACATTCGTGCAGCATAAAAGCGGGCACTCGCGAAGCCCAGTAGCTCGGGCCAGAGGGCCTTCTCCTCTGGCGTTAGAACGCGCTCTGTCTCATAACCGGCCAAAATGGCATCCAGACGCTCAGGGTCCAGTTGTGTACCTGACCAGCACCAGTCGTTGGCTGCAATGGCCAGATCCATCGCAGCGCTGTCAGGTCCTGAACGATAGAAATCGATGATACCGCTTAGCCGGTCCGGTGGTTGCCGTGCTGGGCTAGCGTCGTAGCGAAAAAGTGCGTTATCGATGAAGAGGTCGCCGTGAGTCCAGCACATTGGCAGGGCTTCGGCCTGTGAGACTACACCGGTCAGTCTTGCGTGAATCTGTTCAAGCTCTGCCCTGTGCTGAGGTTCGACCCAGGTTTGGCAGCGGGCCAAGGCGTCCACCGTCCAGCGGAAGTCACGCGCCACCCGTGCCGGCTGGCCGGGGCTCCCGGTCAGTCTATGCAAGGCACCAAGGAACTGACCAGTCTGCCAGCAGTGCACCGGCTGCACTTCGTCGGACTGCAACACGCGCCCTTCGAGCATAGGCACCACCATCAGCGGCTTGCCCGCATGTCGGAAAACACTCTCCCCGAGTTCGTCGGCGAACATCCCGGGCACAGGCAGACCGGCATTCGCCATGAGCGACAGCTTCTCGACGACATTTTCGAGCTGAGTAAGCTCAAGCATTTCCACGATTGTGACGATGAGCCGAACGGGACGCTGCGAGCAGGACATACCCGCAAGCTCTGGCAAGCCGCTTATGATGCGTCCTCTCAGGCCACGGGCGGTTATGCTTACCAGATAGTTACTGTTTTCAATACCGTCACTGATCTGTTGCAACCCTTCGATGACTGGCACAACGAACAGCCGTTCGAGTATCGGTTGCAGCGAATCAGCATCGAGCGCAGTGAATGCAGCCATGGGTCAGGCCGTCTGCGTCGTATGATTGCCTACCACTGAAACAGGCGCCAGGTCGGGTAAGACGGGTTTGGGCCATCAGACTGCACCAGCGCACCATCCTGTCCGGGAATGAGGTAGTAGGCAGGCCCGACTTTCGGCTGCACCTTGACCTGGACGAGCTCGCCGTTGACGCGATATTCATAGCGCGTTTCGTTCTCGCCGTAGCGGATCTCGATCTCAGGTTCTCCGGTCAGCTCCTTCCCGGTTTGTGGATCTTCCGGCAGTGGCGCAGCAGCGCCAGGCTCGATCTCTGCAAGTGCATGAGGCGTTGCCACCGCCATCACCAGGCCGATCAATAGCCGCTGTACCATTCTGCTCATACCAGATTGCAGCAGGCTCAGTCGATGACCAGGGAAATATCCGCTGGCGAATGCTGCGCCCTCAGGCTGCTTGCTGTTAATATGCTTCACACGTTTCTCCACGCTCTACCGATACGCTGCGCCAGGGGCTTTTCGAAGTCTGCCCCAGGACGCGCTGTTGATTTCCCCGAACCCCGAACAGCTTCTGGTCCGACTGATATGAGCAAGCAAACACAGGCACCCGTCATCCTCGTCGATGGTTCCTCCTACCTGTTCCGCGCCTTTCACGCATTGCCTAACCTGAGCAATGCGGAGGGTCATCCAACCGGCGCCATCAAGGGCGTGATCGGCATGACCAAGAAACTGCAGAAGGAGTACCCCGGAAGCTGCATTATCGTGGTCTTCGATGCCAAGGGCGATACCTTTCGCAACGAGCTCTACGCAGAGTATAAGGCAAACCGGCCACCAATGGCGGAAGACCTTGGTGTGCAGATCAAACCCATCCACGACATCATCCGTGCCATGGGTCTGCCGCTGATCATCGAGAGCGGTGTAGAGGCAGACGATGTTATTGGTACGCTTGCACGGCAGGCTACTGAATCGCAGCATGAATGCATCATCTCCACCGGCGACAAGGATCTTGCGCAGCTGGTGTCCGAGCACGTCACACTGCGGAATACCATGACTGAACTCTGCCTGGACAGGGCTGGCGTCAAGGAAAAATTCGGCGTCTGGCCAGAACAGATCGTCGACTATCTCGCATTGGTCGGGGACACCTCTGACAATATCCCGGGCGTGCCGAAGTGCGGCCCGAAGACAGCTGCCAAATGGCTTGAACTCTACGAGACGCTGGATGGTGTGGTCGCCAATGCTGACAAGATCAGTGGCAAAGTGGGTGAGTACCTGCGAGATTCACTGGAACAGTTGCCGCTGGCAAAACAGCTGACCACGATCAAGACCGATGTCGAGCTCTCGCATCCGCTGCACGAGATAGCGGCCCACGAACCGGACGTGGACGCTCTGAAGGCGCTGTATCAGCAGTTCAACTTCAAGGCCTGGCTGACTGAACTCACAGACCCGGGCGAAGCCCTGGCGCGAAGCGCTTCGACGCCTGTTCGTCCGGGCTCGATCACTACGGTGACACCGGCCGATCTGCAGCTCGGCATCAACAGCGAGGCCATTGCGGCTTTGGCGGCCCCGCTCAGGGCGATCGAGCCGCAATATGAGACGGTGCTGACAAGAGAGTCGCTGGATCGCTGGTTGAAGCTGATCAAGGCCGCCGAGCTGTTTTCTTTTGATACCGAGACCAACAGCCTCAATTACATGGAAGCTGAGATCGTCGGCTTCTCCCTGTGTGTCGAGCCCGGCATCGCCTGCTATGTGCCATTGAAGCACGACTACATGGATGCGCCGGAGCAGCTTGACCGGGACGAGGTGCTCGAATTGATGCGGCCTATTCTGGAAGATCCCGAGCAGCGAAAGCTCGGGCATAACCTCAAATACGACGCCCATGTGCTGCTCAACTGTGGCATCACTCTGCGTGGTGTTGCCGAAGACACCATTCTGGCGTCCTATGTGCTGAACTCGGTGGCGAGCCGTCACAATATGGACGCGCTGGCGCTGCACTATCTACAGCTCAAGACGACAAAATTCGAAGATGTGGCGGGCAAGGGTGCGAAGCAGCTGACTTTCAATCAGGTCGCGCTGGAACAGGCTACACCCTACGCCGCTGAAGACGCCGATGTGACACTCAGGCTGCATCTGTTGCTGAGCCAGCTGCTGGCGCGGACGCCCTCACTGGACTCGGTCTATCGTGAGATCGAGCTGCCACTGGAGCCGATTCTTGTCGATATCGAACACACGGGCTGTCTCATCAACAGTCATGAGCTACGAATCCAGAGCCAGAAGCTTGCGGAGCGCCTGGCTGAGATCGAAACGCAGACCTGCGAGCTCGTGGGCGAAAAGTTCAATCTGGGCTCACCAAAGCAGCTGCAAACCATCCTCTACGATCAGATGAAGCTGCCGGTGCTGAAGAAGACACCCAAAGGGCAGCCTTCGACCGCCGAAGCTGTTTTGCAGGAATTGGCAGAGAATCATGAGCTGCCAGCTTTGATCCTCGAGCATCGCGGGCTCGCCAAGCTGAAGTCCACCTACACCGACAAGCTGCCACTGCTCGTCAACCACCGTAGCGGACGCATACATACCTGCTACCAGCAAGCCGTGGCGGCTACGGGACGTCTGTCGTCCAGTGACCCGAACCTGCAGAACATTCCGATCAAGTCGGTCCTCGGCCGTGAAATTCGCAAGGCTTTCATTGCCGAAAAAGGCATGAAGCTGATTTCAGCCGACTATTCACAGATCGAGTTAAGGATCATGGCCCATCTGTCCGAAGATGAGACGCTCATTGCGGCCTTCAACGAGGGCAAGGACGTACACACCGCTACCGCCGCGGAGATTTTCGGTATCGATATTGCCGCTGTAGAGTCGGAACATCGGCGCAAGGCCAAAGCGATCAATTTTGGCCTGATCTACGGCATGTCTGCCCATGGCCTGGCCCGTCAGATCCAGGTCGACCGCTCCGAAGCCGCGGCCTACATCGACATGTATTTCAAGCGCTATCCCGGCGTCCGGCAGTTCATGGATACCATTCGTGAACAGGCCGCCCGTGACGGCTATGTTGAAACGCTCTTCGGCCGGCGCCTGTATCTTCCGGATATTCACGCCACCAATCGCAATATTCGTGAGGGCGCCCAACGTACCGCCATCAACGCGCCGATGCAGGGAACTGCCGCAGATATCATCAAACGGGCGATGCTTGCGGTTCACCCCTGGCTCAAGGCTCAGCCCTTCAAGGCGCGCATGGTCATGCAGGTTCACGATGAGCTGGTTCTCGAGGTCGAGGAGGCTGCAGCGGCGACTGTGAGTGATGCGGTGAAGCGGCTGATGTCTGGTGCAGCGTCGCTTAAAGTGCCCCTCATCGTCGAAGCGGGGATTGCTGATAATTGGGAGGCGGCGCATTAATGACGCTATAGGCGAATTTGTGGTCAATTACTGGTTTTCTGCTAGATTTGAGGGAGACCTCACCTTTGCTCTCTGAACTCATCTGGCAGTGCATCACTTATGAACTGGTATCACAAACTACCGATCGCCTACAAAATTCTCACGGTCCCGGTTATCGGGTCCCTGGGCTTTATCGTGTATCTTTTGCTAAACCTCGATACGGCCAGTGGGAATGCGAGCCGTCTGGCGGCAGTGCAGCAGGTTCAGTTCCCGCTCCTGCAGCTCTCAGAGCGGGCCATCGTGCGTGTGGACCGGATCAAGGAGACTTTTGCATCTGCTGTCTCTACAGGTGATTCCGATTCACTCCTGGTCGCTGATCGCATGCGGCAGGAAATGGAGGAGGATTTCCGGGAGGCCAAGCAACTGGCTGCGCAAGCCAACACCGATGTAGCCACTGTTACGTCGCTCGATGCCGAGTTTCGCAGCTATTATAAGAGCGCTCGTGAGATAACTGCTGGCCTCGTGGCGGGCGATATCGACTTCTCCACGCTTGGTGATCGTAGTGAAGCCATGACGCGCCAGCTGCAAAAGCTGGATTCCGATCTTGCAGATTTCCGTGAAAAGCAGTTCTCCCAGTTTACCGGCTCGCTGCAGGAGGCTGATAAAGCGGCGCAGTCAGCGGTCCAGCTCGGCATTATCATCGGCCTGGTGATGATCACCATCCTGTTTGCAATCTCGATCCCTATTGCCACCGGTATTCGACGCAACATCGTAGGCGTAGTCGCCTCGCTGAAATCGATTGCTCAGGACAATGGTGACCTCACTGTCCGCTTGAAAACACCTTCGAAAGACGAGATCGGTGATCTCGTATTCTGGTTCAACAATTTCATGGACAAGCTGCAGGGCGTCATCAGACGCGTGGTCGATTCGGCGCTGCCTTTGAACGATCTCGCAGGCAATCTGAACAACCTCATGATTGAGCTGAACAAGACTGTCGAATCGCAATCAGCCAGCTCTAACAGAGCCAAGATGGCGGTCGAGGACATGAACCTGAATGTCTCTGCGGTAGTCACCAACGCCAGCGGCGCGGCCTCTGCGGCAGAAGAAGCCGACAAGGCTGCGCAATACGGCCACGGTGTCGTGAAGAAAACCGTCAGCAGCATCGAGCGTCTTTCAGCCGATGTGGCCGATGCATCTGAAGTTATACGCAAGCTGGAAAAAGATGCGGAAAAGGTCAGCATCGTGGTCGACGTAATTCGCGGCATTGCCGACCAGACCAACCTGCTCGCACTGAACGCAGCCATCGAAGCTGCGCGAGCTGGCGAGCAAGGACGAGGCTTCGCGGTCGTCGCTGACGAGGTGCGCAGCCTGGCCTCGAAGACGCAGGAGTCGACCGAAGAGATCAACCGAACCATCGAGCAGCTGCAGACCGCCTCTCAGAACGCTGTTACCGTTATGCGTAAGGGTAGCCAGCAAGCGGCAGAGAGCGTCTCTACCGCCGAGTCAGCCGGTCAGAGCCTGTTGGCGATTACCGAGATCATCTCCAAGATCAACAACATGAACGGTGAGATTGCTGAAGCCACCAATCATCAGCAGGACATCAGCCGCTCAATCGTCAGCAACGTTGCCGATATTCACGACCGTACCGAAGAGACTTCGCAGCGCTCGCTCCAGCTCGGCAGGGTTGCTGGTGACCTCGGCATGTTGGCCCGTCAGCTCGACGAGATCGCGCGGCAGTTCAAGATCTGACGCTTTACCAGCGTTCATGACAGACATAAAAAAGGCGGCTCCGGAATGGGCCGCCTTTTTTCGTTGTGCTATCTGAACTCAGCGTGGCAGGTAGTCCTGCTCATCACTGAGTGACAGCTTGCCAGCGCCACCCTGGATATTCGCCACGCTATTATTGGCGCCCAGTTTTATCATCAGGCGGAGGTCATTGGCTGAGTCGGCATGAGCCAGCGCATCTTCGTAGGTAATCTCGCCAGCACTGTAAGCCTGATACAGCGCCTGATCGAAGGTCTGCATGCCTACGTCGCCGGACTTGGTCATCAGCTCTTTCAGCTTGTGTACTTCGGCCTTGCGGATAAGATCAGAGACCAAGGGTGTATTGATCAAAATTTCTATGATCGCACGTCGTCCCTTGCCATCAGGCGTCGGTACGAGCTGCTGCGCTATAATCGCCTTCAGGTTGAGCGAGAGATCCATCCACACCTGATTGTGCTGCTCGGACGGAAAGAAGTTGATGATACGGTCCAGCGCTTGGTTGGCGTTGTTGGCGTGCAAGGTGGCCAGACAGAGGTGACCGGTTTCCGCAAACACGACAGCATGCTCCATGGTGTCCGGACTACGCACCTCGCCAATCATGATCACGTCGGGGGCCTGACGCAGGGTGTTCTTCAAGGCCATTTCGAAGCTTTCAGTATCAAGCCCTACTTCACGCTGCGTAACGATGCAGCCCCTGTGCTGGTGAATGAATTCGATCGGGTCTTCGATGGAGATGATGTGACCTTTGCTGTTCGCATTGCGGTGGCCAATCATGGCTGCCAGCGAAGTCGATTTACCGGTACCGGTCGCGCCCACGAAGATGATGAGTCCCCGCTTGGCCATAGCCAGTTCCTTGATGGTTTCTGGCAGCCTCAGATCGTCGACCGATGGGATATTGGTTTCGATGCGTCGCAACACCATGCCGCAGAGGTTGCGCTGATAGAACGCGCTCACACGGAACCGGCCAATTCCCCGGGCACTGATCGCGAAGTTGCACTCATGATGCGCTTCGAAATCGGACTGCTGCTTGTCCGACATGATCGAGAACACGATCTCGCGGGTTTCTTCGGGCGAAAGCGAAGTCTTGGTGATTGGCAGCATGCGGCCGTTGACCTTCATGCTTGGCGGCACACCGGCTGTAATGAACAGGTCGGACGCGCCCTTCTCAACCATGACCTTCAGAAGCTTGTTGAAATCCATAACAGTACCAGTGACTCAGAAAGTGGCTCTAGGTTTTGACAATAGAAACGACGACTGCGATCAGAAATTCTCGGGAATCTTGGCTTTCTCACGCGCCTGATCACGAGTGATAAGACCCTTGGACAGCAAGCCCTGCATGCATTGATCCAGCGTCTGCATGCCGATGTTGCCGCCGGTCTGAATTGATGAATACATCTGTGCGACCTTGTCCTCACGGATCAGGTTTCGAATCGCCGGGGTGCCGATCATGATTTCGTGGGCGGCGATACGACCACCGCCAACCTTCTTCATGAGCGTCTGCGAAATAACCGCCTGAAGTGATTCCGACAGCATCGATCGGACCATTGATTTTTCTGCAGCCGGAAACACGTCGACGACACGGTCAATGGTCTTGGCGGCCGAGGTGGTGTGCAGTGTGCCGAACACGAGGTGACCGGTTTCTGCCGCAGTCAGCGCCAGACGAATGGTTTCCAGGTCTCGCATCTCGCCGACGAGGATGATGTCAGGGTCTTCCCGCAGCGCTGAACGCAGGGCCTCGCTGAAGCCCAGGGTGTCACGGTGCACTTCGCGCTGGTTCACCAGGCATTTCTTGCTCTCGTGAACGAATTCGATCGGATCCTCGATGGTGAGGATGTGGTCATAGCGATTGTCGTTGACGTAGTCGATCATCGCCGCAAGGGTCGTACTCTTGCCCGAACCGGTTGGCCCAGTGACCAGACACAGACCGCGCGGTTTACTGGCGATGTCTTTGAAAACCTGACCAAGCCCGAGGTCGTCCATACTCAGGACCTTCGAAGGAATGGTCCGGAACACCGCACCTGCACCACGGTTCTGGTTGAAGGCGTTGACACGGAATCGCGCGACGCCGGGCACTTCGAAGGAGAAGTCGGTTTCGAGGAATTCTTCGAAGTCCTTGCGCTGTTTGTCATTCATGATGTCATAAATGAGCGCGTGAACTTCCTTATGTTCGAGGGCCGGCAGGTTGATGCGTCGTACGTCACCATCGACACGAATCATCGGCGGCAGTCCGGCAGACAGGTGGAGGTCCGAAGCTCCCTGTTTGGCGGAGAACGCGAGCAATTCAGTAATATCCATGGCATCCCTCGATACGGTGCGGTCAATATTGGACAAGTCTTGGAAATTCAATCGTTGCAGACGGCTCTGACCGCCCTTACGATGCACTAATGAGCATAGCAGACAAGCTGCAGACCGTTAGGGCGCAGATACGAAATTCAACAGTCGCAGCAGGGCGGCCTGAGAGCGCCGTCACGCTGCTGGCGGTGAGCAAGACCATGCCTGCCGAAGACGTCGTCATGGCCATCCATCACGGCCAGCGTGACTTTGGTGAGAACTATGTGCAGGAAGCCATAGCGAAGAAGGCTGAGGTTGACCGGTTGCTGGCAGGCGATCCCGAATGGGTGCGGCCAGTGTGGCATTTCATAGGGCCGTTGCAGTCGAACAAGACGAGTGACGTTGCTGCGCATTTCGACTGGTTCCATACCCTGGATCGTCTCAAGATTGCACGACGACTATCGGAGCAGAGGCCTGAAGGCCTGCCGCCCTTGAACTGCTGTTTACAGGTCAATATCAGCCGGGAAGACAGCAAGGCAGGACTGCCACCTGCTCAGGACGCAGTCAACGAGCTGGCGGCAGCTGTGGCTGCCTTGCCGGGACTGTCACTGCGCGGATTGATGTGCATTCCTGCGGCAGATCTCGATGACACTGGCTCAGCCGAGGCTTTCGGCCGGCTGCGTGACATGCTGGCGCAGATGCGTGAGCATGTCGGTAGGGCTGGCTTTCAGGCGCAGGCCAGCAAAATCGATACACTCTCCATGGGCATGTCGGCCGATATGGGCGTCGCCATCGCACAGGGCGCGACCATTGTACGAATCGGGCAGGCGATTTTCGGCGCTCGCAAACCCAACCACCATTGACCAAGGGCACATGATGTCGACACAGCAAGACAAGCGGATTCATTTCATCGGCGCAGGTAATATGGCCGGCGCCATGCTGCGTGGCCTGGTCAGTAGTGGCTTCAAGCCGGGATCGCTTTCGTGCAGTTCACCCGCTGAAGCAGAAACGAAGCGCCTCGTCGATGAGCTCGGAATCAGCGCTTCTGCCGACAATCTCGAGTACCTGCGAGATTGTGATGCCATCGTGCTCGGGGTAAAGCCGCAGATTCTTCAATCGGTATGTCAGGAACTTGCGCCCTTTCTCGCATCAGCCGACCGTCAGCCAATAGTCATTTCGATTGCAGCGGGCACGACAACCCAGTCCATTTCCAGTTGGCTGAAGCAAGATCCTGATCTGCTGCCACTGGTACGCAGCATGCCGAACACGCCAGCTCAGGTGGGCATGGGCGCCTCTGGACTGTTCGCTACAGCTGCAGTTAAGCCTGACCAGAAGGCGCTCACCCAGGAAATCTTTGAGGCCTTTGGCATTGCGGTGTGGGTTGAGGATGAGTCGCAACTGCATGCCGTCACAGCACTTTCTGGATCAGGGCCGGCCTACGTATTCGAGTTCATCAAGGGTCTGGCAGATGCGGGTGTGAGCCTGGGCCTTCAACCGGACGTCAGCAGGCAGCTCGCTGAAGCTACGGTGGCAGGCGCCGCAAAGCTGTGTGCCGTATCGCATGATGAAGAGATCGCAGGATTGCAACGCAAGGTCATGTCACCAGGTGGGACGACCGAACAGGGTGTGCGCGTGCTGCAGTCTGAAGAGCTCACCGCGACCGTTCGCCGCGCCATGGAGGCAGCGCGTGATCAGTCGCTGTACCTGGCTGGCGAGGGGCCGGCGCTGGCAAAAAATTAGCACCATCAATCACTTTGGCCTTAGAATCCGTATGATTGCGGTTCCATTGAAGGACATCCTCCAGGAGATTTGTAGCTCATCATGTTTAGTCAGATACTGATATCGACGCTGGAAATACTCGGCTCCTTCTACATCACCCTGGTGATACTGCGCTTCCTGCTTCAGCTGTCGCGGGCAGACTTCTACAATCCAATCACGCAGTTCATCGTCAAGGCGACAAACCCGCTGATACTGCCATTACGTCGGGTTATTCCAGGGCTTGGAGGTGTCGACCTGGCCGCAATCGTGCTGGCGCTCATTCTGCAAATCGTGCTGCTGCTGATTATTCTGACGGTGGCCTCACCAGCGGGCGCGGGCTTCCCACCGCTGCTACCGCTGCTGGGCGTGGCGATCATCAAGGTGCTTCAATTGACCCTGCAGATCTACTTCGTCGCGATTATAGCGGTGATTATCCTTAGCTGGGTCGCGCCAGGTAGCCGACACCCGGGGGCCATGCTGCTCGTTCAGCTTACCGAACCGGTACTCGCGCCGATTCGCAGACTTCTGCCCAGTCTTGGCGGTCTCGACCTCTCCCCGATCGTCGTGTTTCTCATCATCAATGCGCTCACGATCATGCTCGATCATAGCGCCACACTGATGCTTCGTTAGACGCCCCTGGCGTCAAAAATCGGCGGGACTTCCTGAGAAGCCCGTCGAGATTTGACAATTGTTTACAACTGCGGACATTTCTTGACCAGTATCTTGCTTATAATTCATGCATCGAAAGGCTCGTTGCAGGAGAAGCATGGCCATGGCAGTATCTACAGCAGTTCCAGGTGGCCGGAGCAATAAGGGTTTAAGTCAGCAAATCGAGGCGTATCACGCCTGGAAAGCGGCCATGATCCGCGAGATCCATCATTATCGCAGCTGGCTCGAAAGTAACGACCTTGCCTCAGCAGACATTATTGGCCGTCTCGACCATTGCAGCACCGTACTACGGGAAGACAAGGTCACCGTTGCGCTGGCTGGCGAATTCTCCCGCGGCAAGACCGAACTGATCAATGCGCTTTTTTTCGCCTCATTTGGTCAACGCATGCTGCCTTCGCATGCCGGCCGAACCACCATGTGCCCCACCGAAGTCTTTTACGATGAAGCAGGCTCGTATCTCAGGCTGCTGCCTATCGAGACCAGGGAGTCACAGGTCGGCATTGCCGAGCTCAAGCTTCAATCGAAGCACTGGCATTGCATTCCGCTTGATGGCCTTTCACCAGATGCACTGAAAGCTGGCCTCGAGCCACTCAAGCAAACGAAATCTGTTCCGATTGCCCAGGCCGTTCTACTGGGCTTCAGTCTTGAAGGACTGGATCGTGATCCTGAGAAGAATGGTCATGCCCTTATCCCGGCATGGCGGCACGCCCTGATCAGTCTTGATAATCCGCTGCTCAAACAGGGCCTGCGCATTCTGGATACGCCCGGCCTCAATGCGCTTGGCTCAGAACCTGAACTGACTGTGAGCATGCTGCCCAAGGCCGATGCCATTCTGTTCATCCTGGCTGCCGACACCGGTGTGACTGCCAGCGATATGACCCTGTGGAACGATCATATCAACAAGAGCGAACACAAGGCTGGTCGTTACGCCATTCTGAACAAGATCGACGTGCTGCTCGAAGACATTGAAGGTGACGAACACGCGTGGCGTTTCATCGACAATGTGCGCGAGAAGACGGCAATGCAGCTCAAGCTGGACCCCGCACACATTGTGGCCATGTCGGCCAAGCAGGCCCTGATTGGCCGGACCCAGCATGACGCAGAGCGCGTGGCCAAGAGTCGCATCGACGAGCTGGAAACCCTGCTGGCAGATCAGATACTGAATCGCCGTGAGCAGGTCATTCAGGACAGCGTGATGCAGGACGTGCTCAGCATGATCCATAACAGCCAGGCTGTGCTCAGGGATCGTCGCGACATGCTGGAAGACCGGCTGGAGAAGTTCCGTGCCTCCACCGTGAGCAAGGACTTCCTCGGCGATTTGTCATTGAAAACGCAGGAAGACTACGACTACTACTACAAGCAGCTGTTCACACTGCGCTCGAGTCGTCGGCTGATGAAGAGTCAGGCAGCGATACTCAATTCGATGATCGAGCCACAGCGCTTCGACGCCTACGTTACCGAGACCAGGATCCGGCTCATGAATGCCTGGACCACCTTTGGCATGGGCTCGGCCATTGATGACTTCTATACCTCCATTGAAGATGACCTGAAGAATCTCAAATATGAAGCCATTCTGGCGCAGCGCATGATCGACTCGATCTACAAGCGCTACACCACGGAGGCTCGCAACCGTCATCTCAAACCGGCCTACCTGAAGGTGGACCGGCAGATCAAGGCACTTGAGTCACTGAGAGAGCAGGCGAAGTCATTCAAGCGCAGTCCATCGAGCCTGATGACCGAGCAGACCATCTTCATCAAGCGCTTCCTGCAAACACTCGTTGCCGAGGCAAGACGCCTGTATGACGAGATCCGCCACGAGGTTGCGCGTTGGCCGCACGAGGCCCTGTTGCCAATCTTCCAGCACACAACAGATCAGAAGCAGATGCTGGAAACTCAGATCGCTCGCCTGAAGGAGCTCGCCCAGAGCGCCTCGGTGGGTCGCAATCAGATCGAGCGCATCGAAGCCATGTCGACCGACCTCCTGCATCAGCAGAAGGCCCTCGAGCGCATCGAGAAGAAGCTGCGACGGCCGGCACCGCAGGCCTTGCGCTCGGTGGTTACCCGTCTGCCGTCAGTGGTGCCGGTTGCGTCGTCCAGATAGCACAGTTAGACTGCGGGGCTGACCGTCCGGCCCCTGGAACACCCTATGACAAGCTCCCTGCCCGCCGATTCGGTGGGCATGGTCACCCCGCAGACTGCCCACTTCGAAACGCCTCTGAATCTGGAGTGCGGCCGCACGCTTGATCGTTTTGAACTCGTGTATGAGACCTATGGCGAACTGAACGCCTCTGCCTCGAATGCCGTGCTCATCTGTCATGCCCTGAGCGGTGATCATCATGCTGCAGGCTATCACACGCCGACAGATCGCAAGCCGGGCTGGTGGGACAACTGCATAGGTCCGGGCAAGTGTATCGATACCACGAAGTTCTTCGTCGTCTGCCTGAACAATCTTGGCGGTTGCGCAGGCTCGACCGGGCCAACCTCGATCAATCCAGCAACGGGCAAACCTTATGGCGCTGACTTCCCGGCGATAACCGTGGCGGACTGGGTGGCGGCGCAGGCGCGCCTGGCGGACCGCCTGGGCATCGGTACCTGGGCGGCCGTCGTGGGTGGCAGCCTCGGCGGCATGCAGGCATTGCAATGGACAATCAGCTTCCCGGCGCGTGTGCAGTATGCGGTCGTGATCGCGTCTGCACCCAAGCTCAGTGCGCAGAACATCGCCTTCAATGAAGTGGCGCGCAAAGCCATCAGCAGCGATCCTGATTTCCACGGTGGGCACTACGCAGAATTCGATACGATTCCCCGCAAAGGGCTGATGCTCGCGAGAATGCTCGGTCATATCACCTATCTGTCAAACGTTTCGCTGGGCAACAAGTTCGGCCGAGCCTTGCGTAGTGATGAACTGAAATATGTCCCGCTGGATATCGAGTTCGAGATCGAGAGTTACCTGCAATACCAGGGTGAGCGCTTTGCCGAGAATTTCGACGCCAACACCTACCTGTTGATGACACGCGCCCTGGATTATTTCGATCCTGCTCAGGCCTGTAATGACGATCTGGCAGCGGCCCTCAAGCCGGTGCAGGCCAGGTTCCTGGTCGTATCGTTTTCGACCGACTGGCGGTTTGCTCCGGATCGCTCCGAGGAGCTTGTCGAGGCCCTGGTCGACGCGCGAAAGGCCGTGAGCTATGCCCGTATCGATGCGCCGCACGGTCACGATGCATTCCTGATTCCGGACGACCGTTATTTTGATGTGTTCACAGGCTTCATGAATCGAATCGCGGCACAGCTGGAGCGCTCATGACATCAGCAAGCGATAAACTTCCATCCGACCAGTCGGCACGCAGGGCGCTGAGGGAAGACCTCGACCTGATCGTGGACTGGTTCGCCGATGGGTCGTCAGTGCTCGACCTTGGTTGCGGTGATGGCACCTTGCTGGCCTACCTGGCCGAGCACCGCGGCTGCTTTGGCTATGGTCTGGAAATCGATCCCGCCAACATCAGTCGCTGTATCCGTCGCGGCGTCAATGTGATTGAACAGGACCTGGATTACGACGACCTGAGCGTGTTCAAGGACAAGAGCTTCGACGTCGTGGTGATGACGCAGGCTCTGCAGGCGGTGAAGCGGCCTGATATTACGCTGGAGCAGATGCTGCGTATTGGCCGCGAGGGCATTGTGACCTTTCCGAATTTTGGCTACTGGCGGCTACGCTGGTACCTCTGGACCAAGGGCCGTATGCCCGAATCGCGCACGCTGCCGTATCATTGGTATGACACACCCAATATTCACCTCTGTACCTTCAAGGATTTCGAGGCCTTATGCGAGCAGCTGGGCATCAAAATACTGCGTCGTTCAGTGGTGGATGACAGGCACAATGCGCAGTGGTTGAGTCGCCTTTGGCCGAATGCCTTCGGGCAGATCGCGCTGTATCACATTACCCGTCAGGACGCTTAGCTTATGAGGTCTGTCATGAATCAGCTCTGCGTTTTGCCCAGGGCATTGCTTGGTCTGTTCTGGCTGGCGGCCATGCCGGCGGCCGCAGAACAGCAGATAGAGCTCGACGACTTTCAGGTGCATTATGCAGCGCTGCCGGGCAGCGTGTTGTCTGAGCAGAGTGCACGGATGTATCAAATCAGCCGATCGGTTGGCTCAGGTTTCATCAATATCACTGTGCTGGAAAAACAGGCTGACGAGCAGCTCGTTTCACGCCGCTCCTTCGTTCGGGGTACAGTGAAAACAGAGCAGGGCGAAGCGCGACCGCTGCCATTTCAACAGGTGACCGAGGGCGGGGTTACCAGCAGCATCGCGAATTTCTGGTATAGCCCGGGAAAGGAGTTGACCTTCGCCATCGAATTCATAGGTGACCCCAACCAACCGCCGCTCGAATTCGCCTTCAAGCAGACGCTCTACGCAGACTGAGATCACATCATTTGAATATCATCATTGCCAGTGGCAACAAGGGAAAGCTCAAGGAGTTCACCACCTTGTTCAGTGGTGTCACCACCAAGCCCTCCCGCGAATTCAATCTGGTCGCACAGAGCGAACTGGGTATCGAATCCTGTGAAGAACCGGCTTCGACCTTTGTCGAAAATGCCATCCTGAAGGCTCGACATGCCTGTGCTGAAGCGCTTGCTCGAGGGCACGAAGGCGCTGCGCTAGCCGACGACTCGGGCCTTTGCGTCAACGCCTTGAGTGGAGCGCCGGGTATTTTTTCAGCGCGCTTTGCAGGCATGCATGGGCGCTTGCCTGCTGAGGGCCAGTCCGTCGATGCCGTCAATATCGAAGAGCTGCTGCATCAAATGCAAGGGATCGATGGCAATCGGCGTCACGCCTCGTTCTATTGCGCACTCGCGCTGCTCCGCCATGCTGACGATCCTGCGCCGCTGGTTGCCTGCGGGCGCTGGCATGGCCGCATTCTCGATGCGCCCGTCGGCGACTCTGGATTTGGTTATGATCCGGTGTTTTTCGTACCGGACCTTGGCAAGACGGCGGCCGAGCTCTCGCCTGGGCAGAAAAACGCACTGAGTCACCGCGGTCAGGCCCTGCGCCTGCTAGCCCTGCAACTGCCAGGGCTCTGAGACCTTGCACCCACCGCTATCGCTGTATGTACACGTGCCCTGGTGCATCAGAAAGTGCCCCTATTGCGACTTCAATTCGCACGAGACGCATGATCTGCAGGCGCTGATCGATCCATATCTCGACGCGCTGCTGCTCGACTGGGCCGAGGAGCGCCAACGCCTCGATCGGTTCGGTGGTACACGACCACTGCAATCCATCTTTATAGGCGGTGGTACGCCCAGTCTGCTACCGCCTGATTTCTACGCCAGACTACTCGAGCGCATCAACCAGACCATGCCGCTGTCAGAGGCGACGGAAATCACGCTTGAAGCCAATCCCGGCGCTGTCGACGCCGCCCATTTCAAGGGCTACAGGCGCGCCGGCATCAACAGAATCTCCATTGGCGTGCAGAGCTTTGCGGCTGAGCAACTGACAGCACTCGGCCGGGTTCACTCTGGCAGTCAGGCGCTGGATGCCATCGACGCGGTGGCCGCTGCCGGGTTCGAACGCTTCAACATTGACCTGATGTTCGGCCTGCCACAACAGACAGCAGAGGGCGCTGAAGCCGATCTGAAGCAGGCGCTGCAATGTGGTGCTTCCCACCTATCGTGGTATCAGCTGACCTTGGAGCCCAATACCCACTTTTTCTCCCATCCGCCACCACTGCCGGAAGATGACGATATCGCGGATATTCAGTTGGCAGGCCAGGCCTTGCTGGCCGAAGCGGGGCTGCAGCAGTACGAAGTATCAGCTTATGCCCGTACAGGAGAAGCCGCGCGGCACAACAGGAATTATTGGGAGTTTGGGGATTATCTGGCCATTGGCGCAGGCGCCCACGGCAAGCTGAGCGCGCCTGCCGCCGGTGAGTTCCTACGTTACCGCAAGACCAGACAACCTGAGTCCTATCTGAAACGGGCGCATGGGCAGCAGGGACTTATCGCAACATCGGCGGCCGGATTCGTGGCTGCGGAAGAAGCCATCACGAAGGAGAGCTTGCCCTTCGAGTTCATGCTGAATGCGCTGCGCCTCACAGATGGCGTAGCTCAATCCCTCTTTACCGAGCGTACGGGCCTCGAGCTTGGACTGCTGGAGCCACAGCTATCGCAGCTGAGGCAGGCAGGCCTGATGCGGGCCGATGGGGATCGCCTGCAGACTACCGCGCTCGGCGCGCGCTTTCTCAATGATGTTGTGGGCAAGTTCAGCGATTGACGGCGGCTGCCGCTAGCGAGCCGCTTCAGCGCTTTCGAAACAACAGGTCATAGACGCCGTGGCCGAGCTTCTGTCCGCGTCGCTCGAATTTGGTCTCTGGCCGCCATTCCGGCCGCTCCACAAACTTGTCTTCTGCCAGATTTTCGAGCGTCGGTTCGGCGGCGAGGACATCGTACATATGATGGGCGTAGTGTTCCCAGTCGGTGGCAAGGTGCAGCAGACCGCCGGGCTTGAGCTTGGCGGACAGCATCGCGGTAAACTCCGGCTGGATCAGGCGGCGCTTGTGGTGACGCTTCTTGTGCCACGGGTCGGGAAAGTACACCTGAATGCGATCGACTGAGGCATCGTCTACACAGCCCTCGAAGACCTCGACCGCATCATGCTGATAGATTCTGATATTGCCGATCTCACTCGTATGGATCTGCAGGCAGAGCGAGCCGACCCCCGGTGGATGCACCTCGATGCCGACAAAATCCGTTTCCGGTGCGGCCAGCGCCATCTCGGCCAGCGACTGCCCCATACCGAAGCCGACCTCGATAACCAGTGGCGCCGACTCACGTCCAGGACTACGGCTATCACGAAGAGGTGTTCCAGGGTCCAGACCGAGTTTTGGCCAGAGCGTATCGTACGCCGCCTGCTGCCCGGCAGTCTTGCGGCCACTACGGATGACGAAACTCTTCAAACGGCGGGGGTGAGCAGCCGCCTCCGGACTCTCAGGACGCGTGGAATCCTGCGTGGCGGACTGATCGCCCTCTGTTTTCTGATGATCTGACATCGACTCGGCTTACATCTCTGGGTGCATTTCGATTGGGTAATTGGCGGGAATGATAGCAAAAGTGCGTCCCACATTGGAAAGAACAGTGGTTCGATCAGGGTCTTTTGCCGTCTCAGGGCTAGCGCACTCAAAGAGTGCAGCTCCGGGAACGGGCATATTCGCTGCACCATAAGCTCACATCCCTAACGTCCTGCCGATGGGCCTGGAAGGTGCCCGATGCAGGCAGTGCATGTGATCCAGAGTCGTTCAGGGATATGGCCCCGATATTGCCTTGTATAAACCACTCGATCCGGCAGCATCAACGTTCGCTGCAGGGGCCGCCAGTTGGCCACATGACTACAGGCTCGGAAATGAACCTAGAAGAACAGAATCTGCGTCGGGCCTTTACCCGACAAAAAGACCGACAACACTGCGCGCAGCTCAGCCTGCACGCCATTGAGCTGATTTCATTACTACAGCAACACCGGGGTATGGTACTGGCCGTACTCGGTGGCGATGTCTTTTTTGAAACTCGTGTAGATGCCATTCGCCCACAGATCATCGATCAGTTGCGGGTGCTCAAGAAGTTCATTTCCGAACTATTCCCCGAAGCTGAATGGCAGCGGCTCTGCGATGAGTGGTATACGCTGTCTCACCACTGGCGCCAGGACAGTGCCTCGGAAAGCTTTGATCTGCACACGCATGTGATTCAGCAGATGTTACTGCTGTTGCGCACCTATAATAACGCCGGTGTATTCGACCAGATATCGGAACCTGACCGACGACTGGCCTATCTCACACTGAACCAGCTACCTGAATTAATGGAGACCGCCGCAGAAATTCGCGGTATCGCCACGTTTTTATTGGCCAGGCAGTCCATGAACGAAGCCGGCGCCAACGCAGCCAATCCTTCACCGCTCGCGCTCAAGCTGCAGTACCTTCACAAGTACTTCGACGAAAGTCTGCAGAGGCTCGAGCAGCAGTCACCAGATCTGCAGGAGCCGGCCTCCCTCGAACAGGAGCGCCTTGCAAGGCATTGGCAGGAGCTGGACGTCTACTGGCAGCAGATCCAGCCCTCGCTCAAGCTGTTCGGTTTGCAGCCTCGTCCGAGTCCTTACCCGGTCAGGCGTCGCCGGTCGCTCAGCCGGGCCAGGTCCAGTGAAGTACTCACCGCCACCGCACACACGAAGGGCTCCGAAGCACAACTCCCTGATGCGCATGTGCAGCTGTTCTTCAACGAGATCAGCGAGTTGGTATTTTCCATCCAGCGCCTGATCAAGCTGGGCCTTGCCGCCATACCACGAATGACCGAGCCTTCACTGGCCGAGTGGATCGACATCGCGCCTCCGGCGCAACATCGACGCCCTCGCTCTCTCCTGCGCCATTGAGGCAAGGGTCACAGCCGGCTGGCAGATTCACCACGGCCGGCGTAAGCAATGGCCTCCATGAGATGCGGCGTCTGAATTTCCCGGCTCTCGGCCAGATCACTAATGGTCTGGGCGACCCGGAGAATCTTGTACCAGGCACGGGCAGAAAGGTGGAGCTTCTGTGCCGCCCGCTCCAGCAGTGTCTGCTGGGGGCCACCGAGGCTGATGGTGCGCTGCGTATCTGCAGGACTCATGAGGCCATTCAGGATGCCCTGCCTGGCATGCTGTCGCTGCTGAGCTTTGGCCACACGCTCAGCTATAGCGCTGCTCGGCTCGCCGCGGGCACCCGACAGCTCCTCAAACTTTACCGGCGAGAGCGTCATCTGTAGGTCGAAGCGATCCTGAATCGGACCCGAGATACGGTCCCGGTACTTCCTGATCTGCAGCGCACTACAGGCGCAAGATTTCTCGGTATGACCATCGTAGCCGCAAGGACATGGATTCATTGCGCCGATAAGCAGGAAGCGAGCGGGAAAGGCGACCTGTCTCTGAGAGCGGGTCACACTGATGCTGTGTTGCTCAAGTGGCTGACGCAGCGCTTCCAGGGTGCGGCCGGAGAACTCAGGCAACTCATCTAGGAACAGAACGCCATGATTCGCAAGGGAGATTTCGCCAGGCTGAGGTGAGCGACCACCGCCGACAATGGCCGAAACGGAGGCACTATGATGCGGGCTTCGAAATGGTGGCTTTCGAGAGGTCAGAATCATTTCCCCTGGCGTGAGCGCTGCTTCTGGCTGACCGATATCGCTCTGGCTGACCGAATAGATCGAAGCGGTCTCGAAGGCCTGTTGACGGCTGAGATCCGGTAGCAATGACAGTATTCGCCTGGCCAGCATGGTCTTGCCAGACCCGGGCGGCCCGTTCATGAGCAAATGGTGATGACCGGCCGCAGCGATTTCGAGAGCCCGCCGTGCCTGAAACTGGCCTCTGACATCTGCCATGTCATCTGTTGCTGGGTGCTGCGCCGAGGCAGGCAAACTGTGCTGTGAGGGCCGCGCAGGGTGGATCGATGTCGGATCGTTCAGGTAATCAGTCACATCGCGCAAGGTAGTGAATCCGAAAGCCTCGATGCCGTCCAGATTGCCCAGCAAATCGATCTTGGCTGCAGCAGTCAGCAATGGGTGACCGGCTTGATGACTGGCTAGCGCTGCCGGCAATAAACCACTGACGGGCTTGATCTGACCAGAGAGGGAAAGCTCCCCGAAAATTTCACAGTTGGCGAGGGTACGCTTTGCCGCCTCGCTCAATTGTCTTGATGCAGCCAGGATGCTTAGCGCGATGGCCAGGTCAAAGCGGCCACCGCACTTCGGCAGATCGGCCGGTGCCATATTGATGGTAATGCGCCGGGCGGGAAACTCGAAGCCGGAGTTGGTCAACGCACTACGAACCCGATCTTTTGATTCACGCACCGCAGCCTCAGGCAGACCAACTATTGAAAGGGCAGGCAGACCATTGGATATATGGGTTTCGATATAAACAAGAGGCGCAGTGACGCCGATGAGCGCCCTGCTACAGACAACAGATAATGACATTTCACCGTCCCTGGTGATTTTAAGAGATGGGGAGCACAACAGCGCTCCCCGCAATAGACGACCGTCCTGGTCATCGTATTCAAACTAACGTTTAATGGCTTACTGGCTGACCAGCTTGCCCTCAACCTGGTCCAGACGCTTCTCGAGCGCGGCAAGCCGCTCACGCGTACGAATGAGCACGGCTTTCTGCGCTTCGAACTCTTCACGCGACACGACATCCAGCTTGTCAAGAATGCTGCTGACCGCTGTTTTGAGTTGCATCTGCGCATCCTGCTGAGCACTGCGCGCGAGGCCTGGCACATACTGGCCAAAATTTTCGTGAAAACCCTGAAGCAGATCCACTGGAGACTTCATTGAGCTGTACCTCTTCCATTTCAAATTAGGATAAATCTTGGTGTTTGTGTGTAACGAAGACCATCCTGTTTTCCCGGTGCCATAGTAACACCACCCACATACACTAGTGGTAGGCGATTTCCGTTAAATAGTGCTCATTTTTTGATCCTTTCAAACTAAAGCTCACCCTGTTTTGGTCCTTCCTGTATTGAGCGCCGGTACAACCGCCGGGACGAGGCGCACGCTTTTGGTGCGTCGCCTATCTCGCGGGCTCGTTTGGTGCACTATTTCGCGTCATCGCGGTGCAGTCCAGCAAAGCTCATCTCCCTTAAGATCGTCAGAAGTCTCATTTCGCACCGCTAACGCCATGTATCTAAACGATTTGTAATGCCTGGCATGCTTCGTGGTTAGCAAGTGCATCTCGCTCGTTAAAAGTGGGTCGACATTTTCAACGGCAGGCTAGCAACCGGCTCAATTACCAGCGTTTAGGCGGCATTAGGAGACAGATATGAAACTTGTTACTGCCATCATCAAACCTTTCAAACTCGATGACGTTCGCGAAGCACTCTCGGAAATCGGTGTACAGGGCGTGACGGTCACGGAGGTCAAGGGCTTCGGACGTCAGAAGGGCCACACTGAGCTCTATCGTGGCGCGGAGTACGTCGTGGACTTTCTGCCAAAGGTGAAGATCGAAGTCGCCATTGCGGGCGACATGCTCGATCAGGTCCTCGAATCGATCAGCAAGGCTGCAAATACCGGCAAGATCGGTGACGGCAAGATCTTTGTCGTCGAGCTCCAGCAGATCATCAGAATTCGAACCGGCGAGACCGGCACGGACGCTATCTAACGTTTACAAACTTACTACTGGCCTCGATCGGAGGGCTTCATGGAAAATAATCTATTTCACCTGCAGTACGCCATGGACACGTTCTATTTCCTGGTCTGCGGCGCGTTGGTCATGTGGATGGCTGCCGGATTCGCGATGCTCGAAGCCGGCCTCGTCCGGGCGAAGAACACGACCGAAATCCTTACCAAGAACGTGGCGCTCTATGCCATCTCCTGCGTTATGTACATGGTGTGTGGCTACGCCATCATGTACGGCGGCGACATCTTCCTGTCAGGCATTGCTGGCGGTGATACCCTGGTCGATGATGCACTGAAGAGCTTCGCTGAGCGTGAAGATGGCTTCGAAGGCGCTTCTGTCTACTCGTCTGCATCTGACTTCTTCTTTCAGGTCGTGTTCGTGGCGACTGCAATGTCCATCGTATCTGGCGCCGTTGCCGAGCGCATGAAGCTGTGGGCATTCCTGATGTTCGCTGTCGTCATGACCGGCTTCATCTACCCAATGGAAGGTAGCTGGACCTGGGGTGGCAATGCCGTGTTCGGCATGTACACGCTGGGCGACCTCGGCTTCTCAGACTTCGCGGGTTCAGGCATCGTTCATATGGCTGGCGCCGCTGCTGCTCTCGCTGGAGTACTCCTGCTGGGCGCTCGTAAGGGCAAGTACGGTCCGAACGGTCAGGTCAACGCCTTTCCTGGTGCCAACCTGCCACTGGCTACACTGGGTACCTTCATCCTGTGGATGGGCTGGTTCGGTTTCAACGGTGGCTCGGTGCTGAAGCTTGGCGATATCTCCAATGCCAATGCTGTCGCTATGGTGTTCCTCAACACCAACGCAGCAGCAGCTGGTGGCGGTGTGGCAGCACTCATCACCGCAAGGCTCCTGTTCGGCAAGGCCGACCTCACCATGCTGCTGAACGGTGCGCTGGCTGGTCTGGTTGCCATCACAGCTGAACCTTCTACGCCAAGTGCTCTGCAGGCGACCATGTTCGGCGCCATCGGTGGCGTGCTGGTTGTGTTCTCGATCATCACCCTCGACAAGCTGAGGATCGATGATCCGGTGGGCGCCATTTCGGTGCACGGCGTCTGCGGTCTGCTGGGCCTCCTGCTGGTGCCAATCACCAACGGCGATGTCAGCTTCAGCGGCCAGTTGATCGGCGCAGCTACCATCTTCGTCTGGGTCTTCGTTTGCAGCCTGATTGTCTGGGGCGTTTTGAAAGCCATCATTGGCATTCGGGTTTCGGAAGAAGAGGAGTACGAGGGTACGGATCTGTCTGAGTGTGGTATGGAAGCTTACCCTGAGTTCCAGCGCGACTGAACACGCGCTATCGGCGCAGGGACGCGCCAGTTTTACAAGAGTAAGAACCGAATCCACAGGTTTTGAGACCTGAACTGAAACCCTGATTAGATGCCCATATCGCGAGATCTGGGCATTTTTTTGGCCTTCGGTTATTGGTAGTTGTGGCAGTGGAGGCCCAGAAAAATTGGCGCTAGCGATCGGGGAATCGGTTTGCTCAGGCGTCTGCTAGTCGACTATACAGACGAGAACGGCTCTCTCCTGATCGAATTGGCCGCTGTATCCTCGTCATGGCTGAGCCCAGATTATTCGCTCTGCCCAAATGAGCGCTCAGCGAGCGCTTGAATCAATACAGTACGAACGCGGCGCGACTTCCACAGCATTTACAATCGAGAGCTCGCGAGCTCTAACACCCCGAAAAAGGCGGTGGGGTTCCCGTTTGCAGAACATCCTCGGCCATGGATGGCCGAGGGAGCCTA
>TARA_R100000306_G_scaffold57946_1_pt1 | contig 34608 bp, 26 predicted proteins | sample TARA_R100000306 | Tara Oceans TARA_R100000306 (sample SAMEA2620824) | marine metagenome | biome: marine biome (ENVO:00000447); feature: mesopelagic zone (ENVO:00000213); material: "saline water (ENVO:00002010), including plankton (ENVO:xxxxxxxx)" | depth 1000 m | reverse complement strand
TGGTCGTGGTCGTGGTCGTGGTCGTGGTCGTGGTCGTGGTCGTGGCTATGATGAGAGCGAGCGTCCCCATCAACGGCTGAATGGGCAGAATAAGCGCCAGACTCTGGATGAAACGGCTTCTCGACCAGTGCTGTCGACAGACCGAGACGCTCTACCATGTCCTGCAGCACATGGTCAGGTGCGAGCCTGAGCCAACCGTGCCCGACCTGCAAGGGCACATGTCGATTGCCGAGGTGGTAGCAGCAGCGAGCGAGCAGATGCATGTTCGCTGTAGTCGCCTCGATGACCTGTTCCGGCCTTGGAATGATTTCGACCACATAGCCTTCCTCGTCGGCGAAGCGCTCGCCTCCAGCCAACACTGTGCCACGTTGGGTGAATAGGCCCACCTCGACACCGCCATCGGTGACCGCACGCAGGCGGCACTTCTGCCGCTGGCCATAATCAAGCTGCAAGGTATCGCTGGCAGGGCGGCTTTCCTGGATCTGCTGAAGTGTCTTCATCACGCTGCTCTCGCTAATCAACTGCTAAAAGAGGAAATATCGCTGCGCCAGCGGCAACTCGCTTGCTGGCTCGCAGGTCAGCAGCACGCCGTCGGCCCTGACCTCATAGGTTTGGGCATCGACCTCGATCCGTGGTGTCGCGTCATTGAGTATCATGTCGGACTTGCGCAACTGCCGTACCCGCTTGCAAGCCGACAAGGTCTTGTTCAGCTTCAAACGCTTGGCGAGGTCCGATTCGAGTGAAAGCTGGCTTACGAATGTTAGTGAAGTCGCCGCGATTGCGCCCCCAAAGCTGCCGAACATCGGGCGGTAGTGCACGGGCTGCGGTGTCGGAATCGACGCATTGGGATCACCCATCGCCGCGCCCGCGATCATTCCACCCTTGACGATCAGGCTCGGTTTGACGCCGAAGAACGCGGGTCGCCATACAACCAGGTCAGCGAGCTTGCCTACCTCTACCGATCCAACCTCGTGAGCGATACCGTGAGTGATGGCGGGATTGATCGTGTACTTGGCGATATAACGCCTGATTCGCATATTGTCGGCGCCGGAGCCCTCGTCTGCTTTCAGCTCTCCGCGCTGGACCTTCATCTTGTGCGCCGTCTGCCAGGTACGACTGATCACCTCACCGACCCGGCCCATCGCCTGAGAATCCGACGAGATCATGGAGAACACGCCGAGATCGTGCAAAATGTCTTCAGCGGCAATAGTCTCCTTGCGAATCCTCGAATCAGCGAAGGCAACATCCTCAGGAATAGCAGGATCCAGATGGTGACAGACCATTAGCATATCGAGATGTTCATCGATGGTGTTGATGGTGTAAGGCCGCGTGGGGTTGGTCGACGACGGTAGTATGTTCGAAAGGCCAGCGATCTTGATGATATCCGGTGCGTGGCCGCCACCCGCACCTTCTGTGTGGTAGGTGTGGATACATCGATCACCGATGGCCTTGATGGTGTCCTCCACGAAGCCCGACTCGTTCAGCGTGTCGGTGTGGATGGCCACCTGTACGTCATGCCGTTCAGCTACGTCGAGACAGTTATCGATAGAGGCTGGCGTCGTACCCCAGTCCTCGTGCAGCTTGAGTCCGCATGCGCCAGCCTGCAGCTGCTCGACCAGCGGCTCTGGCAGGCTCGCATTGCCCTTGCCTAGGAAACCAAAGTTCATCGGAAAAGCTTCGGCCGCCTGCAGCATTCTGCTGATATGCCAGGGACCCGGCGTACAGGTCGTGGCTTTTGTACCGGTGGCAGGACCGGTTCCGCCACCAAGCATGGTCGTGATTCCGGACATCAGGGCTTCTTCGATCTGTTGCGGACAGATGAAATGAATATGCGCGTCGATGGCACCAGCTGTCACGATCTGACCTTCACCGGCGATTATTTCAGTTCCCGCACCAATGGCGATGGTGACACCTGTCTGGGTATCAGGATTACCGGCCTTGCCAATGCCGCTGATGCGACCAGCCTTGATACCGATATCCGCCTTGACGATGCCCCAGTGATCGATGATGAGCGCGTTGGTGATCACGGTATCAGCCACATAGTTGCTCGTTAGCTGACTTTGTCCCTGACCATCCCTGATGACTTTGCCGCCGCCGAACTTGACCTCGTCGCCATAGCAGGTGAAGTCCTGCTCGACCCTGGCCCAGAGCTCGGTATCAGCCAACCTGACGCAGTCACCTGTGGTGGGACCAAACATCTCGGCGTAGCCTTGTCTGGAAACGGATCGTGTCATCTAGAGCGCTCCCATGATATCGCCGCGGAAGCCGTAGATTTCGCGCTTGCCCGCGTATTCGACCAGTTCTACCTCACGTCTCTGACCTGGCTCGAATCGAATGGCCGTACCAGCGGGAAGATTGGGGCGCATTCCCCGCGCCTTGGCACGGTCGAAATCCAGAGCAGGGTTTGCTTCGAAGAAATGATAATGGGAACCAATCTGAACGGGTCGGTCGCCATGATTGATTACACTGACGATGCAGGTTTTTCGGCCTTCATTCAGCACGATGTCGCCCTCGGCAAGGCGGTACTCTCCCGGTATCATAAAAAGCTCCTGAGCTGGCCTGGACGCACAGGCTTGAAACTAGCGGATGGGATCATGAACGGTCACCAGCTTCGTGCCGTCCGGAAAGGTCGCCTCCACCTGAACGTCGTGGATCATGTCAGCAATGCCATCCATGACATCATCGACACTCAACAGGGTTTGACCGTAACTCATCAGCTCTGCCACCGTCCTGCCATCGCGTGCCCCCTCCATGATGGCTGCACTCAGATAAGCGATTGCCTCCGGGTAGTTCAGTTTCAGCCCCCTGGCCTTGCGACGTTCCGCGAGTAGCGCGGCAGTGAAAACAAGCAGCTTGTCTTTTTCTCGGGGGCTGAGATCCATTTAGAACTTCCTGATGACGTTTTGGCCCGGACTGGGGACCAGCAAAAGCGAACATTATCAAGTCATGCAGACCCTGACCAGAAACAATCCACCGGTGACCATACGATACACAGAAAATACCAAAAGCCTGATCATTCATGCACTTAAACGGTGCGAGAGCCTCATTTTGGTGCAACTGGAGTCACGTTGCCCATATTCGCGGCGGCACTGCTAAACAGTCGAGCAGATGCGGCCGGAGCTGATGCCACATCAGATCAAACAAGGCAGTCGCTTCACCGCTTTCGTGCCCCAGATATCGACAAATGAGCAGGCCAGGTTTGCTCGTTAACGCAAGGCAGGCACTGCTATCCGGGAAAGCTGCATCAATAGCCTCTCGAAGCTCATCGAGTAGACTTGCATGAACCGCGCCAGTAAAGCTATCTAGCTGGGCCGACTGGAAACCGTGTACCAGTAGGCTTCCAGTGACGCTGAATTCGCCCATTTGAGCCCGATTCCGCATATTGTCCGAATGGATGGCGATCCGCTCCTCGTGGATGGGGCTGCCTTCGGCTGTCATCAGTCGCAGCCTCTGCCGCAGGAAACTATGTGCAGACTCGTCGAAGGGAATACCGCTTGCTGGTCGACCAAGACAGCTAATCTCCCGGTAGAACAGAGCGGATCCTTCGTGAAGAATGATTTCGGTATCGAAGTCCGCCCTGCTTCCGGCAAAGAAGATGTTCTCCAGCGGTAGCCATTCGAGCGTGGCACCACTTGCCACTTCAAGCTTCAGCTTCTGTCGCTGAGGCACCTGCCGCTCGTCTACACGGTAGATTCTGGTGGCCGAGGTCGTGGTGATAAGCGCTCGGGCATCGTGTGCGACAGTGATATTGATTGCCAACCGGTCGCCGCTGACGATACCGCCGGGCGGGTGCAAAATGTAGCTATGACAAACTGCGGGAGGCAGCCGGTCGGCCTTCGCTGGCATTTCAGGATAGAAGCCGCGCTGCACTTTAAGTGGCCCGCATACCGAAAGCAGATCGGCTACGGTTTTCCGGCCGCTGCGATCTGGCCTGTAGCGCATATGCAATTCGGCCAGCCAGCTCCTTTCGACCAGTTCGGGTTCGGCTGGCACTGGCGTGGCGCTGGAACCAGATTTCACAATGGCCGCATTCATGGCCAGCCCGCTGTTCGTCATCAGTTTTCCTTAAGCACGACAGAAATTTACTATGTTAGAATCTGCGGTCCGATAGTCGTCAGAAAGCCAAGTGATGTCAAAGAATTCAAGACTGGTCTATAGCACCGATCAAGGGCGTATGTGCCCTGAATGTGAGCAGCCTCTGGAGCAGTGCGCCTGTGGCGAGACGCCCCCGCCAGCTGCGGACTTCGTTCTCCTCTCGCTCGACACCAAGGGGCGCAAGGGTAAGGGCGTGACGATCGTCAAAGGCCTTGGCCTCGACCGCAGTGCGCTGGACAAGCTGGCAAAACAGATGAAGAAGCAGTGCGGCGTCGGTGGCAGCGTAAAGGACTGGACGATTGAAATGCAGGGCGACCAGCGTGGCAAGCTGACCGCCTTGCTCGAAGCGCTCAGCTATCGCGTCAAGGTCCGCTAAGGCGACCCGCTCGAATTGTAAACAATTGCAAAATCATAAGGCCTCTGGCTCTCCTGCCTGAGGCTTCACTGTATAGTATCGGCTGATCAATTCTCAGGCGCCGGCAGTGAACTCTACCAGAAACAGCGGCTGCTAAATCCGATGGATGGCAGCGTGAAAACGTGTTTTATCGCACTACTGCTTATCGCCAGCCAATACAGTCTCGCCTCGGAAGCAGAAATCGCAGCCTCTGCCACAAACCTGCTCCCCATTGACGGGCAGATCGTGCCCTATGTGATGTCCTCGCCGCAGACCAGCCCATCGAATGCCGGTGCGGCGTTCCCCGTTCAGCCCTGCTATCGCGCTAGCGCAACAGAAACTGCCAGCGTTCCGTCTTCAGCCTTCCACCATTCGTTCGAGCCATCCCTTTCGAGTTATTGGCCCGGGCTGAACGGCAGCGTATGGATCAGTCGCAGCGAAAATCAGCTCTTTGCGCTCCGTGATCTTCGGGTGCTACGAGATAACCTGGCCGCCGTTGGCCAGCCCCGGCTCAGTCTCTACGACGCGGCCGGCATTACGCTTCTGAGCGAAGATATGCTGAACCTGCATGCACTGGAAACGAGCAAGGGCCTGCTCCTGACGGCTCATTTCAGGACAGATTCCGCTCTGAAGTGCATCGATATCCTGATGGCAAAGCACTCGCAGGCAGAGGCCCGGGGCAGCCGGCTCTATTTCAGCAAGGACGGCACTCTCTATACCAAAACTCTTGAATTCCGACGTCTCATGTCGGCGAGCGCAAAGGCATGGCAGCAATGAATCTTTCCACGGAACTCGTACTCTTCATCCACACCTATACGGTACCGCTTTCATTTGCGGCTGGGCTGCTATTCCTGCTGATGCTGATTCACTTCAGCAAAACGTTCGCCTTTGCCTGGCTAAAGTTACGGATTCACCTGCCGATCGTCGGCCTTTTGGCTCGACTATCGAAACAGCTAAACCAGGATTCCGCCAGCGGCTGGTTTCGGGCCGAACAGGCGCTTTGTCGAGCCTTCAGGCCTTTTGCTATAGACCTGGACAGGCGGATCAGCAGCTACGATCAGAGCGTCAGCTACCTGCGCAAGTGCCAGGAGCTCGGTCGTCAGCGGCTCAGCATCATGGGCTGGGGCGTCATTGCCGTCATGGTTTTTCTCGAAGCTATCGGCTTTTCCTATGTGTTGGCCGGCTACACCCTGCCTGGCGCCAGCGAAGCGCTCAAACAGCAGGGTGCCGTAGGCATTGCCTTACTGGTCTCAGTGCTACTGGTATACATGACCCATTACAGTGGACACGAGCTGCACCACAACGATCTGGTAAAGAAGATCCGCATCTGGTTTCGCCAGAGTGGCGCGAGTGCGGAACAGCTAGAGCCCAACACACAGGTCTCACTGGCCAATGAAGATGCCGATAACCATGAGCCTGCCTGGTGCCAGCTGCTGAATCGGGTGCCAACCAACGCTGATATCATGCCGAGTCATCGCATCACCATAGCTACAGTAATCATGGTGACGCTTATCGCCGTTGGCGCCACCTACGTTCGCGGCCAGGTGCTCGAGCAGGATAATCTGGAACAGCAGCGAGTCGAACCTTCACCAGTTACGACATCCACCGATCTCTACGCCGAGTTCTACCTGCCAGCAGAGCTCCAGAGTGAGCAACGCGCTATCGACTCACGACTTGATGACGAGAGTCGGCTCGCCGATCTGAAAGCCGGCTGGGGGACTTTTCTCGTGCTGGCAGTCATTTTCATATTTTTACAGATCCTCAGCATCATCATGGGCTACCGAACCGGCTTCGCGGCACGAGAGGCGGCGACCGCCCGGGCAAGCATTGGCCGTTTCAGAACGCGTCAGCACTTCCTTGAATTCCACGAGGCGAAGCGTACGAATGTCCTGATGGCCGCACAGGCAGCGCTGGAGCACCTGCAGACCACCATGCTCAAGCGCGCTGAAGCCCAGGGTGCGGCGCCAGATCTATTGCTACGATTACAGCAGGCTGGCGAGCGGACCTTTGAGAAATGGCTCGAGCGTGAGACCCTGCCTCGCCCGGGATACAGACCTGAAGATAGTGCCACCAGCCAGGAAGCCCCGGCCAGGGGCGGACTGCAGATCGTGCAGGCGCCCGGCTCCGGCGCAAACGCAGCCAATCAGCCTGATAGCATACTGCTGGACGAGGCAGAGATCGTCTCCTGGATGACACGTTTCGGCTGGAGCCGGGAACGCACGGTGTCTGCTCTGCTCAAGCACCGAACCCGTCAGTTTTCGGCGAGCGAGCTTTCCGAGAACGCTGAATCTGACATGCTGCAAAACAAGCTTCCCTTCCGCAAAGGCAGGCCCAGACCGTGAACAAAGTTTGGGTCTGCCTTCTACTGCTGGTCAGCCTTCAGGTCAGCGCCGATGCAAGGAACGACTTCAATTCATGTCGTGATCTGCTGAGCGAGTCATCGGCTGAGCCCACGTTATACCAGCGTGAGCTGTTCGTAATCGTCGATCAGACTGTCAGACTCGACGTCGCACTCAAACGGCATGTTCACGCGACAGTGCACGAGTTCCTTCAGCCAGGCGACCGCATCACGCTGTTGACCTTCAGCGCCTATGCGCAGAGCCACTATGCTTCGATGCCCTTGAGCGGCGCTACCGATGCACTACTCGACGACGACACTCGTTACCACACCAGCCTGACATCACTGCGAAAATTCGATCGCTGCATGGCCAGACAGGGCGAAGTCGTTAGACGGCACATTGATATGGCGCTCAAGACAGCGCTCAACGGCGGCGACGATAGCCTGCCACGAACGGAGGTGGCCGCCTCGCTGGCTGAGTTCGGCGCCAACGTCATAGCCAGATCGACAGCCAAACGGCGGGTGGTTCTGCTGGTATCGGACATGCTCGAGAATTCCTCGACCGCCAGTTTCTATCGGAATGGTGAGCTGGTTCAGCTGGATGTCGCGGCGGCAATGAAGACTACGGTAGCTTCCGGCGCCCTGAGCGACTGGCAGGAGGCCGAGATCTTCATCATCGGCGCCGCCTACTCTCCACAAGGCGTATACCGCACCAGGCCTGTGCTGGAGAGCCTCAAGAAATTCTGGTCGATCTATCTGGAGAAATCGAATGCCAGGCTCGTGGGCTGGGGTCAGCCTGAGCTACTGGCACAGATTCCGTAATGATACGCCCAGGCTAATCCGCGTAGTAGGAACAGCAGTAGTCAGTGATTACCAGAACCTTGATATTGAATGCAGAGTTCGCGGGCACGTCGAATGCTTCGCCAGCCTTGTAAGTCACCCAGGTCGACGCGTCCGGCATCTTGACCTCGACCTGACCGGCCTGAATTGCCATGTTCTCGCGCTGCTCGGTGCCAAAACGATATTCACCCGGCAGCATAACGCCGAGGGTCTTCTTTTCGCCATCTTCGAACAGGACGGTGTGGCTGATAACCTTACCGTCGAAATACACATTGGCTTTCTTCATCACACTAACGTTGTCGAACTGACTCATTTTACGCTTTCCCGGGTGGAGGTAAATTCGGCGAGAATGTAGCAGAGCGCTGCCGGGCTTGCCATCAAGATTGTGGCGTCTTTTGCGGCCGCTCACGATCATGATGGCAGCGCCGCTTAAACTGGTGCGACAACATGACCCTCATCGAGCCAGCTCAAGAAGTCCTCTTCCGTAAGTGGCCGTGCGAAAAAATAGCCCTGAAAGTATTCGCAACCCAGTTCGATGAGACGCTGACAATGGGCCTCGGTTTCCACGCCTTCTGCCATCACGACCAGTCCCATATTGCGACCGATGTCGATGATAGATTCAACCAGCGGATGTTCAGTTTCGTCGCCGAGTTCAGCGATAAATGATTTGTCGATCTTGAGCTGGTCCAGCGGCAGGTCGCGCAGGTAGGCGAGTGAAGAATAGCCGGTGCCGAAATCGTCCAGCGCCACGCCGACGCCGTGGCTGCGCAAGGCCTGGAGTTTCTCGATCGTTTCCTGCAGATCGTACAGCAGTGCTGATTCCGTCAACTCCAGCATGAGCCGATGTGGCGGCACAGCATGCTCGAGCAGCGCGTCACGAACCTGCTCTACGAAGTCGGGTCGCGAAAACTGCCAGGCACTGACATTGATCGACAAGTGGCCGTCGAATGGCACAGCCGCACGAACCCAATCGCTGAGATGGCGGCAAGCTTCGTTCAATACCCAGCTGCCTATGGCGTGGATACCACCGGTCTCCTCCGCCACCGGGATGAAATCGACAGGTGGAACATAACCGAGCTGCGGATGCTTCCAGCGCAGCAGGACCTCAGCGCCGGCGACACCTTCCCGACGGCCAAGCTGCGGCTGGAAGCGCAGCTGCAGCTCCTGATTACCCAGCGCGTTTCTCAAACCCTCCTCGAGCTGAAGCCGGTTGGCCACAGCTGTCTGCAGCGACGCTTTAAATAGATTGACCGCACCTCGGCCGGACTTCTTGGCCTCATAGAGTGCCAGATCGGCATGTCGCAGAATGTCTGCTTCCGTACCGCCTTCAGTGGGAAACAGCGCCACACCGATACTTGCGCCAACGCTGAAGCTCCGCTCGCCAACATCCAACAGCTGTGACAAACCTGCCATTACTCGCGCGGCCATGGCGAACGCCCGGCTTTGAATATCGGTATCAGAAGAGAGCATGATGACGAACTCATCTCCCCCCAGTCGTGCAAGTCTGGCTTCCGAAGCGACAATGGTCTGAAGGCGATTGGCTACGGCCTTTAGCAGCTCGTCGCCGACCTCATGACCCAGGGCGTCGTTTATAGTCTTGAAATGGTCGAGGTCGATGAGCAGAAGTGCGTTCTTAGGTAGATTCTGTTCAGCGGAGTCGACGCCCCCCACACCCGAAAGCCACTCATGAAGCTGGGCACGGTTGGGCAAGCCGGTGAGATAGTCATGATAGGCCATATGACGAATGTGCGTTTCAGCCTGTTGCCGCTGCAGTTCGGACGCCACGCGGGCCGCAAAAATCTCCAGAATCCTCATGTTCTGTTCGATATGGGTCAGCGGTCTCGTATCGCTGAGCCCGAGCAGGCCCAGCACCTCACCCTTCGAGCCCCGCAAGGGCGTGGCGACGAAGTCGACAGCGCCCAGGTCGGAAAGGAGACTATCCTGGGGAAACCTGCGCTGAACATCATGGATACACATTTCCTTGCCTTGCCTGAGCACTTCTCCAGCGGCCGACCCGATAAGCGGTATGAGTCGTTCGCCGACCACCCGTCCGTTGGCCGAATAAGCGAGCGTCCTGAGTGCGTGTTCAAGTTTTGGGTCTTTCACCGCTATGAAGGCATCGCTGGCGCCAAAGACCAGGGCAAGATTGATGACAAGTTGCTCGAAGAATTCATCATTGGCAGATGATGAGACCGCTGCCGCAACCAGCTGAATCGCGTCATCGGTTCGCTTTTTATCGGTAACATCCTGATGCACCAGAATCACATCGCTGATCCGCCCGTCCCCATCCTTGATGGGATAGACATAGGCCCCAACCCAACGATCTCGTGGAGGCCCCTTTAATTGCGGATCGTCCGCCGGGTTGTATACCAGCGCGGGCACCTCGGTTGCTTCGCCTCCAAAGCCTCTGCGGAGATAGGGCATTGCACCCTTCTCGGTCAACTGAGGGTCTTCGAGCAAGCTGTAGCCAACCATGTCTTCGGGCGCCAGTCCCCACAACTGCTCCCAGGCACGATTCACCTGAATGGTTTCGCCCTGAGGCGTGAGTACCTGGATGCTGAAGGGTGATTGCTCGACCAGAGACCTGAACCGGCGCTCGGAGGCTCGGAGGCGCCGAGTCGACTCTCTATCAAGTGCGGTTCCCATGATCACTGGCATGAGCATGAAGACAAACGGTGGGAGGTGAATGAAATCCAGCAGACCCAGGCGAACCAGTCCCCCTTGCACTGTAGACATCAGAAACAGGATACCTGCGAGCAACATGGCTGCCACGGTGCCCGAATGATCGCGCTGCCAGACGCTGACCAGAGCGTAAACTCCGTAGGACAACACGCCCACAACGAGCAGTATGCCAAACTGGAGAGCGAGACTGATTTTGCCGGTGGCCAGTGTCACTGACTCGGACCACGGTAACTTAAACTGTTGGAGCCGTATGGCCGAATCGAATTGCAGGCTGTTGGTCTGCCAAAAATTCAGAACGGCAAGTCCCGCAAAGCACAGACTGACGACGTGCAGCACCTTAAGTGAGCCTTTTCCGGTATAACAACGAATGAAGTAGCCGTAGAGCGGAATAAAGATACAAATACTGAGGAAGTTGGACTTCAGGCCGGCCAGGTAAGTCGGCACATCGTTCGCGGTAAAACAGACGACCTGCGAAATACCGTAGCCGACAATGGCAAGGCACATACCGGCAAAAATAGATTGTGTCCGATCGAAAGGCCGGCGCAATGCTGCCAGGCCGTGTAGCACTGCAGCCATGACACACATACCGCTCAGTATCAACAAACTGAAAACTACCATGTCACCCGACTTCCCCCCAACTGGGCCCTGATCCTGGCCATCCCTGTTGCAAGAGTAGCACAGAGAGCGGCGCAGGTCGGGCATGCCAGTGAACGATCAGGTCAATCGATTCGCCATGATGTACTGTATGTTTCTCCGCTCCAGGTCTGTACCGTCAACCAGAGAAGATCGGCCTGCTCCGGAGGCTGAAGATACGGTACGTGGACTTCCTGCATGTCACTGTGACCGTGAAGAATGCCACTCACATCGGCGTCTGGTTCAGGCGGGCGTTTACTCACGCTCAGCCGCGCCAGCCTGACCCGGGACAGACAGCCTTCGCATAGACGAATACCGAAATCCTTGACCAGCTCGCCATGATGCCAGTAAGGCGGCTCATCGTTTACGGGCGTAGGCGCAGCAGTAATCGGCCCCAGTGTCTGCTCCGGCCACTCGGACGGAAAAACCGGTGTCATCGCGTCGTACAGATACCAGACGGGAAGCAGCAGGATCAGGCTGTTCAGCCAGTACAACCAGTATCGGCGTGGTCTGCCCCCTTGTTTGGCCCTCATACTGCACCGCCCTGGACACCACGAACGGTTCGTCTGGTCCAGATCATGAACCCGCTCAGCGCCATTGTTGATAGCAGCAGACCGAACACAAACCAGATCACTTTAGTCCAGAGACCGCCAATAGTGCCGTAATGCAAAGGGTCTGCGATATGCGTGAGCGTCTGCAGCACATTCATGGTTTCGGGCCGCCGTAGGCTCGAGATTTCACCCGTCCACTGGTTGACACTCGCGCCGTAGGCATACTGGTCATGGAACAGGCTATCGCCAGCACCAGCAATCATGAAGTGGTCGCGTGCATGCTCGGGCAAAGAAACCCAGGCCGGTTGAATTGATGGCAGGGCGTGTCTTGCCTGCGCCAGCGCAGCCTCCAGTGAAACTGGCCGGGGCACTGTTGAGTCTTCGTCGCTCAGCAGCGGTACATCGCTCAGCGGCACCGGCGTCACTGCTGTCTCGATCTCGACTTCGTTGTGCCACAGTATGCCTTGTACGAGGTACCACAGACCTGTGAGACCCATCAACAGGAGAAACCAGAGTGACCAGGCCCCTGCGAGCCGATGAAAGTCGCCCAGGGCCACCCGCAGGCCCCGTCCGAGTCGGAACACTGGCCTGGTATAAGCTCGCCAGAATCGCTTGTAAACGACCGCGCCGGTGATGAGAGCACCCAGTGTCACCAGCGACATGGCACCTACGAGGTAATAGCCAATGCTGTAGCTGTGATACCACGGAAACAGCAGCCAGCCGTGAAGCGAGCGCATGAAGCCGATGAAGGTCAGCCCGTCATTGATCATCTGCACGTCCGCGGTGTACGGATTGACGTAGGCCAGTGCCACCGGGAAATTAGCTGAGCTAAAGCTGACGGCTGCCACCAGGTAGGGCTCCATTAGCATCACGTTGCTGACAGCAGCATCGGGCACCTCTGCTTTCACCGCGTCGACCAGCTCATGCAGCGGGCGCACAGGCAGGTCGGCAGGATTCGATGCCCGTGCCGCGGGATTCGTCAGCCAGGTCAGTTCATGGCTAATCACCGCGATGGTGCCTGTAAAGCAGACGAAGGCGAACAGCAGCCACACTGGCAGCGCGAGCAGACCGTGCACCTTGAACCAGCGTCGACGATTGATAGCCATCAGAAACGATATCCGACGCTGGCTACGACCGTTCGCTTGGTACCGACGAAGCAGTCGCCCCTCGCCAGACAGGTCGTATAATAGGTCTTGTCGGCGAGGTTCGTGCCGTTGAGCGCAAACTGCCAGTCACGCGTCTCATAGCCGATCATGGCATCGACCAGTGTGTAATCAGGCGTTTTCACCTTATCCTCGCCATCGTAGCTCGCGCCGACATAACGCACGCCAGCACCGGCGCTAAAGCCGGCCAGACCACCAACTGCAAAGCGATGCTGGCTCCACACTGAGGCCAGATGCTCGGCGACGCTCGGCAGTCTCGCGCCTTCGTCAACGCCTGGGGTACCTTCAGTGACCTCAGTGGCAGTAAAGGCATAAGACGAGATGAGGTCCCAGTTCGGCGTCAGCACCCACAGGCCTTCGAGCTCGATACCCTGTGCCTGTGCTTCTCCGGCCTGGATCTGCCCTGTCGGATTCACAGGATCAGGGACCAGTCTGTTCTGCTCCCGCAGGGTATAGAGCGCTATCGAAGCGAAGCTGGCACTGCCGTCCGGCTGGTATTTCACCCCGACTTCCACCTGCTCACCTTCCAGCGGCTTGTATGCATTGCCCCTCGCGTTAAGTCCAACCTCAGGCAGGAAGGATTCGGCGTAGCTGATGTAAGGCGACAAGCCCAACTCCGTCTTGTAGAGCAGGCCCGCCTTGAGCGTGATGGCATCATCCTTCTGATCACGCTCACCTTCAACCTCGGTACTGGCGCGGTCACTTCTCAAACCCAAGGTCGTGAACCATCGGTCTGAGATATTCATCTGATGTTGCGCATATACGCCGAGCTGTTCGATGGTATTTTCCGGATCATCACTGAAATCAGCTGCGGCCGGCGGGGTGAAGTTGCCGTACACCGGATTATAGAGGTTCAGGATGCCGCCATCGCCTACATAGGCGGTGCGCCTATTGGTTACTGCATGCTGATAGTCGAGACCTGCCAACACGGTGTGCTCGATGGCACCACTGTGAATGATGGCCTGGGCCTGATGATCAGCCGTCAGCGCCTCAAGCTCGGGCTCGGCGACCCAGATCACCCGCGCGATATCGCCGTTTGGCTGCAGCTCAGGTGGAAAGGCCGGATACAGGGTACGATAGTCGACTTCGCTCTTGGCGTATCTCAGGTTCTGCCGCAAGGTCCAGGTGTCGTCAATCCTGTAGGTCAGCAAGGAAGTCAGCGCTTTCTGATCGGTGTTGTAGGCATCGAAGCCAGGCTCGCTCATGAGGATATCGATTGGGATTTCCGGCAGGCCGCCGGGCGCAGGATAGACGGTGCCCGCGTGGGGGAGGAACTGCGTGGTCGATCCGGATTCGTCGCTCTGCACGTTAGCGAGCAAGGTCCACTCCAGTGAGTCGTTCGGACGCCAGGTCAATGATGGCATGAACAGCAAACGATCATCGGCCACCTGATCCACCTGAGTATCGCTTTCGCGAAGGACGGCAACTGCTCGGACCAGCAGCGTTTCGCCCTCATCCACCGCTCCCGTCACATCGAGGCCGATCTGGCGGCGGTCGAAGCTCCCATACTGGAGCTGAACCTCACCCTGCCGTTCTGAAAGCGGCCGCTTGCTTACAAGATTGACCAGCCCGCCTACCGATCCCTGGCCATACAACACCGATGCCGGACCTTTGAGCACTTCTATGCGTTCGAGTGTGAAGGGATCTGGCCGGACGCTGGCGTAGTAGCCAAAAGACTGCTGCATGCCATCCTGGAAAATCACCGGGTCGATGCCTCGGATCTTGCTCCAGTCTCCCCGGCTGTCCAGGCCGAAGGGCTCGGCACGAACACCAGCGGTGTAGCGCAGCGCATCCTGGACGCTTTGCACACCCTGATCACGCATCTGATCTGCAGTCACAACCGAGATGGACTGGGCGGTGTCTGCGATAGCGGTGTTGGTCTTGGTGGCAGTGAGGCTGCGCTTGGCGACGTAGCCTTCTACCGGGCCGTTTGGCGACTGCTCGAATTCACCGGTCACAGACATTGGCGAGAGTACGATTTCGCCTGCAGTAGCCCCGGCAGCCTCAGGGGCTTCGGCATGTGATGGCATAGAGGAGATCAGCAGGAGCGCCGATAAACTGGTAAATCCGAGGCTCAGCTGTCGACCGGCAGGTGCAGCATGATGCCCTTTTTCAGGCATTGACGAATGGGACGACAAGATAACTACTCCATAGCAGATGGCGGAAATTCAGGATCATGAAATTCCGGCAATCTTAATGCTAATGAGAATAGTTATCAATAGCCTTTACAACAACGACCTCCTGCATTCGCCGTCATCTAAAGCGGCACCACTCGCTTACCCTGCTCACAGGCTCCGTCACTGAACCGTCACTGCAAAGGCCGCCTCATCTGAGCCTGACGAATTCACGGTGCTTATTACAAAGCTATGGCTCCCAGACGACTGAGCCGACCACCTCACTCGACCTGTAGCCGGATCAATCGTCGCGCCCTCAGGTCCGGACACGAGGCTGAACCGGCCGATGGGATGACCGGTCACAGGCACTTCGTAGTCGAGTGCCGAACCTGCTGCGATGACTTGCGGCGCCGGCTCCAATAGCGGCGCTGCTGCCGTGCAGCGCGGCAGGATTTTCTGCAAGGCTTCAAACCAGACCAATGCCATTTTCTCGGAGCCTGCCGCATTGGCATGCACCGCATCGAACATATCACTGGCGTAATCAAGCACTGGTTCATGATCGACCAGGAACAGGTTATCCCCGGCCTGCTGTCGCTGAACGACGGCTTCAGCAAGCATCCGATTGAACTCGGAAGTGGCCGCATCGTAGGTCTGGCGATTGATAATCCTGCCGACCACCATGGGCACCTTGGCGTCGAACTGATCCATCCTGTCAAAAATTCGCTGCATGCTCGGCACGTCGAAACGGTTGGTACCCAGGTGGGTCAGGACCAGCGCCGGCGGGTTCATCTGCAGCCAGCTCAAAAGGCGCTCCGAGACTGCCAGCGGTGTGATACCGGACCAGCCTTCATGAGCCTTGTCGTGCGTACCGGCTTCCTGTCCGGTCTGTCCGCCGACGAAGTCGACCTGATAACCCGTGTTCGTCAGCAGATTGAACAGCGCTGGCCGATAGGTACCCCAGAATGTAGTGGCAGACCCATTGGCACCCTCAGTGATGCTGTCACCTAGGGGCATGATGCGTACCGGTGTCTTGCACTGCGCCAGGCCACGCTTCAGGCCAGTCGTCAGGTCGGTGACGAGACGAGCGAGCTCGTCCCTGCGCTGGACGCGAGTGTGAACCGACACTTCGTCGATCTGACCAGCAAAGAAGCCCGTCGCATCAGAGCCACCCAGCCTTAGCGGCACACTGCCTGAAGATAGCCCAGCAAGCGCTGCTGACATAGCGGCCGTATCTACCGGCACCAGACCGACCTGCACGCCGTCCACTGAGAGCCGCAATACACCAGCGAAGCCGTCGACATCGAGGCTGAGCAGATGCCAGAGGCCGTCATTGAGATCAGCTGCAGCTGAAAGTGTAACCGGCGCTGCCGAAGATGAGCTGAGCGTCGCCGCCACGCTGCCGCTCTGACACTGCATAACCAGTGAGCCCGTAATGGCGTTGCCCAGAGTGAGGATTTCGTCTGCCCCACCACAAGCGGTACGCAACACCATGCTCAGGTTCAAGCCCTTCGATGCAGCAGTCCCACGCAGGTCGATACCTGTGTCCACCAGCGACGTGGACTGTCCATTGAAGTCGAGTGCCTGGCCGATAAGTCCGGTGACTGCAGCTGGACAATCGGTACAACTGAAACTTGTACCGCCAACCTGGGCTGCGAGTCTTGTAGCCTGGTTGCTGCCGCTAAAATTCCATGTTGCCGCAGTCTCATCGTGCACAATGGCTCGAGCAGTTGCCCCTGCCCGCGGCGTTGCTTCCGGCCCATTACCCGATGGCGTGAACGCAGCATCACGCGTTAGCAGGAGCTTGTCGATGACCATGCCAGACTCGCGCATCCAGATATTCAGCGTATGTCGACCAATCTGGGAAACTGTAAGCACGGCGCGCTTGTAAGTAATGAACTGCTTGTTCGACCAGTTCATCTGCCCGAAGGGCTCGAAGTAGCTGATTGGTGAGCTGTCTGCACCGGGTACGCCGTTCAGACCCAGATGAACCGAGTCGGAGGAACCGTTTCTCGCTTCCGCTCGGATCCAGATGTAGTAGTCACCGGTCTGGCTGAAGTCGATGTCATAGTCGAGCTGGGCACTGTTATCAGTGAAATCCCGCGGGTAACCGTGGCCAAAAGGCAGGGCCTGGACGGCGCGGTCGTTGGACCAGTTGCCATCGCTGACGGCTGTCCACTCGGTGCCGACTGACGAGTCTCGCTTGCGGATGAAAACTTCGGCTTCAATGGTGATGATACCGGCGTAGCTGCTGGCCTGACTCACTACCGGCGTCGGCTCTCCGCCCCCGCCCGAACCAGCTGCAGTGACTGTGAGCACCAGTGTACGCGTGGTCACGAGGCTGCTATCGAGCGCATCGACCGCGCGGACGCTCAGGTTATAGGACGCTTCGCTGACGCTACTCCCAGGGGACCATGTCAACAGTGCAGAACCGTCGCCATTGTCAGTCAGGCTTGCGCTGCCCGGCAGCGCAGCCAGATCTGCATCGATAACTGGGGCCGGACTCTGCGCGGCAGTCGCACTATCTGGATCGACGGCTCGCAATACAAGGTTCAGATCCGAATCTGCCGCCACGCTTGCTGCCGTTATGGCATCAGTCCATTGCGGTCGCGCGTTGGCGAAACTGAACTCGAGGTTTAGCTCGCCGCTCACGGCTAGACCCGTACCGCCGGCGATCGCCCGCAAAGTAAGATTAGTGCTAATCAGGATGGGCCCTGAATAGACCTGACTGCCTACTGTAGGTTGGCTACCATCAAGGGTGTAATAGATGGCTGCGGCGGTGCTGGTCGTATTCAGGCTCACGCTGACAGGATTGACGAACTGGCCGCCGTCGGTATTGGCTGTTGGTCGAGCAGCCTGCGGCAGTGGCTCTTCGCCATCGACGATCTGCGGTGTTTCAGCCGGCCCACTGCCACTGGGCACATAGCCTGAGCTCTTGCTTAACAGTACCCGATCGAACACGAAGCCGGTCTCTCGCATCCATAGATTCAGCGTGTGCACGCCAGGACTCGGAATGCTGATACGGGCATAACTGCCGCTCGCCTGACTGTAACGACTCCAGATTGGGCGACCATATGGTGTAAACGAGGTGATGGCCTTGCCCGCTGCCACCGGCATGCCATTCAGCCCAAGATGGACAGAATCCGAGCCACCGTCGCTGCCCTGCCCGCGAATCCAGACATAGTAGGTGCCGGCTTCGGTAAAGCGGATACGGTAGTCGAGCCTCGCGCTCACATTCTCGTAGTCGCTGTTATAGCTGCCCGTTCCAGCTGGCACGGCCTGCAGAGCAGTACCGCCACTGAAGGCCGATGCACTGACAGCAGACCAGTTGTGACCGTAAACCGCCACGCTCTGATCGTGAAAGTGTTCGGCTTCGATGACCAGCAGCCCACCCGCGGCACTGCCCTGATCGAAGACCTGTACCCCGGTGGGCTCGCCACTTCCACCAGCTGCGTTGACCGTCAGCGTCAGTGTATGTTCCGTCCTGATTGAAGCATCAAGCGCATCCGTCGCGATGAGCGTGAGACTGTAGTTCGCAGTGGCGGCACCAGCCCCTGGCGCCCAGTTCAGCGACGCTGTCCCGTTGCCGTTATCGATGAAGCTGGCTGTCCCTGGCAGAACGGCAAGTTGGGCCGCATTGGCGCTAAGCGCTGGTGGCGGACTCTGCTCGGCCGTGCTGCTGTCAGCGTCAATCGCGTTGAAAGACAGGTTCAGGCTCGCGGCGGCGTCGACTGTTGCGGTAGTTACTGCACTCACCCATTGCGGGCTCGCATTGCCGAAACTGAAGCTGACCTGGAGCTCGCTGCTAGCAGCGTAGTTTTCGCCATCGGCGATTGCCCGCAGCATCGAATTGCTGCTGATCACGAGGGGCGCTGAATACCGCTGGCTGTTTTCGTTCGGTGCCGAGCCATCAAGCGTGTAGAAGATGCCTGCCGCTGCGGATGTTGTGGCCAGATTCACAGTCACTGGCCTCACGAACTGGCCGCCCTGTACATCGGCTACTGGCTTCGCTGCCTGAGGCGCAGGCGCTTCGCCATCTACGATTTGCTGCGTTTCCTCTGGACCGGAACCGCTGGGTGCATAGCTCGAACTGCGCGTCAGCAATACTCGATCGACGATAAAGCCAGTTTCACGCATCCATAGATTCAAGGTGTGATCACCGGCGCTTGGCACCACGATTCGCGCGTTGCCGCCAGTTGACTGACTGTAGCGACTCCAGGCCGGCTGGCCGACTGGCGAAAACCAGGTGATGGCCTTGGCCGCAGCAACTGGCTCTCCATTCAACCCGACATGGATTGAGTCTGAGCTACCATCGTTACCTTGCCCGCGAATCCAGACGTAATACGTGCCGGCTTCAGCGAAGCGGATTCGATAGTCGAGTGCAGCGCTGACGGTTTCATAGTTGCTGTTATAGCTGCCGGTACCGGCCGGTTGCGCTTGCAGTGCAGCACTGCCGCTGAAGCGTGCATCGGCAAGCGGTGCCCAGTTCTGCCCGTACAACGCCACGCTCTGTCGATGAAAGTTTTCGGCTTCGATTACGATTCGGCCGGAATTGGCTGGATCCTGGAGAAAAACAGAAAGCCCCTCAGCAGGTGGCTCCGTGCCATTGCCGGCTTCAGTAATGCTGAGCTCGAGGTTCTGAGCTGTGAAAATCCCGCTGTCGAGCGCATCAGTCGCGATCAGCGTCAATGTATAGACCCCAGCAGCGGCCTCGACGCCTGGCGTCCAGGACAGCGTCGCCTGACCATTTCCTGCATCTGTCAGTATTGCCGTGCCAGGTAGCGCCGCCAGCTGGCTGGCATCTGCGCTGATAAGCGGCGCGGGGCTCTGAGCCGCCGTACTGCTATCCGCGTCACTCGCCAGCACAGGGAGCTCCAGCGTCTGGCCAGCCTGCACAGACGCCGACCCTGGCCAGGCCTGCCATTGCGGTGCCGAATTGCCGAAAGTGAAGCTGAGTTGCAGTTCATCGCTTTGGCTGAAGCCATCCCAAACCGCCACAGCCCTCACGGCCGTGTCGGTGGCGATAGTGAACGGGGCATCATAGACGAAGCTTGCACGATCTGGTGTGGCCCCATCAAGTGTATAGAAGATGCTGGCGCCGGCAGACACGGTGCTGAGGGACAGGGTTACTGGCTCGACATATCGGCCACTGGCGATGTTCGACTCGGGGATAGCTGCCTGTGGATCAGGCAGCTCACCATCAATGAGCTGCACACTGGCCTCAGGGCCTGCGCCACTGGGCGTGTACCCGGTGTTCTTGGTGAGTAGAACACGATCTATGATAAAGCCGGTTTCGCGCATCCAGACGTTGAAGGTGTGCACGCCGGCACTGGGAATAGTGATGACGGCGTTCTTACCCGTCGCCTGGCTGTAGCGACTCCAGTCCAACTGGCCTCTGGGGTAGAATGAGGTGATGGCCTTGCCGGCCGCTATGGCCTCACCATTCAGACCGAAGTGCACTGAGTCGGAACTACCGTCAGGGCCGTCGCCACGAATCCATACGGCGTAGCTGCCAGGCTGATCGAAGCGGATGCGGTACTCTAGCCCGGCACTCAGGGTGTCATAGTCGCTGTTATAGCTACCGGTGCCAGCGGGTTCGGCCCGGAGCGCCAGGCCATCGGCGAAGCGGCTGCCAGTCAGGGGCACCCAGCTCTGACCGAGTACCGCGGCGCTACTGGCGTGGAATTGCTCCGCTTCGATGACCACCTGGCCATTGCTATCCTGCACGTATACCGCCGACTCAGCGGCCAGCACGACACTGGCGCACAGCAATAAATTAATGCCTGACAGGCCAGCTATGAGTTTTTGGAAGACGGACATGGACACGGGCGACACCTACGACAGGATCAGGAATAGCCGCCAGTTTGGGTTAAAATTGCAGCAAAGACTACAGAACAGTCACCAGATTTAACAAAGTATTACATTCCGTCCACTGTACTGCTCACCCTCACCCGACGCGAGGTGTGGCCCGCTCAATGATGGCGGCTGCATCGGTGTTTGCCGGAAGATTGCCGTAGTTGAGACCGCCATGTAGCCCCATCCTCGTGGCGCAGAAAGCCTCGGCGACTGCTGGCGGGGCGTGGCGAATCAACAGTGAGGCCTGCATGGCGAGCGCCAGCCGATCAACCAGATTACGTGCCCGGTACTCCATGTTGGCAGAGTTCATGAAGTCACTCTGCAATTTCGCCAGATGAACATCAAAGCGTGAATCCGAACCCTTGGCAGCGCCGACTTCGTTGAAAAACACCTCAAGACTGGCGGGAGACTTGGACAGCGCGCGGAGAATGTCGAGACATTGCACATTTCCACTGCCCTCCCAGATTGCATTGACCGGAGACTCGCGCAGCAGACGGGGCATGATGCTGTCTTCCATCACGCCGCTACCACCGATGCATTCCATCGCTTCGTAGGCATGATTTGGCGCACGCTTGCAGATCCAGTACTTGCCGATCGGGGTGGCGAGACGAGCGAGCAGCTGCTCCTCTTCACTGGCCCGATCATCGAGCGCGCGTGCCAGGCGAAGGGTCATGACCATCGCAGCCTCGCTCTCGAGCGCGAGATCTGCCAGCACATTCTGCATGAGTGGCTGCTCGTCGAGGCGCGCACCAAACGCTGCGCGGTGACGACAATGATGCAGAGCCTGGGCAGCGGCCTGGCGCATACCCCCAGAGCTGCCGATCATGCAATCGAAGCGGGTCATGGCAACCATTTCGATAATCGTAGGCACGCCGCGGCCTTCCTCACCGATCATCCAAGCCAGCGCACCGCGTAGCTCCGCCTCACTGGATGCATTGGCCACGTTGCCCATCTTGTTCTTGAGCCGCTGTATCTGCCATGGATTCTTGGTGCCATCAGGACGCCAGCGTGGCATGAGGAAACAGGACAGCCCACCGGGCGCCTGAGCCAATACGAGAAAGGCATCGCACATTGGTGCTGAGACAAACCACTTGTGCCCTACCAGCTGATAGGCCTTGCCGGGGCCAGGCTGGTCGACAGGTATGGCGCGCGTGCTGTTGGCCCGTACGTCGGACCCGCCCTGCTTTTCGGTCATCGCCATGCCAATAGTCACAGCAGTCTTTTCTTCCGCCGGGATATTGCGCGGATCATACGCTCTCGCGGTGATCTTCGGACCCCAGACGGCCGCTATTTCCGGCTGCAACGCAATAGTGGGCATGGCGGCGAAGGTCATCGTGACCGGGCAGCCATGAGCGGCTTCGACCTGGGAGTGCATGTAGTAGCTTGCCGCCCTGGCCACGTGGGCACCCTTTTGCGGGTGAGTCCAGGGACTGCTGTGCAGGCCATGCTCGAGCGCCAGTCTCATCAGCTGGTGATAGGCTGGATGAAATTTTACGAGGTCCTGACGGTGACCGAAGCGGTCATGGCTATGGAACACTGGCTTGTTTTCATTGGCCAGAAACCCGAGTTCGATGATGTCGGCGCGGCCGGCGATCTCACCATGCGCCTTCAGTTCGTCCAGTGCCCATTCGGCACCCTCGCGAACAACAGCCTCCTGCAGCGCCCTGTCCTGTTCGAACAGATTGTAATTTTCGAGCGGAGGCGGCTGATTGAACACCTCATGTGTTTCTGCAAGATAAGCTGAAGCTTTCACATCTATCTCCTCTGGCCGCTCACCCCCTGCATGCAGAAGTCGATGATCGGCTCTATCAGGACCTTCTGCCGGCTCTGATCTCCGACAGGAGGCATTTGTACTGGGCCCTGCTGCTGAGGCGAAAGCGGCCCCACGAGGCTTTCCGCCAACGCGCCCACCAGACAGGTCGCGCTGAGATGCGCATCCTGCGGCGGCAATGTGCCCGCCTCTATACCTTCGAGGATCACGCGCTCGAAGAATTCAGCGTAGGATCGCCGGTAGTTCAGCCGTTCTTCTTCAACCAGCGGGTCAACCGGCTCCGCGATAAGCGACCAGGCCATGACCGGTCCTCGCAAGGCGCGTTCTGCGAACTGCCTGATTGCGCGCTCCAGCCGGACCAAAGCAGGTTCCTGACCAGTCAGCGCGCTCTCCACCTTATCCAGTTCGATCTGTGTCGCCTCGCGAAAGACTTCGGCAAACAGCTCGGCCTTGGATTCAAAATGTCGATAGACCGAGCCTGTCGCCACGCCCGCATCTTCTGCCACAAGATTGATAGACGCATTGCGAAAACCACCCTGGCTCACCCGATGGTAGGCACAGTCGAAAATTCGCTGTCGAATTCCCGCCTTGCGCAACCGCATCTTCTCGGTTTCACGGTATGCCATGACACAGCCAGATAAAGAGTGAATCAATATTCATTTTTTGTCAATCGAGTCTCAAATCATGTGTTCAGAATACACTGAGCGGTCGCTCCTGGATGGCTGACTGCTGTTCACGTAGCTGCAGAATATGGTCGCTCCAGTAGCGCGGACTGTTGAACCAGGTAAAGGCCTGTGGGAAAGCGGGATCCTGCCAGCGCTCGGCAATCCAGCCGGCATGATGGATCATGCGGATCGTACGCAGTGCTTCTATCCAGCGCAGGCTCGGGTAGTCGAACTCCCTGAAGGTTTCATACCCCTCGAGCACATTGTCCAGCTGCTGACACTGGGCTTCCCTGTCGCCAGCGAGCAGCATCCAGATATCCTGAATTGGCGGCGCTGTTCGTGCGTCATCGAAATCCACCAGATTGAAATAGTCGTCGCGCCAGAGAATATTGCCGCGATGCAGATCGCCGTGAATTCGTATACCGGCGGCCAGGTAGCTGTCATCCAGAATAGCGCGACAGCGCGCCGTCAGGTCATCGACTACGGAACGATAGGCTGGCAACAGATCGGGCGGCAGGAACTCGGTCTCGATAAGTGTTCGGCCGCGCCCGAGAAAGGCGTCTGTCGTGAGCGGCGGGCGATGCAGGAACTTTGAGCTGGCGCCAATATTATGCATCTGGCCCAGCAGGCGGCCGAGCATCTTCAGCGTTCCGGGCTCGTCGAGGTCGGGCGCATGACCACCACGACGCTTGAATACGGCGAAGCGAAATTCATCGTGACTATGCAGTGTCTCGCCATTGAAATATTCGGGCGGCACGCAAGGCAGCTCGGCCTCTGTCAGTTCAAGCTGAAAGGCATGCTCTTCGAGAATCTGCGCGTCGGTCCAACGCTCAGGGCGATAAATCTTGAGAATGACCGGCTCAGACTGGTCGATCCCGATCTGATATACACGGTTCTCATAGCTGTTAAGGGCCGCGAGTTGACCATTGCAGACGAGACCTAGCGACTCCACGGCATCGAGTACGAGATCAGGGCTGATTCGTGCGAAAGGATGGACCGCTGTTTCATTGTCGCGGTCGGTTGACACGTCAGTCATGCTATCTCCATTATTCGTTGTGCACCTCGCCGGGCCAGGAGGCTCATGGCGGGCGCTTGCGCTGCGTCACCCTACCGCTGGCCTGTTTGAAATGCCAGTGATGAAGCAACCACATGGAAAGATATCATGATCACTTCGAGCGTACCGAACAGCTACTTGGCACTCTTACCCTGGCGGCGACTGATTGCTGCAACTGCCGGGCTTTGTCTCGCAGGCTCAGCCCTTGCCATGGAACCAGAGGACCCTCAAATGCGACAAGTGAGTTTTAGTGTCGAGTCGGCTGCAAAAATCGATCAGGATCTCATTGAAGCCAGCCTGTATTTTGAAACACAGCGACTTGAAGCTGCCGATGCCGCGGCAGAGGTCAATGACAAGATGGCCGAAGCGCTGAAACTGCTGGAGGGACGGAAAGGTCTCGAGTACAGCACCCTCGCCTATCAGACCTATCCTGTGTATGAGAAGAGCGAGATTGAAGGCTGGCGCGTACGCCAGGTTCTCCAGGTGAGCGGGCAGGACAAGACCGCCGTGACAGACGCGCTCTCAGCGCTTCAGAAAACGCTCTCGATCCAGTCGCTGAACTTTGTCGTGTCCCGAGGCGCCCGTGATGAAACCAATGCACAGCTGACAAAGGACGTTCTGGACAAGTTCAAGCAGCGTGCACAGCTGATCGCGACGACCATGGATGCGGCCAGCTACGAAATCACCAATATCCAGATCAATACCCAGGGCAGCAATCAGCCAGAGTACCCGCGCGCTGAAATGATGATGGCACGCGACAGTTCAGGCGGCGCTGGACCCGCTCTTGAGGCTGGCAAGTCTGAAATCGTAGTCTCGGCCAACGCGACCATCGAACTGGTATTCGACGGCAAACGCCGCTAAAGCCAAAGGCGCTGTCCGGCCTCAGTTCCCCTGGGCAGCGCTTTCTTCCTCGTTCATTATCTTCTCGAGTTGCCTGCCGACCGCCTCAGGTATCAGCACCTGTTCGATGGCATGAAGCACGCCATTCTTGGCCTCGATATCTGTGGCGAGTATCTTGATCCCATCCACAGAGATCACGCCGTCCTTCGCCAGTACAGGCAAGGTCGTACCATCCATCATCTCAATCGAGTCGCGTTCGGCCAGCTGCTTCGCTGAAACCTCGCCCTTGATGACATGATGCTTGAGCATGGCTGCCAGCGCATCATGGTCCTCACGGAGCGCGTCGAACTGCTCCCTGGGGATGGCTGCGAACGCTGCGTTGGCGGGCGCCAGCACGGTATACGGACCGTTTTGGCGAAGCACCTGCTCCAGGCCCGCTGCTTTGATCGCAAGCACCAGGGTGCTGAAATCGCCATGCGCTATCGCGACACCGACTACATCCTTGTCACCCATCGATTCAGTTTCAGCAGCGCTGCTGCCGTCACCGACTTCGCCGTCTTCGATATTCGAGGCAATGGCCAGCGCGGTCATCGGGCTGAGTGAAAATGAAAATGCTGCAGCCAGCAAAAAATCTTTGAGCTTCATCGCAGTGATCCTTCTTGTTGCGTCTTTGTTATTCATCCAGAGCCATCCGTAATTCAGGGTATGAATCCTGAACCTACAGCGTTGGACATGGCCGCTTCATCACCACGACCTTACCCTTTGGTTATGTTTGGGTCGATTTTCGCAAACACAACAGGCCGAAACCAAACAAGCCAGCGAGCGTTCCAAGGAGGTGTGCTTCATGAAGGACCGGAGCGCCGATCAGTCCCTCACTAAGGTCACTGCCTTGCAGGGATCCCGGGATTGGCCAGTTGGCTGCGATGACCAGGTACAGCAGATACACTGCGCCCAGTACCAGAAGAAGCAGCCGAAGCAGGCCCGCGGGGTCCCTCTGCAATCGCGCCCGCCGTATTTCTTGCAGAATGCCGACCAGAAGTGCGTAGAACACCTGTCCGTAAAGCACACCACTGTAGCCTACATACCACTGCACTTGCGGATACAGCAGCAGCAGTCCAGCTGATATGACCGTCACGCCGGATATCAGCACGAACGAAAGCCCTTTCGGCGTACCGTCCAGTAGCAGGCAGCAAGCGGCTACACCGAGCGCGTTCATCGCAAAATGTGTCCAGTTCAAATGGACGAAGTGGGCAGTGATCAGCCGGTAGTATTCGCCTCTCAATATCAGGTCCCGTTCATATCGGAATACGGAGCCGAGGCCTGAACCGCTCATGAGCTCTTCAGCGAGCTGAAAGCTGCCGAGAACGATAATGGCAAATGTTAGCCAATGTAGTTTTCGGCTTGGGAAATAGTATGTCTTCGGCATGCAAGTGACCGTTTCGTGAAGGCGTTGACAGACCCCAGGTGAAATGGCGTGTCCAGATGACCCGTGTTCAGTTATGATTGTGATCGCCTGCAAAGGCGCCGATCGGACCAAACAAGCGATTATAACTACAATGCTGTCAGGTGAGCCCATGCGCCCTCATACACCACTTCTGCCGACACAGAGCAGACGTCGATTTCTCAGACATTCAGCACTGGCATTGGCAGCACCTGCATCAGCCAGTCTTCTCTCAGCTTGCTCCGGACCATCGGTCCGCGGCGACGACCTCGCCTCTTCAGATACCGATAAGTCAGGGCCTTTTTTACGTGGCGTTTACCTCGATGAGGATAGTAGCAAATTCTTTCGCGCTGCTTCGACCGCCGTACTGCCGGAGCTCGGACAGCCAGACCCTCAGGCCATCGAACACCACCTCAGGCAGATCGATGCTGCATTTGTTGCCTTTGGTCCGGTGACACAGAACGAGTTCGCTGCACTGCTTTCACTCTTGACCTGGGCACCAACCAGGGGCGCTGTAGCCGGCGTATGGCGCGACTGGGATACCGCCTCGCCTTCAGATGTCGAAAACTTCCTCTCCGACTGGAGAAACAGCGGTTCGACTTTGTTGAATGCGGGCTATAACGGCATCGTCAAGATCATCAGCACAAGCTATTACGGTCAACCAGAGAACTTTGCCAAGAGCGGGTACCCAGGTCCCCCTGCGTTCGCCATCAGCAGTTTGCCTCAGTTCAAACAGGAGTCAGCCGCATGAGCGTGCAGGATGTCATCACACTCGGCCTCGAACGCGGCTGGCAGGTATTCTCTGCTCGCCCCGACTCCGAAATCGACAATGCCAATCGTGACTTCATCAAACCGGTTTCGGCAATGACCGAACTCGAGTTCGACGTCATTGTCATCGGCACCGGCGCGGGCGGTGGCACGGCTGCCGAAACCTTCGCGCAACAGGGCCTGAGCGTGCTGATGCTCGAGGAAGGCCGTCTGCATAGCCTTAAAGATTTCAAGATGGAGGAGCTGTGGTCCTACGGCAACCTGTACCAGGAAGCCTTGGCGCGGACGACTGAAGACGCTGGTATTTCCATCATGCAGGGACGCAGTGTCGGCGGCTCCACGACGGTGAACTGGACTTCGAGCTTCAGGACGCCCGAGCAGACGCTTCGCCACTGGGCGAATGCCCACCTGGTTGCGCAGAGCAGCCCAGGCGAGATGCGCAGCTGGTTCGAAAATCGCGAGCAGCGCCTGAATATTTCCCCCTGGGCAGGCCTGCCAAACGAGAACAACGCCGTTCTGCAACGTGGCTGCCAGGCACTCGGGTGGTCTACCAGCCTCATTCCACGCAACGTTCTCGGCTGCTGGAACCTTGGTTATTGTGGTTTTGGCTGCCCCACCAACGCCAAACAATCCATGTTGACCACCACGATTCCAGCGGCGCTCGACAAGGGCGCTACGCTCATGACCAGCGTGCGTGCCGAGAGACTGGTCCAGGTTGGCGATACCATTCATGGGCTGGTGTGCCACCCTGTCGCGGTGAATCACGTCGTGGAACAGGATAGGGAAATTCTGCTCAAGGCCCGCCATTACGTGCTGGCCGCAGGCGCAATTGGCAGTCCGGCAGTGCTGCTGCGCTCTGGCGTCAGCGACCCCTACGAGCGTGCAGGCAAGCGAACCTTCCTGCACCCCGTCGTTGCGACGATAGCCGACATGGGCAAGCCGGTAGATCCGTATTATGGCGCACCGCAGTCGGTCTATTCAGATGAGTTTCTCTGGCGTGACGGGGTTACCGGAAAGATGGGGTACAAGCTGGAAGTGCCGCCCCTGCATCCTTCCCTGTCGGCTGGCGTCATAGGCCTGCATGGTCAGGAATTGATGGATCGCATGCGCATGCTGCCGCAGATGAATTCGGTGCTGGCCCTCTTGCGCGACGGTTTCAATGACGAAAGTCAGGGCGGCGAAGTCTTTCTACGAGATGGCGGCCACCCTGGACTGCGTTATGAACTCAACGACTATCTGTGGGAGGGCGCGAAGGATGCCTATCTCAAAATGGCGGAGGTGCAGTTTGCGGGCGGTGCGCGGACGGTTCGTCTGGTGCATCTCGACTCAAACGACTACAGCAGTTGGTCGGAAGCGCGGGCAGCCATCAAAGCGATGCCCATGGCAGCGCAACGGACCAAGCTGTTCAGTGCCCATGTGATGGGCGGGTGCGCGATGGGCGAAAATGCCCGTGAAGCGGTGGTGGACACCTACGGACAACACCACCAGGTCAGCAATCTTAGCGTGATGGACGGCTCGGTCTTCCCAACCAGTATCGGGGCGAACCCTCAACTATCGATCTATGGCCTGGTGTACCGCAATGCTCGCAGGCTGGCCGAGCGTCTGACCACGGCCTGAACTCACGCGACAGCTAGCCCCATGTGGCTAGCTGTCGTCGAAGCTGCCAAGCCGATAGAAATCGAGCAGCTGCCCTTCGCTAATGGATTCATGCTCCGGCACGACCGCCAGCCCCTCGGCCCAGCAGGCCGACATCAGCATGCCTGAACTCTGGTTCTGGAACGGCACTATACGTCCATCTTCAATCCTGGCCCGGAGGAAGTCGCGGCGGATAGATGGCTTGTCACGAGCAAAACCTGCCGGCATGCGCTCTGGTCTCGGCCGCAGCATCTGCAACCTCTTTTCGGTGGATGCTTCGTTGACGCCTCTACCCTGCAGCCACGAAATGAGCGGTCTGGCAAAGACGAGGCTGCTGACAAACGCTGCCCCGGGGTTGCCCGGAATACCAAGAAACGGAATTTTCCGATGTTTGCCCAGTGCACCTAAGGCCAGCGGCTTGCCCGGTTTCATGCGGATCTTCCAGAAACCCAGCTCACCGATCTGCTCGACTGCGCTCTTGATATGGTCTTCTTCACCGACCGACATGCCGCCGGTGCTGATCACCAGATCGGCTTCACGGCTGGCGCGCTCAAGGCAGTTGATGCTGGCTTCTGGGGTATCAGCGATGATGCCGTAGTCGATCACGTTGCAGCCCACTGATTGCAGCCAGCTGGTGAGCAAATAGCGATTGCTGTTATAGATTTGTCCTGGCTGCAGCGGCCAGCCCGGCTCGACCAGCTCATCGCCCGTCGACAGTAAGCCCACATTCAGGCGCTCGAACACCGTCACGCAGTGCTCACCAGTCGATGCCAGTAGCCCCAGATGTCTAGGCTGCAGTAGCTGGCCAGCGTCGAGCACGACGTCTCCACTCGCGATATCCTGCGCCCTGGGCCTTACATTGCTACCAGACCGGAGTGAGGCCGGATTGACCCGCGTGAGCCTGAGTACAGCGTCTTCGACATCCACATCCTCCTGCATGGCTACACAATCTGCACCTGGCGGCAGCGGCGCACCAGTAAACAGTCTCATCGCCTCTCCGGCCTGCAACGCTGCCGCCGGCGCTGCATCCCCGGCTGCGATCCGCCCTGTCACCGTCAGCGATGACAAACCACTATCTGCTGAGCGAAGAGCATAACCATCCACGGCACTGTTAGCGAAGGGTGGTACATCGATGCTGGCGTGCACCGGCACTGCCAGCACGCGGCCTCTGCCTTCGAGCAAGGGCACCGTGTGCTGGGCAGGATTCGTGCATTGCGCAGCGACTAAAGTGATCATGGCCCGAAGGGCGTCATCTACCGAGGTTAGCTCATCCTGAATCTGCAAGTTGAATCCTGTTTTTGGCTTCTGTAACTGAGTGAAATGCGATGTTCAGCCTAAGCGTTGCGGTAAGCAAGCGGTGATTCGCCGGTAAGGGTCCTGAAGCGTCTTGAAAAAGCCGCTGCTTCGCCGTAACCCAATAGATCCGCAATCGCGGCCACTGGTAGCGAAGTTTCCCGCAAGTAACGTCGCGCCAGCTCGAGTCTGGCGCTGTCCAATAAAGAACGGAAACTTAGATTCTTCTGGGCCAGACGCCGTTGCAGCGTTCTCACCGGCACGTGCATGAGCTCTGCGAACTGCTGAATCGAGACATCGCCGAGCGGGATGCACTGTCGCAGTGCAATTTCCAGACGCCCAACGAGGTCTGGTGCCCGCTGCAGGGCCTGCTGCCTCAACAGCGACTCCCGGAATGACATGAGCAGTGAAGCATCCGGGCTCACACGCCGGCCCAGCAGCTGCGTGGGAAACACAACCGCATTGTTATCCTGGTTGAACAAGACCGGACAGCCAAACCCGCTACGATACCGCCCGGCATCCTCCGGCCGGACCTGATGACTCAGATACACCGTGAGCCCCGTCAGCGCCCCGCCTACGAGACGGCTAACGATCGCCAGGCCGAGAGCAAGCGTAAGGTCGATGACCTGCGCTGCACGCCCTTCATGACTGACCAGGGGTGTGAAGACCACGACAACCTGCTGACCGCTGATGCTGTAATCGATCTGCCCCGACTGACTGTGAACGTACAGGAAGCGGCGCAGCAACTGCAGGGCTTCACCAAGTGTGCTGCAGGCGCAAAGCAGGTTACCGACGATGCCCAGGATGGCAATGCTTTGCCTGGCAGATAATTCCAGACCAAAAGTCGGTCGCCCCGTCTCCGCTGCGGTAATTTCCAGCAGCATGCAAAACCGGTCTGCCGGAACCAGCAAATCATCATTCTGCAGCACAGTTTCAGGCAGGCCACAGCGCGCCAGAAGAGCGGCCGTATTTGCACCTGCCTCACTGGCAAGCGCTGCATAACCATGAAGACTCGCTGAGCGAACAAAGAAATTCATTGGCGTAATTTATCAATAACTGTCGCAAATTGTCATGCGTCACTCGCAGAATCTTCTAAGCTCGAACTTGGTCTGAAGCTAAAAACTTCGCACACACAACAAGGTAGCTCAGCATGACAAAACAAGAACAGCTGCACCAACCCGAGCATTACGACCTGATCATCACTCATGGCCTGGTATTTTCCGGTGATGACGAACCGCCACAGAAGGCTTGCGTTCATATCCGCGATGGGCGGGTCAGTAAGATAAGCCGAATACAGCATGGCACTGCGAATCACGTCATCGATGCATCCGGCTCCTGGGTCACCCCTGGGTTTATCGATTCCCACACCCACTACGACGCCGAGGCGCTGATTTCCCCAGGCCTGACGGAGTCCGTGCGACATGGCATCACCACCGTCTTCATCGGCAGCTGCTCGATAAGCATGATTCTGAATGACCCTGAAGATACCGCCGACATGTTTACACGGGTTGAAGCAGTGCCCCGCGAGGCAGTCCTGCCCGTGCTGCAAAAACAGAAGTCATGGCGCAGTGTCGAGGCCTATACCCGCTTCTACGATCAGCACCCGACAGGGCCGAATATCGCCAGTTATCTCGGTCATTCGGATCTGCGAGCTGCCGTCATGGGCCTGGGTCGCGCCACCACACAAGACGAGGTCCCTACAGACGCCGAGCTCAACCAGATGAGCGATCTGCTGGAGTCTGCGCTGGACCACGGTTTGCTGGGACTTTCAACCATGACCACCAAGTGGGACAAGATCGACGGTGACCGCTACCGTAGTGCCTCCCTACCCTCAACCTATGCGCATTGGAAGGAGTTTCGTGCGCTCAACCGCGTGTTACGCGAACGTGGCCGGGTGCATCAAGGCGCGCCGAACATTGTGACCAAATGGAACACGGTGCTGTTCATGTTCGAGAGCATGGGCCTGATGAGAAAGCGTCTGAAAACGACGCTCATCACCCTGATGGATAGCAAAGCCAATCCTGGTCTGGTAAGCCTGATCAGCAGCACGACGCGCCAGCTCAACCGTTTTTTCAACGCAGATTTCAGATGGCAGGCCCTGCCGAACACCTTCGAAGTGTACGCCGATGGCATGGATCTGGTGGTCTTCGAGGAGTTTGGCAGCGGAGAAGCGGCCTTGCATCTGAAAACGGAAATCGAGCGCAACGAGCTGCTTGCTGACCTCAACTACAGACGCCAGTTCCGCAAGGATTACGAAAAGAAATGGGGCGGGCGTGTCTGGCATCGCGACTTCGGGGATGCGCTGATTTCGGCCTGCCCCGACGAGACCCTCGTCGGCCGCAGCTTTGGCTCAATTGCGCTGCAGCGAGACCTGCACCCGGCCGACCTCTTTCTTGACCTGGTCATTCTTTACGGCTCAAAGCTACGCTGGCATACCGTCATCGCAAATCACCGGCCGCACGTTGTTGAGCAGATCGTACAGTCCCCCGACGTCATCATCAGCTTTTCAGATGCCGGCGCTCACCTTCGCAATATGGCCTTCTACAATTTCGGCCTCCGCCTGCTGCAGATCGCTGCTGTCCAGAAACCAAGGAAGCTCAGTGTACATCGCGCAGTGCACCGGCTCACGGGCGAACTCGCCGACTGGTTCAACCTCGATGTCGGGCATCTCCGCGAAGGTGCGCGAGCCGACATCGCCATCGTCGATCCCCAAAAGCTGCATCAGCCCCTCGACGGTTATGCAGAAGCACAGTTCGATGGCATCGATTCGCTGCAACGCATGGTCAACCGACCGGACGATTGTGTGACTCATACCATAATCAACGGCAATATCGCCTATGAGGCCGGTCGCTTCGCTGGTGACTTCGGCAAGGCGCGAAACTATGGCTGCTTCCTACGCGCTGGTGAAGTGGCGCCTGCGGGCTACTCCGCTACGGTCCCGACAAACGATGAGAATGACCTGGAAGTGCCTCGTGTCAGAGCCACCGAGAAGGCAGCCTTATGAGCGCCACCAGATCAGCTCATGCTGGAAACCCCTATCGACGATAGGTACCAGCCCCGGATATAAATATAGTTGAAAGCTGTGAGTATCGACTTGCTGCAGAATGAAATGAAGCGGAGTTCGAGCATCGATCACGCAGCCGACAGATATATTGCCGAAAGATCGCCGAAATATCGCCAAATTATCAAGAGGGACCTTGCGTGAACTCACAGCGCTTTCAACCGCACTCGCTTCTCACAAGTGCCCATCTGCAGACTATCTGGAGCCAGCTCACACGGAGCAAACCGCAGGTGTGGCGGGATAGAGAGCGTATTCATACGCCAGACGGTGATTTCCTCGATATCGACTGGCATGTTCCGCAAGTGATGAGAAAGTCCGAGCTCCGGCCGATAACCGCCGTCCTGTTTCACGGCCTGACCGGCTCCAGCGATAGCCTTTATGTACTGGGTTTGCAAAAGGCGCTGGGGCGCGTCGGCATTTCAAGTGTTGCCATGAACTTCCGTGGCTGCTCAGGCACCCCTAACTGGCTGCCGCGAGGGTATCACTCTGGCGACACTGGCGATGTCGAATTGGTGATACAACATGTGAGGCGGCGCTTTCCGGACCATTTTATTGCTGCAGTTGGTTACTCAATGGGTGGAAACGCCCTATGCAAGTGGTTTGGTGAGCAGCAGGATGATGCTTGCGCTGATGCCGGCGTCATTGTGTCTGCACCTTTCGATCTCGTGGCCTGCGCCAATCATATGGATGAAGGCATCAGCCGAATATATCGTAACCAGCTCGTAGGAGAGTGCCTGGAATATATTGCCGCGAAAAAGCGCATGTTCCATTTCCTCAGCCAGCGCAATGGCCATCAGGAGCCCTGGCGTTCACGCTACGAGCAGTTGGAGGCGCTGGGCGATGAGGCAACGATTGCAGGCATCAAGAGCTTCTGGGATTTTGACCGCATCGTCACAGCACCCCTGCACGGATTCAGTTCAGCCCAGGATTATTACGAGAAGAGCTCGGCGAAGTACTTTCTTCCAAAAGTTACCCGGCCATTGTGGGTCATCCACTCTCGAGACGATCCCTTCATGCCCGAGTCATCCGCCCCGAGCGCCGAGGGCTGTCCTGCAAATGTGAGACTCGACGTCAGCACCGGTGGCGGACACCTCGGCTTTATTTCAGAGCAATTGACCGCAGGTCTGCAGGGACACATTCCCGCGCTACGCAGATCTTCATTCTGGCTTGAGGAAGTGATTCCGCAATGGATTGAGCAACAGGCGACAGAGCAGCCACATTCGAGTGAAACATCGCCGGGCGCTGCAGCAGCACCATAAAGCAGTAGACTGGTCCGAGATAGACAGCAGACAGATTCGCCGGGAATTTCTAATATGAGAGGAAGGCAATAAGGTGGCGGAGGGACAGGGATTCGAACCCTGGATAGGCTATAAACCTATGCCGGTTTTCAAGACCGGTGCATTCAACCGCTCTGCCA
>TARA_R100000306_G_scaffold14130_5_pt1 | contig 34986 bp, 37 predicted proteins | sample TARA_R100000306 | Tara Oceans TARA_R100000306 (sample SAMEA2620824) | marine metagenome | biome: marine biome (ENVO:00000447); feature: mesopelagic zone (ENVO:00000213); material: "saline water (ENVO:00002010), including plankton (ENVO:xxxxxxxx)" | depth 1000 m | reverse complement strand
AGGAATTAAGGTGATGACTAATTCTTCAGTAGAAAAAGTGGATACCTCTGGTAAAACGGTAAAAGCAACAGTAAAAACCAAAAAGGGCGAAGAAACGCTGGAAGCAGATATTGTACTTTCTGCTGTAGGTATTGCCGCAAATATTGAAAACATTGGCTTGGAAGATGTTGGTATTGTTACTGATAAAGGTAAGATTATGGTAAACGACTATTACCAAACCAACATTCCTGGATACTACGCTATTGGCGATTGTGTTCCCGGACAAGCCTTAGCACATGTTGCTTCAGCTGAAGGAATTACTTGTGTTGAAAAAATTGCCGGAATGAACGTAGAAGCTATTGACTACGGAAACATTCCAGGTTGTACGTATGCAACGCCAGAAATTGCAAGTGTCGGTATGACAGAGAAACAAGCTAAAGAAGCTGGTTACGAGCTTAAAATCGGTAAATTTCCATTTTCAGCTAGTGGTAAAGCAAGTGCTGCCGGAACAAAAGATGGTTTCGTAAAAGTAATTTATGATGCCAAATACGGCGAATGGTTAGGTTGCCATATGATTGGTGCCGGAGTAACCGATATGATTGCTGAAGCTGTTCTAGGTAGAAAACTAGAAACTACAGGACACGAAGTATTAAAAGCAGTACACCCACATCCAACTATGAGTGAAGCGGTGATGGAAGCAACAGCAGCTGCTTATGATGAAGTGATTCATTTATAGCCTTGTCTGTTGGAGCGCAATCGAGAACTATAAATTACCGACTGTCAATGAGTTCTCGACTGCGCTCGACCGGACATTATTCATATTAATTAGCAAGTAAATCGCAGTACCAAAACTGCGTGTCCCAACTTTTGGTATCATCGGTAAAGCAATCGTCATCGTTGTTTCTTGAAGGACTATAGCCTTTTAACACCTTCTCTCCTATTTCAAAAGAAATTGGATGGTTAAAAATAGGACTATCGTACACAAAGGTGTGAAATTCACCATTTTCACCGCATGGATCCACTGTATCAGGTAAATCATTTAAAAACTGTTCGTTCACTTCTCTTCCCACAAACGATTTATCTAATAGTTTTGCATTCACACAAACGGTGATGGCTTTGAAACCCAGCTTTAAAAACTGTTTCATCAAAGAACTTGTATCCTTTTCCCACAGTGGGAAAATACTTTGCAGGCCTACTTTTTGTAATTGTTCTTCTCTATATTTTTTTAAATCTTCCAAAAAAATATCACCAAAAGCAGCGTGTGTAAACCCTTCAGAAATTAGCTTTTGGGTGGCTTTTTTCATTTTTGAATTATAAACCTGCATCGAAGTCTCTTCAGGAAGATATATTTTCTGAAATGGTAACCCCATACTATCTGCTTGGGCATCTAATAACGATTCTTGCAAACCGTGCATGGAAACACGGCTCGCACCCTTATTTAGTGTCGTAACCAGCTTTGAAACGTTATAATCAGAGTTGTTTTTCAGGAAATAATATGCCAATGCTGCATCTTTACCGGAACTCCAATTTAAATAAGTCTGTTTCATTAGTTGTCGGTCAAAAAGCTTTGTAAAGCCAACTCGTAACTTTGTAGTCCAAATCCTAAAATAATGCCTTGCGCATTAGGTGAAATGTACGATTTATGTCGAAAATCTTCCCTTGAAAACGTATTGGAGATATGCACCTCTACAACTGGTGTTTCAATGGCCTTCACAGTATCACCAATTCCAACTGAAGTATGCGTATAAGCAGCTGCATTTAAGATAATCCCATCGTATTCGTAGCCCACTTCTTGTAGTTTATTTATCAATTCGCCTTCAATGTTTGATTGAAACTGCTCTAACTCCACATTTTTATGTTTAAACTGAAGTTCCGTAAAAAAATCTTGAAACGATTGATCGCCATAGACATCGGTTTCCCGTTTGCCAAGCAGGTTTAGGTTAGGTCCGTTGATAATAATTATTTTCATGCCTCAAATATAGAAAATAAAAAAGCAGGAGCTTTATACTCCTGCTTTTGTTTGTTTGTTTCTTTTCGATTAAAATCCGAGTTCAACTCCAAAAATAATTGATGAAAAGATATTACCATCAGTACTAACACCCGAATAAGAAGCTGTAAGTCCTACAGCGCCAAAAGTATAACCGGCTTTGGGGCGATAATAAAATCCTCCCTTATTTCCTTCTTCAAGTCCAATGGCATACCCAAGGTCAGCTCCCAAATAAAATGCTTCTCCCAACCCTATTCTACTTGAAGCCGCAATAGGAAGGAATCTAGTGTCATCAAGAAGTTTATCCTCATTAATACTTTCATCGACAAAATATTGAAAATATGTTACTTGTGGGCCAACCCATACACGGTTTGCCACCTCGAAAAGATAGGCAGCATCTGCTGCTATTCCAGCGTTATAAACATCACCTGCGTCCCCTACAGGTATTGCTCCATTAAAGCCAATTTTAAATTGGTTTTGAGCAAAAGAAGTGCCGATCCCGAACAATACGAAAGCAGCAATGACTATTATTTCTTTCATAATAAAAATTCTGGCTATTTGGTTAAAAAAATAAATGTACTAAAAAAACCAGTATCTTAATAATATGATAGTTACAATAAAAAAAGCAGGAGCACTGAGCTCCTGCTTTAGATTATTTAGTTAGTCTATTTTAAAGTCCGAATTCTACTCCAAAATTAATAGATGAGAAGTTTCCTCCATCTAGACTAACTCCTGAGTAAGATGCGATAATTCCTACTGTACCAAAGCTATACCCTGCCTTAGGTCGATAATAAAAACCACCATCGTTACCATCTGGAGATATTCCTATACCATAACCTAGATCGGCACCTACGTAAAAAGATTCTCCAAATCCAATTCTACCGGAAGCAGCAATTGGTAAAAAGGCAGCATCTTCTACTTCACCAGAAATAGTTCCAATACCAGTATCGATTTCCACATCGTCACCAAAATAATGAAAGTAGCTAGCTTGAGGCCCTATCCAGACCATATCTGCCACTTCAAATAAATAAGCAACATCTACACCTACACCAAAAGTGTAACTGTCTCCTGCATCTCCTACAGGAATTGCTCCATTTGCTCCAATTTTAAATTGTCCTTGTGCAAAAGAAGTACCCATCATGAATACTGCTAAAGCAGCTACTAGTAATAGTTTTTTCATAATAAAAAGTTTATTTTAATTAGTTAATAGAATAAATGTACTAAAAATAATATGATATTCGCAAAAAAATAACACTCATAATACTATAAAGCCATTGTTATTTAAACTAAAAAAGCAGGGTTTTATCCCTGCTTTCTTTAAAATTAAGTGTTTCAAATTTAGAATGAATATCCAGCTGAAACTACAAAAACTGAGTTTTTAGCATCACTGTCTATAAGTAAATCCTCATTATTAAATACATCGGTCAAACCAAAGTTATAACGGGCGTTTAAAAACAGTCCATTATTAAATCGATATCCAGCTCCTACTCCAACTGAAAAATCAATATCATTAATGACGTCCTCATTTATTGCAATTTCACCTGAACCTGCATCATCTGGGTCACTATCAATTTCATTTTTCACATTGAAACCAATTTGTGGTCCTGCTTCTGCATACAACCCTTCAATTAAATATACTTTTGCCATTACCGGCACGTTTATGTAATCTAATTGTACTTCTGTGTCATCAGCACCTTCCCGGCTTACCAAGTCAAACCCTTGTCCTGAATATAAAACCTCAGGTTGAATAGAAAAGCGTTCGCTTACCGGAATTTCTGCAAAGGCACCAATATGAAAACTGGTTCTTCCTTCAGGATCGTCAAAGGCATCAAAACCATCCCCCGCAAAAGAGGAAAAATTCACACCACCTTTGGCTCCTAATCTTACTTCTTGTGCTTGTGTTGCTGTTACTCCAAATACTGCTAGTACAGCAATAAAAAATACTTTTTTCATAGTTCTTGTTTTTAACTTTTGAACAAAGCTAAAGTGAGGACTACAAAAAAAGTATTAATAATATTATAAGCTTTTATTAAAGGCTCTTAAAGAAAACTGTAACCCAGTGATAATGTGTAAACACTGTTTTTTCCAAATTCAAATTCATCTTCTTCACCAACATCTGTTAGACCAAAGTTATATCTACCTTCAAGTCGAAGTCCTAACGGTAAATCGTAGCCAAGGCCTACAACTCCTGATAAATCAAAGTCTTTAGCCGCAGCATCATTGAATATTTCTCCAAATAATGATTGTGAATTATCATCTACCAAGAAACCAAATTGAGGTCCTGCTTGTACATGTAAGCCTTTAAAAACATAAAATTTAACAACTACAGGGACATTAACATAGTTTAGGTCAAATTCATTCCCTTCAAATTCTGCTCCTTGTTGTGAATAGAGCAAATCGGCCTGAAAACCTACTTTATCACTAAATTTTGCGCCCAAAAAAGCCCCCGCAACAAATCCGGTTCGATTATCTAAGTTTGTAGCATCATTTAACGTTGCAAAGTTTACCCCTGCTTTTATACCAAGGTCAAGACCTTGAGCCTGGGTTGTTGTAATAGTTATTAGTGCCAAAAAGGCAAAAATCAATTTTTTCATAGTTTTTACTTTTTATGTTAGTATCTTAAATATACAAGAAATAACGTATCTCAACATTTATTATTTTTTAATACCGCTATATTTAGTAATATCGTACTATGAAATGGCAGCAAGCTTTAAACGAATACCAAGACTATTTACGCATAGAACGTGGACTTTCAGCCAATTCTATCAAAAACTATTCATTGGATCTTAAAAAGCTGATGAAATGGCTTTCTGAAACAGAAATCAATGAATCACCCATATCTATTTCAGAAGAAACCGTACAGCAATTTATTTACGCCATTGCAAAGGAAATGCAACCGCAATCGCAAAGTCGGGTCATTTCAGGATTAAGAGGTTTTTTTAATTACCTAATTTTTGAAGAATACCGAAAAACCAACCCGTTAGAACTTATAGAAAGTCCAAAAATTGCCCGTAAACTGCCCGACACCCTTTCTACGGAAGAAATTGACTCTCTAATTGAAGCTATTGATTTAAGCCATCCCCAAGGCGAGCGTAACCGTGCGATACTTGAAACTTTATACGCTTGTGGTCTGCGGGTTTCTGAACTGACCGGTTTAAAAATATCAGACCTCTTTTTTGACGAAGGATTTATAAAAGTTTCAGGAAAAGGGGATAAAGAACGTTTTGTTCCCATTGGTGGTAATACGGTTAAATACATTAATATCTATAAAAATGAAGTACGTATTCACATACCTATTCAACCAAAAGCAAAAGATACTTTATTTTTAAACCGAAGGGGGAATCCACTCACCCGAGCCATGATTTTTACCATTGTAAAGCAATTAGCTGAAAAAGCAGGAATTCAAAAAAAAGTTAGTCCGCATACATTTAGACATTCATTTGCCACACATTTACTGGAAAACGGAGCCGATTTACGCTCCATACAACAAATGTTAGGACACGAAAGTATTACCACTACTGAAATATATACACACATAGACACCACACACCTTACTGAAGTGATTAACAAGTTCCACCCTCGAAAATAGGGTTAAAAAAACGCTAAAAGCGTAAATCGCCTTTCTATAAAAACGAGTATTTCGTATCTTAATAAAAAAGAAATTAAATTATGAAAACACTGAAATTTGACAATGGCGACACGATGCACGCCATAGGGTTAGGAACTTGGAAAGCAACCGGAAACGATGTAAAAAAAGCAGTAAAAGAAGCTTTGTATGCTGGTTATAGACATATTGACACGGCCGCTGTTTACGGAAATGAAGAAGAAATAGGTGAAGCTCTTTCTGAGGTCTTTGCAGAAGGAAACATTATGCGGGAAGATGTATTTGTTACATCTAAACTTTGGAACGATGCCCACCAAGAAGGGCAAGTGATTCCTGCGATTGAAGATTCCCTTAAAAACCTAAAATTAGATTATTTAGACCTTTACTTAGTCCATTGGCCAGTAGCTTTTAGACCTGGTGTTGGTTTTCCAGAAAAAACATCAGATTATTTATCACCAGAAGAAGCTCCAATTATTGAAACTTGGAAGCAAATGGAAACCGCAAAAAAAACAGGACACACCAAACATATTGGAGTTTCAAATTTCAGTAAAGAAAAGCTGAAGGATTTAATTTCAAAAGCTGAAATAAAGCCTGAAATGAATCAAGTGGAAATGCACCCGTATTTACAACAAGATGATTTGGTAGATTTCTGTAAAAGTGAAGATATTTTAATGACCGCTTATTCCCCATTAGGTTCTGGTGATCGAAGTGCCGCTATGAAAGGTGAAGACGAACCAAATTTGATGGAAATTGATGAGATTAAAGAAATTGCAAGAAAAAACGGTGCTTCAACCGCTCAGGTGCTAATTAACTGGCACAACCAACGTGGAATAGCAACCATACCAAAATCTGCCAGCAAAGAGCATATAAAGGATAATTTTCAAGCAGCCAGCGTGCAGTTGGACAATGATGATATGAAAACCATTAAAGGATTGAACAAAAACTATCGCTTTATTACCGGTAAGTTTTTTGAAGCTCCAGAAAAAGGATATGAAAACATCTATAACGACTAATATACTTGTTATAGAAATAAAAAAGGCGTGGTAAAAAACCACGCCTTTTTTTATATGATGATCTAATTTAAATATTATTTAGCCACGTTTACGGCTCTTGTTTCACGTATCACGGTTACTTTCACTTGTCCTGGATACGTCATATCAGTTTGGATTTTCTGTGAAATTTCAAAAGAAAGCTGTGCTGCTTTATCATCACTTACTTTTTCACTTTCAACCATAACCCTAAGCTCACGACCCGCTTGAATAGCATATGCTTTATTTACACCATTAAAACCAAAAGCAATATCCTCAAGGTCTTTAAGACGCTGAATATATGAATCTAGCACTTGACGACGAGCACCTGGACGGGCACCGCTAATCGCATCACATACTTGAACGATTGGTGATAAAAGGCTTGTCATTTCAATTTCATCGTGGTGAGCACCAATAGCATTACACACCTCTGCTTTTTCGCCGTATTTTTCGGCCCATTGCATTCCTAAAATTGCGTGAGGCACTTCTGTTTCGGTTTCTGGCACTTTACCAATATCGTGTAATAGACCGGCTCTTTTAGCTAGTTTTGGGTTCAATCCTAATTCTGAAGCCATCACACCACATAATCTAGCAACTTCACGAGAGTGATGCAATAAGTTTTGACCGTAAGACGAGCGGTATCGCATTCTACCAACCGCTTTAATTAATTCAGGGCTTAAGCCGTGAATTCCGAGGTCGATTACGGTTCGTTTACCAACTTCAAGTATTTCGTCTTCAATTTGTTTTGATGTCTTTTTAACGACTTCTTCAATACGTGCTGGGTGAATACGGCCGTCGGTAACTAATTTATGCAATGAGAGACGCGCTACTTCTCTACGAACTGAATCAAAACAAGATAGAATAATAGCCTCTGGGGTGTCATCTACAATAATTTCAACACCTGTGGCAGCCTCTAATGCTCTAATATTTCGTCCTTCGCGACCAATGATTCGACCTTTCACATCATCACTTTCCAAGTTGAATACTGATACACAGTTATCTATAGCTTCTTCAGTACCGATACGCTGTATTGTGTTGATTACAATCTTCTTTGCCTCTTGCTGAGCTGTCATTTTTGCTTCCTCAATAGAAGACTGAACAAATTTCATAGCGTCGGTTTTGGCCTCATCTTTTAAGCTTTCTACCAATTGTGATTTAGCTTCTTCTGCCGAAAGGCTTGAAATTACTTCCAATTGTTCAATTTGGCTTTTACGGAACTTCTCTACTTCGCTTTGTTTCTTTTCAAGAAAGTCTAATCGCTCGTCATATTCTTTCTGTTTTCCTTCTATTTGTGAATTGAGTTTTTTGGTTTTTGCCAATTCACTAGAAACTTGTGATTCTTTATCCTTGGTGCGTTTTTCGGCTTCAGCCATTTTACTTTCACGCTTGTTGATCACTTTTTCGTGTTCAGATTTAAGCTCGATAAACTTTTCCTTGGCTTGTAATATTTTGTCTTTTTTAATTGATTCAGCTTCGGTCTTTGCTTCTTTTAAAATAGAAGCTGCATTTTTCTTTGCTGATTTTATTAAATGGGATGAGTTATTACGCTCTATTAGCTTGGCTATTAGATAACCAACTGCTAAGGCGACTAGTCCCACTATTATAAGGGTAACCATATTGTCCATAATTATAAACTTTATATATAAAAAAAGCCTGCACTAATGTGTTTTGAATAAACTCCTAAAAGAAAGTTTAGGGCTAACAAACTGGTCAAACATCCGCTCAAAGACGGCTCGTTTTTGCAGCTTCAACTCACCCTTCTTATAAGAATTAGTGTTGAGTTTACCAAAAAGATATTAATGCAGGCAGTAACCTTGTTATGTAAAGAACGTTTATGACAGGTGCTCTTGCAGTAGTTGGTTTAAAGCTTCCAGCTTGTCTTCCATTTCCTGCTTGTCATTTATTTTATCTATCTGTTTTTGCTCTACCTGAGCGGCAAACTGTAAAGCGCACATCGCTAGTACATCTTGCTTGTCCCTCACGGCATAGCTTTTTTCAAACCTTTTAATCATTTCTTCTATTTTCTTAGTGGCTAACCGCAGCCCCTCTTCTTGTGAAGGGTTTATTGTTAACGGGTATACCCTATCGGCAATAGAAAGTTTTATTTTTAGTTGGTCTGACATTTAGTTTCTTTTCTTTTATTCGGAAAGTTGGGTAATACATTGGTCAATTTCCCGAACTAAAGCATTTATCTTGAGCTTTGTATCTCTTTTGTATTGGTCGCTGCCAAGCATTGAATTTGCCATTTTCAACGAACTACATTTCTCATGCAGGGTCTCAATTTCTTTGTCAGATTCATCCTTTTGTGAACGTAAACCGTCAAGTTCTTCTTCTAAAGTAGCGTTTTTTTGCTTCAGTTTTTCGTGCCTATGCAATAACTTACTAATCCTATTTTCAAGAGAATCAACAATTTCTGAAAGGTTGCTCATTAAAAATTTATTTCAATACTTCTTACACAAAGTTAACATTCGCGTTTCAATAAGACAACAGTTTTCTGTAATTTTTTGTATTATTGAATAATTGCACAATAAAATCACCCTACTCCCCTTTTTAAATAAGCATATTATTATTTTTACCCTATGAAGAAATTTATATTCTGCTTTTTACTGGTAGGCATTACAGTTTATGGACAAAAATCAATTCCAGAGAACTATTTCAGTAACCCAATGGATATTCCTTTAATTCTTTCTGGAAGTTTTGGAGAATTACGTTCTAATCATTTTCATAGTGGTTTGGACATTAAAACACAGCAGCGTGAAGGGATACCAATTTATGCCCCTGCCGATGGATATGTAAGCCGCATAAAAGTATCGCATTATGGATACGGAAAAGCGTTATATATTAAACATCCCAACGGCTATTCTACAGTCTATGCGCATTTACAGAATTACGCTGGGGATATAGCCAACTATGTCAAGGAGAAACAATACAACAAAGAAACATACGAGATTGAACTGTTCCCTAATGCTTCGGCGCTTAAAGTAAACAAAGGTGATTTAATCGCCTATTCGGGAAATAGTGGTGGAAGCGGAGGCCCTCACCTACACTTTGAGATTAGAGATGGAGCTTCCCGACCTATGAATCCGATGCTTTTTGGCATAAATGTACCTGATTCAAAAAAACCACTAATTAGTAGTGTTATAGCTTATCCTATTAGTGATGATGCTCAAATTAACAACAATCAAAACCCGGTGAAACTTCGGTTGATACTTCAAAAAGACGGAAGCTATAAAGCTGAAAACATTAAAGCGTTTGGTAAATTAGGGTTTGGTGTTTCCACCAACGACCAACTGGACGGTGCTTCCAATAAAAATGGAGTTTATCAAATAAAAACAGCCTTTAACGGTAAGGAAAAAATAAATATACTTTTTGAAAAATTTTCATTTGCAGAAACACGCTACATGAATAGGTATATTGATTATGGTTATTGGATGACCAACAAGAGTCGTGTACAAAAGCTCTTCAGGCAAGCCAACAATCCTTTGAGCATCATTAAAAGTGAAGATACAGACGGTTACATACAAGTAGATGAAAACTTTAACTCTAATTACACCATAAAAGTGACCGATTTTGAAGGGAATGAGACAAACATCACCATTCCCATTGAGGGAAAAAAAGAAGAAATAATCTCCCCCAAGGAAATAAACAAAACAGATGATTTTATTTATGCAGATCAAGCTACGTCCATAACCAAAGGAAAATACAGTATTTATATTCCAGCCAACAGTTTGTATGAAGACACCTATTTAAATATTGATATAAAAGGGGACACCTTACATTTTCACGAAGACAACATTCCCATTCATAAAAATATTACGGTCACAGCAGATATCTCAAACTATAAAGACACCGACAAAGACAAGCTTTTTATAGGTCGTTTAAATTATTACGGGCGTCCGTATTATAATACAACCTACAGAAAAGGCGACAAACTTTCTGCAAGAACCCGAACGTTCGGTACGTATGTAATTGCTACAGATATTACAGGACCCACCATTAAGCCTGTTAATTTTGATGATGGCAAATGGATAAGTAGCAATAAAACATTACAAATTTCCATCAATGACGACTTAAGCGGAATAAGCTCGTACCGGGCAACTATTAACGGAAAGTTTATCTTGACAGAATATGATTATAAAAAAGACGTTTTAACGTATAACTTTGATGATAACGTCATTTCAGAAACCGAAAACAATTTGAAAGTAATTGTTACCGATAATGTGGGAAATAGTACTACATTTGAAGCAACTTTTTTCAGAAAACAATAATAAGTACTGCTTTTGAAAACAAAATCGCTACCCCTACTACTCATCCTATTTTTTATTTCTACGGCTGTATTTTCACAGCAGGCCGTTGTTAAAGGTGTTTTACTCAATGAAGAAGACCAGCCGGTTGTAGGCGCTTCCATTTCCTATGGAACCGAAGGAACCCTTTCAGATTTTAATGGATATTACCTTATTGAAATTCCTGCAAACGAAGAAGTAACCCTTACTTTTTCGCACGTAAGCCATAAAAATATTCAGTTGACGGTAAATTTAGGCCCTAATGAAGATTACGAGTTAAACCCCGTAATGAACACCAATATTGAGCAAATAGGAACCGTAGTAATTTCAGGCAGGGAACGCAAACGAGTGGAGGGTATTACCACCATTAGCCCAGAAGCCATCCGAAAAATTCCGGGTGCAAACGCAGGAGTCGAAAACTTATTAAAATCACTTCCTGGTGTTAGCAGCAACAACGAATTAAGTACGCAATACGCCGTCCGTGGTGGAAATTACGATGAAAACTTAGTGTATGTAAACGAAATTGAAGTGTACCGCCCATTCCTTATCCGAAGCGGTCAGCAAGAAGGGTTAAGCTTTGTAAACAGTGATTTAACCTCGAATGTAGATTTCTCTGCCGGTGGATTTCAAGCAAAATATGGAGACAAATTATCTTCGGTTCTTGATATTAAGTACAGACGACCAGCAAGTTTTGATGCCACAGCAGATTTAAGTCTTTTGGGTGCCAGTGTTTCGGCAGGGGGAATTTCCAACAACGGTAGATTAACCGGAATTGTAGGGCTTCGCTATAGAGATAATAGTTTGTTGGTTGACGCCAAACAAACAGAAACCAACTACAAGCCTCGCTTTGCCGATGCGCAAACGTATTTAACGTATAAATTCAGTAATAAGTTTGAATTGGGTTTCCTCGGAAATATTTCCATAAACAGTTATGATTACGAGCCCTTAACACGCCAAACTAATTTTGGAACCATTTCAGATCCTGTAGCATTGCTGGTTTTTTACGAAGGGCAAGAGCAAGATCGGTACAACACGTATTTTGGAGCTTTTAAGGGAACCTATGTTGCTTCAGAAAACTATACAGCGAAGTTTATCGCTTCAGCCTATCAAACCACCGAACAAGAATATTATGATATTTTAGCTGAATATCGTTTAGGTGAAGTAAACACCAATATTGGGGATGAAGATTTAGGTGAAGTTGAATTTACTGAAGGTATCGGCGGTCAACTCACACACGCCCGTAATGACTTAGACGCTTTAATTTTCAATGCTGAACACAAAGGAATCGCCAAAATTGATGACAATACCATTGAATATGGTGTAAAATACACCCACGAAGACATTCGTGACCGAGTTCAGGAATATGAAATCATTGATTCAGCCGGATTTTCAATTAGACCACCTATAATAGATTTTGCAAACGACCAACCCTACGAACCTTTTACGTCACCAATTGTCCCTTATACTACAATTAGAGCGACAAACGACGTGCAAATAGACCGTGTTTCGGGGTATGCACAATGGAGCAGAAGAACAACATTAGGCTCAAACGATATTTGGTTAAATGCAGGTGTGCGAGCACATAACTGGACCGTAAGTGGTGAAGGAATTGAAAGTAAGACGCAGACGGTCTTTAGTCCGCGTGGACAAGTAAGTTTAAAACCCGATTGGGATATGGATATGCTTTTCCGCTTATCTGGAGGGTTGTACCATCAACCACCTTTTTACAGAGAATTGCGGGACTCTACAGGAACAGTTAGGCCTGGTGTAAAAGCACAGCAATCTGTACATATCGTATTAGGAAATGATTATAGTTTTGACCTTTGGGGACGCCCGTTCCGGTTGAACTCTGAACTATATTACAAAAGCTTGACCGATGTAAACCCATATACCTTGGAAAACGTTCGAATTCGCTACCGTGCCAACAACAATGCAGTTGCTTACGCCTATGGATTGGATGCCCGCCTTGCTGGAGAGTTTGTTCCAGGAACAGAAAGCTGGGTAAGCTTTGGGTATCTTAAAACCGAAGAAAATATTGACGATCGTGGGTATATCTTCAGGCCAACAGACCAACGATTGAAGTTTGCGGTACTGTTTCAAGATTACGTGAAAATTATTCCTGATTTAAAAATGTACCTAAATTTAGTCTACAACACTGGATTACCCGGAGGTTCGCCAAGTTATGCAGATCCGTATGATTACCAAACACGTCTGCCTGACTACAAACGTGCAGATTTAGGAGTTTCGTACGTTATTGTTAATGAAGATAAGTTGCGTGACAGTGGCTGGTTAAGTCCTTTTAAAGAATTGACTGTTGGCGCCGAAATCTTCAATATTTTTGATGTGCAAAACTCAATCACCAATACGTTCGTGCGTGATGTGTACACGAAAGTACAGTATGCTATTCCTAACTACTTGACGCCACGTGTTTTTAACGTAAGACTTACCGCTAAATTTTAGTAAATTAAATAAAGTAAAAAGTGATAAAACCAAGTAAAAAGAAAGCTTTACTACTATTAATAGTTGGTTTGTTTGTTATTGCTTTTTCACAACTATTATCACAATACTTTGAAATATCTGATGCTTTAAAAGGAATTTCAACAGGAATCGGTTTTGGATTAATGGCTGTATCACTTATCGCCATTAACAATAAGCTTGTTAGAAAATAAAAACTGTTATTCCTCAATAAACTTTTTTAATACATCGACCACATAATCCACTTCATCTTTTTTATTGAAACTTGAAAAAGAGAACCGAATAGAAGGCTTTTTCATGTCTTCTTCACTAAGTATTTCATTTAATACGTGAGAACCTTTACCGCTTCCGCTCTGACAAGCACTACCTTTTGAACAGGCAATTCCGTTAAGGTCTAATTGAAATAACAACATCATTGCTTTTTCTTGAGAAATAGGCAAACAAACGTTTAAAAGCGTGTAGGTACTTTTTGAGTCATCATCGCAAGCTCCATTGAACTTTATTCCGGGTATTTCAGTAGTTAGCTTTTCTTTAAAGTAGTTTTTTAGCTCAACAATGTAACTACGTTCCTTTTCTAAGTTCTGGTATGAAATTTTAAGTGCTTCGGCCATTCCAGCAATAGCGAAGACCGATTCGGTACCAGCACGCATACCGCGTTCCTGCTCACCTCCAAAAATCAAGGGTTTTAATCTGGTGTTTTTACGAATAAAAGCAAACCCTGCTCCTTTTGGTCCGTGAAACTTATGTGCGGCAACAGCAGCAAAATCAATAGGAATTTCAGAAAAATCCAATTCGTAATGTCCTACAGATTGTACCGTATCACTATGAAACAATGCATTATATTCTTTGCAAAGTTTTCCTGTGCGTTCAATATGCAGGATGTTACCTATCTCATTATTTACATGCATTAAACTTACCAAAGTCTTTTTATCACTTTCTTTTAATAGTGACTCCAAATGATCAAAATCTACATGACCACATTCATCTAATTTCACGTAATCTACTTGAATACCATAGTTTTTTTTCAACTCATCAAGGGTATATAAAACCGCGTGGTGTTCAATTTTACTTGATATGATACGTGTAACCCCTAAGTCGCGCACACAACTGTTCAATATTAAGTTATCGGCTTCAGTACCTCCAGAAGTGAATATAATTTCAGCAGCAGTGACGTTTAAATACCCAGCAATTTCTTTTCGGGCATTTTCAAGTAAAGATTTAGCTGATCTTCCGTAAGAATGTGTAGATGAAGGGTTTCCGTATTCGGTTTTTAATACTTCGGTAATACATCTTACTACATCGCTTCGCAGTTCGGTTGTGGCTGCGCTATCAAAATATACTTTTTTCATCTCGCTGTTTAATATTGATTGTCTTAACAGGTATGCTGCTAAAAACGGAAAATTAGTTACAATTCAGAATTTGTTTTTTGCTTTTAAATTTTCAAAAATACATATTAATATTGTTCTTAAATAAGTTTCAAGTGTAAAGAAATATGTTACTTTGTAAAAAATGTGATATTTAAGGAAAATCCATGAAAAACCTTCTGTTTTTTATATTAGTGCTTGCTACCCTTCAGTCCTGCGACGATGGCGATATTATTGTTACCACTTTTGATTTTGAAGATGCAGACCTACAGCTTTGTGGTGATGGCAACGAATATGTTTTCTATAAAATAAATAATGAAGTTTCAGAAAGTCTCTCACTTCAATTAACAACAACAGATTCACTGTTTTTAGAAGACGGAACGGAAACTTACGCTTTAGACGGCACTGGAAATGTGGTTAATTACCGCAGATTCAGCAGTAACGTAACTGGTGATTATTTTTGCAGCCCCATACCCCCAACAGCACCTACAGTAAATATAGATTATGTAGCATCTTCTGGCACAGTCACTTTGAACACAACAGTAATACGCGATGATAATGATGGATTGGAAGATGAAACTGGCGACACCGATAGAGACGGTATTCCTGATAGTTATGACTTCGACGATGATGGCGACAATGTCCCTACTGCTGCTGAATTGGACACTGAGGATGAAGATGGAGATGGAGACCCTTTAACAAACCCTCTAGATACTGACAATGATGGAATCCCAAATTATCTAGACCCCGATGATGATGGAGATGGTACACCTACAATTTATGAAGACAGGGACATGAACCTGAACCCACAAGATGACTCGAATGGAACCGGCGAAAATGAAACTATTCCAGATTATTTAAACGATCAAGTAGACGAAGAGACCATAATAGAAACATTTCGTGTACACAGCTACTCTTTAAATAGCGATGTGTCTATCCGCCTTAGTAATATTGTTTTGGTAAATGGCAAAGAAAGCATCATTAGAGAAACCTTATCCTTAGGTGAAATAGAAGGTGTATTTACAGATGACGATGTTACCACAACGCCAACTTTTGTTGCACCTGATGAAAATTAAGGGGTTTTATTCTGGTAAACATACACTTCGGTAGCGCCGCGACCATATTCTTTAGGGTCTGCTTCGTAATATTTCACGTTATCATAACGCCTAAATAGATACTCCAACTCTGCTTTAAGCACACCCTCACCCACTCCATGGATAAACACAATACGCTGTATTTTTTTGTCGATAGCAAAATCAAGTTTGTGTTTAGCCGTATCCGTTTGCAAAACTAGCATCTCGTGGTTGCTCAACCGTTTCGGGTATTTTGTCAATTGATGGATATGAAGATCAACCACCATAGGCGGGCGTTTTCGATCCTTAGGTTTCATTTTTTTTGACGGTTTTGGCTTTTTAGTCTGTTTTTCAGAAAGAATTTTTGAAATATCTTCTTGCATCATATCTGTTTCAGAAATTGCCCCGGTGATTACAACCAGTTCGTTTTTAAGGAACTGCATTTCAAAATCATCTGTTGTCAATACAGTAACGCTATCGCCCTCTATATCAGTTATCACGCCCGAAATGGCATCATCTACAACCGAAACCCGATCTCCTTTTTTCATGAAAACCAAAATCTATAAAAATTCGTATGTGTTTTAAAGTGTAACCGACTTATAACGAAAATTTTACGTTTTTTAGGTCAATTGCTTCAATATTAAAAAAATTATTTTATTTTTATACCCAAAATATGGTTATATTAATCCCAAATCTATATAGCTACAAAACCAAATGATTATGAAATACCTACTACTCTCATTATTAGTTTTAAGCGGTGTTACCGCAATGGCCCAAGCGCCAGACTTGTTTGTAAGACCTAATCCAAATACTGGTACAGACTCTTACATTTATGTGGACGATGTTGTTCTATATGTAGAAGATGATGTAGAACTTGAAAAAAATGCAACTGGTCCAACTGAAGCTAGTATCTACCTCCGTGGTGGCAATGATCCATTGTACAATGGTGACGGACAGTTAATACAAGGTAGTGAAACTGCAATAAACAAAGGAGAAGGCTTATTGTCGGTATATCAAAATGCTGAAAATTCCGATAGATGGACGTACAATTTCTGGGGGTCTCCTGTGGGATTACCCACTGCAAACGGCAACCAAAATGCTGGTGTAAGCCGTATATATGGTGTCAATGGAGGGTCTGTAACAGAGTCCACACAATCAAGTACAGTAAGTGGGCCAGATGGTTTTTCGGATCGTAGCGTTCCTTCTGGACCACCTTTGACTATTTCACGACGTTGGATATACACACATCCAAGAGGAACGGAAAGTGAAGGTGATTATGTACGCATCAATACCACTAATGGTATTGCACCTGGTATGGGCTTTATTATGAAAGGGGTAGACAACAATCCTAATGGAGGAAATGATTCAAGTATTAATACAGGCCCTGGTTATAAGTATGACTTTAGAGGACGCCCTAATACCGGTGAGATAGAAGTTGAAGTATTTCCTGGTGAGATAACCTTGGTGGCAAACCCGTATCCATCTGCCTTGGATTTAAACAGGCTTTTTTACGATACCGATAATGACCCATTAATATCTAGAATTTTATTTTGGGAAGAGAGCAAAACTAAAAACTCCCATTTTTATGCTGAAAACGCTGGAGGATATGGCGTGTGGGTTCCAGGAGCTTCAGATTACAATGGTACTACCGAATTAGGTACTTATAATTTGCCTACTTTTACCATCTGGGATGCCGCAGGTAACTCCTATCCAGACGGAGGTGTACAGGGGACATATTACGAAAGACGTTTCGCTCCTATTGGCCAAGGCTTTTTGGTCGAGGGCAGTACAAATGACTTTATAAAGATAAAAAACGAATATAGACGTTATATAAAAGAAAGTAGTTCAATTTCAGAATTTGCAAGACCAGCTAAGAATACAGGCAAGTTTGATCAAGAAGACAGTAATGGGGCTGTGGTAGTTGTTGAAGAAGACACAAGACTTCCACAACTGCGCATTAACACGTACTTCGACCAATCACACGTACGTCAAACCGTTTTATTGTTCTCAAATGAAGCAACTGATGGTTTTGACCGTGGTTATGATGGAAAAAGCCCAATGGATGCTACTTCTGAAGCATATTTCCCTATCGGTCAAGATAACAATAGAAAGCCATATGTAATCAATACCTTACCATTTAATGCAACGAAAAAAATACCTATTTCTTTTAAATTAGACCAACCATATAAATTTTGGTTAGAAGCTGTAGAAGAAGTAAAAATGTACAATAAAAAAGCGTATATTTTTGATAGTGAAGAAAACACCTACCAAGAGTTTACAAATGGTAAGTCTGCAACTTATAATTTACCTGCAGGCACATACGAAGATAGGTTCTATGTAGTTTTTAAAAGTAATAAAGAATCCTTAACACAAGCAAAAGAAGTTCAAGGTAGAGCTGAAGAAAATGTTGAGTTTTTTCAAAATAACAGATTGGGTGTACTTGAAGTAAGCAACCCAGAAGGTTATGATATTGATCAAGCTCTTGTTTTTGATATATCTGGTAAATTAGTTTTTGAAAAAGCTAATATTGGTAAAGAGAAAAACTTTTCGTTCCCTACCAGTAACTTAAGTGACGGTGTTTATTTGGTTAAATTAAAAACAGCTGACAACATATATATCAGCTACAAAACATCAGTTTATAATAAAAATTAATCCTCAATGACAGTTGAAGGAATCGAAGACTTTATGTTGCAATGCACTAGCAAGCAACTCTTCGGAACATCTTGTCCAGGCTGTGGTACGCAACGTGCCACAGCTTTGCTTTTTAAGGGAGAGTTTACTGCCGCATTCAACATGTACCCCGCCATTTACACGCTCATTCTCTTGGTTCTTTTTGTAGTGTTCAATCTCTTTGTAAAGTTTAAATACGATTTTCAGATTAAAATAGGCCTGCTGTTACTAAATGTTGCAATTATTTTAGTGAGCTATCTTCTAAAAATGAGTCCATATATTTAAAGTATTTAACCAAACTCTCCGTTTTTCAATTATTTACTTTATTTTTAAAGTTAGTAACCAACTAAAATAACACTCATGGAAAAACAAAAATTACCTAATTCAACCCTCATTTTGATTTTTGGTATCCTATCGATAGTAACATGTTGTTGCTATGGGGTATTAGGGCTTATATTTGGTATCATTGCTATTGTAATGGCTAAAAAAGCAACTGCTTTATATTTAGAGAACCCAGAAATATATTCAGGATACCAAAATGTAAAGACTGGAAAAATACTGGCAATTATTGGAATTATATTAAGTGCCATTTACTTATTGATAAACATCTATTTCTATGCAACAATTGGTATGGACGGCATACAAGAAATGCAAGAAGAAATGATGCGGGAATACGGAATGTAGTTAACTATATCTAATGATTTTATTACAAAAAAAGCGGCTTTTCAGCCGCTTTTTTAAATATTTTATTAAAGACCAGTCTTAGCCAATTTTGGGTCTGGTAAAGATATTGGCTCAATAAAAGTAGTAAATGAGCTTGAAGAAGATACCGGAACAAGTCCTGAAGTGTCCAGGATTATTTTTCCACCACCAATAAAAGTCCCACCTGTGTCAGCAACCAAATAATATCCGTTTGCAGCAAAACGATAACAACCTGGCTCTATAATTGGTGGATTAAAGAGATATTGTCCTGTTATAGCCGGATTGAATACACCATCTGTATAAGGGAAATCATTGGCATCTAAAATATTTTTAGAAAAACCAAAATCATAAATAATTGTCACCCCATTAGGCAATTCCCATATTTGACCTACACTGTATATTTCATAGTTATTGATAGCAGGATCCAGATCTTGGAAAAAGAAAGGGTTGGTAAGATTTCCAGCGTTATAACAACCCAAATCTGCAGCTTCAAAATTAGCTGCAACATCGATATTCATCTGTCCAGCCACTGTTGTAATTATCACTTCTGTAATATAATCAGTTGAAGTATTTACCAAAAAATCCCAAGTTCCTGTGAAGGTGCCGGGAAAAACAGCATCATCAAATGTCCCCAATACCGTTCTTACTTTTGCGCTACTGGTTTCTTTTACCACTTTGGCATTCCCCGGTGTACCATTAATTATTACATTAGATATAACAGGATTATTAAAGTCTGAAAGATTTAAATCAAAAGATCCATTCTTACTAAAAAAGGTAAGAGCGCTACTACTTCCAGCAGCATCTTTTAAATTAAACGACAATGTTCGCCCATCAATAGTTTTTACAACCGCCAAAAAATTTCCATCATTAGCAACATTTATACGTAATTCTCCATGAAAGTTGGTTTCGTCTGCAACAATAATACCAGAATATAAGCCTTCTTTTTTTAAATTATTTTGCTTTAATGGTTTCTGAACACTTAAATCATTACTTATTGGTAATATTAAATCTTCTTGCGTTTCAATATAAATCCCTTCATTTTTTGAGCAGGAAAAAACAAGCGATGCTACTGCTAGTAAAAGTAAAATTCGTTTCATTTCAGTTTAGTTTTAAGTTAACTATTTGGTTTTGAGACTGAAATATATGAGAATCGACAATAGCTTTTAAAAAATTTATATAAAACTCGCTATAAGTTATTTTTTGTCCGATATACAGCAAAAAAAAGGACTACTTTTCAGTAGTCCTCATAAATAAATATGAAATCTATATTTTTTTACTTTTCAAATTCTTTTAAAGTGTTTGTAATAATCGAAACACAATCTAACAATTGTTCTTCATTCATCACTAAAGGTGGGGCAAAACGGATAATATTACCATGTGTAGGTTTTGCCAACAAACCATTATCACGTAATTTTAAGCACATATTCCAAGCTGTATCGCTGTCTTCAGTGTCATTGATAACAATAGCATTTAACAGCCCTTTACCGCGTACCAATTTAACTATAGAACTGTTTTCGATATACTTATTTAATTCACTTCGGAATAATTTCCCTAATTTTTCAGCATTATCAGCCAACTTTTCATCTTTAACCACATCTAAGGCCGCCATTGCAACCGCTGCAGCAACTGGATTACCGCCAAAGGTGGAACCGTGGTTACCAGGGCGAATAACATTCATCACATCATCATTTGCTAATACAGCTGATACGGGATACGCTCCGCCACTTAGTGCTTTTCCTAAAATTAGGATATCTGGTTTTACTTCGGGTGTACCGCTACAATCTTTATTTTCACAAGTACAGTTGCCGCAAGTTGCCAACAACCTTCCCGTACGAGCAATACCGGTTTGTACTTCGTCTGCTATAAACAATACATTGTTTGCTTCGCATATAGCTTTAGCTTCTTTTAAATAGCCTTCAGAAGGGACGTAAACACCTGCTTCACCTTGTATTGGCTCTACTAAGAATCCAGCAATGTTTTTATTGTTTTCAATTGCAGCTTTTAAAGCTTCTAAGTTATCATATTCTATTTTTGTAAATCCTTGTGTGTATGGGCCAAAGTTGTTTCTAGCTACTTCGTCGTTTGAAAAAGAAATTATCGTGGTTGTTCTTCCGTGGAAATTATTGGTACAAACTATAATTTCAGCTTTATTTTCTGGAATCCCTTTTTTCTCATATGCCCACTTTCTACATATTTTCAAGGCTGTTTCAACCGCTTCGGCACCAGTATTCATAGGCAACAATTTATCAAAGTTGAAGTATTCCGAAGCATATTTTTCATACTTACCTAACATATCATTATAAAAAGCACGAGAGGTAAGTGTTAATGTCTTGGCCTGTTCGTCCATCGCTCCCACAATTTTAGGATGACAATGACCTTGATTTACAGCACTGTACGCCGAAAGAAAATCGTAATATTTTTTTCCTTCAACATCCCATACGTATACTCCCTCTCCTTTACTCAACACAACTGGTAAGGGATGATAATTGTGGGCTCCATATTTATTTTCTAAATCGATCGCATCTTGCGTAGCTTTTTTTTCTAAAACTGCCATTTTACTTTATAATTTATCGTGTGACTACTTTGATTCCTGCTTTGCGGAGAGAAATCATCCATAAAGTTGCAAGTTACTAAATATTCTATGTTTTTTGAAGGTTCAAGTTGTTATAAAAAAGTTATAAATAGTACTTTTGCGATCTATGGCAAGACGCAATAAACGTAAAGTATTCGAAGATTTAGAAGTAATTGATGCAGGAGCAAAAGGCAAAGCAGTAGCTAAAGCACCTGACGGACGGGTCATTTTTATAAACAACGCCATTCCCGGCGATGTAGCGACGATTGAAACTTATAAAAAACGAAAATCGTATTACGAAGGAAATGCAGTAGCCTTTTCAACCTATTCCGATAAACGCGTAGAGCCTGTTTGCCAACATTTTGATACTTGTGGTGGTTGCAAATGGCAAAATATGGGCTATGAGCACCAATTGTATTTTAAACAGAAAGAAGTAGTTAATAATCTGCAGCGGTTAGGAAAGGTTGAGCTTCCAGAGGTCACACCTATTTTAGGCTCAAAGGAAATATATTTTTACCGAAATAAAATGGAATTTTCCTTCAGCGATAGCAAATGGCTTACGCAAGAACAAATTGACAGCGGCGAAATAATTGAAAACCGAAATGCCTTAGGCTTTCACAAACCCGGAATGTGGGATAAAATAATAGACATTGAAAAATGTCACTTACAACGCGATCCTAGTAATGCCATTAGAAATTTTGTAAAACAGAAAGCTCAGGAGCTAAATTTGTCCTTTTTCAATCCAAGAAAACAGGAAGGGTTTTTGCGTACGTTAATGCTGCGTACTGCTACTACTGGCGATGTTATGGTTTTGATTCAGTTTTATTTTGAAGATAAAGAAAACCGTGAAAAATTATTAGATGTAATTGCTGCTGAATTTCCTGAAATCACATCGCTTCAATACGTTGTAAACTCCAAAGGTAATGACACAATCTACGATCAAGAAGTAATTTGCTACCACGGAAAAGACCACATAACAGAAGAAATGGAAGGACTTCAGTTTAAAATAAACGCTAAGTCTTTTTATCAAACCAATTCGGAACAAGCATACGAACTTTACAAAATAACCCGGGATTTTGCCGATTTAAAAGGCAATGAATTGGTGTACGATCTTTATACCGGTACTGGAACCATCGCTCAGTTTGTTGCCAAAAAAGCCGGAAAAGTGATTGGTGTAGAAGCTGTACCCGACGCTATTGAAGCCGCCAAGGAAAACGCACAATTAAACAATATAGAAAACGTTGAGTTCTACGTAGGCGATATGAAAAAGGTGTTTAATGAAACCTTTATCGATACTCACGGCAAACCAGACGTTGTAATTACTGATCCGCCACGAGATGGTATGCATACAGACGTTGTGATGCAACTTTTAAAATTGTCACCCAATAAAATTGTGTATGTAAGTTGCAATAGCGCCACACAAGCCAGGGATTTAGCCTTATTAGACGAACGGTACAAAGTGACTAAAGTACAGCCGGTAGATATGTTCCCCCAAACGCATCACGTGGAAAATGTTGTACTTTTGGAAAAACGATAAATTTATTCGGAGTAATTTCGAAAAAAACTATGATAAAAAAACTCAGCTTTGCGTTCTTAATACTTTTTGCCATAAATGGCTGTACGCGCGATGATATTTGTCCAGAGACTACTCAAACCACTCCCCTGCTCATTATTACTTTTAAAAATGCGGCTATTTCTACCGAACCTAAACAAGTACCAGGCTTGACAATTGAAACAACTTTGGAGAACAGTGAGATTGTTCTTGATAATGAAACAACGGACTCAATCGCAATCCCTTTAAATGCCGGAGCCGATATAACGCAATACCGTTTTACTATAAACAGTGATTCTGAAGTTGAAATTCCAAATACAGATGTTGTAGCGTTTAATTACGAACGGGAAGATATCTATGTAAACAGAGCTTGTTCATTTAAAACCAATTTCACAAATTTACAAGCCGCTTTAGAAGAAGAAGGTGATAACTGGATATTTCAAATAAACGTAACCGCTTTAAACAATACCGTAGAAGATGAAAACGATACACATATTACTATTTTACATTAGTATTTTTTGTGCGTCGTTTACTACCATGGCGCAGCAAGAAAATATAGAAACAGAGCCTGTTATAGACTCTACGATAACCAATAATAAATATGGAATTCGTGTAGGTACCGATTTATCAAAATTTGCACGTACTGCTTTTGAAAAAGGTTATTCAGGTTTTGAAATTATGGGAGACTTTCGGGTTACGGACAAGTTTTATGCAGCCGCTGAAATTGGCAACGAAAAAAAGGAGCGGTTTGAAGACAATTTAAACTCGATTACCACAGGTAGTTACGCAAAATTAGGTTTTGATTACAACGCCTACAATAACTGGCTGGGGATGGAGAATGCTATTTTTGGAGGGTTACGTTATGGTTTTTCAACCTTTAAACAAGAATTATTATCCTATCAAGTATATACAACGAACCAAACCTTTCCGCAAACATTTAAAGAAAACCCAACTGAATATAAAGGATTAACAGGTCATTGGGTAGAATTGATTGTAGGAATTAAAACTGAAATATTGAATAATTTATATTTATCGGTTAACCTGCAATTAAAACGAAAATTAGGAGAAGACGAACCAGATAACTTTGCAAACCTTTATATTCCAGGTTTTAATAGAACGTATGATTTTAGTGAATTTGGCGTGGGCTACGGATATACCATTTCGTATTTAATTCCGATATTTAAAAAGTAAGAAGTTTATCTATCTTGGCTCTTGGTTCAAACCGTCTTGATTCCAAATCTTAATACCGCCAACGTCTTTCTTCGTTGAGCTTTTCTTCTTTTTCAAGCTCTTCAGTAGGTATAACTTTTAGAAAAGAAGGGTGTTGTTCAATCGCATATTCCAGTTTTTCAACAATTTCTGATATGGTATCATTGTCATAATCAATGTCCAATGGTTCTTTAATTTCCATAGACTGTAAAATACCACGCTTTTTTATACGAATTCCTTTTTTATCAAAAGAGCGTCTAAAACCATCAATTACAATAGGAACAACCAATGGTTTGTTCTTTTTTATAATATGAGCCGTTCCTCGTCGTATGGGCCGCCAAGGTTTAGTAGTTCCTTGTGGGAATGTAATAACCCAACCATCATCCAAAGCTTTGGTTATATTGCTAACATCACTCATTTTAACCTGTCTATTCACCTCTTCTCCCTTTGCACGCCAAGTACGCTCAATACTTACAGAACCAGCGTATGCCAATATTTTTGGCAATAGTCCAGATTGCATAGTTTCTTTGGCTGCAACAAAATAAATGTTCAGCTTTGGGTTCCAGAGATAACCTATGTTTTTAATAGTATCGGCACGACCGCTTAAACTCGCATTAAATACGTGAAACATAGCAACAACATCGGCAAAATAGGTTTGGTGATTAGACACAAAAAGCACATTGGTATCGGGTAAGTTTTTTATGATTTCACTACCTTCAATCTGTAATTTATTAAAACCTTTAAACCGTCTATGCGTTGCAGCACCCAGAATACGGATGAGCCATTTTTTTAAGAATAATATATGTCCGAAAGGATTTTTTTTAAAAAGCCCCATACAAAGAATCTCTTATTTTAAGTGAACTCGTGTAAATTAAGTCGAAATGCAAAGATACTAAATTTAACGGCTTATAACGCTTGTTTTAGTAGTTCACGTACTTCACTTAACATCATTGCAGTAGCTCCCCAAACCACGTGATCGTTTAACAAAAAAGCGGGTACATCAATATTGGTTGCGTACGATGTGGTTATCTTTTTTGTGATTAGCGTACTATCATCCATAAAAAGTGATAACGGAACTTCAATTAACGCTTCCACTTCTTCATCCTGCGGAATAAACGTTGGCGTATTTCCAGTAAGGCCTAAAAAAGGCTGAACAAAAAAATTGCTGGGCGGAATGTAAATTTCGGTTAGTTCTTTTAATACGGTAATTACTTTTCGCGAAACACCCACTTCTTCTTCTGTTTCACGCAATGCAGCTTCCTCTAGCGAATCGTCTTCTTTTTCTACCTTCCCACCCGGAAACCCAACTTGCGCAGAATGTACTCCTTTATAGGTTTTACGCAAAATCAAGATTAAATGAGTTTCATTGGCTTTTGAAGGGTAGAACAACGCCATTACCCCTGCTTTTCGGGCGTTTTGTTTTAATCTGGCTTGTTCTTTTAATTCTTTTAGGCGTTCAACAGGTGCCATTTTAAATTGGATTGCTTCGCCGGGAAGCTCCATTTTTTTTACCTTTACAATCCTTTTTTCAAACTCTGAAAAATTCATTTATGAAATACCTATTTTATATTTTAATAGTCACATTTCTAATCTTTACAAGCTGTGAAGATAAGAAAAAGGCTTCCGAAGTAAAAGCAAAAACTACTTCAGAAAACAAAACAGTTTCAAAAAAAAATTCAACTAGTGAAAAGGACACTATATCTGTCGATTCTTCTAAAATTCAAGAAAAGGAAGAAGTTATAGGTGCCGGATACCCTAAAATAACACAAAAGAACCTCAAAGATTTTTTAACAGAATATGGAAATAAAAATCCAGAAACCAAAGTTGAAATTTCTACGCGTTTGGGTGATATTGTTATCGACCTTTACGAAGACACGCCTTTGCACCGGGCTAATTTCATCTATTTAGTGAAACAAGGCTATTTTAATGAAACGTTCTTTCACCGTATTGTTCCAAACTTTATTATTCAAGGCGGCAACAGCGATTTGCCATCTACCAATAAAAAACGGTTTAAGTTGGGCGATGATTACTTGATTCCCGCAGAAATTAACGGCCGAAATCATTTTAAGGGCTCCGTAAGTGGTGCGAAGGAATATCGTGAAAATCCTGATAAAAAATCAGCTCCTTTTGAGTTTTTCATTTTTTTAGGACCTCAAACTTCAACTAGCCATTTAAACGGAAACTATACTGTTTTTGGAAGGGTTACAAAAGGGATGGACGTAGTAGAAAAAATAGCCAACCTTCCAGCAGATGAAGGGGAATGGCCGCTACAAAACGTTTATATTAAAGCGAAAGTGCTATAATTTAATATTTTCATCTTCCTTATAAATTGTAGGAAATGACAAGTTAAAAGTAACTGCCAGTAAGCGAATTGTGATAACTATAGCACCAGATATTACAACTACCCAATCTACCAACAAAGGTGTTTTTAATAATAAAAAATACGCTATACCGCCCAAAATACAAGCAGTTGCATATATTTCTTTTCTGAAGATAATTGGAATTTCATTACACAAAATATCGCGAAGCACCCCGCCAAAACAAGCAGACATCGTTCCTAAAGCAACACAAATTAAAGGGGGCAATCCTACGGAAATTCCTTTTTCAACCCCTACAACGGTATAAAGTGCAATCCCAATAGTGTCAAACAAAAAAAGTGATCGGCGTACATAGCTTAATTTCTTCCGAAGAATTACCGCAACAACTGCCGAACCAATTATAACATACAAATAGGTCAAATTTCGCATCCAAGCAATGTTAGCGTCGATTAATACGTCACGAAGCGTACCACCACCAACAGCCGTGACAAAACCTATAATAAGAATACCAAAAGGATCCAGCTTTTTGCGCATAGCTGTCAAAACCCCAGAAATGGTAAAGGCTACCGTACCTAAAATATCAATTACAAATGTGAGTGTCATAGTTGTTGGGTATAGTAGTTATAATCTTTTATTACGGTATCAATAAAGGTAAGTGGTGTTGTTTCAAATTGAACTTCCATCACTTTTGAAACCCGTTTTGATAGTTTTAAAATAACATTGTGATTCCCATTGTATTTAGCTTGCTGAAACATGTTTTTAATCGTTTGCATTTCAGCATCGGTAAAGATAGTTACTTGTGGATACACAGGGTTATAATTATCAGGTAAATCGGTCAATACGGTTTGGGCAAACGAAATAGTTTTCTTTTCAGAAATCACCGTTGTGGCAGCAGCCAAATCCCCCAAGCGTTGTCCTCTTCCATTAAACAAAATAACCACCAACGCCACGGCACCGCTTAAAATAGTAATATCGATTATTCGCAATAACCAACGTATCAAATAGTTTGAAAAGGCGGGCTTTGAGCCATCAAGTTTTACCACACGTATTTTCATCACTGCTTTTCCAGGACTTTGTCCGTTCCAAAATTGTTCCCACAACAAATGGTATAAAAGTATGGGCAACATAACAGTCATCACTAGCAAAAATGAATCTGAAAAAAAATCAAGTGAACTGAACAAAATAGAAACTAGAACGATATAAATAAACATAATAGCCGAATCGATCAAAAATGCCAATATGCGATCGCCCACTCCTGCTACATTCTGCACAATATTTACATTTTGCGCTGTTTCTACTTGAAAATTATCCATTAAATCTGTTTCTTTGAAAGAAAATCTACAACCCCATGCGCGAGGCCGCATTTGCAAAGCAAAATAAAGACAAATGGTTAAAATTTGAAAGCGTTCTTCGGAATAATATTCAAATTAATCCCGACGAGTTAAGTGCTTTGTACATAGAAGTTACTGATCACCTTAGCTACGCCCAGACATTTTACCCAAATAGCAATACGGCCCAGTACCTCAATAACCTATCGGTATTGGCCCATCAAAAAATTTATAAAACCAAGCGGGAATCGCGCAAACGCTTCATTACTTTTTACACAAAAGAGTTTCCGCTGTTTTTTGCACAATACCATAAACAGTTATTAATTGCATTTATAACTTTTGCGCTTTTTGCGGTTGTCGGGGCATATTCAGCAGCAACCGATTCAGACTTTGTAAGGCTTATTCTTGGTAATGGATACGTGAATATGACTTTGGAAAACATCGAAAACGGTGACCCTATGGCTGTTTACAAGAAAATGGAATCCACAGATATGTTTTTGGGCATTACGATCAATAACATCCGAGTAGCATTATTTGCCTTCTCTCTTGGTGTTTTTTTAAGTCTCGGCACTTTGTATATTATAATGCGAAATGCCGTTATGCTGGGCTCGTTTCAGTACTTTTTTTACGACCAAGGACTGCTTTGGGAGTCTGCCCGTACTATCTGGATTCATGGAACAATTGAAATATCTGTAATTATAGTTGCTGCTTGTGCAGGTTTAGTTATGGGTAACAGTATATTGTTTCCTGGGACCTATACTCGATTACAATCATTTGTAAAGGGCGCCAAAGATGGACTCAAAATATTAATCAGCACTATCCCTTTCTTTATTATTGCAGGTTTTTTAGAAGGCTTTGTAACCCGGCATACCGAAATGCCCGACTGGCTCGCAATTTTAATTATTGGCGGCTCGTTAAGCCTTATTATATTTTATTACATTATTTACCCCATTAAATTAAAACGCAAACATGAACAACAACTACGTGAACTTTAAAAAGCAGCGTGAGCTGGGCAGTATTTTAACCGACACCTTCAAATTTGTCCGTCTAGAAGGAAAAACCTTATTGAGTTTGATTTTAAAAATAGCCGGTCCTGCCCTACTTATTGTCCTGCTTGCCTACATATATTATATGCAAGTAACAATGGGCAGTTTTGATCTTATGGCTGTTGGAAGCTCTTCCGAAGTATTTGGCATAAATATTATTCTTGCCTTTTTTCTAATGATTATTTCTGGAGTAGCTTTTTATGCCTTAATGTACGGTACGGTTTTACATTACATAAAATCATACATAAAAAATGATGGTAACGCCATCAATGAAGAAGTAACTGCCGGTGTTCGCCAAAGCTTCTGGAGCTTATTGGGTATTAGTTTTTTAGTAGGGTTAATCAGCGGAATTGGTTTTATATTCTGTGTCATACCCGGTATTTACTTTGGTACAGTATTAGCCACAACGTATGCCATTCACGTATTTGAAAATAGAAATACAACTGATTCTATTAGTTATAGTTTCGAGCTTATTAGAGGAGAATGGTGGATTACGTTTGCAACCTACCTCGTTATTTTCATTCTGTATTACATCATCACCATTATCTTTAGCTTGCCGGGCATTATCTATTCGTTTATAAACATATTTACTATGAGCCATGAAGCAACTGCCAATCCAGCCGATATGTTCGATTGGATTTATGTTGCCCTAAATGTGCTTGGGATCATAGGGCAATACATTTTGTATGCCTTGATTATAATCAGTACTGCTTTGGTCTATTTTAACCTAAACGAACGCAAAAATTTCACTGGAGCTATGGAAACCATTGAAACCCTTGGTAAACGCGACGATTTTAATGCATAAATTTCTTTTTATATTCTTCTTTCTGTTTTGTTTTGCTGAAGACTTTCCGCAGGACAGCTCAACTGTGGAGAAACAAAAAATAATCTGCTATGATACCGATAGCAGCGTTTCCCCGTTACAAGTTGAAGAAAAAACCATTGAGGAATATAAAAATAACCCAGCCTTTGATTATTCTGAAAAGGACGAAGAAGAAAATTGGTGGCAACAATTTAAAAACTGGCTTTACAACCTTTGGAATAGCTTTTGGAATTGGCTCTTGGGTGACTTGCAATACAATGGTTTTTTTGCTTTTCTAATTAAAATTCTACCGTATCTAATTATTGGTGGTATTGTAGCCTTTGTGGTCTGGCTATTTTTTAAACTTAATCCAGGTGCGAGTTTCCTTAAAAGCAAAGAAAAACCTGACGTGTTTTTTTCTGAAGAAGAAGAAATCATCCGTTCCAAAAACATTCGGGAGCTTATTGAAAAAGCATTGCAGAATAAAGAATATCGTTTAGCAGTTCGCTATTATTATCTATTAATTTTGAAAAAATTGACCGATGCTGAACTGATAGACTATGAATTCGACAAAACCAACACCGATTATATTGCTGAAATAACTTCAGACACCGTTATTTTACCATTCAAAAAAGCTACAAATCTGTACGATTATATTTGGTACGGAAATTTCACCGTGACCGAAACCGATTACCAAAAAGCACAAAGAACCTTTCAGGAACTAGAACAACAAATACCCAACACCCATGACTAAGCTTCAAAAAATATTTTTGGGTGTCTTCCTGCTGTTGCTAGCCGGAATGGTATATATGGAAGCTACCAAACCCCCACCAGTAAGCTGGTTTCCTAGTTATAACAACCAAGACGAAATTCCACTCGGAACGGTTGTTTTGTATGATATATTGGAGCAAAACTTCAACAAAAACCTGACCGAAATAGATCGTCCACCTTACGAAGTTTTACAGGACACTACCTTAGAAGGCACATATCTTTTTATCAATAATTCAATTAATTTTGATGAAGCTGAATTTGACAAATTATACCAGTGGGCAGAAAAAGGGAACACGGTTTTTATCAGTGCAAATTCTATGGGCACTAAGCTTTTGGACACATTACAAGTAAAAACAAAGACCAATTATTTGCTCAACAACATCCAGACCGAGCCGTTTCTTAATCTTAGTAATAAAAAATTAGCTGCTCAAAAACCGTATCACATTAAACGGAATTTCAATATTAAAACCTTCAGTAAAATTGATACGCTTAATCAAACGGTTTTAGGTTTTTCCGAAGCATTTAATGACCAAAAAAACATACAGGATTCCTTGCCAAACTTTATAAAAGCCCCTGTTGGCAAAGGGTCCTTTTACCTGCATTTACAACCGGAAACGTTTTCTAACTACTTCCTTTTAACTGAAGACTACGCTACCTACACAAAAAATGCACTGTCTTATCTCCCTAAAGATAAACAACTGTTATGGGACAAAGAGTATAAGAGCGGGAAGCACATTAACGTATCACCCTTGCATATTTTGTTGGGCAACAAATATTTGAAATGGGCTTATTACTTTATACTTATTGGTGTTTTGCTATTTGTACTTTTTGAAGGAAAACGCAAACAGCGCTATATCCCTATTGTAGAACCGCCTAAAAACAGAACCTACGAATATACCCGGACCATTTCGGGCATGTACCTTGACAAAAAAGACTATGACAGCGTAGCAAAAAAACAAATTGCCCTCTTTTTTGAATACATCCGTATCCAGCTAAGAACACCAACCGAACAACAAAACAGCCGCTTTTTTACAGCTGTAGCTGGTAAAACTGGGAATACCGTTGAAGACACTAAAAAACTATTTACTTTTATCGATAAAGTGAGAAACCAGCACGAAACTAGCAAAGAAGAGTTACAAAAACTATATAACGACATACAAGTATTTAAAACCAAAGCAAATGGAAAACCCTGAAAACAATAACGACGAACTTCATTTTAATAATAGAATTCCGTTACAGGAACTTCAAGAAGCTGTTGAAAGCATAAAAAAACAACTAGGCAAAATAATTATTGGTCAGCAAGATTTTGTAGAGTTGCTCATTGTGAGCCTTCTTGCAAACGGCCACGTGCTTATTGAAGGAGTACCGGGTATTGCCAAAACCATTACCGCAAAACTGTTTGCCAAAACGTTGAAAACTGATTTTAGCCGTATTCAGTTTACACCAGACTTAATGCCGAGCGATGTCCTGGGAACTTCGGTTTTAAATATGAAATCGTCAGAATTTGAATTCAAAAAAGGCCCAGTTTTTTCAAACATTGTGTTAATTGACGAGATAAACCGTGCGCCAGCTAAAACCCAAGCGGCGTTGTTTGAAGTAATGGAAGAACGTCAAATAACAATGGACGGCACTCGTTACACAATGGATTATCCTTTTATGGTGCTCGCCACCCAAAACCCTGTAGAACAAGAAGGCACCTATGCTTTACCCGAGGCACAGCTGGATCGTTTTCTTTTTAAAATAAAAGTGAACTATCCAACACTGGAAGACGAAGTAACCATTTTAAAAACACATCACGATAGAAAACTTGCCGTCCCACAAGAGCAGGTTGAAGGAGTATTAACACCAGAAGCTTTAAAAACTTTTAGAAGTCAAGTGCAGGATATTTTAATTGAAGACAAAATTTTCACCTACATCGCACAAATTGTCGATAAAACCCGAAACCATCCACATCTATATTTGGGCGGTTCGCCTCGGGCTTCGTTGGCCATTATGAACGCTTCCAAAGCATTTGCAGCCATCAACGGGCGTGATTTTGTGACCCCTGAGGATGCAAAACGTGCTTTAGCACCCGTGCTTCGCCATCGAGTTATCGTTTCACCAGAACGTGAAATGGAAGGTATGACACCCGAAACCGTGATTGATATGATTGCCCAATCCATAGAAATACCTAGATAACGTGATTAAATTTATTAAATCCTTATACCTCACGCCACGTTTTTTTTACGTGTTGGCAAGCCTTTCGGTGTTGTTTTTGGCATCGTATTGGTTTACGGAAGTGTATGGTATCATTTGGATTTTAGTATTAGCATTCTTGGTCTTCATTCTGTTTGAAATATCCATGCTGTATAGCAAAAAAGGGTTGAAAGGGGAACGAGTTTTACCCGATAAATTTTCTAATAGTGATGTGAACGATGTGCAAGTTCAGCTTAAAAACAACTATAGCTTTACCATTGAAGTCGCTCTAGTAGATGAATTGCCTATTCAGTTTCAAAAACGGGATTTTTTCAGAAAAACTAAATTGCCCGGAAAAAATAAAAATACCATACAATATCAAGTACGTCCGGTGGAACGAGGTGAATACCAGTTTGGGAATTTAAATTGCTACGCAACTTCAGTCATTGGACTTATAAGACGACGCTATACCTTTAACAATGAACAAATGGTGAAAGTGTATCCATCTTTCATTCAAATGAAAAAATACGACTTTCTGGCTATTGATAATCGATTACGGCAAATCGGATTAAAGAAAATACGTCGTATTGGTCACACCATGGAGTTTGAACAAATTAAAGAGTATGTGATGGGTGATGATGTTCGTACCGTAAACTGGAAAGCGACTGCGAAACACGGTCACTTAATGGTGAATCAGTATCAAGATGAAAAAATGCAGCCTATTTATTCGATTATTGATACTAGCCGGGTAATGAAGATGCCGTTTAACGAATTGAAACTGCTCGATTACGCCATAAACAGCTCGTTGGCTTTCAGCAATATCGCATTAAAAAAAGGTGACAAAGTGGGAGTGGCCGATTTTTCGAATAAATTAGGCGCCTTTTTACCTGCAAATGCCAAGAAAACATATTTGAACACCCTGTTGGAAACTCTTTATAATGTAGACACCAAATTTAAAGATTCCGATTTTGGAATTTTACAAGCCTTGGTACGAAGAAAGATCACCCAACGCAGTTTGTTGTTGCTATACACCAATTTTGAGCACATTTCATCTTTAAAGCGGCAGCTTCCCTATTTGCAAGCAATTGCCAAAAAGCATGTGTTGGTAGTCATCTTTTTTGAAAATACCGAGCTGAAATCGTTGAGCGATACAGATGCTGAAACCATCCCCGAGATTGTAGACCAAACCATAGCACAACAATTTCAGTATGACAAGAAATTGATGGTTCGTGAATTACAACAACGCGGCATACAAACCGTGCTAACTGCACCGGAAGATTTAACCGTGAACACCATCAATAAGTATTTGGAAATTAAGGCTAAAGGGCTTTTGTAACAATTCAGTCACTACATTATACAGTTGAGTAGATTATTTTATTTTGAAACAAGAAAGCATCACATCTTTGTTGTAAGAAAAACAATAACCACCTAAATACTGTATTATGAAAACAATCATCGTAACATTAAGTTTAGCTTTTACTTCTTTATTTTTAAATGCTCAAACAGAGGTAGCAGCAACTTCAGAAACTGAAACCATTACCGTAACCGTTCCTGTTCAAAGTGAAGAAGGAAATGTAGTTTTTGGTCTCTATGACGAAACTTCTTTTATGAAACAACCACTTTTGGGGTTAGAAGGCGAAATCAAGGATGGAAAAGCAACCGTAACCTTTGAAGGTGTAAAACCTGGAACCTACGCCATTTTATTATTTCACGACAAAAACGGAAACAAACAAATGGATTTTGAACCCAACGGTATGCCAACTGAACCGTATGGAGCTAGTAATAATGTAATGAGTATGGGACCCCCTCTATGGAGCGATACCAAGTTTGAAGTAACCAACGAACCTGTTGAGCTTGAGATTAGAATGTAACATTAGTATTATTATTAAATGTATTACAGCGCAATGATAAATAACTTCATTGCGCTTTTTGTATAAGAAAAAACATAAAATAAATAATTACCATAGATTTTATCAATAACATCGTATCTTTGCAATAAAGATAAAAGCTATGACCATTACCCAACTAAAATATGTTCTTGCCGTTGC
>TARA_R100000306_G_scaffold3301_1_pt1 | contig 35002 bp, 30 predicted proteins | sample TARA_R100000306 | Tara Oceans TARA_R100000306 (sample SAMEA2620824) | marine metagenome | biome: marine biome (ENVO:00000447); feature: mesopelagic zone (ENVO:00000213); material: "saline water (ENVO:00002010), including plankton (ENVO:xxxxxxxx)" | depth 1000 m | reverse complement strand
CTCCGGGGATTGGGGCGCCGGCAGCAAGGGTGCATGGGGCGCCCCAAGATCGCCACTGAACACAATCCGCTCTTCAACATCCCCCTCTACCGCATCACACTCCACATAGGCCGAGCCCAGAATATGCCCTGCTCTCTGCAGCCGAACCGACAGCGAGCAATCATCCTCAGCAAACACCGAATGCCACTGACCATAAGGCACCGGCACCAGGCGGGAGCGAATCAGCCCCAGAACCCGCTCAATAAGCTGCCGGTCACGGGTAAACCCGATCTTCAGGGCATCTTCCAGAATCTCGGGCAACATAATCGCCGAGGGCTCGGAACAAATAATAGGCCCGTCAAACCCCGCCGCCAGCAAATAGGGAATGCGCCCTACATGGTCGATATGCACATGGGTGACCACCAGTGCCCGGATATGTTCGATGGGAAAATCAATGGAGAGATCGGAAGCGGAAGCGCTGCGGCCTTCATCCTGGCCCTGGAACAGGCCGCAGTCGATGAGGATGCCGGCGGAGTTAGATCCAGTGAACTTGGGGTCTGACCCCTTTTTAATTCTCGGAGTCAGAGTCAACTCATGGCAAGAGCCGGTTACGCCAGAAGTGGCACCGTGGTGCAAAATATCAATCATGGTCAACTTTCCCTGTTGAAAAACGAAAACGGGGGCAATCAAGCCCCCATCACAGCATTACAAGCACCGATTATATCCTAAGCTAACGGCAACCGTCGGACCTTCTCAACATTCCTGATTTCAGCCCCAGTCACTCAACGGTCACACTTTTAGCCAAATTTCGAGGCTTATCGACGTCGGTGCCTTTAACAAGGGCCACATGATAGGCCAACAGCTGGAGTGCAACCACATGTAGCACTGGCGACAAAACCCCATAATGCTCGGGCATTTTCAGAACCTGAATCCCAGGCTCCGCAGTTACCTTACTATCGCCATCGGCAAACACGTACAGTTCACCCCCCCTAGCCCGCACTTCTTCCATGTTCGCCTTCAGCTTTTCCAACAGCTCATCGTTGGGCGCCACGACTACCACGGGCATTTCGACATCCACTAGGGCCAGGGGGCCGTGTTTTAATTCGCCGGCGGGGTAGGCTTCTGCATGAATATAGGAAATTTCTTTGAGTTTTAAAGCACCTTCCAGCGCAATCGGATAATGTCGGCCACGGCCCAGAAACAGTGCGTGATGTTTGTTACCAAACTGCTGCGCCAGCTCCCTGATGGCCGGTTCGAGCGCAAGGACCTTTTCCACAGCCACCGGTAGATGGCGCGTTTCATCAAGGAAGGCGACCTCATCTTCACCCGATAGCACGCCGCGCCCCTTGGCTAAAACCAAAGCAAGCAGGAAAAGCGTCGATAACTGCGTGGTAAACGCCTTCGTAGACGCCACGCCTATTTCAGGGCCGGCCCGCGTAATAAACCGCAGAGCCGCCTCACGAACAATAGAGGACTCGGGCACATTACAAATAGCCAGCGTGTATCGATGCCCCGACGACTTGGCATACTGCAGGGCCGCAATTGTGTCCGCAGTCTCTCCCGACTGGGATATGGCCACAACCAACTGGGATTCCCTGGCCACAGATTTCCGGTACCGGTATTCACTGGCAATCTCCACATTACAGGGCACGCCGGCAATCGCCTCTATCCAGTACCTCGCCACCATTCCCGCATAACTGGATGTGCCACAGGCGAGGATCAGCACCGAGTCAACTTGCTCAAAAACTCCGGCGGCATCGGCGCCAAACAAGCCAGCCTGAATCGTTCCAGCACCGCCAAGCATTTCAAGGGTATTACCGAGCGCCTGAGGCTGCTCAAAAATTTCTTTTTGCATGTAATGCTTGTACTCGCCCAACCGAACCGCATCCGCTGTCAGCGTTGAGGTAGTAACAGGGCGGGTTACCGACTGGCCCTCTGCATCCCGAATCGTCACCTCACCCACGGTAAGCCGGGCGACATCCCCGTTCTCCAGATACATCACCTGGCGGGTTTCCGAAATAAGCGCGGAGGCATCGGAGGCTGCATAAAAACCCGCATCACCCTGCCCCAGCATCAAGGGTGAACCTTCCCGAGCTACAACCAGCGTTTCTGGCTCAGCTGCATGAACCACTGCCAGGGCGTATGCACCTTTCAAGTGGGGCACCGCAGCTCGAACAGCTTCGAAGAGCGAGGGGGACGCTTGCCCCACCTTCCCTGCCAAACAGGCCTCAACAAGATGAGCGACAGTCTCCGTATCGGTATCTGACGTAAATTCGTACCCCAAACCCGACAGCATTGTGCGCAGTTCAGCATGGTTCTCGATAATGCCATTGTGAACAACCGCCAGCTCGCCAGACACATGTGGATGTGCGTTCCGTTCCGCCGGAACCCCATGTGTTGCCCACCGAGTATGGGCAATGCCGATATTCCCGTGCAGCCTCTTTTGATCAACCAATACACCGAGTTCAGAAACACGCCCTATCGAACGGGCACGCCTGAGGCCACCGTTGAGTAGTGCCAAACCAGCAGAATCGTACCCTCGGTACTCTAATGTTTGAAGACCGGATAGCAGAAAAGGAGTTACATCTTGGGTGCATACCGCACCGACAATACCGCACATGATTTAATACACTCCGGGAATATACTTCCAGATGGATTTCAAGTTGAAGAAGCAGACCAAGAGAGAGCCATATTCTTTGGCCTACAAACATCTAAAACTAAAAAGGCCATGGTTTTACCCCGGCCTTTCTTGAGCATTAGTCAAAACCTTTCTCTTACTTTTGCTTCGCAGTCTCGTAATTCCTTCGGAATAAGACCAGAAGCCGCCACACGTGGCTGATTGCCCAGTTGTAGGCGAAAAATACCACCATGAACAAAGTGAACATTAGCCACTCAGGAATACGAAAAAGTTCCCCTGCTATACCGACAAGTGCGCAAGCTACCGCAAACATAGTAATTAGCAAAAGAGCTTGTCGATCAGAAAAACCGGCCCTCAGACATATGTGATGCAGGTGATCCCGGTCCGGCATCATTACAGACTGCCCCTTGCGGGCACGCCGAATCATAATTGCAACCATATCCATCAACGGTAATGCGCACACCCAAAGTGCCGCGACCGGCCTGAAGGCTCCATTCTCAGCCTGGGCGCCATTAACCAGCAGCCAAACCACAGAAAATCCAATAAACATGGAACCAGCGTCACCCATGAAAATTTTACGTCGGAAAGGACGGAGTTGCAGGTTTGCTCCCAAATACGGCAGCAATGCCGCTCCGATGGTTATTGCGAGAGCAAGCTCCAGTTGGAACCCATCCGACAACGCAAACAACAAACCCAGTGCACCCAGCGTCACCAGAGTCATACTGCCGGCCAGGCCATCAATACCGTCGACCATGTTGTACGCATTGGTTGCGCCGATCACAGCGGCAATCGTTACCACCGGACCAAGCCAAGCCAGCTCTATATTTCCTAACCCAAATAAATTACCAAGTGTCGTCAGATAGATACCCGAGCCATAAGAAAGCAAAGCGCCAAGCAGAACTTGAGCCCAAAGGCGATACTTTGCCGGAATATCTCTGGCGTCATCGATGGTACCCAGAATGACGAGCATTAATGCGCAGAAAAGATAGATGCCAAAGCCTTCCGTAAGCGGCATCGAAATAAGCCAGGCGACAAGAAGTCCCGCGAAGGCACTCAAACCGCCTATAAGTGGTACTGCCCCTTTATGCGACTTACGATGATTCGGCATGTCAACCAAGCGAAATCTGCGCGCAACCGGTTGCAACACGAGAAGTGCAACGAAAGCCGAAACCACGGCAATCAATCCTGTAAAACTTGCGGTTTGCATAATCATCCCTGGCAACGCTGGTGGTGAAGGGCTTTGAGGGAAGGCGTTGCAGTCAAAGCGACAGCGAGTTTACTCTTTTCGCAAAACCAAGTGTGATCCCTTTCACATACTTTCACAATTGCCCTACCAAAATTTAAGACTCCAGACACAAAACCGCCCTCAAAACGATCTAATCGCCAAACCCGAAACTGCAGATCTTTACAATAGTGATTTCAGATAACAAAAATACTCTTCCGCCTCGCTCGCCCCTTCCTCAGGTGCCCAGGGCGCGTATTCCTTCGCGGCATCCGGATTAAAGGGGCCAGCCTTCAGCTCAAGCAATACCGAGTCCGGTTGCAGCGCGATTACGGTATGCCAGGTGCCGGCTGGCAATTCTACGCCGAATGAAATTTCGGGATCGTTACGGTAATACTTCTCGGTACCAAACCGCTCCACATGCCGTGCCTCACCCTCTTCATTGAACACGATCAACGCGAAAAGGCCTTTGGCAGCAATCAGGCATTCATCCTTGGGATCAAGTGCATGCCGGTGAGGCCGAATGTAGCTATCGGTTCCTACTGCGTTCAATAGTTTCTGGCAGGGGTCTTCGTATGAGTCATGGATATTGTGATGTTGACGACCTCGGGAGGATTGCTGGGCTTTTTCTCCCAAATCGTCCAACAGGTTTCTCGAAATTACTTTAAACGGCATATAAACCGGTCACTTTTCCAGTGCATTCACAATCTGTTTTACTGCCCTTTCCGGCGAGAAAAGCCGCTTATAAATAGCCCGGCAGCGCGATGGTAATTCTCCATCCTTGTTACACTGCTCTATCAATGATTCCGCCATTTTCTTCAGGGAATCTAAAGAACTATCCGTGGCAACCGCTCCAACCCGCTCATCCCGGATCAGATTCACAAGGTCATTTCCCTCATTGATCTTTGCCAAAACGGGCAATCCGCTTTGCATGTAGGTCAAAAACTTTCCAGGAATATTGTGCGTTTTATGGCGGGGGTGCAGTGCAACCAGGCCGACATCACACTGGGCGTACAACCCGGGTATTTCATCAGGGTCGATCTCATCATGAAAAAGCACATTTTCAAGGTTACGACGCTTTGCATCCGCTGCCAGCTTTTGGGCATCACTTCCACGACCAACAAACAGGAAGCCAATATCTTCCCTATTCCGCAGCTCCTCCGCCAGATCCAGCAAGATGTCCATCCCCTGAGCAACGCCCATATTGCCCGCGTAGACGAATACCTTGCGGCCCGCGAGGGACGTTTTGGCGAGGTTAACCGAACAATGCCCCGCCGGTGCATCGGCCAGCCAGTTCTGCAGGACTTCCAGCCTGCGATTGCCTTTTTTTCGCCAATCATCAAAATAAACTGCGTTGCCCGGCGTCTGGATTCCTATTACGTCCGCAACCGAATACTGATAGTTCGCGACTGCACTGAAAAAACGATAAGGAAGGCCGCGCCCCATCAGCCCCATATCGACGGCCCACTCCGGGAAAATATCGCGGATTATCAGGTAGCTCCGGCAACCACTCGCTTTCTTCAAGGCACTGGCAATCGGGCCAAAGAAAATACTGGGCGTACCAAACAACACCATCCCAATTTCCCTCTGATAACGGGCTTTTCCAGAGATTACGTAACATGGAATAGGGCATGAGAAACTCGCCCAAAGTGCGCTGCACGTAGTTGATGTCTTTGGTCTTGGGGGCGCGCAACCGCAACACCTGCACACCATCGAATTTCTCGAGCGCCCAAGGCTCATCCATGCCTGACGTGGGCAACATAACCGTTAGCGAATGCCCTTGCCTTACGAATTCCCGAGATAAATCCCGAAGTTGAACTGAACCCGACGTCCTCAGTGGGGGGAAAGTATCGGCAATCAAGACTATGTGCATTTAGATCCTATCTTTTTGTTGCTGTCATCATCTGGGTGTCTTCCCCACCCACTAAAAACAAATTGCTCGATTTTCAGCAACTGTTACTTGCTCCAGACTGTTCGATTGATGTAATCCGTGTAACTCAGAACTATTCGGACAACCTGCAAAGAAACAGGCCCGCCTTTATAGTCAGCAACGACAGGAATCACCCGCTCAACGGAACCATGTTGACTGGTAACCACATCCACAGCTGCCAGCACCGAGTCTCTTTTCAGACCACTCATGATCAAAGTGCCTTCATCCATACCTTCCGGACGTTCATGAGCGTTCCTTAGAGTGACAGCTGGCAGATTCAGCAAAGATGCCTCCTCTGTGATGGTGCCACTATCAGAGAGAACGCAAAAAGCCGACATTTGGAGCTTCATATAGTCAAGAAGGCCAAACGGTTTAACAAACTGAATGAGTGGGTGCTCCAAAGAAATATCTAGTGCTTCCAAACGCTTCCGGGTCCGCGGATGGGTCGATACGATAATCGGAAACCTATACTCCTCGGCTAGGGCGCGCAAAGTTTCTAAAAGATCAGTCAGATTTTCAGGAGTATCAACGTTTTCTTCGCGGTGAACACTCACCAGAAAAAACTTGCCGGCACCCAGCGCACAGCGGTCCAACACATCAGAGCTGTTGATTTTCGGCATGTAGTACCGAAGCACTTCATCCATGTGTGAACCTGTTTTGATTATGGTCTCTGGCCTAATACCTTCGGCAATAAGATAGCGTCGGGCATGTTCAGTAAGCACCATATTAATATCGCTTAAATGATCCAGTACCTTGCGATTTAGTTCTTCCGGCACACGCTGATCAAAGCAACGATTGCCCGCCTCCATGTGGAAGACTGGAACCTTTCTGCGTTTCGCCGCAATCACAGCTAAACAAGTATTTGTGTCACCGTAAAACAAAACCGCATCAGGTTGCTCCTGTTCCAAAACTTCATCAGCCTTCGCGATGACCTCAGCGATTGTCTTGGCCGCCGTTTCACCTGCTGCCCCAAGAAAATGATCAGGCTTCCTGATATCGAGCTCGTCGAAGAAAACCTGATTCAGCTCAAAGTCATAATTCTGGCCAGAATGGACCAGAATATGGTCGACCTGTTTATCAAGCTCAGCTATCACGCGACTCATTTTGATAAGTTCGGGACGAGTCCCTACCAAGGTCATAACTTTAAGCATCAAGTTGCTCCTTAACGTATGGGAGCTTCAGCAGCACTTCCTTTATGCCGGAAACATCAAGTCTTTCGGTGTTGTGAGAGGTGTAGTCGTCAACATGGGATATCTTCTCTTCGCCCTCAACAAAGTATTTCTTGTAGTTAAGGTCCCGGTTATCAGCCGGTATCCTGTAGTAGCGCCCCATGTCCTCTGCCTTTGCCATCTCCTCGCGAGAGACCAGCGATTCAAAGAGCTTCTCACCATGCCGGGTCCCAATAACCTGAACCTGACTATTTGCACCAAAGAGCTCATTTAATGCTTGTGCAAGATCTTTAACCGTTGATGCTGGTGCTTTTTGCACAAAGATGTCCCCTTGTTCGGCATGCTCAAACGCATGCAGCACAAGGTCAACCGAGTCCTCCAGCGACATCAGGAATCGGGTCATTGCAGGATCTGTGACTGTCAATGCCTCCGAAGACTTAATCTGATTGATGAACAAAGGGATTACAGAACCTCGCGATGCCATTACGTTGCCATAACGAGTCGCGCAAATTACCGGGCCACCGTCTGGAATGAGGCGAGCCTTTGCCACCATAAGCTTTTCAGCCATCGCCTTGGAAATACCCATCGCGTTTATCGGGTAGACAGCCTTATCTGTGCTCAAAACAACTACTCTTTTAACGCCCGTGGCAATGGCAGCGTTAAGCACGTTCTCCGTACCGTTAACATTCGTCCGTACAGCTTCCATCGGGTAAAACTCACAAGATGGAACCTGCTTGAGTGCGGCTGCGTGGAAAACGTAATCTACTCCCACCATGGCCTGGGTTAGGCTACTGTAATCACGAACATCTCCGATGTAGAACTTAACCTTGTCGTTGGCTAAGCTCACACGCATATCTTCCTGTTTTTTCTCGTCGCGACTAAAAATCCGAATCTCGCGCACATTGGTGTTCAAGAACCTCTTAAGGACGGTATGGCCGAACGAACCCGTGCCACCCGTTATCATCAGTACCTTGTCATCAAACATTATGTCCCCTATGACTTTATGTCCCGTGATTCCAGCATCTGCTCCACTAATACTCGCCAACTCGGTGGAGAGTAACCCGTCGCTTGACGAAACCGGATGGAGTCCAGGGAGCGATCAATTCTTACCGAATCATCGTATTTAATCTCAATGTCCTTGTCGTAAATCTCCGCCACCATGGACAGTAGAGAATATTTGTCAATCGGATCCGCCGACACATGGAACAGGCCTCTTAGATCTATTTTTGGTATCACGAAATCTTTTATTACTCTCGCCAGCTCAACTGTGGGCAACCCTGAAAAAATTGCCTTCCCGTAACCAGACACCTCTCCGGACTGCGCCAGAAACCAGTCGATCAGTGAGCGCCCTGAAGCGAGTTCATGCCCAATGATTGAGGTACGAAGAGTGACAGAGTTCGCTACATCATGAAGCTCGCCAATGTACTTTGACTTACCGTATAGGTCTTTCGCGTCAGATTCATCTGCTTCGATGTATGCACCTTTCTCGCCTGAGAACACACAGTCTGTACTGATGTGAATGAATCGTGCTCCCAACAGGCTGCAGAGCCCTGCAAGGCGATGTGGGAGCATAGAGTTGATCGGAAGTGCCAGCAACGGATCTTTCGAGCTGGACAACTGCTTAACCAAACCAATGCAGTTAACAACCACATCCGGGCGAATTCGATCTAATAGACGTACCAATGAATTCTGGTCAAGAGCATCAAACCCTGTTGTCACGCGAGCTAGCGATTCTTCAGCAAAAAAACGCATGTCGCCGGGCTTTCTCAAAGTACCGTAGGCTATGTAGCGATTATCTGAATTAAGACTCTTGAACACCTGACTTCCAAGCATCCCGCTAATACCCAGCACCAATACTGTTTTAGCCAACTTCACCCCCAATGCTTCCTATCGTACCCATAAAAAACCCTATAACCATTCCTTAAACCCTAATCAATTATTTAGCAACAACGACCCTCCACTTATCTTCCTGGCCAGCCTTTGAAAAACCTAAAAAACTGCGCAAGATAAAATATTTTTTATATTATAAAATAATATTTCATAATGAACGAGAATACCTAACAAGCAAAAAAAACAGCGGAATCAAATTTAAAAATCGATAATATTTTCTAAGACACCTTTAATTATTCTTAGAGACCAAGTCTCTGTAAACTTGAAGAAGTGCCTGGGAATTTTTCTCGATGCTAAAATTCTTTTTAGCCAATTCTTGAGCATTGGCTCCAAGATATTCCAGCTCATCCCGATTATTAAACAATCGCTCTATTGCATCAGCCAGCAATCGACCGTCCGGTTCGTCTATACAGATACCGGTTTCCCCGTCAATGATTGTATCAGGAGGCGGATCTTTCACAGCTACAATACTCGGAACACCGAAAAACGCCGCTTCAAACACTGGCCTTCCGGCCGCATTGAGGTGCGAGGGAAAACAAAGAACATCTAAATTTTCATATATATTTTGAACATCCTCAACAAAACCAGTGAGTACGACATTTTTTTCCAACGAATGAACTGCAATAAACCTTTTGATATCATCTTCAACATCGTGAGCAAGATCGAGAAGTTTTAGAATTCTCGCTTTCCATCCCGATAGCTCTCTTGCGTTCTCCCCAACAATATAAAACTCTATTTCTAGCCCTCTTTCCTTAACCAATATTCGAACTGCCTCAAGAAACTCATAAACCCCCTTCAGCTTGAGGAGAACGCCTATGATAGCCACACGAAAAGGACCTGAGGCGCTTTCACGACCTTTTTTACGATCAACAACTTGAAGACTATTGTGGATTACGGTTACAGGTAATTCTCTCGGGAGAGAAGCTCTCACAGTTTCGTCAATTGCAATAATCGCGTCCACATCACGACTAAGCAATCGGAATGAGAAGCGAGTACGCCAATCAGACGCTACTTCTCGCTGCAATGAACGTACGTGCATCAATACTGGCGCACTAGTCCACCGTTTTATTATTCTTGCCCAGGGCAATAATGTAATTTCATTTATATGAATCAAATCAAAATCATTTGAAACTACCTCTGACTTTACAATCCTGTAGGAACCAAAAAAATAATATAATTCTCGAAGCAAAATAAACCATCTAGCCTTACGATAAAAGCCGTAACGCGTATTATCGAATTGGGAAATCCCAACCACAGGACGTACCGTGTAGCCGTTCGAGGAAAACCGACTTACCGATGATCCTAAGGGACAAATCACGGTAACAGAATCAATACTATCACCGACTTCCACTTGCGCAGATATAATGCTTTTTGAAGCACCGCCAAAGGCGCCAGACGGGTGAAGAACCAATATTTTCAATTAATCGCACTCATTTTTTTACCTGAAGAAAAACCAACTTTCTCATAAAGAAAACAAATATTGCACTTATCAAAAAACTCACAATAAGAGATACGTGAAACAGCTGAACAAGCGCTCCGCCTCGCAACCAAGGAAAAAGAAACACACAGAAATAGGTTGCCCAAATAGCGCTTGCCATACCATTTCCCAAAGCCAAACTTTTATTGATACGGTTATATACCAATGCTGACAACAGGCCCGAAAGAATGGCCATGATAAAAATACCGATAGGTCCACCCATTATAATACCCTCCGAAAAGGGTGTACCTACGATGCTATGCCCGCCTTCGGCGGCCGACATTGGCACTCCCGCCACATCATTAAGCAAAAGGTCGTAATGGAAGCTAATCCATTCCCTATAGTTATCTTTATCCACGCCTAACACGTTTTGTAAGAACGTATCACTTAGAGCAGCTGCTAAAGTTGGAGCATAGGAAGGCATTTCCATGCCAGCTTGATACTTCCCCCACACATACCACGCTACATCGCCCTGAATTACAGTCAACCTAACGAATATGAAGGATATTGCCGATACCAAAGACTCTGAGTCATCAAAAATAAATGCGAAAACCAAAATTATGACCAAGGAACATATTGAAAAGGCAGCTATAGCTAGGAAGCCAGACGACCACAGCAAGATTAACATTGCAGGCAAAACGATCGTAATGCCTGTTGCTTTAAAACCCCAAGTCGCACCTAAAACAAACCCCATAACTAATAAAGTGGCCAAGATTGATTTTTCGGTAAAGCGACGGGCGCTTAACCTGTACAAAAAGGCCGCGTAAGCCAGCGACAATGGCGCTATGAATTTGGTTGTCAAATATGCAAAGAAACCAAATGAGCCTAAGCTCGCCCTAAACTCTCCCTTACCAACCTCTCCACTCCATACCCGATGAGCGTCAAACCCAAACAACATTATCCCGACGAGCAAAAGCATCAAGAACAAAGCACGAAAACAATAGCGCTGAAACCTCATGGGAAGCACTACGGACGAAACTAATGGCTCCAGCTCTTTTTTTTTCAAAAGAAAAAAGAAAAGTATAGCGACGAGCGAATAGATAAAAAAGGCCCATAGAGATCCGTTATCGTAACCCACTTGACCTATTGAAACACCATAAGCACCGCCATACATCAAGAAAATCCCCAATAAAGGAAAGAAAATTGAGGATAAAAATATATACTTATACATAACGGTAAAACGGCATCGTTGCCTACGCTCTTTTTAAAGATCTATGATAGAGCTTTCTTAACAGCTCCCATTTGGCAGCGTTGCTTGGATAACGATTATGGGGTATCGGCGGCCGCGTCAAATAATTAGAAAGGCACTGTTCTGTCCAGCCCATTTTCTTTAGAAAATACTTCCTATCCGTGTCCAACTCATTTTGACTTGGGTAGGGCGACTCTTCTAACCGCTTGAGCGCTTCCGACCTTGTCATTTGGTTACTCATCACCAATGTTGCCAAATGAAGTTTACGTTTATCTACATTAAACTTCTCGGGAAGTATGAAGCCCTGATAAAAACGAGTGAATACAGATTCGTAATGCTTATATGGGTATCGCTTATATTGGTAGCAAGTTTCAAGGAGATCTAACGCGGCGTCTTTGCGATAGTCATAGTAGTCAAGATAGGGTACCCATTGGATCTTATGTAGCAAACGGTTGACCAAGTAATCAAAAATCCCGATAGAGGGAAACGTTTTCAGCTTAACTCCACCACGTTTTCCAAGGGCCTTTATATTCTTCTTGTCCCACTTTTTCCAGTTCCAGCCTTCTGGCATTGGCATACCCTCTGTAGCAGAGTTGCTACCACTCAGGATATACTTTATTCCATATTTCTTCGCCTGATTATAATTAACAGCCAACATTGCATTATCATATAAGAGTTCTACATCGATAACATCAGCATCAAAAAAGGATTGCATTAACTGTTTGTACTCCGGCCAATTAATAACGTGTGTATAAAGATCAACATTAAGGCCGGCAACCAAATTTTTGATATTGTTGGTAGCCAATTCAGAATTCCAGTTGTTGTCCATATGAACAGCTAAGGGTCTGAGTCCTTCTTCTAAGGCCAAATGCAAGGCATAGGAGCTATCTACCCCCCCTGAAAGGCCCATTACGCAATCATAGGGCTTTCCTTTCCCAGCGATTTTGACCTGCTCAATAAACTCTTTTCGCCTCTGGGATCGCTCTTGCTCTGACTCAAAAACTACGTCGTTGACATGATCTTCAAAGTATCTACAGTAGTTGCACACTCCATTCTCATCAAAAGTGATGTCTTCTGCAGTGGTGTCCATTACACAACGACTACATACCTGATGGCTGGCTGTCACCATAACTTATTGGCTCCGGAAAAGTGATTCTAGGACGGAATAACGGGGGTAACTGATAAGTACTGCTCGATGAGGTCCTTGGAAAACGAAGAGACTCCCTGCTGCCACAGCTGAAGCGCCGGATTGCACTGCATAAAGAAGGTCTTCAAGCTTCCCAGCACCACCAAGAGCAATTACTGGTACCGAAAATCTCTTAGCCGCCTCGGCAATTAGCTCGTTGTCATAGCCTTGCTGGGTACCGTCGTTATCCACACTGTTGATTAGTATTTCTCCTGCTCCAGCTTCCACATATTCATTTAGGACGTCCAACCAAGGCCGCTTCAATTTTTTTCGCTGGGCACAAGACCACACCTTTGGCCTGCCTCTCCAATCTCGCTTGATGTCCATCGAGGCAATAACGCTCTGGGAACCGAATCGTTTTGAGATGTCAGTAATAAGCTTCGGACTATCGAGTATCGCCGTCTGAAGGACGACTTTTTCAACTCCCAGTGAAAACAGGACTCTCGCTTGCTCAATGGTTCGAATTCCGCCTCCATAAGCCAGCGGCATAAAACATTCCGATGCGAACTCAGCTATCGCGTCATAATCCGGATCACGATTCTCCCGGGACGCATCGATATCCAGGACAACGAGTTCATCAACCTCCTTCTCGTTGAAAATTCGGATTGCGTTTACAGGATCGCCCACGTATTTCGGATGCTTGAATTTCGTGGTCTTCACCAATCCCCCCTGACTCAACAGAAGAGCTGGTATAACTCGATGGCTCAACACGCTATAACTCCAAAAAGCGGCGGAAAATTTCCATTCCGAACTTATGGCTTTTTTCCGGATGAAACTGGACGCCCCAGATATTATCTCTATGAAATGCAGCCACAAAATCGTGGCCATGGTGGCATGTCAAAAACGCGTCTTGATCTTTCTCACAAGTAACGTAATAGGAGTGTACAAAGTAGAACCGCTTTTCTTCTTCCGGATCATTCGACGCGAGTTCATTGGGCTTTGAAACAGTAACGCGGTTCCATCCCATATGAGGGACTTTAAGTCCACTTTCGGCAGAAAATGCGAATCGGCGGGCAGTGGCATCGATCCATCCCAGGCCGGGTTTTCGCCCTTCCTCACTTGTCTTGCACATTAACTGCATTCCAAGACAGATGCCCATGATCGGGGTTCGTTCTGTTATCACACTCTGATCCAACACCGGCAACCACCCACCCTGCTCCAGGCAGGACATGCCGTAATCAAACGCACCCACCCCGGGTAACAGAGTTTTTACGCCGTATTCCAGCTTATCTGGGGAGTTCACAATCTCAGGAGTGCCACCCACATAGTCGATCATGTTTGCAACCGAGGCGATGTTACCAGCACCGAAGTCAATAATTTGTATTTTAGATCGTATCGTCAAAACCAACCGTCTCCCTCAGAAATTCCAAAATGCTCTCCTCAGGCTCCACTTCTTGAATTGAGTGCTGCAACTCCAGAGCATCTAGGATCCATTTCTCAATCTCCGCTTCCCGCTGAGCTACACAGTTTGCAATACCACTCGCCCTTTCGTCTTTAAACAGACTCTCAAGACGCTCGCCCTGTTCTAAAAAGGGATTCAGAATGGCAGATGGAACACCATGCCATGCAGCTTCGGTAACAACCGTACTCATATCAGTTATGTGAAGTTGAGTTTTAGTCAAGAGAACAGGAAGCGGCAACCGGCTAGATTTCTCCCACTCCACTCCATCCAAACGGCCAAACTCTCGATCGAGATAATCGATGGTTTCTCTGCCCTCAGCACTATGTAATTGAACTGGATGGAGTCGAAGCATCCAGTTGTAAATTTGATGAGTATTATTGATAGTCCGGCAAAGGGCTTCACAGATCACCCCGTTGAATTCGGTATCCGCGTAGTAGGCATCGTCCAACCCCCACTGCAGTGATACCAGAATGGAAGGTTTGTGATTATCAAAAACCTCTCCCGCGCCAAGCGCCTCTTGCACTAAGTGGTCGTGGGGCATTTTCTTTTTGAACCTTTTGAACCAAGGATTTCCCAAAACATGAACACGTACTCCCCGCGCTGGGGCCCAGGATTCAAGGCTAGTCGCGCTGGTTCTGTCCCAGCAAAGGATACCGGTTGGGAGCTCGTCGTCTGGGATGTCATTCTTTAAAAGGTTGCCATACCACCAATGATCGGGGGCGATCACTCCATGCTGGTAATCATAAACTGGTATCCGAACGTCCCTGCAAGCCGCGCATAGGTATCGGTTTGGCTGAATACCTATGACAACCTTTGGCTGCACTCGATCCAATATTTGTTTCCACGCCCTGATGCTTGCATCGCGCTTATAACCGAGCGCTCGATCAGGACCTACTGTACGACTTAAAACTGCCGCAACAAGAGCAATTCGAAGAAAGACTCGATTAAATATTAGTGGGTTGTTGTGCGCAGAAGCGCCAAAAAACTTACTGAAAGGGACCGCAATACTCGAGCTTGTCATACCATGATATGAAGCCAGATCCGCGACAGAATCTATTATTTGTGAGTAAATTCTACCTCTATATTGATAACCACAATCTGCATCGTGCCTTAACAAGAGAAGCTCAGCTTTATGAATTTCAGAAAGCTTACTCTGCAGAGCCCCCTCAATGAAAAGCGTCCGAAATACCCTCTTTATTTTATCCATTTTCCTCAAGAATTATTTGGCATAATTTAAAGTCTATTTCGGTATCGATATCAACCGAACGATTCGTTGCCATTAGGTATGCACGACTGTTTGGCATAAAAAATCCGCCGTGCTTAATATACTTGTCAACATCTGATATAAATATCGCACCATTTAGTCGATAGTACGTCGGCAAATCTTGACTACGACAATTCAGTATATTTTGAGGAATGAAAGATTCCATGTCACCACTTTCATTTAGCACATTGGCCCATAAGGGAGAATGCTCACACTGACACACACTAATCACAGAAAAGGCGCCACTTTCTCTCTTTAACTCTATCGCCTGATCGATGTCCTCGGAAGTTCTTAAGGGAGAGGTCGGCTGAAGCAATACTATTTGCTTAACAGTTATTTTTTGGGAAGTAATCGCGGTAACACAATGAAGTATTGTATCCAGTGTTGTAGCCGTGGAGGTCGCAAGGTAGTCCGGCCTTCTCAGAACTTCCACTGGGTACTTTTTTGCTTCACTAAGAATTTCTTCATCGTCACTTGATACGACAATCGTGTCCACAGACTTAGAACTTAAAGCTGCCTCTATCGTCCAGGAAATAAGCGGTTTTCCGGCTAAATTCTTAATGTTTTTCCGCGGAAGCCGCTGACTGCCACCTCGGGCGGGAATAATCGCAACAATACCACCGTCATCCACTGGCACCCCCTGCCAACTCCGATTGTGCACGGTTGAAATCATCAATTCTGCCAATGTCTAACCAGTATTCATGAATAGGAAACATATTTACAGCCATGCCACCATCAATCTGCTGCTCCAGCAGGGTTGGCATGTCGATTCTGGTGCCGGGCTCCACATTTTTTACCAGTGCTGGGTCCAGAAGGTAAATACCTGCGTTCACAAAGAACCGGTGAACAGGCTTCTCGACCATGGATTTAATCTGAGTCCCCTCACTGGTTATCACACCATAAGGTACCTGGTGCTCGTACTCACGAACGCACATTGTGGCTACGCCGCTATGGGTTTCGTGGAATTCCAGGAAACTGTGCAGGTTGAGAGAGGTAAGCAGATCGCCGTTCATCATGAACATCGGCAGATCAATCTCGTCGTGGGGCAGTAGGCCCAGTGCGCCGCCGGTTCCCAACGGCTCTTCTTCGTGAACGTATTGAATGCTCACGCCCCACTTCTCACCATCGCCAAAGTAATCGCGGATTATTTCTGGCATATAGTGGGTGGAGATGTAGAAACGGTGAAAGCCGGCTTCCACAAAATTCATCAGGATTTGCTCAAGTATCGGCCTGTCGCCCACTTTGAGCATGGGTTTTGGGCAGTTATTGGTCAGAGGTCGCAGGCGGGTGCCGAACCCGCCTGCCATCAGGAACACCGGGTTGTCGTGGCGATTCTTATTTAGTATGTCGTGCAGGTTGGCCAGCCCTACTACCCGCCTGTCCTCGTCAACAAGAGGGAGTTGCAGTAGCTCATGCTGCTCCATGACCGCAAGTGTTCGACTCTCGGTCCAGGATTTCTCCGCAGTCTTGGGCTGAGTATTCATAACCTGGCTAACCGGCGTTTCCAATGGCATGTGTTTCAGCAACGCCCTGCGCACATCACCATCTGTCAGCGTGCCCAGCAACTTATCGCTTGAATCGACAACAAGCGCAACTCGCAATGCAGCCTTATCCAGAACTTCAATGGCCTGTTCCAGTGTAACGTTGCTATTTACTAGGGCTTTACGCCAGGGCTTCATGGATTGCTCCGGGGTTCAAGAGAAGTCATTAACTGACAGGTTGTAAAACGCTTTCTTGCGAATGTTTTCCAGTGGGTACTCCGCAAGCACCTTGACGATCGCTTCACTGGCACCGCCGTTGCCGTAAGGATTGGAAACAGAGCCAAGACTGGCCTGAAAGTCGGCGGAGTAGAGTGTTTCAAGCGCCGCCTGAATTGCCGAAATGCTCGGCTCACAATCTATCACGCTGCTCGCTTTCAGCCGGCCTTTCTGGCGATCCCCGATATTCACGGTGCCAATTTTGAAGGACGGCGCTTCTGCAAGCCCACTGGAGGAGTTGCCAACCACCCCGTCTATCTGTCCCAGGCAGGAGAAGTATCGGAGCTGGCCCAGAGAGGTATACACTTTGGCATTAGGGCGCCCTTGAGCGAACTCCCACACCATAGCACTGAGCTCTCGGCCGCCGGTATCGGCGTTCGGCATGGTAAAGATCAAAGTGGTATCGTCCAGGCCTTCCAATGCGCCCAACAGCTCACCCATCTGGGCGGCCGAGCTGGCGCCGCCTTCCAGGGTCACTGGATGGAAAGTCACCAACAGACTCTTTTCACCAAAGCTGAGTTCCAGCGAACGCTCCAGTTCTTCTCGGGTGAGCAACTTGATGCGTTTGATGGCATCAATGCCCATGCCGCCAAAATTGAATACCCTGTCGGGGTGTTCCCCAAGCTGAATAACCCGCTGGCGGTATTCGTCTGCGGCCACAAAATGCAGATGAGCCATTTTGGTGATGGAATGGCGAATGGCTTCGTCAAAAGCCCCTTCGGTCGTCTCTCCACCATGCAGATGTGCCACCGGTACACCCGCAATCATAGCGGCAGAGGTAGCGGCGAATATCTCGAAGCGATCTCCCAGCACCACCACCATATCCGGGGCCAAGCGCTCGTACGCATCGGCAAAACCAAGCACACCAAGACCCATGGATTTGGTCACTGCCGTGTTTGTGTCCGAGCTCAGTAGCATTTCCACTCTGGCATCAATTTCAAAGCCGGCTTCTTCGATTTCTCGGTAGGTAGAGCCAAACTCCGGCGACAAGTGCATGCCCGTCGCAATTACCTGTAACTCAAGCTGCGGATGGATTTGAATCTCCCCCATCAGCCAGCGCAACAGCCCGAACTCTGCCCTGGTGCCGGTAACCACACAAACCTTGCGAGTCATAGCTCAATCAACTCGTCTTCGCTGAAATCACGGGGAGCAGTGCGACCTATGACATCATCCCACTGCATCGGGGAAACGCCTGTCCCCGGGCGCTTTGCCGTGAGATTCTTTTCACTGAACGGTTCGCCAGCCTTGATGGGGCGGGCGGCCACGAGGGACTTGCGAGCGATGGGTTTGTTCTTGAGTTCACTAGGGCTAGGTCGTTTAATGCCGTCGCCTAGCGCCTTTTCAATATTCCGGATACCCTGCACCATGGCTTTTAGTTCATCGGGCTCCAAGCTGGCCCGATGATCAGGACCCGGTAGGGTACGGTCGAGGGTGAAGTGCTTTTCAATAACAGTTGCACCCATTGCAACAGCGGCTATAGGCACTTCAATACCCGGTGTGTGATCCGAGTAACCCACAGCTACGCCAAACGCCTTACCAATGTTGACCATAGCACGCAGATTAACATCCTCCATGGGCGTGGGGTATTCGGTGGTGCAGTGCAACACCGTGATTTTGTCTCGCTGAGTACCGGCCTTCTCCACCACATTAATCGCAGCTTCGATCTCTCCCAAGTTAGCCATTCCGGAAGATAAAAGCACATGTCTACCGCGACAAGTTAAATGACGGAGATACGGTAGATTGGTTAGTTCACCGGATGGAACCTTCACATAATCACTGATATTGAGTTTATCCAGCAGATCAATGCTAGTTGCATCGAATGCAGTAGAGAAAAAGCCGATCTTTCTTTTCCTGCACTCGTCGATGAGTTCCAGATGATCTTCTTTTGAAAGCTCTAGCTTTCGGACCATCTCGTACTGTGATTCGTCTGGATCAGTTGCTCCCTTCTGGTAGTCGGCTTTCGGAGCACTGCGTGCAATACTGCTGGAAGTAACGAATGTCTGGAACTTGACGAGGTCGGCGCCTGCTTCGGCCGCTACAGCAACAAGCTTTTTTGCAAGTTCAATGTCTCCGTTATGATTAACACCCGCTTCAGCGATGACCAGCGTCGTCATTTGATCCTCCTTGCCGGCGCACCAACGTATACCGCCTGCTCCTCGCAGTCTTTAATGACCACCGCACCAGACCCAATGGTTGTACCGGTTCCGATTACCAGCTTTTTCTCATTCCTACCCTGATTAATCACGGCTCCGGTCCCTACCCAACATTCTCGCTCTATCCAGACATTGCCTGAAATATGTGCACCCGGAGCAATGTTTACAAAATCCTCGATGATGACGTCATGCCCGATGGTAGCGTTCAGATTAAATATCGAGTAGCTCCCCACAACAATATTGTTTGTGAAACGGACTCCGGCGCAAATAATTACACCTTCCCGCGCTTGGATCTGCTCAAGCTGATGCTTTCCAAAGGTCGCACTTGGATGGATCAGGTTCACGAAGCTCAACCTACCTGCATAGCGGTTGGCAACCTTGGCTCTGATATTGTTCTCACCAATACCTAACGCATAGACAGCACCTTGGGATTGCTCTATGTCGCTTTCCAGTACAATCGGCCACACGTGAGAACCAATAGCGGCCTCTGCTTCATCTTTTGCAATCAAAAATGGTTCGTAACCTAATTCATTTGCGATATCCGCAACTTCTCTCGCGAACCCTGATGTGCCAAATACACCTAACTTCTTCATAACTTATCCCTTTAAAACCACACTACTCGGCAAATTAACCACCCGAGCTTCCAACCACTCCGCATTACGTAGGTTGCCACGGCGACAGCTCTGATACATGTCCAGATGGTTCATCAAAGCCCAAATGGGCCGTGTCATCACCCCGTCCTGGTTGGTTTTTTTCAGCAATTCGTCTCTTTGGGCTTTGTTCTCACAAATAACGGCATTCAGCCAGTAATTGGAGCGGCAATCTTCGGGTTCCTTCACGAATTCCAAGCTTGAGCCTGTTAAAACGGCTTCATAAGCAGCAGCTAGCGCCCGCTTGGCCTCAATGAATGTTTCCATCTGCTCCAGCTGGGCGCATCCTAATGCTGCGTTCAGGTTTGGTAACCGGTAGTTATAGCCCAGCTCGTCGTGAATGTACTCGTAGGTATGAGGCTTTTTGGCGGTTGTCGTCAGGTGCTTGGCGCGAGCGGCCAACGCCTCACCGGCCAGAATCATGCCTCCACCTCCGGTGGTCATAATTTTGTTGCCGTTAAAGCTGAGCGTGCCTAGCGCACCGAAGGTTCCTGTGTGCTTGCCCTTGTAAAAGCTGCCCAGAGACTCGGCAGCATCTTCCACCAGAGAAATGTTCCAGCGATGACTCACGGATACCAGGGTATCCAGGTCGGCAGGATGTCCGAAGGTGTGCATGGGTACGCACGCCCGAATCACTCTGTCGTCAGCCCGGGTACGGCACACACCGTCTGCATCCAATTCGGCATTTTCTTCCAGCCAGGCTTCAAGGGCCTCGCCAGATAACCCCAAGGTTTCCCTGTCTACATCGATAAACACCGGTTCAGCATTACAGTAAGCGATGGAGTTGCAGGTGGCTACAAAGGTGAGTGGCTGTGTGATCACCAGATCCCCCGCCTCTACTCCGGCAAGCTTCAGAGCGATATGTAAAGCAGCCGTTCCGTTTACAGTAGCAACAGCCTTTGCCGAGCCGGTGTAAGCGGCCACATCCTCTTCAAACCGGTCCACATAAGTTCCCACACTGGAAACAAAGGTCGACTCTATTGTATCCGCCACGTATTCCTTTTCACGGCCCGGGAAGACCGGCGCGTGTAACGGAATAAACTCCTTGGTGCCAAAATATTCCCGGACAAACTGAATCAGTTGGTCGCTCAAAGTTGCCTCACATCTTACTGTCGAGATATTTGCCGGTCTCTTTGTGCCCAAAGCCCGGAATCATCTGATAGAACAGGTCAACAAGCTCTTCCTTACTCCATACCAGTTCTCGCTTCATGGCGGCAATCCGCTCTTCAAACTCCGCCAGCAATTGCTCGTCAAAATGGGCTTCGTTCTTGATGATGCCAAGGTTCTCGAAGCGCTCAACATCCAGCGTTTCCTCGTCGGTGAAGAATTCTTCGAAGTCTTTTTCGCCAGTGGTATCGCTGGAGGTAAACAGGCAAGGCCACTTGCCCTTCTCTGGGAGAGTTTTCGCCAGTTCCCGGGCCTCGTCCTCATCGCTGCACCGCACCGGCTCAAATCCTTTCTCCGCAAGATACTTCACGGCAATGTCAGCAAACGAGATCAGGTGAAGCTCTTCGCTGAGTTTAGGAAAGAAGATATCCCGGTTCTCACCGAAGATGCAGGACATTAGGCAAAGCTCACCGGATTCTTTCGGAGTAACAAAGTAACGGCGAACGTCATTTGGCGCCACAATTGGCTGTCGTTTTTCCAGGCGCAGGTTGAAACCGTGCAACAGGGAGCCATCAGAGAAAGCCACATTGGCAAAGCGAGCGGTGGAAATGTCCACCTGCAGGCTTCTGCGCATCAGAAACATTTCCATGATGCGCTTGGAAGCGCCCATCATATTGACCGGATTTGCAGCCTTGTCAGTCGACACACAAAAATATTTTCGCGCGCCAGCATCAATCGCTTGTTGGAGCGTTTTGTCGGTATTGAAGACATTCACATCCACCATACGCATGAGGGTGTAGGGATCTTTTTCGCTGCGCACGTGTTTAAGGGCGGAGAGGTTCAGAATGTAATCGTAGCCCCCGTCTGCCTGAAAGAACGCATCGTACTCAACCGAACCGATATCCAGCGCGAAGGTGCGGAAATCGCCCGGGATGTAACCGAAGCTACTTCGAATGTCACGAACCAGCTCGACGAGGTTGTTCTCACTGATGTCTACCACGTGGAGCTTGGCCGGTTTGCGTTTGAAAATCTCTTTGGTTACCGCTTGTCCAATAGATCCCGCGCCACCGAGAACTAAAAACCTGGAATCACTGACTATGCCCGAGAGCTTGGCTTCCTGAAAGCTGATATCAGTAGTGAAAAGCTCTTTGTCTCGACCTATTAGACTTAAGATTGAATTCATACTTTTTCCATAACATTAACACTTCTTCTGAATGTCAACCAAGGCATTGGGTGACGCTTTTGAGCAACATACCAGGAAAGCAGAAAACGAAGAGCCATAGCAGAACAAAATGCGTAAGCCGCCCCTTGGATGCCCGATTGACGAACCAAAACAATAAGTAGTAGAAAGTTCACTACCCCCGAAAAAATACTTGCCAGCGACAAAAGACCGGTACGTTTCGAGAAAAAAATATAGTTCGTGATCATTAAATACATGCCGTTAAAGACTTGCCCTAGTACAAGCCATCCGATCACGTCTCCAGCTCCCGCGTACTTTTCCCCTGCGATGGCTGTTATCAACCAAGGCCCAACGATAAACGCGACAGCAGCTCCAAGTAAGATAAAGCAATACCACGCATACGTGTACCGCACGATTTGACGTTTTTCTTCAGTTTCATCACGCTTTAAGCGCTCGAACAACCAGGGCACGTAGGCTTTGTTTATGGCATCAAATATTAGTGATAGCGCCATTCCGAACTGAACAGCCACCATGTAAATACCCGCCTCCGCCAACCCCAATTCCGAGTTGATCACAAAACGGTCGACCGTAGTTAAAAGAAACATTCCACCAACATGAGGTATCAACGGTATCCCGAAGCTGAGAGCTTCACGAATAAAGTCCGGACGCCAGACGAAAAAACGGAGCAAATTGTCTTTTTTCAAAAACCAAAGAGCTAGCCCTGCAAAACTGACCGCTGCAATAACCTGGGCCGTAATACGACCGTCTGCTCCATATACAAAGACGACAACCAACAGAAGGGAGAGACTAACGTCAAAAAGGCTTTTGGAAACCTGCATAGCTCCATAGAACTTAGCTTTCTTTCTGACCTGCCACTGGCCAAAACGAATTTGAACAATCACGGATGAGGTCGTCGTCAGTACTGCCAACAGAATCCATTTAGCATCCAGTCCCAACCACTGAGAAAATTTACCACTGAAAGCGATAAGAATACTTAAAGTAACCAGCGTAGTCAGACAAAGAATTTGAAGGCATGAACCTATGAATTCCTTCAGATCATTTTCAGCGAGATTTCCATCATAAAACTTTCGACCTGCAGCACCGTGAAGGCTAAGACCGACAAAAGCAATCAACGCTCCGAGCAGCGTGTGAAACATTGCGACTTGGCCATATTCCGATGGGCTAAGAAAGCGAGTAAGTACCGGAAGTAAAGCAAAGGGGATAGCTGCATTAAGTATATTCGATACCAGATAGACGGCTGAGCCAGAAAGGAACGTATTGTTTCGTAATCGTTGGTTTGTCACCGCGTAATACGCCTGTAGGAAATGATCAAATAGTCGGGTCCTCAATTAGAGATTTCACTACTCTCATCTGGTCTTCTTCAGACATATAAGGATGCATTGGCAGACTCAACACTCTTTGAGCCATATCATCTCCCACAGGCAAATCTGAAGCCTCATCCTCCACCGCAGGCTGTTTATTTAAGGGAATCGGATAATGCACCGCCGTTGGAATGCCCGCCTCTTTAAGCTTTCTTTGAACCGCCTCACGATTGTTCACACGAACGGTGTATTGCGCCCAAGCCGACACATTATAAGCTTCTATAAAGGGCGCAGTCTGAATTCCAGCGTCATTCAGCAGGCGAGAGTAGTTCTCAGCAACCTGATTGCGAAGCTGAATCTCTTCTTTAAGCAAGTCCAGTTTCGGCAAAAGAATCGCAGCTTGCAGAGTATCAAGCCGGCTATTCACGCCCACGCGGATGTGGTGGTAGCGCCGATCCTGGCCGTGGCGAGCAATCTGGCGCAGGATAGTAGCCAGCTCGTCGTCGTTAGTAAAGATGGCACCACCATCGCCATAACATCCCAACGGTTTGCTCGGAAAAAAGCTCGTGCTACCGATGGTGGTCAGGTTGCACGACTTCCTACCCTTGTAGCTGGCACCAAAGCTTTGCGCACCATCTTCGATGACGGGAAGACCGTGCTTGTGGGCAATAGCGTTGATCGCGTCAAAATCCGCGCACTGACCATATAGCGAAACCGGGATAATGGCTTTGGTTCGCGGGGTTATGGCCGCTTCCAGCTTTTCAGGATTCAGGTTGTAGGTTTTCGGATCGATATCCACATAGACCGGCTTAGCCCCCAAAACGGCAGGCGTCTCCGCTGTGGCGATGTAGCTGAATCCTGGTACAACCACTTCGTCACCCTGGCCCACACCTATTGCCATCTGGGCGATCTGCAGCGCATCCGTGCCATTGGCAACCGAAATACAGTGTTTGGCACCACAAAAGGCGGCAAGCTTCTCCTCCAGCTCGGCCACTTCCGGACCGAGAATGTATTTGCCATGGGCAAGAACCTTCTGGATGTTCTGATCAATCTGGTCTTTAATGCGGGCTTGCTGTGCGGCCAAGTCTACGAATTGCATTAGTCGGGTACCTTCCAAGCTTAACCGATGAGGTCGATGGTTCTTAGTGTTTGATCACTTGATTGTCTTTGAGCACATACCGGCTACCGGTGTGGGGGCAGATCGTTTCGCCCTCCCCTCGCACCGGAAGATCCAGCTGTTCACCGAATTCACTCATCCAACCAATTTGCCGGGCGGGTACACCTACCATCAGGGCGTATGCGGGAACACCTTTATTCACCACCGCACCGGCTCCCACGAAGGCGTATTCGCCAATGGTGACGCCACACACGATGGTGCAGTTGGCCCCGAGAGTTGCCCCTCTTTTCACCAGCGTATCCCGGTATTCGCTCTTGCGTTCGATCAGCGACCGAGGATTGTATACGTTGGTGAAGACCATGCTCGGACCACAGAACACGCCTTCTTCCAGATGGACATTGTCATAGACGGAGACGTTATTCTGAATTTTGCAGTTGTCGCCGATGGTGACCTTGTTGCCGACGAACACATTCTGGCCCATAGAGACGTTATTGCCGATTCTGGCGCCACCGCACACGTGCACGAAATGCCAAACTCGGGAGCCTTCGCCGATTTGGGCGCCGTCGTCTACTATGGCGCTGGGGTGGATGGTTATGGGCATAGATCTTCCCTTTCTCTATTGAAAATAGGGTCTGACCCAGTGGGGTCAGACTCCTTGTTCAGGCCTCTAACTTTCAGTTCTTGAGGAAAGGATGGTAGTTACCAGTAAGACCTGCAGGGTTGGCGCTTCTGATGGTAGCAACGGTCTCGATCGCCACACGGTTCTCTTCCAGACCAAACCCTTTCCCTTTGAGGATTTCTTCGTAGCTGCGGGTGTGGAGGTCGGTAAAGCCACCAGAGAATTCGATTTCTTCACTGTCCACGGTAATGGAACGGTAGGTGCGTTGACCATCAGCCTTCGCACTTTCCGGTACGTATTTGTAATCCACGGAGAGGAACCATCGCACCCGTGCTTTTTCGTACTCCAGGTAGCCAGCAGCCATAGTGTCATCGCTGTGATGGACAACGTTTTCCTGAAGCTCGCCAAAGATAAAATGCAGCATGTCGTAGAAGTGCACACCTATGTTGGTGGCAATACCACCTGACTTATGTTCGTCGCCTTTCCAGGACTGCAGATACCAGTGACCACGAGAGGTGATATAAGTGAGGTCCACTTCGTGCTTGGTCGCCTTCTGCTCCTTCTGCACTTTTTCCCGCAACGCGATAATGGAAGGATGCAGACGCAATTGAAGTATGGTGTTTACCTTCTGCCCCGTGTCCCGCTCGATTTCCTGGAGACCATCAATATTCCAGGGGTTCAGAACCAGCGGCTTTTCGCAAATGGCATCAGCACCTGAACGCAGCGCAAAACGCATGTGGGAGTCGTGGAGGTAGTTCGGCGAACAAATCCCAACATAGTCTACTGCGCTGCCGCCGTTTGCTCTTCTCAACTTGTCAATGTGCCTGTCAAATCGCTCGAACTCGGTGAAAAAATCCGCGTCCGGGAAGTAGCTGTCGATAATGCCAACCGAGTCGTTTTTGTCCAATGCAGCCACCAGTTCATTACCGGTCTCCTTGATGGCTTTCATGTGACGAGGGGCTATGTAACCGGCGGCGCCGATCAGGGCAAACTTTTTGCTCACGCTTTAATTACTCCATTCACGATGTGTACATTGGCGAAAAATGTTCAAAGACGTAGATCGGTCTGACCAGCAGGGAACAAATACTTCAGGTCGTAAACAAGATGGTCGTCTCGCTTGCCCAATTTTCGGATACTCTCCATGCCCATGGCAGCGAACTGCTGATGACCAACAGCAATAATGATCGCGTCGTAAATTCCCTGTTCAGGTTTGCTTACGGGCGCGACATCGTATTCCTGTTCTGCTTCTTCTTTTGAAACCCAGGGATCATAAACGTCAACCTTGGTATTGTACTCCTTCAGTTCGCGCACAATGTCGATCACACGAGTGTTACGCAAATCCGGGCAGTTTTCCTTGAACGTCAGGCCCATAACGAGCACTCGCGCACCCTCAATATGGATGCGTTTTTTGAGCATGCCTTTGACTAGCTGAGAGACTACGTATTCACCCATGCTGTCATTCAGGCGACGCCCTGCCAGGATGATCTCCGGGTGGTAGCCAATTGCTTGTGCCTTATGGGTAAGATAGTAAGGATCCACACCAATGCAGTGGCCGCCCACCAGCCCGGGGCGAAATGGTAGAAAGTTCCATTTCGTGCCGGCTGCCTCAAGTACCGCCTCCGTATCGATGCCCATGCGGTTGAAGATAACCGCCAGCTCGTTGATGAGGGCGATATTCAGGTCACGCTGGGTGTTCTCAATAACCTTGGCAGCTTCAGCCACTCTGATGCTGCTAGCTTTGTGAGTACCGGCCGTAATGATTTCATTGTAAAGGTCATCTACCAGCTCGGCAATTTCAGGCGTAGAGCCTGAAGTTACTTTTTTTATGCTGGTAACCCGATGCTCTTTGTCGCCAGGATTAATTCGCTCAGGGCTGTAGCCAACAAAAAAATCCTGATTTAATTTCAGACCAGAAACTCTCTCCAGTACAGGCACGCAATCCTCTTCCGTAGCCCCGGGATATACGGTCGACTCATAAACAACCACATCGCCTTTCTTCAAGGTCTCGCCAATGGTCTCGCTGGCTTTAACCAAGGGCGTTAGGTCGGGTGTTTTGTGCTCGGTAATCGGAGTAGGAACCGTAACGATGTACACGTTCGCGGCACCTAAGTCTGCGACGTTCGTGGTAAAGCTAAGGCCGCTTGCCTCGGACAGCAGTTCGTCTTCAACTTCAAGAGTGGAATCGTGTCCGGCACGGAGTTCGTCAATTCGGCTTTGGTTGATATCGAACCCAATGACGTTTCGTTTCTTTCCGAATTCAACAGCTAAAGGCAGGCCTACATAGCCCAGCCCGATAACGGCGATTGTGAGCTGATCTTTTAGCATCTGGATTAACTATTTATGGTAGTGAATCGTAATTTGGGAGCTTGGAAAGCTGTGTCACTTGCCTTCTGTTACTTACACAGATCTCTTATATGGCAGGCTTTTTACTGTTTCGAATGAAAGCGATAACAAACACCAGGAAAATACCCAGCATGCCACCCAGCATGGTCGCAACGATTGCTGTCAGAGCGCGTTTAGGGCCGCTCTTTTCTTGAGGAACTACGGCGGGGTCCACGGTTTTGAATATGTACTCATCCCGCGCATTAGCCAGCATTACCGTTCGGGTTTCGCTTTCAATCAGCTGATAGAACACTTGCTGCATTCCCGCAATATTCGTTTCACTGAGCTTTTCTTCTAGGTAGGCAATCCGAGCCTCTGATTCCTTTACATCTTGCTGACGCATATGTTCGTTGATGTCGTTCACCAACATGTCAGCCCAAGCCTTGGCAACCGTCGGAGATTGGCTTTTCACACTTAAAGTCACCATGCCATTCTCTTTGTTTTCAGAGACACTAAGGTGACTGGACCTAAATTTGTTCACCATGTCCCAGTCAGTCGGTTGAAGCGTCTTACCCTCTGCATTGGTGAGCCATTGCTGAGTAGTCGGGTTGTAGAGTTCACGGTCAATCACCCACTGACTCTCTCTCATGTTCCACGCTTTCGTAGCCATCAGAGGGATCACTAGATCGTGTCGATGGATGAATTCTGTCAGAAAGGCGCGAGACCTCAAGACTTCATTAGCCATGACGGTCTTATTGGCGCCACCACCACCCAGGTTTATGCCCGCCAGGCTCGCCAGACCACCTAGTTGGCCACCGATACCGTTTACGCCGCCTTCATTCTGGGTGGGAGCGAGAAGCACACTGGCCTGATAAATATTGGGCTGACTAAATGCATAGAACACACCCGTAGCCGAAAAGAGGATTGTAGTGACCAGAATTATCCATTTGCCTCGCCATAGCATTAGGAACAGTTCCCGCAGATCTATTTCGTCATCGGGGTAATTGGCTGCTTCCTTTGTTGGCTCATATGTATAAGGTTCGTACTTTGTCATTATAGATTTCCTAAAGCTGCGGCACCGAGAGCCATTTGATAAACAATCTGGCTGACATTGGTCCAGAGCTCAAGCTGATTCAGGCGGTCCACATCGATGGGCATGATGATCGTGTCACCCGGCTGTAGTTGCTGGCTTCGACTGCCGAACCAACGGCTTTTCTCGGGAAGAATAACCGAGCCGTCTGCTTTTACTACGTAAACTCGGCTTTCGTCGGCCTGGCGCGTGGGCCCACCAGAGCGTTCGAGGTAGTCATCCACCGTTAAGCCGGCTTGATGCAGATGGCTCGTGGGAAATTGGACTTCACCAAATACCGTAACTGATTGGGGAATCGTCGGAACGATGAGCGTATCCCCATCCTGAAGACGAATGTCTTGGTAGCCTTCGTCAGTTACAACAGCTTCCAGATTCACAACCATACGGCCAACCGGACGGCTGCTCTGGACGTCTTCCAGGAGGTTTTCAACTTGCTGTACTCGGTCGGCACTTTGCCCAGCTAACCCGTCGCCCTCCAGCTGCACACCGAGAAGGTCACCTTGCAAGCGCTCTTCAGCCTCCCGCAAACGTTGGGCTTCCAGCTGGCGCAGTTTTGCCCGGGTAAACACCGCGCCTCTCGGGAACGCATTGTCGGTCAGCCCACCGGCACGCTCGATAACCTGCTTGAGGGTTTCACCATCACGGAAGGTGTACTCACCGGGATAACGCACTTCACCTCTGAGTTCGATGGTGCTGGTTTTGGCGAAATCCGGTATGGATTTAATCAGGATTCTGTCCCGACTCTGGAGCGCCAGGTTGCCGTTGCCGGACATCGCATCTGCCAGGTTCACATTCAGGATATTGGTTTTGCCGATGCCGTTTTCATCGGTGGTGTAGCGAGCGACTTCGGCGTGATAGAGAGAGGCAGAATCTTTGAGGCCACCCGCCACAAAAATTGCGTCCGAAAGCTGGCGCGAGGCAGGCATGGGGTATTCACCCGGGTATCTTACAGGGCCGGTTATGCGAATGGTTTTTTGCGGGGAAGACGGCGTGGCCTGGCTCTTCAGCCGCTGGATCACCGGCGAGAACAGGCTGGCCCGTGTGTAGTTCCGGCCTTCTTCGCCACCTTCTACTTTTCCGGCATCGGAGAAGATCAGCAGCTGGTCTTTTTCCTTCAAGGGGATATCAAACTCGCTGCCCGGGTTTTGTATCGCTTTTCTCAGGCGCAGATTCAGTACGGAGATTCTGTCGGTTTCTTTGTCCGTGCGCACGATAGCCGCGTAGCGCTTGTCGGCAACGGGCGTAAGATCTGCGTTCAGGTTTTTGATCACTGAACTCACCCGCATGCCTGGCATCCAGGCAAAACGACCGGGGCGCGTGGCGGCACCGGTGATCTCAACATACTGCCCGGTGATGTCGGAGATCGAGGGAATGGAAACTGTGTCGCCGGCCTGGATTTGTGCGTTCTTGCCTTTTCCGGCGGTGTAATCGGCCTCGGTAATGATGCGCAGGAAATCATCGTTAGTGCGCTCAATGTTAATGCGTTGAGGATAGGCCTGGGGCGTGAGTCCACCTGCCATTTGAACCAGGTCTGCCAGGGCGTTTTCGTTGTTCAGTTCGTAGAGTGCTGGTCGGTACACTTCGCCCTTAATGCCTACGCGATTGCCGACAGGCGGAATGAAGATTACGTCACCTGGCTGAAGGCGGCTGTCGTTAGAGCTATCACCCTTGAGCAGCAAGTCGTACAGATCAAGAGTGCCAACCAGTTTGCCATTACGCTTGTGCAGGAGGTTTCGAAGGGAGCCGTTTACCTTGATACCACCGGAAACGTACAGGGCGTTGGTTATGGTTGATAGGGAGCTAACGGAGTAGGAGCCAGGGTTCCGCGCTTCGCCAAGAACAAAAACCCGCATGCTGCGCAGCTCACCCAGTGAGACACTCGCCTGAACACCAATGTATTGCTCGGATATCTGCTTGCGTATTTGTTGACTGGCCTCTTCAAAGCTCAGGCCTGCCACGCTCATGGGGCCGGACTGCGGGAAGCTGATGGTGCCATCTCGGCTGATGGGCAATTCCAGGTTCTGGTTTTCCTTGCCCCAGAGTTGAATGCGCAATACGTCACCCGGGCCCAGGGTGTATTCAGAAGGAATCGGAATTTCGGTTACCGGGGCAAATGTGGTTGGACTGCCCCTGAACAGGTCGTAGCCGTAGGGCTTGAGGCCGCCGTTTTTTGCTGCGGCTTTCTGTTCCTGCTGTTTTTCTTCCTGGGCCTGTTTCCTCTCTTCGTCTGGCATATCAGACACAGGTTCTACTACCTGCACTTCCCGAGGGCGCTGGCTTTGCTGACCGGAGGAACCGAGGCTATCGAGATCCACGCCGTATTGACTGGCGAGGGCCTCTTGTTGGGCTCTGGGTAAACTTTGGAATTGCTCGATCTGGGATTGGCTTATGGACTGGGCGGATAAGCCTGCCGGAAGCAGAAGAGCGACGGTTGCTAGTAGTTTTTTCAGGTTCACGGTTTATGAGATCCGGAGTTTATAAGATTGAAATCTACGTCTAAAACTTTGGAGGTTGAAGTTGGGGTCTGACCCCGCGGGGTCAGACCCCTTGTTCAGAAACGGTATTTCCAGGCAGCGCCAAGAGACCACTGGTCTTTCTCGCCACCCAGATACTGAATTTTCTTGTCAGTGGCCTGGAAACTCAGGTCCAGCCAGCCGTTGAATAAACGGGTTCCGTATCCGAGATCAAGAATGGCGACGTTCTGATCACCCTCGGGTACGGTATAAAAGATGTCTTCATTGGTGATAATCGTTCGGTTTCCGCCGTCTTTATTAAGCCGGGCATAAGTAACCTTCGCGGAAAGGTTGGCGCCGTTATCGAAGAAATTGAAAGCACCAAGGGTAACGGCTTCTGCGTCACCATCAAAGCTGGCTGCCATACTGCGACCGTAATAGCGGTAGCCGGACCGATAACGAAAATGGTCGTAGGTGATGTCGGGCATCGCATCGCCCATAAAATCATCAGCCAGGGTATTGATGTATTCGATAAACCACTGCTGGTCGGCTTGGAAAAGTTGTGAGGTCCAGTCTGTGCCCAGCAGCCAGGACTTGCGAGCCGGGAATACGCCGGCTTCGTCTTCACCCATCATCTGGGCGTATAGCCCCATGGTTTGCTCGCCGATTGCGAAACCGTAGCGGGCGTCGATGCTGGCCAGCTGGTTACCGGGGTCGTTTTCTTCAAGCTGCCCGTTATCTCGCCCGATCAGGGCGTTCCAGATGGTTGACGCGCCTTCAGGTCGTCCTTCTCCGCCAAACATGATCGCACGAGAGAGACCAATATCCAGGCCGTCGATCGGGCGGAACGTAAAGCGCATACCGAGCAACTTGGCATCTGGTATTTCCCGATCGCTTTCGTATTGGCCAGCAAAAGCCGTGAACTGCCAGGGACCAACCCACTGCAGCCAGTCGGCTTCGGGAGCATGGCTGTTATTACGGTTGAGCCATAGCGCCGCCATGGACCGGGCGTTGTTGGAGAGAATCAGGCTGGATTGCCAGCCCGGGCCCCACCACCGGTCAATGGCGCCGGCGCCGAACACCCAATTGCCTGCGGTGGCTGCCAGATAGGAGCCATCAAGGCGCAGCTCTTCGTCATCGTCGCTTTTATGAGCGTAGGCCGGGTTTAGCCCAAGTGCCCAAACTTCCCCCTGCCATTGCAGGTTGATAGCGGTTCCGGCCTTGGCCATCGGGTTTTGGTCAAAGCCACGAATGCCGGGAATCTCACTGCTGCCGTAAACGCTATATTCGCCTCGAAAGCCCTGCTGGGCCTGCTGCTCCTGCTCGAAACGCAGATAAGCAGCTGCTGAACCAACCGATGACTGGTCTGATGCCACACTGGGCTTCAAGCCGCTATGAACGGCGCTCCACATCATGGGCCAGGTACTGACGGTGCGATCCATGTGGCCTCGGTCTGCCAGTTTTTGAGCAGCGAATCGAGCGCGGGCATCGCCCGGCTCAACCCATGGGGCGGCCAAGAGAGACAAGCTTGTTAGACACGCTACCGCCCCACCGACCAGGGCCCAGTGTTTTAAGGTCATGAAGTTGGATTATCTTTAAAGCGACGGGAAACAGGCAAAATGGAAGGGAACTGCTTACTCCCAACTGTATCCGTGTCGGTAGATGAATGTACTGTTTCAGGAAGACCGCGATTTTACGGCAATGTGCATTACAAGCAAGTGACAAAAAGTCTGACACTTGTGGTATCAGGGAGTTGCCTGAGTAAAGAATTGTTAAAGGTTGATAACCTCAATCTGTTTGCTTACATTTCGCTCAGATTAGCCCTTACCAGGCTGACAAATTCAGCAAAAAACGAAAGAAATACACCGCCCATCAAACCCAGCATGGCCGCCAAAACCACAATCAGGCTCCGCGCGGGCCCTTTCCGTTCTGCCATTTGGCGATTGAGCACCAGGAGTTCTGCCGGCCGGATTGAATGGAGAAGCACCTCGAGGGACAGGCGCTTATTCACAGCGTCGGCTATGGCTGCTCCCACGTCCTGAGAACCCTCTAACCTTTCGATAGTTGAGGTCAAAGATTCAATTTGCCTGTCCAGGTTACTTTTAAGGGTAGATACCGCAACAGATTGGGTCTGCTCCAGCTTCTCGATGAGTTGATCATGAACCTGCTTAACATCATCAGAGTTCTCGGGCTCTGCTTCAGAGGCAATACGGACAAGCCCTGTATTCTCAGGGTTCGAAAAAACCACATCAAAAGGAATCGACTGGTCGTGCGCTGCAAGATAAGTGGCCTCGATTTCAGGAAGCCAACGATTTTCCAGTGTGGCTATCACCGTGGCGGGCTTTTCAATGAAGCTGCCAGCTTCTCTCTCCGCAAGCTTGTATAAGGTCACGTAATCGTACTTTGCTGGCATCAAAATCGCGAACAGGACACCCGCTGCGAGGGTGAGCAGAAATACTACGTAGAAGACTCGTCGACGCTTCAGGAAAGTGGAAGCCAAGTCTACGAGGCTAATCTCGTCATCAGGGGTATGGTGAAGTGAGGGCCGTCTTTCTTCCATATTGCCTTTTCCTTTTTATCGCTTGAAGGATGACCAGCATCACCCTTATTTTGTTATAGTAGACACTGGAACCTTCACCCTCTGCTGCTTCTGCATAAAGTTGATGAGTACTATTGCCCGCGCTTCACCATCGTAAGCCTGAAAAATGGCATTGATGCCCTCAAATGGCCCGTCGTTCAGCTGCACGGCCTGGCCAGGCTTGATACCGCCCTTCTCCGCTACTGAATCCAGGCTTTCCTTTATATGCCAGATTACATCGTCACTGATAGCCGCAGGTTTGTTTGCGAATCCGACAATTCTGAGCACTCCGCGGGTTGATCGGAGCTTTCCCCACATAGGATCGGTTTGCTCCAGGCTCACAAACAGGTACCCGGGGAATAGCGGCTCAAGTTTTTTCGTGCGCTTACCGGATTTGATTTTCTCCACGGTGATTTTCGGGTAGAAGCAGGCAATGTCCTGATTCTGGAGGTGTGTAAGGGCGCGATCACCCTGGGCGGGTTTGTGCTGAAGTGCGTACCATGTCATGACTGCGGAAGGTACCAGCTTCCCGCCGCAATGAAATACGGATTTAACACATCTTGTTTACCGTATTTCAATGGCTGGCCATCTACCGTTTGCACTTTCCCGCCAGCAGCCACCAGCACCGCCTGCGCTGCGCCCGTGTCCCACTCGCAGGTTGGACCCATACGCGGGTATATATCGGCGTGGCCCTCGGCAATACGGCAAAACTTGAGCGAGCTGCCTGCCTGCACCAACTCGTGCTCGCCAAGCTTGTCGATAAACGCTCTGGTATCCGGGTTGAGGTGGTTCTTGCTAGCCACCACACGTTTTGCATCTTTGGGCTCCGCCACCCGAATTCGGTGAACTTTGCCAGTTCGATCACGCATGTGGGCGCCCTCACCGACCACTCCCCAGTAGGCTTCTTTCAGGGCGGGTGCGATGACCACACCCATAACCGGCTCACCGTCCTCAATCATGGCGATGTTGACGGTGAACTCGCCTGTACGCTGGGTGAAATCCTTGGTGCCATCGACAGGGTCCACCAGCCAGAACCGGCGCCAGTGCTTGCGTTCTTCCCAGGGGATATCCTTCCCCTCTTCCGAAAGGATGGGTATATCCCGGCTAATTCTGCGCAGGCCATGGATGATGATGTCGTGGGCAGCGGTGTCTGCAGCTGTTATGGGCGAATCGTCTGCTTTGTAGCTCACCTTGAAATCAGACTGGTAGATATGCAGCACTTTCTCGCTGGCCTCGTCTGCTACCTTGATGACGTCCGGGAGTATGGAGCTGTAATGCATGCGATTCGCTTCCTGCTTCAGATCAAAA
>TARA_R100000306_G_scaffold14113_1_pt1 | contig 35251 bp, 32 predicted proteins | sample TARA_R100000306 | Tara Oceans TARA_R100000306 (sample SAMEA2620824) | marine metagenome | biome: marine biome (ENVO:00000447); feature: mesopelagic zone (ENVO:00000213); material: "saline water (ENVO:00002010), including plankton (ENVO:xxxxxxxx)" | depth 1000 m | reverse complement strand
TGTGCCTCTTTTTAGGAATGTCCGCAGTAACGGGGTAGAACCCATTTGCTCCGATTTAGTATTGGATAGCTATACAACTGACGGGACTTACCCCGGTAGACAGCGTTAAGTGGCCGGCCGCGTTTTAAATCGGTTTAAGGTGTTGCCTTGTCGGAGACTGGGTTGAATCGATCGATCCGATCCTAAACGAGTAAGCCCACATGAGACCTAAAAATTTGGACACAGAATGAGATTGCAAGATTCCTCAAAAGTGGCCATTGGTTCGTCCTGCAATGGGTGGATCACACTGCCCGGCCGGCACCAAAGAATACCGTTAATCCCGCCTCGAATTTGGTATCCGAGAGCATGTCAGACTTTCAGTTGTAGTTGACGCTCGCGAAAGTACACGAGTCGAAGAGGTGCAGTCTGAGCAAACTGGTCCAAGTTGGTGCCTTGTAGTTCGAGGTGCAGGGTAAATTTTCCATAAAAGCTTTTTAAAACAGAGTTATACAAAACCTGAGCAGTTGGCCAGCTTTTTGCTGTGTTCGTGTTGTAAGCGATTCAAACTAAAACGCGAAACGAGAGAAACGCTCAGGAGAGTATCCATGAAACTAAAATCTAGTCTGGTACTTGCTGCCACACTAAGTATGTCCATGTCCGCGGTGGCAGAAGATCCCATGAAGGTTGGCTTCGTCTACGTTGGTCCCATCGGGGATCACGGCTGGAGCTATCAGCATGACCTGGGTCGTCTGGCTCTTGAAGAGCATTTTGGCGATAAGGTGGATACCACCTATGTGGAGAACGTGAGTGAGGGTGCTGACGCTGAACGCACCATTCGGCGTCTGGCCCAGGCCGGCAATGATGTGATCTTCACCACCTCCTTCGGATTCATGAACCCGACGGCTCGGGTAGCAGAGCAATTTCCCGACGTTACCTTCCTGCATGCCACGGGGTATAAGCGCGGTGAAAACCTTGGCACCTATCTGTCCGTGACCTATGAAGGTCGCTATGTCACCGGAACAGCCGCTGGCCTGGTGACCGAAACGGATACCCTGGGCTATATTGCATCTTTCCCAATTCCCGAAGTAATTCGGGATATCAACGCTGTGTACCTGGGTGCCAAGGAGGTTAATCCGGACATTGAACTCAAGGTCGTTTGGGTCAACACTTGGTTCGACCCGGCGAAAGAGGCCGATGCAGCCAATGCCCTGATGGATCAGGGTGCTGACGTAATTGTTCAGCACACTGACAGTCCGGCACCGCTGATTGCGGCAGGCAAAAGGGGAAACTGGGGTGTCGGTCAGGCCTCTGATATGCGGAAGTTTGGGGGCGATGCGCACCTGTTGTCTGTGGTTAACGACTGGGCTCCCTACTATATCGATACCGTGCAATCGGTCATGGACGGTTCCTGGGAGCCGGCCGATTACTGGGGCGGCATCTCTGATGACGTGATTCAGGTGGTTGGTATCTCAGAGCGTCTGACCGATGAGCAACGCGCCAAAGTGGATTCGGTTATGAAGTCGATCGATGAGGGCGAGTTTCATCCGTTCACAGGCCCCTTGAAAGATCAGGCGGGCGAACTTCGAGTGCCTGAGGGCGTTTCCATGACCAAGGAAGAGCTGGCAGGTATGGACTGGTACGTTGAAGGCATGACCGCAACTCTGCCGCAGTAAAAGCCTGTGTTTTAACAAAAAACCGGCAGGTAATTAGAACGCCTGCCGGTTTTTTTATGGCCGTTGCCTGTTCAGGCGCTTTCCAGCAGTGCCGCAACGCTATTCCGGACGTTGCGTGTTAACTCCGATTCATCCAGACCGACGACACATCCATCGCTGACAATACGCTTGCCCTGTATAAAACTGTCTCGGACGTGCACAGGTTCACCACACATCAGCGGTGACATCAGCGGAACGTGCACCCCGGCAAAGCGGGGCTTATCAATGTCATACAGAACCAGGTCTGCGGCTTTTCCGATGGCCAAGCTGCCGGTATTCTCTAAACCCAGAATATCAGCGCCACTCTGACTTCCCCACTCAAGAACCTGTTCCAGTGTAGTAGCATCGGGCCCGTTTTTTGCCCGATGAATCAGCCAGGCCAGGTTCAGCTCCTGTAACATTGATCCGGATTCGGCCGAAGCCGAGCCGTCTACTCCCAGGGAAACGGGGACGCCGGCCTCACTCATTCTGATTACCGGCGCGATTCCGCTGCCTAGGCGGCAGTTCGAAGTGGGACAATGCGCTATGCCAGTCTTGGTAGCAGCAAGACGTTCGATAGTATGAGCGTCGCTGTGAACCAGATGCGCGTACCAGACGTCCTCACCCAGCCAGCCGCAGGATTCGGCATAATCAATCGCGCTCTGACCATATTTTTGACGGGCTTGGGTTTCGTCGAACGTCACCTCCAGCAAGTGCGAATGCATTTTCAGGCCGTTTGATCTTGCCCACGCTGCCTGGGCCTTCAGGCTATCCGGTGAACTTGAATGGATCAGGCTGGTCGGCGCCACGACCAGCTTTTTCATCGCGTCGCGCCCGGTCTGATGGTGCTTTTTTCGGGTTATGTCGAGGCGCTCAATAATCTGATCGACGGTTTCCGGCTTGATCCTGTGTTTAATCATGCCTTCATGGGAGCCGGTTTCCGTAGCACTACCCCGGCATAAAACCATGCGAATACCGAGTTCTTCGGCGGCCTGCCAGACCGTTTCTTCCAGCTCTGGGCTTGTGGTGCTGTGGTAAAGGTAATGATGATCTGCGCAGGTGGTGGTGCCGGAGCGGATCAGTTCATACAATCCAAGGCGGGCGGCGTGGTACATCAGTTCTGGCGTAACCTTTGGCCAGAACCGATAGGGGACACTGCTGAGCCACTCGCCAAGATTTTGGTTCAGTCCTCCCGGTACGCCTTTCATGATGGACTGGGCAAGGTGGTGGTGAGTGTTCACCAAACCTGGCCAGACCACGCAGCCAGAGGCATCAATGACTGTTTCTGGGGCCTCCTGTGTCGGGACCAGAGCATCGCCAAGCTCGGTAATGTATCCGCCCTGGATACGCAGATCCCGGGCATCTGGAAACTCGGTGGATGCGATTGCCACTGCGTTCTTGATAAGGTAATCCAATGGTTGCTCCTCTTGGTGTCTAAGAGCAATGTCCCGAGGTGTTGCGGGTATCGCGCGTTCCTCTGGCCGCTTCTACTCTTCTCAATAATGCATTCGCAGGACTGCTATGCAAGATTGCGTCCATTTTCTGACCGGTTGGTCAAATTGGGTTCCTGGGCCGTGGGCGCTTAATTTCGGGCACCCTGTTGGTGCGCCGCATCTGTAGGGTGCTCCTAAATAGTTCTTCCAAGGTACGCCTGAGCCCTATCCACGTGCTCAACTTCTTGAATTTCCAAGAGGTCATTGCTTCAGTTGTGTGGCACAAATGCTGCTTCCTTTCATTTGGCAGGTGAGGTTCCTTAGGGGATCACCTGCGAGTCTGAGTAGAAGCAGTCAGGAATCGCAAGAAAAGCGGTTTCGGGTCATTGCTCAGTCGTCGACCGGAAGAGCGTGCAGGCGCGGTTGGCGGCGATGGCTATGCTCTGCCTCCCGCACTCCCGCCTTGTCCGCTTCCGGATCTCGTTCTATTCATTGACGATATGCCGGGAGGCACAATGACCAAAACTGCAGAAAAATACGCCCTGAAAGAATTGAATCTGGAAACCACTTTTGGTGGCCTGGGCCGGGAGGTCGAAGGGGAAATACCCGTTATCGACCTTTCCGACTTCGATCGCCGACGGGAAGAGATCACTGACCAGCTTTGGCAAGCGGCCACCGACGTTGGCTTTTTCCAACTGTCCAACCACGGGCTTGAACTCGACCTGATCAAACAGGCGTTCAGCTTGTCCGAGCGTTTTTTTGCGTTGTCGGAAACCGGTAAGCAGCCTTATTCGCTGAAAAAAGGCCTGAATGCTGGTTGGGAGTTCAAGTCACAGGTACGGCCGTCCACTGGAACGGCGGATGATAAGGAGTCCTTCCAGATTACCCTGCCACATATGGATGGTCTTTGGCCCAACCAGACGGTGGTCCCGGAGTTTAACCGAGTTATGCTCGATTTCGAGCATCGCGCCTGGCAACTGGGTATGCAGGTGCTGTCGTGTTTTTCCGATCGCCTTGGCTTTGGGCGGGACTTCTTTGCCCGTGCTCATGATCGCAGCCAGGATGATTATCAGAGTACTCTCCGGCTGCTGCATTATCTGCCTCTGACCGACGACGTCCGTCTGGACGAGTCCATCTGGCGTGCTGGTGCCCATACCGATTTTGATTGCCTGACCATGGTGTTTCAGCAGGAGGGACAAGGTGGCTTGCAGGTCAGCCCCGGCAAGGATGCCGAAGGCAAGGGAGATAACCGGGAGTGGTTCAGTGTGGTGCCGAAAGAGGAGCGGATTACCTGCAATATTGGCGACATGCTGATGCGCTGGAGCGATGACCGTCTGAAGTCTACCCTGCACCGGGTCAGGATGCCGAAAGCGGGTGAATACAACGGCCCTCGATACAGCATGGCGTTCTTCTGCCAGGCGAACAAGAACCAGATTATTCAGGGGCCGGAAAAGAAATATCCGCCCATCTCTGCCCGGGATTATCTGTTGCAGCGGATTCAGGCGAATTTTGATGCCGCGGAAAAAGCGGCCGAAGCTCGAAAGTAAGCAGTCAGTAACGTCTGCAACCAGAAAGGGCCTCCCCCGAGAGGCCCTTTCTGGTTACCGAATCAGGGCTTGTTGGCCCGCAGCCATTGGCCCAGTTGTTGACGCTCCTCCTCGCTCATACCGGTCAGGTTACCCAGAGGCATGTAGTGGGAGTCTACTGCCACCTGATGCACTTTGTCGGCATGGACCGCCAGAAGCGAGAGGCTCTCCAGTTCAATACCCGCGGGCGGAGCCTGAAATGCCGGATGGCTGGGATTGCTGGCATGGCAGGCGGTGCAGTGGGTGTTCACGATGGTCGTTGCAGCCTGGTCGCTGATTATCGGAGTGTTGGTGTTGGCTGTATTGGTTTGAGTGCTTGGCGCGATAATCCAAATCAATGCAAAAGTCAGCATAGCCACAACAACCAGTATCCAGGGACGGTTGATATCCCTGTGCCGCAGGTTGAAATAATGCCTTGCAAAGGCGGTAATGAATCCGATGGCGGCGAGAACAGCCCAGCCATGGGGGTGGCCATAGAGTAGTGGATAATGGTTGCTGATCATGATGAAGATGATCGGCAGAGTCAGGTAGTTGTTGTGAGTAGAGCGCAGTTTGGCCAGAGTGGCCAGGCGGGCGACCTTCTCATTCGCCTCTTCCCCTGCCCGTACCGAAGCCACTAGGGCGCGCTGGGAAGGCATGATGCCCAGAAAGACGTTGGCGACCATGATGGTCCCGATAATGGCGCCAACATGAATATAAGCGCCGCGTCCAGAGAACACCTGGAATAGCCCCCAGTCGACCAGTACCAGAATGCCGAACAGTATGAGCGCAAACGCTTTGCCTTTATCGGCAAGAGGACTGCGGATCAAAGCCTCGTAGATTACGAGTACCACCGCAATGCTGCCCAGCCCGATCGCGATGGCTGCGCCGCGGCTCAGGTCCGCTTTGGATGGGTCGATCAGATAGGCAGGCGACCCCATGTAGTAGACGACAAACAGTAGTGCCAGACCGCTGAGCAGGGTCGAATAGGCTTCCCACTTGAACCAGTGTAGTTCCCGGGGCATTGCCTTGGGACCCAGTTTGTATTTGGCGACTTCGTAAAAACCACCGCCGTGAATGGCCCAAAGGTCACCCTTGATGCCCTCCTTTTTCTTCCACTCCGGTGGTTCCCGCAGGTGGTTGTCCAGCCAGATGAAATAGAACGAAGCGCCAATCCAGGCAACTCCGGCAATGACATGAAACCAGCGGACCAGAAGGGACAGCCATTCACTGAGATAGGCTTCCATGGCTCAGGCTCCTTGAGTGAAATGAGTGGATTTGAGTGAGGAAGGCGCGATGGTTGCGCTTGCAGCCTGATAGCGTATTTCGCCAGCTACGATGGTAGCGGTAATTGCCCGGTCGTCTCCCAGGATCATCAGGTTGAACAGGGTTTCGAAGGGGGTGCGCGCGTATTGCCGCTTCATGGCCAGCTGAGGTGTTCCGCCCGGATCAAGGACCACGAAGTCTGCATGGCACCCTGGTTGGAAACTGCCGGTCTGCTGGTCCTGATGCAGTGCCCGGGCATTGCCAAGTGTGGCGAGGTAAAACGCCTGCCAGGGCGTCAAGGTCTGGCCGCGAAGCCGGCAAACCTTATAGGCCTCGGCCATGGTGGCCAGCATGGACAGGCTGGTACCTCCGCCAACGTCAGATGCCAGTCCGACCGTCACTCCGGCTTCGCGGGCTTCCTGAAAGTCGAACAGTCCGCTGCCGAGAAAAGTGTTGGAGGTGGGGCAGAAGGCGATGCGGGTGCCGGTCTCTGACAGTCGTTTGCGGTCGACGTCGTCAATATGGATGCCGTGTGCCAGAATGGTGTGATCTCCCAGCAGGCCATAGTGATCATAAACGTCCAGATAGCTAGAGCGCTCCGGGAACAGTTCACGGATCCACTCGATTTCGCCTGTATTCTCCGCCCAATGGGTCTGCACCATGACATCTGGATGCTGAGCGGCCAGCTTACCGGCGAGCGACAGCTGTTCAGGGGTCGAAGTGGCCGCAAACCGAGGTGTGATCGCGTAACGTTGCCTTCCGTGCTTGTGCCAGGTGTTCAGCAGTTCGAGGCTGTCGTCGTAGCTGGCCTGGGCGGTGTCTTTGAGGTTTTCGGGGGCGTGGCGATCCATCATCGTCTTGCCGGCGGTCAGCGCCATCCCCCGTTGTTCGCCAGCCTCAAACAGGGCGTGCACCGATTCCGAGTGGGACGTGCAGAAAACCAGGCCCGAGGTGGTGCCGTAGCGCAGCAGCAGGTCGGTAAACCGGCTCGCTTCGGCCCGAGCCCAGTCTATATCGCTGAATCGCGCCTCGTGCGGAAAGGTGTAGGTTTCCAGCCAGTCCAGTAACTGGGCACCGTAACTGGCCATAACCCCGAGCTGGGGCATGTGTACGTGGGTGTCGATAAAACCGGGCAGGATCAACTGGTCTTTCCAATGGGTCACCGGGGTGCTCTCGGGTAACCGGTTTAACCATTCGTTGGCATCACCGGCTACAAGCACCTTACCCTGATGCAAGATCAGGAGACCGTCCTCGAAGAGGGCCACACTGCCTGCAGCCGGCTTCGGTTCGTTGCCCGGATCTTCCAGAAAATGGAGCAACGTGCCCCGGTGGGCCTCACAGCCTTGCGGGAGGTGTGGATCTGTCACATTAGTCATCAGCTCCCCCGATACGTTGAATAGCCCCACTGATTCAGCAGCAGGGGAACGTGGTAATGTGCGTCAGGATCTTTGACCCTGAAATCTAGGCAGACCTCGGGGAAGAAGGTGTCCATCCCGCAGCCTTCGTACCAGTCTCCGGTCGCAAACCGGAGCTGATAGTGGCCGGCCTCAATGGCGGTATCGAACCAGTTCATCACTCGGCCATCGGCATCGGTGGTCCCGCTGGCAATGGCGGTATGATTCTGGTCATGGACCCGGTAGAGCCTGACCGCGACACCGGCCGCAGGCTGGCCGCTGCCCAGATCTAGAATGTGAGTAGTAATGGGGCTTTTAGTACTCATAGCAGTTTCTCCAGTCGCAACTCGGTAATCTTTGCCTGTTCTTTGGCTGCGTTCTTAAGTTCTTCGGAGCGGCTGTTGGGCAGGCGGGCTTCCAGCAGCTCCAGCATTTCGCTGGCCGATTTGCCGGAGGCGCAGATGATGAAAATGAAACCGAACTTCGCGAGGTACGCGTCATTACCGGCCTTGAGGCGCTGCAGAACATTCTCGGAGGCCGTGCTGGCTCCGACCTGTTCGCCACTGGCCATGGCCTTGGTGCTGGCGTATTTTGCACGCAGGCTGTTGACGTCTCCGATCTTCGGATGAGCTTCAAAGGCGTCGAGCCAGTCTTGCTCGGTCAGCTCTGGCCAGAGTTCATGGCTACGGGATAGGAGGGCTTCAGGGCTGGCATAGGGTCGGGCGTCCAGCATTCCCTGAATCCAAGGATTCGCCGCGCAGCAGTCCCGGAACCGGGCTTCGGCTTCCTCGGGGCCTAGGGAGTTGAGTGCTTCAATGGTCATTCGGTTGTCTCTTTCGCATCGGTGTTCTGGATCAGCCCCCGGAGTTGATGCCAGGGCAGGCCTCGTCGAGCGGAGGTTGTCTGGTGGGGTGTGGTCAGGATCAGTAATTCGGCACTGATCGAGACGGCCACTTCCATCGGCCGTTTGCCCGGGACATCAGGATGGCCTACTGGGCAGCGGAGGGTGTTGATGGCATCGGCACTGAAGCCCCGGTGGTCCAGACGCTTGCGGAATCGATCCGCCTTGGTTTCTGATCCGATCAGGCCCAGCCCCGCGCAATTTCCGGCGGTTAGTAGAGCGCGACATAGGTCGAAATCCAGCTGGTGATTGTGGGTCAGGATCAGAACCTGTTTTCCCGAGCACAGGTCAGGCGCATCACCAACGGGATCATCGGTGTGGTGGACATGGACATTGACGGGCACATCGGACGGGAACTGGTCAAAACGCTCGTCCACCCAGGTGATTCGCCAGGGCAGCTCGGCCAGGATGGTGACCAGCGCCTTGGCGACATGGCCGGCACCGAACAGCACCAGTTCCTGCTCAGATCCCGGGTGCGCTTCCAGCAGCACAGAGACGCTGCCGCCGCAACACTGGCCAAGGCTGGCGCCCAGCGGGAAGTGCGCCAGGTCGCTGGTATAGTCCCGACGGGCGAGCCTTTCCCGGGCCTGCTGGCAAACCCGGTACTCCAGGTGCCCGCCGCCGATAGTGTCGTAACTGTGTTCACCGGTGACCACCATCTTGCTGGCGGGTTCCCGGGGGACCGATCCGGTCACGCCCAGCACAGAAATCAGGACATAGGGCTCACCGCGTGCTTCGCAGTCTGCAACGGCCTGATACCAGAGCTTTCGACGTTCCATCAGGAAGCTTCCTGTTGCTTGTCGGCCCAGGTCTGGCTTGCGGTGACGGCATCCAGCACTCGCTCTGGAGTGGCGGGCGTGTCCAGCGGCGGGCTGAAGCGATAGTCGGTGAGGCTGGAGACCGCATCACGCAGGGCGCTCCAGACGGCGATACCGAGCATTAGTGGAGGTTCCCCGACGGCTTTGGAGTGAAATATTGTGGCTTCACGATTCGGGCTGTCGGGCAGCAGAGTAACCCTCAGGTCCGGGGGGCAGTCCGATACCGCTGGAATCTTGTAGGTGGCAGGACCGGTTGTGAGTAGTCTGCCGTCATCGCTGTAGACCAGTTCTTCGGTGGTCAGCCAGCCCATACCCTGGACGAATCCGCCTTCGATCTGACCAATGTCGATATCGGGATTCAGGGAACGTCCGGCATCAAACAGGATATCGGTACGAAGTACCCGATACTCGCCGGTGAGGGTGTCGACCACCACTTCGGCACAGGCAGCGCAGTTCGAGTAATACAGGAACGGGCGCCCCGTGCCGCTTTTCGGATCGTAATGGATCTTGGGAGTGGCATAGAAACCGGAGGAGGACAGCGGTACCCGATTCATATAGGCCGTCTGAACAAAGGTTTCCCAGGGCATCTCCAGCTCTCCGATCTGCACCTGGTTATCCGAGAAGCGGATGGTTTCTGGTGAGACCGACCAGTTCTGCGCAGCAAACTCCGTCAGGCCCGCGAGGATCTTTTCACAGGCGTCCAACGCGGCCATGCCGTTCAAGTCGGAGCCGGAAGAGGCGGCGGTTGGTGAAGTGTTGGGTACCTTGTCGGTGCGTGTCGCCGACACTTTGACTCGTTCAAGATCGACCTGGAAGGCAGACGCAACCACCTGTGCGACCTTGATGTAGAGACCCTGGCCCATTTCGGTCCCACCGTGATTTACGTGGATGCTGCCATCGGTATAGATGTGGACCAGGGCCCCGGCCTGGTTCAGGTGCTTCGCGGTGAACGAGATGCCGAACTTCACAGGCGTCAGCGCCAGGCCGCGTTTGAGTACCCGGCTGGAGTGGTTGAATCTGGTGATTTCCGAACGCCGCTGACGGTAGTCTGAGCTGGCTTCCAGCGTCTCCAGAAGCTCAGGAAGTACATGCTGTTCGATGGTCTGGTCGTAATGGGTGGTGTCCCGCCCGGGGCGATACAGGTTGAGCTTTCGGATATCCAGCGGGTCCCGACCCAGATGGCGGGCAATATCATCCATGGCCTGTTCAATGATCATCATGCCCTGTGGTCCGCCAAAACCCCGGAATGCCGTGTTCGAAACAGTGTGGGTCTTGCAGCGGTGGCCGGTGACCCGGGCCTGGTCCAGATAGTAGGCGTTATCGGCGTGGAACATGGCACGGTCGACGATGGCATCGGAAAGGTCCGGAGAGTAACCACAACGGCCGGCCACCATAATGTCGGCCCCCTGAATCAGGCCCTCGTCATCAAACCCGATGTCATAGGTGTTGAAAAAGTCATGCCGCTTGCCGGTCTGGATCATGTCGTCGGGCCGTGACAGGCGGTACTTCACCGGTCGGCCGGTCGCATTGGCCAGCAGGGCTGCGATGCAGGCGACCTGGGCCGCCTGGGTCTCTTTCCCGCCGAAGCCGCCGCCCATCCTTCGAACCTCGGTCTGGACCTCGTGAATGGGCAACCCCAAAACCTCGGCAATCAGCTTTTGTACCTCGGAGGGATGCTGGCTGGAGGTATGAACGAACATGCCCCGGTCTTCGGTGGGTTCTGCCAGACAGGCCTGTCCCTCCAGGTAGAAATGCTCCTGTCCACCGACAACCTGTTCGCCGGTCAGTCGGTGAGTTGCCTGGGAGAGAGCGTGATCCGGGTTGCCCCGCATTTGAGTCTGGCTCGGGCGAACAAACAGGTCCTTGTCCAGAGCCTGGTTTACGGTAATGACCGCGTCCAGGGATTCGTACTCAATGTTCGCCAGTCTGGCTGCCTTGCGAGCAGCTTCGTGGGAGGTCGCGGCGACGGCGAACAGGGGCTGACCGATAAACTCCACGATGTCATCCGCCAGTACCGGGTCACCGGGGAACACCGGGCCGATGTCAAGGTGGCCTGGCACGTCCCTGGCGGTTACCACGGCAATGACCTCGGGAGATTGGCGGACGGCATCCAGATCCATGGAGACTATCCGGGCATGGGCCTGTTGGCTGTGCCCGACAGCGGCATGCAGAGTGCCTTCCGGCATGGGTAAGTCGTCAATATAGCGGGCCTGACCACTGACGTGCTTCCAGGCGCTGTCGTGCCTGGCGCTTTGTCCGGCCAGCCCCTGGGCAGTATGGGCCGGTGTGGATGTGTTCAGGGGCAGTTTACGCATAGTCGGTCACCGTCAGTTGCTCGCGTGGAAGTGAGTCCGAAGCCAGCCAGGCGCGGCGAAGAAGGTTGCCGGCAACCTGAAGCCGGTAAGAGGCCGAGGCCCGGACATCACTCAGGGGTGAAAAGTCGCCGCCAAGAACCTTGATCGCAGTGGCCACGCTGTTCTTGTTCCAGGGCTGCCCCTTGAGCGCATTTTCCGTCTGCAGTGCCCGGGCGGGCGTGGCAGCCATGCCGCCGAAGGCCAGCCGGCAGTCACTGACCACACCATCGGTTATGGTCAGTCGGAAGGCGCCCAGGACAGCAGAGATATCGTCGTCCAATCGCTTCGAAACCTTGTAGATATGCAGCGCTTCGTCGGTTTTGGGTGCCGGAATCCGAACGGAGTGGAGGAATTCGCCCGATTTCAGGGCAGTCTGTTTATAGCCCAGGAAAAAATCCTCAATGGGCATCGAGCGCTGTCCGGCGGGGCCATCGAGCACCAGGAAGGCATTGAGTGCGATCAGAGGTGGAGGCATATCCCCGATGGGCGAGGCGTTGGCGATGTTGCCGCCCAGGGTTCCCCGGTTTCGGATCTGTAGTGAGCCCAGGCGATCGAGCATGGCGTCAAAGGCTGGCCAAAGGTCGCACAGCGACGCCCGGAACTCCTGATAGGTGGTGGCAGCACCTATCACCAGTTCGTCGCCCTCCCGGATACACCCTTTCAGCTCTGTAATACGCTCCACGCTCACCAGGTGATCGAAGGAAGAAAGCTGTTGTGTGATTTCCAGTGCAAGGTCTGTGCTGCCCGCCACCAGCCTTGAATCGGGATAAGTCCGCCGTAACGAGCGTAGGTCATCAAGGCTGACCGGCGCGTCATACCGGGCCCCTCCGGCTGCTTCCATGGTGATGTTATTCCGGTGAAACTGGCTCAGCGCAGATTCTGATGACTCGGGGACCATGCTAGCGGCCGGGTGCTCGGTATCCGGTGTCCATTCTTTCACCATGGCATCCTTACCGGCGTCTATGATCGGACGGTAGCCGGTGCAGCGACAGAGATTGCCAGACAGGGCCTCAAGAATTTGATGGTTGCTGACCGTGCCGCCCTTGCGGTTGGCGTGCAGAGCCGTCAGGGACATCACGATGCCCGGCGTGCAGAAACCACACTGGGCACCCTGCTTCTCCATCATGCCTTGCTGAACCGGATGGCGTGGTTCCTGTTGGAAGGCTTCAACAGTAATCAGCTCCTTGCCGTGAAGGCTTCCCAGCAAGGTGATGCAGCTGTTGATTGCTTCGTAACGGGTGTTGCCGTGTTGGTCAGCTGTTCCTGTAATCACAGTGCAGGCACCACAGTCGCCGGAGGCGCAGCCTTCTTTGGTGCCGGTAAGGCGCATTTTGGTGCGTAACCATTCTAGGATGCTCAAATTTGGGTCGAACTGGTCAACTTTTTCAATTCGGCCGTTCAGAAGAAATTCGATCACGGTTCTCTCCGCCAGAAGCCTATTTGCAGTATTGCGCGGTACCCCATCCCTCCCTTGAGTAAGGCATTCCGCTGTTCTCCTTAGGCTTTCTGCAAAAAGCTGACCAACTGGTTTAGTAAAGTGTTTTTTTATTTTTATTAACTATTGGCAAGCATATTGCTGCTGTTCGAAATGTTGATTGCTTGGTCAGTTTATTAGCAGGTCGGCCAGGAATACATAACGGGAAAAGAGGCTTCTTATGACTGCGGCGTTGCGCCTGAAACTGGAAAACATCGTCAAGGAATACCCGGGTTGCCGGGCTAACGATGGTATTGATCTCACAGTGCAAGCCGGCGAGATTCATGCGCTTCTGGGCGAGAATGGTGCTGGTAAGAGCACTCTGATGAAGGTGATCTATGGTGTTGTCCAGCCGGATGAAGGCCGGATGCTCTGGAACGGTCACGAGGTCAGGGTGACGAGCCCGGCTCAGGCACGGCGCATGGGGATCGGAATGGTCTTTCAGCATTTTTCACTGTTTGAAACCCTCACCGTCGCCGAGAACATCGCCCTCAGTCTGCCGCCCTTTGAAGCCCGTGACCGGAAGAAACTGGACCAGCGTATCCGCGAGGTCTCCGAACACTACGGTATGGCGCTGGATCCGAGGCGTTACGTCAGTACCTTGTCCGTCGGGGAGCGCCAGCGGGTAGAAATCGTTCGGTGTCTGATCCAGGAGAGTACGCTGCTGATTCTCGACGAGCCGACGTCGGTCCTGACCCCGCAGGAAGTGTCCTCGTTGTTTGCCACGCTGCGCCAACTCGCGAAAGAGGGCTGCAGCATTCTGTTTATCAGTCACAAACTCGAAGAAGTGCGAAGCCTCTGCCACAACGCCACGGTGTTGCGTCAGGGGCGTGTCAGTGGTGATTGCCGTCCGGCAGAAGTTTCAGCGACGGACATCGCGAGATTGATGGTCGGTGAGGACACGCCGATTTCAACTCAGGTGACCCCGGCGGACCCCGGGCGCGTCCTTCTCAAAGTCCAGGATTTGAATTGGTCGAGCAATGATCCATTTGGCACAAGTCTCAAAAAGGTATCCCTGGAACTGCGCAAGGGTGAAATTGTAGGTATCGCAGGGGTTGCCGGCAACGGACAGGATGAACTGCTCAAGGCATTATCTGGAGAAATTCGGGTTGATTCCGGTCGTATCGTGTTGGATGAAAAGAGCATTGAAAACCTGGCACCGGACCAACGCCGAAAACTTGGTGTCGCGATTGTTCCCGAAGAACGCCTGGGGCGGGGTGCTGTTCCGAAAATGTCCTTGGCAGACAATGCGCTGCTTACTGCATCCGGACAGGGACTGGTTGAGAGTGGACTGATCCGGTTCGGTCGGGTTCGAGAGTATTCCCGTGAAGTAATTCGACGATTCGACGTCCGCTGTAACGGCGAAAATAGCGCCGCAGGGAGCCTCTCGGGCGGTAACCTCCAAAAGTACATTATTGGCCGAGAAGCATTGCAGAATCCCACGCTTCTGGTGGCGTCGCACCCGACCTGGGGCGTAGACGTCGGTTCGGCCGTTGCAATTCATGAGGCCCTGATTCAGCTGCGCGATGAAGGGGCGGCCATTGTCCTTATATCGGAAGACCTGGACGAGCTCTATCAGCTCTGTAACCGGCTGGGTGCGCTTTGCAATGGGAGAATATCCCCCCTGGCGATGGCGTCTGAGCTGAGTATTGAGCAACTAGGACAGTGGATGGCCGGCGAGTTTGAATCTGCGGAGGCGAACCATGTTGCTGCTTGAGCGCCGTCCTTGTGATTCTGCTTTGATGCGGTGGACATCACCACTGCTTGCACTGGTGTTGACCGTCATTACCGGTTTTATCCTTTTCCTCGCCATGGGTAAGGATCCGGTGAAAGGACTGACCTTTTTCTTTATTACTCCGGTCAGTGATCTGATCGGATTGGCGGAGCTGGGGCTAAAGATGGCGCCTCTGCTGTTGTGCGCGGCGGGCCTGACGGTCTGTTACCGAGCCAAGCTGTGGAATATCGGAGCCGAAGGACATTTTTTGATGGGAGCCCTTGGCGCCAGCATCATGGCGGTCCAGTTGGTGGATGTCGACGGGTTCTGGGTGTTGCCTATTGTACTTTTGGCCGGAACGCTCGCCGGTATGGTGTGGGCGGCCATTGCGTCAGGCCTGAAAACGCACCTGCATTGCAACGAAATTCTCACCACCATCATGCTCAATTACATCGCACTGAATCTCCTGTTGTACACGGTGCATGGTCCTCTTAAAGATCCCTATGGCTTTGGCTTTCCCCAGTCCGTGATGTTTGCTGACTCGGCCCTATTGCCAGCCTTGATTCCCGGTACACGGTTGCACCTGGGGCTGGCCTTCGGGTTGCTGGCAGCCGTCGCGGTCTGGGTACTTTTTGCCCGCAGTTTTATCGGGTTTCAGCTCAACGTGGTGGGACAGGATCATCGGGCAGCGGCCTTCGCCGGTTTTGGAGCCCGACGGCTGACTTGGTTTGCCTTCCTGGTAGGCGGTGCCACCGCCGGCCTGGCCGGAGCCTCGGAGGTCACCGGACCCATTGGTCAGCTCGTGCCACAGGTGTCTCCCGGGTATGGCTACACCGCCATCATCGTCGTTTTCCTTGGTCGTATGCATGCCCTGGGCATTGTGGTTGCCAGTGCGCTGCTGGCGCTGACGTTCATCGGGGGAGAAATGCTCCAGATCGCCATGAATATGCCCAAGGCAGTTACCGGTCTGTTCCAGGGATTGCTGCTGTTCTACCTGCTGACCTGTGACGCCTTTATCCACTATCGCATCCGTCTGAAACGGCCGGCGCGGCAAACCACCATGGCAGCCAAGCCTGCCCCCGGGGAGGCCTGAAATGGAACTGTTGACGAACGTGCTGGCTGCCACCGTTGTTGCGGGTACTCCGCTGTTACTGGTGGCCCTGGGTGAACTGATTTGTGAGCGCTCCGGGGTACTGAACCTCGGGCAGGAAGGCATGATGCTGATGGGCGCCGTCGCCGGGTTTGTCGCGGCTCTGACCAGTGGCAGTCTGGTGGTCGGTGTGGCTGCTGCGGTATTGGCCGGGACTGGCATGTCGCTGCTGTTTGCGTTCATGGCGGTGTCCCTGGCGGCCAATCAGTACGCTGCCGGATTGGCATTGACCATTTTCGGCACTGGGTTAAGTGCCTTTCTTGGGGCCGGCTTTGTAGGTCAGTCCATTGACGGCTTCACCCGTGTTGCCATTCCGTTTCTGAGCGACATCCCGGTGCTGGGGCGTGTCCTGTTTGATCAGGATCCACTGGTGTATCTGTCTCTGATTGTCTTTGTCGGTGTGGCCATTTTCCTGCGCCACACCCGTGGTGGCCTGTTGTTGCGCGCAGTGGGTGAAGACCCGGAAGCCGCCAATGCCAATGGCCTGAAAGTGCTGGTTGTACGCTACCTGGCGGTGGCATTCGGCGGCGGCATGGCCGGCCTGGCCGGTGCGTACCTGTCTCTTGCCTATACCCCACTCTGGACTGAAAACATGACGGCCGGGCGGGGCTGGATAGCCCTGGCGCTGGTCGTGTTCGCCACCTGGCGGCCTGAGAGGGTTGTGCTGGGTGCCTACCTGTTCGGAGCAGCCAGTATTTTGCATCTCGTTCTACAAGGGCTGGGATGGAAGAGTTCAACGGAGCTCCTGGCGATGCTGCCATACGTAGTCACCATTCTGATGCTGGTCCTGCTTTCCTGGAATCCGGCCCGAACTCGACTTAATACCCCCCTTTCCCTCGGCCAGCCATACCGGCCGGGACGCTAACAATAACGATCAACCTTGCTCCAACAATGACTTAAAAAGAACGTAACCTGAGAGGCAATACCATGAAAACATTTCGTAAAACACTGATCGCTGGCTGTGTTGCTGCAGCGTCTTTTGCTCCGGCAGCCCAGGCTGAGAAATTCTTCGGCTCGTCGAGCATTTCCATCCTGCATAGTGATCAGTACCAGGGTGTTGAGTTCGACGCCGGCGGCAATGGTGGTTTTGAATACGAGGCGACTTATTTCACCTTCGAGAACGCGACAGCCCACAACTGGGGAAGCACCTTCTTCTTCATCGATCGTGAACAGGGTCAGGGCGATGTGGAAGGCTCCGATAACGTCTACGGTGAATTTGCCCCCAACCTGAGCACCAGCTGGCTGACAGGCGCGGACATTAGCTTTGGTCCGGTCAAGGACGTCTCTATTGCCGCACAATATGAATTCGGTGGCGGCACGGAGGTCAACAACTACATGGGTGGTCTAGGGCTGGCGTGGGACCTGCCTGGTTTCATGTATTTCACTACCTCCGTTTACTATGTCGATAACGAGCAGGTCAGTGATGATTACCAGTTGACTGTTACTTGGGGCGCTCCGTTCGAGGTTGGTGCTGCCCGCTTCCTGATCGACGGCTACATCGACTGGTCGACTGCCGAATCTGACCACAAGTCCGAATTTCAGTTCACACCCCAGATCAAACTGGACGTGAGCAATTTCTGGGGTGCTCCGGGCGTTCTCTATGCTGGTATTGAGTACCAGTACTGGAACAACAAGTTCGGTCTTGGCGATACCCTGATGGACGATCAGAGCTCCGTCAGTGCTCTGGTGAAATTCCACTTTTGATCCTGTGCAGGAGTCCGGCAGAATCTAGCTGTCGGACTCCTGAACAAATGGACAACAAGTGAGAGCCTCATGACAAACAATTCTGCTGCAGAAAGCGCCATTGCCGTCAAAAAGGACAGCAAGGAAAAGGGGCGGACGTATCGCCCGGGAAGGATCCGGGAGCGTAACCGGGAAAGGATATTGATTGCCGCCGAGGAAGAGTTCGCTCTGAACGGCTACAAGGGTACAACGATCCAGAATATTGCCGAGCGGGCAGGACTGCCAAAGTCCAACGTGCTGTACTACTTCAGCAACAAGAAGCGCATGTACGGGGCCATGTTTGACGACATTCTTGCGCGCTGGAACAAAGTATTCACCGAGATCAGTCCGGAAGACGACCCCGCGGAAGCCCTCGCGACGTTTATCCGGAACAAGGTGGAAATGTCGCGCAAGTACCCTCTGGCGTCCCGGTTGTTTGCGATGGAAATTATCCAGGGTGCACCCTTCCTGCTGGATCACCTGCGGACCAATATGCGCGAGTGGGTCCGGGGCAGGGCGGAGGTTATCCAGTCCTGGATTGACGACGGACGCATGGCTCCGGTCGACCCGGTGCAGCTGATTTTTCTGATCTGGTCTTCAACCCAACATTACGCCGATTTCCAGGTGCAGATCCTGATGGTGGAAAACAAAGCCGAATACGAGAAGCGCGACTTCGATCATGCGGCTGATTTTCTGACGGCTATGATCCTTCGGGGCTGCGGTCTTGAGGAACCAAAATGAACGATTCTTTTTCCTACCCGAGGGATATGCAGGGCTATGGTGAGCATCCTCCCCATGCCCAGTGGCCCAGAAATGCCCGGATCGCGGTGCAGTTTGTACTGAATTACGAAGAGGGTGGGGAAAACTGTGTGCTTCATGGTGACCAGCACTCAGAGACCTTTCTCTCTGACATCATTGGCGCCCAAGCCTACCGGAGCCGGCACATGAGTATGGAGTCTCTCTATGAGTACGGATCCCGTGCCGGCGTCTGGCGCATCCTGAAAGAATTCCGGAAGCGGGAGCTGCCTCTGACTGTATTCGGAGTAACTATGGCGATGGCCCGAAACCCGGACGTTGTCCAGGCGTTCCTGGATGACGGCCACGAAATTGCCTGCCACGGCCAGCGCTGGATTCATTACCAGGACATGAGCGAGTCTGAAGAACGTCAGTATCTGGAGCTTGCGATCGAACAGCACGCGCAGCTCACGGGAGAGCCCCCGCAGGGCTGGTACACCGGTCGGGACAGCCCGAATACTCGACGGCTTGTCGTTGAGCAGGGCGGCCTGGAATACGACAGCGACTACTACGGGGATGACCTGCCATTCTGGACTACCGTGGAGACCAGCGCGGGCGAACAGAAACCCCATCTTGTGGTGCCCTATACGCTGGAAGCCAACGACATGCGTTTTTGCTCACCCCAGGGGTTCAATTCCGGAGAGCAGTTCTTCCAGTACCTGAAAGACAGCTTTGATGTGCTTTATGAAGAAGGTGCTGAGGCTCCAAAAATGATGTCTGTCGGCTTGCATTGCCGGGTTGTAGGCCGTCCGGGCCGATTCCGTGCACTGCAACGTTTCCTTGATTATATCCAGCAATACGAACGTGTATGGGTGTGCCGGCGCATTGATATCGCCCGCCATTGGAAGCAGGTTCACCCTTTCCAACCCGACTGATACCGGAGTTTTAGAATGACCGATGCCGTAGTGGCCCCTGTCGTAGAGGGACCGGAATTTACCCGTCTGGGATTGAACCTGGCGGATGGCAGTCTGGGAGCGGAAGTGACCCAGGTGACGGATGAGTTCTTTGCGCCCAGAGAGCGCATGCTTGATCCGGAACTGCCTGTGTTCTTCCCCGATCGCTATGACGATCACGGGAAATGGATGGACGGTTGGGAAACGCGACGCAGGCGTACAACGGGCCATGACTGGTGCATCGTGCGTCTGGCCATGCCGGGAGTTCTGATGGGTGTCGATTTCGATACCAGCTTTTTTACAGGGAACTATGCTCCAGCGGCCTCTTTGGAAGCGTGCTTCAGTCCTGACGGTGAGCCGGATGATAAGGCGGACTGGCATAGGCTGGTGCCGGCCACGGAGTTGAAGGGTAATGACCACCGATTTTGCACCATCGAGTCCGATCGGCCCTGGACACATCTGCGCTTGCACATATATCCGGATGGTGGGTTGGCGCGCCTGCGAGCCTACGGTAAGCCCTTCTGTGACTGGGCGACACTGTTAGCGACGGATGAGAGCCGGAATCTGCTGGCGCTCGAATACGGCGGTGACCAGGTGGCATGGAGCGACGCCCACTATGGCGAACCGCGCAAGCTTTTGCGTCCGGCGCGCGGCATCAACATGGGGGATGGCTGGGAAACACGCCGACGGCGTGAGCCTGGTAACGACTGGTGCATTCTGGCCCTGGGCCATAAGGGCATTGCTGAACGCATTGAGGTGGATACCGCGCACTTTAAGGGCAATTTCCCTGCGGCCTGTTCCATTCAGGCGGCCTGCGTGGAAGAAGGGGCAGGTACGGCACAGTCCCTGATTACCCAGAGCATGTTCTGGCATTCCTTGATGGACGAGCAGCCGTTGACGGCTAACAGCATCCATCAGTTTCAGGAATTGAAGAATTTGGGGCCGATTACCCATATCCGTTTCAATATCATTCCGGACGGCGGCGTCAGCCGGGTCCGCCTGTTCGGAAAACCCGTGTCATGAGCCGTTATCGAAGTCTTGTTGCCGAGCCTTTGACCCGCGAAGCCTTTGCGCTGTTCGGAGATGTGATTGATACCGACGGGGCCGAATCCTTTCCCATTAATCAGGGGCGCACCGAGCGCTTTCATGCCTTGTCCCGGGTGGAGCTTTCGGGTGCGACAGACCGGGGTATCCTGTCGATCTTTCGTGGCCAGCCCCTGACTCCTTTGGAGATAGCTCTAATGGAGCGTCACCCGCTCGGGAGTCAGTCATTCATACCCATGAACAACGTCGACTTCCTGGCAGTCGTTGCACCTCCGGGAGACTTTGACGAAGCTGCGGTGCGAGTATTCCTGGTCAAAGGTCATCAGGGGGTCACTTACCATGCCGGCACATGGCATGCACCGTTGCTGCCCCTGACGGCCGATGCCGATTATCTGGTGGTTGATCGTCAGGGGCTGGGTCAGAACTGTGATGAGGTCGACCTGCAGCAATCCATTAAACCCATCCTGGCTAACGGCTAAGGTATCCCTGTGTCAGCCCCCATATCCGAACTGAACTTCGTGACCGCGAGGCGAGCGGTCCGGGTTCTGCGCCCCGATTCTCCCAGCCAGGCGGTCAGTCTGGCCAGGCAGTGCAGGGCGTCTTACACGGCGGGCGGCACATGGCTCCAACCGGCCTATGAGCGGGATCAATGCTGGCCGGAAAACCTGGTGGCGCTGAATGCATCATGGCCTGGCTTCTGGGGTCTGGAAGACGGTCCGAATGGGCTGACCGTTGGTGCGATGACCTCTTTGGCAGAGATGGCACGGCACCCTCTGGTTCGAGACTATCTGCCGCCGTTGGCCAAGTTTCTGAATCTGGTGGCGGGGCCGGGTGTCCGGGCCCTGGGAACGGTTGGCGGCAATCTGATTGTGGGTGGTGATCTGTCTGCGCTGGCAATGGCCCTTGATGTCCGAGTGGACGTAGTCGGTCACGCAGGCGTGCGGATATTGCCACTTTCCCAATGGCTGCGGGAGCGGACATCGGAGGATTTGTTGCGTGGCTTTACGATTCCGGACTGCAGGGGGTGGCGGATGTCGCTGGAAAAGCTCGGATACCGGGCACGGTTTAGTCCGACCCGCGCCACTCTGGCTTGTGTTCATGATGGTTACCGGCTTCGCCTGGCGGTGGGTGGCGAAGGAGGCCTGCTTCGTCTGGCAGCAACGGAAGCGTTTCTTAACGGTTGGGCTGCTCTAGCGCCGGATGATTTCGGGGCAGTGCTTGATTGTGAACTGGTCGACCACGGGTGGCAGGACTCCCATCTGCGCATGGCATTGCGGCGAATGACGACGGGGCTGTTGTCGGAGGTGGCGCTTGGAACTTAAAGCTCAGCCCGGTATGGCTGGAACCGGTGTTCTGCAACGCATTGGAGGCAGGCTTGGCTATGCCACCGATCAGCAGCACATTCCCGGCCTGTTGCACGGAGCCATCCTGCGCAGCCGATACGCCCATGCCCGTCTCCTGAGGGTGGACACGACCCGAGCCAGGTCGATGCCGGGCGTCAGAGCGGTGGTGACGGCGGAGGATGTACCGGGCCTGAACCGCTTTGGCATTGTTGTTCGTGATCAGCCGGTGTTATGTGAGGACCGGGTCCGCTACGAGGGCGATGCGATTGCGGCGGTTGCCGCAGACTCTCTGGAACAGGCACGGGCGGCGTTGGAAGTGATTGATGTCGACTACGACCCCCTGTCTGTTGTCGATCAGGCTGAAATGGCAGAACAGATGGCGCCCCTGCATGGCGAAAGCAACCTTCTGGCCCGGGACAGCCTCACGCGCGGCGATAGCGAGGCCGCCTTCGCACGATGCGCAGTGATTGTGGAGCATCACTACCAGACGCCCCGGCAGATGCATGCCTTCATGGAGACCGAAGGCGGTGTAGCCATTCCGGATAACAACGGTGGCGTGGTCTTTCGGGTCGGTTGTCAGTCAGGCCACCGTGATGCCGAACAGCTGGCCGACATTCTCGGACTGAAGCTCTCTCAGGTTACGGTGGAGGCCACTCCTACCGGTGGGGCGTTTGGCGGTAAGGACGAACTGACCATTCAACCGGTGGCGGGCATCCTGGCCTTACAGACCGGTTTACCGGTACTGGTCCATCTCGATCGTTTCGAGTCCTGCCGCGTTGGCATCAAGAGGCACCCTGTGTCGGTGGTGATGACCACAGGCTGTGACAGCCAGGGCCGGATTCTGGCCCACCGTGTCGATGCGCTGCTGGACACAGGCGCCTACGCAAGCCTGGGGCCGGCGGTGCTGGAGAATTTTCTGGATCACGCCACGGCCCCGCTCTACCGGATCGAGGCGTATTCCGTTACCGGACGGTTGGTCTACACCAACAACGGCGTATCCGGAGCGTTCCGCGGGTTTGGCGGAAATCAGGCAACGTTTGCCGTGGAATCCCAGCTCGACGCCCTGGCCGAAAAGCTGACCATGTGCCCGCTGGAGTTTCGACGGATCAATCTGCGTACTGCTGATGAACCCGGAAGTCGGGGTCAGCCTGTGCGCTGGACAGCACCACCGACAGAGGTCCTGGCAGCGGCTGCCGCATCACCACTCTGGGTGCCCGCCGGTGCTGCCGCCCGCAGGCGTTGGCTGACCGGTACCGGCATGGCGATGGGGGCTCAGGGTAACGGACTCGGCGACGGCCTCCCTGACAGTGGTGGCGGCCGGGTGAGTCTGACAGCTGAAGGCCGGATCCGCCTGGAATTTGGCTTCGCCGATTATGGCCAGAACCTTGCCGAAGCCATTGTCTGCCTTGTGTGTGAGGGGCTGGGCTGCACGGCCTGCGATATCGACGTGGTCCTCGGGAACTCGCGTGGACCGGATTCCGGTCCCACCAGTGCTTCTCGCAGCTCTGTTCTGGTCCATGGTGTTCTGGCAAACATCCTTCCGCGCTGGAAAAACCTTGTGCGGGACCAGGCCAGGTCGTTGACCAATCTGCCTCGTGACGAACTGGATTGCGGCCCTGGAGGCCTGTTTCTTGATGGCCGTCAGGTCCTGAGTTACCAGGAACTGGCAGAAAAAGGCCAACCGGCAGAAATGGTTGTTGATTCCAGCCAGGCATTTCCTGTAGCCCCGGGCCAGGATCAACCGGTGGGTCGTTACCTCCAGTTGCAGATTGCGACGGTGGCCAGGGTGGCCGTAGATCGTCTGACCGGGCGTGTCAGGGTTACGGACCTTCACCATATAACTGCAGCGGGCCGTGTCATCTACCCTCCCGGTTATCTGGGACAGATCGAGGGCGCTGCCATGATGGGGCTCGGCATGACCCTCACCGAAGACATGCCAACCCTGGAAGGACGCTACCTCGCTGACAACCTCGATCAGTACATGATCCCCACCATGCACGATGCGCCTGACCAGCGGGTAGATGTTCTGGATAACACACCGACGACCGACTCTTTTCCGGTCCGCGGGGTCGGAGAGCTGGGCATTGAGGCGGTGGCACCGGCCATCTGCTCGGCGATCGAGGCGGCCACCGGTATCCGGGTGCAGCGTCTCCCGGTGGACCCCGGCTACCTGTTGTCCGCGCTTTGTGCTCAGGAGGAGAACTTCTCATGACCCGCAATACTCAGCCGGAACCCTGCACTCCGGAACCGGTGACCTTTGAGCTGAACGGAAATGTCGTTTCACTGTGGGTATCGCCGGCAACCACATTGCTGGACATCCTGCGGGACGCCGGACGAATCACCTCTGCCCGTGCCGGTTGCCGTATCGGCCGGTGCGGAGCCTGTACCGTGCTGCTGGACGGTCAGGCCGTGCCAGGGTGTCTGGTGATGGCCTGGCAACTCTCAGACTGCCGGGTAGAAACGGTCGAGGGTTTGACCGAGGACCCGGATTTTATCCGGGTGAAAGAGGCACTGGCGACCGAAAGCGCATTGCAGTGTGGTTATTGTACGCCGGGTATCGCGGTGTCACTGGTGTCCGGTTTGCGGCAGCACCGATGCGGTGAAACCGTTGACCTTGAGGAGGCGGTGGCCGGAAATCTGTGCCGATGCACCGGATACGGCGGCCTGAAGCGCGCGGTTGATGCGCTCAAAGAGACGAGTTCGGAAACCTAGGGGGAGCTATGTCGAGTTTTGCACTCTGTCACGCCGCGATCTTCACGGTGGACCCGGCGAATCGGGTGATTGCCGATGGTGCGCTGGTGGTCGAAGACGGTGTTATCCGCCAGGTTGGCGATATCAAGGAGGTTACCATTCCGGAAGGTGTGGAAGTGATCGATGCCGGTGGCCATGCCTTGTTGCCTGGTCTGATCGACTGCCATTCCCACTCCAGCCTAATGCGCGGTGTGACCGAAAACATGCCCCTGATGGAGTGGCTGCCCTGGTACCAGCTGGAGCACCGGGCCATGACCGAAGAGTTTGCCTACCATTCGGCGCGTTTGTGCTACCTGGAAGCCTTGCAATCCGGCACCACCTGCGTGATGGATATGTTCCGGTATATGGATCGCTGCGCGGATGCCGCGGCTGATCTCGGGCTGCGGGTGCAACTGGCACCCTACGTGGCCGACCGTCCCGGCAAGGATTTCTTCTCGACCCGAGAGGAAAACCGGCAGTTGATCCGGTCCCACCACGAAACCCGGAATGGCCGAATTCGTGTCTGGATGGGGCTGGAGCACCTGTTTTACTGCACCGAAGACGCCTATCGGGAAGCCGCTCGATTAAGCCGTGAATACGGTGTCGGCATTCACACCCATTGCAGTGAGCAGAAGGAAGAGGAACAGGCGGTCACGGCCGAGTTTGGCCGGCGCTCCCTGGCGATGCTGGATCACTACGGAATTCTGGGGGAACGGACCCTGCTGGCCCACTGTGTGTGGCTCAATGACGATGAAATTGCCCGGGTGGCGGATACCGGCACCAGCATCGCCCACTGCCCGGTCAGTAACGCCAAACTGGCCAGCGGTGTTGCCCGTGTGCCGGAAATGCTGGCGGCGGGGGTCACCGTGGGCCTGGGTACCGATGGGCCGGTCTGTAACAACAGTCTTAGCCTGTTTGAGGAGATGAAGTTTGCCTCCCTGATCCAGAAGGCGACGCGGCTGGATGCCACCGTGCTGCCTGCCGATCAGATCCTGAGGATGGCAACGATCAACGGGGCCAGGGCGCTGGGTCTGGATCGGGAAATCGGCTCCCTGGAAGTGGGCAAGAAAGCCGATCTGCTGTTGCTGGATCTGGGTGGCGCCAATATGGCACCGGTGTCGGTGGACGAGCAGGGCGGGAACCTGCTCTGGAACCTGGTCTTTGCCGCCGGCCCCGGTAATGTGTCCGGTGTCTGGGTGGACGGCCGGCAATTACTCCGGAACGGCCAAGCGGTTCAGGTCAGCCAGCAGGCTGTCGTTGCCGATGCCCAAAAGCAGGGACTGGCACTGCACGAGGCCTGCCGCAAACTGTCCCACACCCGACTGTCCATGGTCTGATAGCGACGATATTCAGGAGAACACAATGTCTGCATTACCCATCATTTCCCTGGCTGGCCTGCGCAGCGACGACCCGGCTCGGCGTCGGACCATCGCCGCTGAGCTGGGTCGGGCCTGCCGTGAAGTCGGCTTTTTCTTTGTCACGGACCACGGAATCCCGCAGGAGGTCTGCGAGGATGCATTCACTCTGGCAAAGGAACTCTTTGCGCTGCCGACAGCCGAGAAAGAAGTCCTGTCGATCAAGCGCTCACCCCATAACCGTGGCTACGTGGCGATGGCGGATGAGAAGCTGAACCCGGAGTCCGGTGCGGATATGAAGGAAGCCTTCAATATCGGTACGGATTTCCCGGACGATCACCCGGATGTCCTGGCGGGAAAACCTTTTCGCGGAGTCAATTTCTGGCCTTCGATTGACGGCTGGCGTCAGCGTGCCCTGGACTATTTCGACCACTGTCTGGAGCTGGGCAGAACCATTCACCGTGGCTTCAGTATTGATCTGGGGCTGGATGAGGAATTCTTTGCCCAGCACCTGACACTGCCGATCGCTACCCTGAGACTGCTTCACTATCCGCCGAGCGCTGGCAGCAACAAACGGGAAGATGGTGGCGCCGGAACCCACAGTGACTACGGCAATGTCACCATCCTTGCGACGGATGCCGTGGCCGGACTGGAAGTGCTGAATCGCCAGGGCGAATGGATTCAGGCACCCCATGTGCCGGGTGCGTTCGTCTGCAATATCGGAGACTGTCTGATGCGCTGGAGCAACGACGTCTATGTCTCCACACCACACCGGGTCCGGCCACCCGAAAAAGAGCGCTATTCCATTGCGTTCTTCCTGGAAGTGAACCCGGATTCTGTTGTCGACCCACGGGATGTCGTGCCGGACCAGGCGCCAAAGTATCAGCCGATTACCTGTGCGGATTATCTTGCGTCACGGTTGAACGCAACCTACGAGCACCGGGAACCGGAGTGATCAGGACGCTGTCCGCATCACGCTGACGTGGGCAGCGACAACCTTCCAGCCATCCGGGAACCGTGCCCAGGTTTGCATCTGTCGACCCTGATCGTCTGTTTGGCCATCGCTGAACTGCGTGCTGACGGTCGCAAAAGAGTCACCGAAGGTCGTCACCAGGGTGCCATGGAGGGTGCGCCCCGGACCTACCGGCTGGCAAAGCCGGCGATAAGCCTGGATGGCTTCAGCGCCATAGAGATTTTCTGCCACGCCGAAGCGAATGGTGAACTCAGATGTCCAGAAGTAGCTGTCGAGAACGTCAAGATCATTATCCAGAAGCGCTTTTTCATAAGCCTCAAAGGCGTCTGTGACGGCGGCTACAATGTCTGGGGCGTTAATGGTGATATCCGTCATTACTGAACTCCGTGGGTTATGAGGGTAGCTCGGAAAGAGACTCGAGCCGTTGTATCAGGCTTTGGGAATCGGTGACCGCTCCAAACACGCCACCCTGCATCTGAATCATCTTGATGGCATGGTCATGGTTTGCCTGATCGGTGGCGCCACAGCAGTCTTCAACCAGCACGCACTCCAGACCCCGATCATTGGCGTCGCGCATGGTGGTGTGCACGCAGACATCGGTGGTAATGCCCGTCAGTACCAGATTTCTGATGCCGCGGGTCCGGAGTATCAGCTCCAGGTCGGTGGCATAGAATGAGCCTTTGCCAGGCTTGTCGATGATCGGTTCTCCGGATTCTGGTGCCAGTTCCGGAATGATGTCCCAGCCCGGCTCACCTCTGACCAGTATGCGTCCGCAAGGTCCCGGGTCACCGATACCTGCGCCGATCTGCCGGGAGCGCCAGCGTTTGTTTTCGGGCAGGTCGCTGAGATCAGGGCGATGTCCTTCGCGGGTGTGAATCACCGGCATTCCTAGTTCCCGGAATCGGGCCAGTAGCCGGCCGATCGGTTCAATTGGGGCGCGTGTCAGCGAAAGGTCATAGCCCATTGTGTCGACATAGCCACCCTTACCACAGAAGTCGGTTTGCATATCGATGATGATCAGGGCTGTATTGTGTCTCGTCAGGTTGTTGTCGTAGGGCCAGACATAGGGGCGAGAGTTCAGGGTTGCAGTCATGGCTGGTTACTCCGGAAGCGTGTTTGATAGGGCCAGGGCGGCGAGAAACTGCTCTGATGTCGCCGTGGCACCGAACATTCCGCCTTGCATTTCGGTTATGCTGAAAATGGCATCCCGGTGGCGGGTTTCTGTGGCGGCCGTGCAGTCTCTCAGGATCAGTGTTTCCAGCCCCCGGTCATTGGCGTCACGGACGGTGGTGTGCACACACACATCGGTGGTCAGGCCTGCAAACACCAGGTGGGTGATCCCCTGAAGCCGCAGTACGTGATCCAGGTCGGTGGCGTAGAAGGCGCCCTTGCCGGGTTTATCGATAATGATCTCATCCGGCGTTGGAGCAAGTTCCGGAATGATTTCCCAGCCGGGCTCGCCGCGCACCAGAATCCGGCCCAGTGGGCCGGCATTGCCGATGCCGGGGCAGACCTGTTCGCTGCGCCACTGCTTGTTGACCGGAAGGTCTGCCAGCTGCGGCCGGTGACCTTCACGGGTGTGAATGACCAGAGCGCCTGGCAGCGCGCGGAACGCTGCCAGTACCCGCTGGATTGGTTCGATGGTGGCCCGGGCGGGGGCCAGATCGACGCCCTGGGAGTCGATGTACCCTCCCGGGGCGCAGAAGTCCTTCTGCATGTCGATAATCACCAGGGCCAGCCGGTGGGGGGGCACCGGCGCGATGCAGGGCCACGCGTAGGGCCGTGCATCGGGAACCGTGACAGGGTGGGTCGTGGTCACTTCAGACGACCTTTCACGCCGTTTACGAGGAAGTCCATCTTCTCGGTTTCTTCCAGGGTCATGACGTCACCTTCTTCAACCAACACCGTGCCATCCTGAGCGATAACCGGGCCTGCCCAGACTTGGAACTCTTCGTTCATAATGGCTTCCTGGCGGTCCAGTACCGTTTGCTGATCATCTTCGCTTACTGCACTGCCGAAATCGCTGAGTTTGGCTGCACCAGTCAGGAGGTCGCCACGCAGGTGCTCGGATTTCCAGGTGCCGTCTTCTGCCGATTTGACGATGTCCACCATCATCGGGCCCCAGTTCCAGACCGCACCCACCAGCCAGCCTTCTGGTGCAAACTGGCTGGCATCGGCGTGATAGCCCACGGAGTAAACGCCCCGGCGCTCAGCGACCTGCACGTAGTTGATGGGCGAGTCAACGTGACCGGTCAGTACATCAGCGCCGTCGCTGATCAGCGCTTCTGCGGCTTCGGCTTCTTTGGTGGGGTCGGACCAGTTCGAGGTCCAGATCACCGAGGTTGTAACGTCCGGGTTCACGCTCTGGGCACCCCGGGTAAAGGCATTGATGTTACGCAGCACCTGAGGGATCGGGTGGGCTGCGATAAAACCCAGTTTATTGGTTTTGGTGGTCAGGCCTGCGGCAACACCGGACAAGTACATAGCCTGATCGATTTCGGCGAAGTAGGTCATCAGGTTGTCGGACGTCTTGAGGCCGCCGGAGTGGGCAAAATGTACCTCGGGATACTTCTCCGCCACTTTCAGGGCATGATCAAGGTAGCCGTAGCTGGTCGGGAAAACCACTTCAACACCGGAGCGAACCATGCGCTCCATGACACGCTGTACATCGGCGTTCTCTGGAATATTCTCGAAATGAACGGTTTCCACATCGTCCATGTGTTCTTCCAGATAGAGACGGCCCTGATCCTGGGCGTAGTTGTATCCATAGTCAGATTTTGGTCCAACGTAGATGAAGCCGACTTTGGTGTCGGCGGCAGCTTGGACACTGACCGCGAGGATTGAGGTTGCTAGCAGGGTGCGGATCGCTTTTCTCATAATCATTCTCCGTTTGATGGTTTTTTAAGTCGGTTATCGGGCACTTTGGAATACCACCCTGAGACCGGCCGGCATGCCGCCACCACTGGCACGCAGGCCGCGGTAGCTAAGCATCAGCACGCTCAGGGGAATCAGATAGGGAAGCGTTGCCAGGAGGTAGGGCGAGATGGGTACTCCCCAAGACTGCAGTTTCAGGTTTAGGGCTTCAGAGGCCCCGAACAGCAGCGCTGCCGGCAATGCGTACCAGGGGTTCCAGCGGGCAACAATCACCAGGCCGACGGCCACCAGCCCCCGGCCTGCGGTCATGCCCTCTACCCAGTTGGCGGTGTAGTCCACGGCGAGCGCGGCACCGGCAAAACCTGACATCAGCCCTCCGAAACCTATGGCGGCTAACTGGTAGGGCACCGGGTTGTGGCCCAGATTGCGAGTGATTTCCTGGGATTCACCGGTAGAACGCCAGCGCAGCCCGGTACGGGTGCGGAACAGGAAAATGGATATGGCCGGAATCGCCAGCAGAGTGATCAGTACAGTGGGAGTTATGGGACCCAGGAACTGGCCCAGCAACGGAATATCGCTGACGAAGGTATGATTGAGGTTGCCAAGGGCGTCGATCTTGTTGCCCACGAAGGGAATACCGTAGTAGGCACTGAGCCCACCTCCGAGAATCAAAACGGCTACCCCGCTGGCAATCTGGTTGGCCCGACAGCCAAGCACCAGAATGGCGTGAACCATCGACAGGGCGATGCCCGCACAGCATGCGGCGAGCACGCCCAGCCAGGGGTCGCCGCTTATGGAGGCCACCGCAAAGCCGGTCATCGCCCCCAGCAGCATCTGGCCTTCCACCCCAAGGTTGATAACGCCGCTGCGTTGAGTCATGGCTTCACCCAGAACGACTGCCAGTACCGGGGTGGCACTTCGAAGGGCAGCAAAGAGCAGGGTGAGGAGTTCAGTTACAAACGATTCCATACAGTGTCCTTTGAATAGCTGTCGGGCCTGGCGCGATCAGGCCTTGGGGCAATTGGGCCACAGGCTGGCAACAGCCAGCACGATGATGAACAGCAGCGCCTGTAGAATATCGGCGCTGGCCTTGGGGAGCTGGGCGTACAACTGGAGCGAGTCGGCAGACGCCAGAAGGCCCCCCATTAGCACCGATAACGGGATAATGCGAAGGAAGTGCTGGCCGGCGAGCCAGGCAACCAGGAAGCCTGTCATGCCGTAGCCGCTGGCAAGACCGTCCTGCAGGCGGTTCTGGATCACCGAGGCTTCGGCGATACCGGCGAGGCCGGCCAGCAGCCCGCCGATGGCCATCACGATCAGCACGTTGCGTTCATAGGAAATGCCGGAGGTGGCGCCCACGCGCGGATTGCTGCGACTGACCTGGAGACCCAGTCCCCAGCGACTGCGGGTCACCAGAATGTGAAGGATGATGGCCGCAACCACTCCGAATATCAGTCCCATGTGAACCCGGGTATCGAAGAACTGGGGCAGGATGGCGCCTTGCGGGAACTCGATGGTGGCCGGCCAGCCCAGTGAATTCGGGTTCTTCCAGGGACCATGGACCACAAAACTCACCAGCAACACGCCCACGTAGTTCAGTAGCAGGGTTGAGATGGTTTCGTTGACACCAAGACGGGTCTTGAGCAAACCGGGGATGACGCCCCAAAGGGCGCCGCCTGCCATGGCGCCAATCAGCATGAGCGGCATCAGCAGCCAGCCGGGCTGGTCAACGGCGGCCAGCACGGCGCCCGTGCCGAACAGGGCGCCAAGGTAGAGCTGACCCTCGCCACCTACACTGATCAGACCGAGTCGGGCAGGCAATGCGACGGCCAGTGCCGTCAGCAGAATGGGAGCGGTCTTGACCAGGGTCTCACTGAATGAATAGCCATCGCCGAAGGCCCCCATGACCATTTCCTGAAACAGGGATATGGATTCCCGGCCATTGATTGCAAAGAACGTCAGTGCCGCCAGCACAAACGTGGCCGCCATGATTAGCACTGCGCCGGTGGGGCCTCTTAGCAGTCGTAGCCCGAATCTGAAGGCCGGTTGGGTGGTTATTGTCATGATGCAATTCTCGCTTGAGGTTCAGCGGGTGCGGGGTCAGCGGTGGGAAGGTGTTCTCCGGTCATGGCCCGGCCGATGTCTAGGCGATCGAACTGGCCCGGGTTGAACAGTCCCGAGATTCGTCCGCCCTGAAGTACTGCAATCCGGTGGGCGTAGGACATGAGGTCATCGAGGTCCTCTGAAATCCATAGCACGGCTGCGCCCTCGCGGGCTTTTGTGAAAAGAGCCTGATAAATGTCATGGGCAGCGCCAGCGTCCAGTCCCATGGTGGGGTAAGCTGCGACAATCAGATCCCGCGGGCCTTCCAGTTCACGTCCGACCACCAGTTTCTGAAGGTTGCCTCCGGAAAGTTGTCCGGCGGCCAGCGCCGGATTGTCAGGACGAACCTGATAACGGCGGATGATGTCCCTGGTCTTTTCCTCTTCCGGGCCCCAGGCAGGAAAGAAACGCAGTTGCCGGAAATGGGACAGAGCCACGTTGACGGTCAACGACAGATCGCCGGCCACCGCGTTCACGGCCGGTTGCTCAGGTATGTATGCAACCCGGTCAGAGGTTTTCGGGGCGCGGCTGGCGGACTGGAGTACCACGCCATCAATAATGACTTCGCCACGGAAAAGCGGGACCAGGCCAACCAGCGCGTCTGCCAGCAGATGCTGGCCGTTGCCGGAAACCCCGGCAATACCAAGGATCTCACCCGGCCCGATATCCAGGCTGATGTTGTCAATGGACTGGACGCCATGGTTTGCGTGGAGCCCACGAAGACTGATTCGTGGCGGCTTGCCAGTGAGGTCGGCATTCCGATGTGTGTCGATGTCGGAACGTTGACTGCTGTCGCCCATCATCAGGCTGACCAGTGAGGCCTCACTGCAGTTCTCTCTGGTCAGAGCCTGTACCATTTTGCCGGCACGCATCACGACCACCCTGTGGGCGCAGGCCATGACGTCCTGCATTTTGTGGGTGATAAGGACAATGCTTCTTCCGGCTTCGGCCATTTTCCGGATCAGCTCCCAGAGTCGTTCCGCTTCCTGTGGTGGCAGAACCGACGTCGGTTCATCCAGTATCAGAACCTTGGCATTAAGATTCAGAACCTTGACCAGTTCCAGCAGTTGGCGCTGGCCCACGGAAAGATCGCGTACCAGGGTGTTGGGGTCCAGGCCGGGCGCGAGTTCCTCCAGGTAGGCGAGAACGTTCTGCTGAGAGGTGCCTTCGCAAAACAGCCGGCGGAACGTCCAGAAGGGTGGTTTGGGGTAGGCCAGTAACAGGTTGTCCCGAACCGACAGTGCCGGCACCAGATTGAACTGTTGGAAGACCATGCCGATGCCCAGTGACATGGCCTTCTGCGGGGAGTCGATGAGGGTTTCACGACCGTTGACAATAATGCTGCCTTCGTCCGGTGTATAGAGTCCGAACAGCATCTTCATCAGGGTGCTCTTGCCGGCGCCGTTTTCGCCGAGCAGGGCGATGACTTCTCCCTCGCGGATATCCAGCGAGATGCCATCATTGGCTGTGACCTCTCCGAACCGCTTGGTGATGTTGTAAAGCTGAATCTCCATGGAACCATGCCTTGGCTAAAATCTTTGTTGTACACAAGGTTGCATGGTTCATGCCACGTAGCAAAGAGGTGCATGGTTCTGGCAAGGAATACAGTTATCTTCCTATTTGGTGTTGAAAAAGCGTGCAAAAACATAATGTTGGTTGCATCACGATGGTGCGCGTATTGGTGTATATGCATTGCTTTGGTGCAGCGGAAGGTTCTCGATGGCGTGTCATAGTGATTGAAAATCAATGGGACTTGGATAAGATGTATGCAACGAGATGACAAGGAAAGAATCGTGAGTGAATCATTCAGGAAAGGAACCACTGGCAGCATCTACGAGACTTTGCGTCAGAGCATCATGAATCTGGAGCTTTATCCGGGCAGCCGGGTTACTGAAACCGAGCTGGCTCAGCACTTCGGGGTGAGCAGGACACCGGTTCGGGAAGCGTTGCAGCGCCTGGCGGTGGAAGGCTACCTTACCATCCGCCCCAAGCACGGCTGTTACATCCGCCAGCTCGACGTATTTGAGCTGGCGGAATATTACGACGTCCGGGTTGGTCTGGAATTGGAAGGTATTGCTCTGATGGGGCAGCGTATTCCCTATCGGGAGGTGGCGCAGCTGGCGGAGGATTGGGATCCCGAGCAGGCCCGTTATGGCATGTCTGGTTCCGAAGAGTTCAAGGACGCAGAGGAACTGTTCCATATCAGGCTGGCCGAGCTCTGTGGCAACCCGATTCTGGTGCAATACCTGCGCGACGTTAACAATCATATTCGGATCGTGCGTCGTCTGGGCCTGCCGGACCAGGACAGTGTCATGCAGACCTATCGGGAGCACCACGAGATCTGCCAACGTATCCTGGCTAATGATATGGACGGCGCAGCCGTAATGTTGCGGGCCCATATCCACGAAAGCCAGGCAAAGAGCCGGGAAGTAACCTTGGCCCAACTGCAAATGCGCCGGCGGGAGCGGGCCTTGGGGACCGATGCCGGTTCAGACTCTGCAACGCCTGGCACGCTTCCTGCTAATTAGCTTCCGACATTATCTAAACACCATGTGAGAGGAAGCGTAATGAGCGGATTTGGTGGTTTGAACAAGTCCCCGAACGGGGTGGTGATCGGTCTGGTGCAACTGCAATTACCCGATGTTGCCACTCCGGAACAACTGGCAGCCCAGACCCGCCGGGTATGTGAGCTGGTGGGGAAAGCCCGTCGGCAGTCTCCGGTGATGGATCTGGTGGTGTTCCCTGAGTACTGCCTGCATGGTCTTTCGATGAACATTGATCCCGCCATCATGTGTGATCGTGACGGCCCGGAGATGGATGCTTTTCGGGAAGCCTGCCGTGAGCACGACATCTGGGGCTGTTTCTCCATTATGGAGAGCAATCCCGGAGGGAACCCCTACAACACCGGTGTCATTATCGATAACACCGGCGAGGTGCAGTTGTTCTACCGCAAGCTTCATCCCTGGGTGCCGGTGGAACCGTGGGAACCGGGCAACCTGGGAATCCCGGTTTGCGATGGGCCCAATGGCAGCCGTCTGTCACTGGCCATCTGCCACGATGGTATGTTCCCGGAAGTGGCGCGAGAGTGCGCCTACAAAGGGGCGAACATCATGCTGCGGACCGCAGGATACACGCCACCCATCCGTCATGCCTGGAAGATCACTAACCAGGCGAACGCGTTCTGCAATCTTATGGTCACTGCCAACGTCTGTCTGGCCGGTACAGATGGTACTTTCAACTCCATGGGTGAGGGGATGGTGGTCAATTTCGATGGCGTGCCTATGGTGGAAGGCAGTGGCTTTGCAGACGAGATTATTACCGCGGAAGTGCGGCCAGATCTGGTGGACGAAGCCCGTATTCACTGGGGTGTCGAGAACAACATTTACCAGCTCGGCCATCGTGGGTATGTGGCGGTAAAGGGCGGTGCCGGAGATTGCCCGTATACCTTCATGCAGGACATGGTGCGGGGCGAATACCGGTTGCCATGGGATGATGATGTCAAAGTGGTGGACGGCAGGGACTTTGGTTTCGCCCCTCCTGAGCGCAAGTATGAGTCCGGTCAGGAGTAGCCTCTGATTTGATGATCTGGCGGGCCGGGAGTTACTCCCGGCTCTGCAGCCTCCGCACTATATCGACCGTGCTTGTCACCTCACCGAATTCGTAGGCAAAGGTGGTCAGGG
>TARA_R100000306_G_scaffold39186_1_pt1 | contig 35299 bp, 24 predicted proteins | sample TARA_R100000306 | Tara Oceans TARA_R100000306 (sample SAMEA2620824) | marine metagenome | biome: marine biome (ENVO:00000447); feature: mesopelagic zone (ENVO:00000213); material: "saline water (ENVO:00002010), including plankton (ENVO:xxxxxxxx)" | depth 1000 m | reverse complement strand
GTGGAGGATAGCCTAGCGCAGCGGTTTGCTATCCGCAGGCAAAGGCGTTTGCGTAGTTTTCAAGGATCTAAAAATAAGCCTTGATCTTTTGTTTCTTTTGCATCAAGGCAAAAGAAAGGGAAGATAAATTGAAGGTGTATTTATTATTCCTGTTCCTTACTTTTCTTTGCTTCTCCAAAGAAAAGTAACAAAAGAAAAGAGCCCCTCGCTTAGGATTTTTTTGCCTTATTAGGCAAAAACCGTCTTGTCAGCTCCGCGTCGCTACCGCTCCTGTCCTTCGGAGCTTCCTGCGTCTATTCTGAACCGAGGGAGTTTTTGATTCGTTTAACCCTTCGGGTATGAATAAGAACCTTCTCAAAGGTGTTCAGTCATCTCGACGCTAGGAGAGATCTCACGCGCATAGGAGCTCCCTTCTCTCCCGAAGCTTCGGGAGGAGAAGGGCTGGGGATGAGGGCTTATGATGAAGCGCACACCAGATGCGATTTCTCCCGATGGTCGAAATGACTATAGCGTTGTATTTCGTATTTCTAATTTCGTATTTCAAACAGCAAACTGAAAACCGCCAACTGCCACTGCCCACTGAACTTTGTATTTTGTATTTTTCATTTAATCAAAGCCCTTCGGGTATGAATACGTATAACGCTTATGAATAAGAGTTGTCATGCTGAACTCGTTTCAGCATCGCATGACAAGGATCCAAAAAAAGAAAAGAACAAAGCTCCCCTCCTTTTAAAGGAGGGGAAAGCCCGCGCAGCAGGGCAGGGGTGGTTTTAGTATATTTACGTCGACACCACCCCGTCAGCTGCTGCGAACTGCGTGCGCCTCGCTGCCACCCCTCCTCAACGAGGAGGGGAGCTTAAAGCATTGCAGACGGGATATGATTTCCGATTACAAACACGCGATACCATTCCTAATCTTCATTAGGACAGATAACGCGGTAACGTTGAAAACAAGCAAACACCAAACTGCCAACCGAGACTATTGAATTCATATGACTTCTCGATACAATCCTCTCGCGCTAAGGCGCTCGAGAATCACTCGAAGTGACAGTGCGTTGCTTATTTGTATTTCTAACTTAGTATTTCCCCAATCCCGAATAACAAATCAGCAATAATAATTGCCTACTGCCGCTGCCCACTGCCTACTGCGACTGCTGATTGAACTTTGTATTTCGTATTTCTACTTTGGTATTTCAAACAGCAAACAGCAAACCGTAAACTGAAAACCGCCAACTACCTACTGCGACTGCTTACTGAACTTTGTACTTCTTACTTTTTACTTTCAATAGTGTTTGCTCTTTCATCTAACATCTAACATCTAACATCTCAAGTCTAATATCTCACGTCTCAACAAGAAGCTTCACTAAAAAAAGAAGTTCGTTTTGCATTTTTTTACTATTTTTCAGAAGATGTCCTTCCCTACAGGTCTTTAGCTTTTTTACATGATATACTTTAGATACCTGCTATGCCTAATGCTGCTTGTAGCGGCTACAGGTTTTGCCCAAGAGGGAGTGCTTAAAGGAAAACTTTTTGATGATTATGGGGAGCCACTACCGGGGGCTGTTCTCCAGATTAAAGGTACTCCAAAAGGTACGCAAACCGATTTTGACGGTGCATATACCCTAAAATGCTCGGTGGGAGATGTGCTGGTGATCACCGCGTTGGGCTATGCTACCCGGGAACTCACGGTAACAGCAGCGATGTTTAGAGAAGACGGTCTAGAAATCGATCCGCTTAAAAAGGCAGTAACGCCCATTACGCAAACGGACTATGAGCAAGCCATTAAAGACCACAATCCGGATTTCTATGCTATTCCCGATTTAAGCACCACGCCCCTGAGGTATACCACAAATAGGAAGTATCTGGATGTGCATCGCATTAAAAATGTGAGTAAGAAAGACAGTATCCTTCACCTGGAGACCTATGCCGACGAGGCATTTTTTGAAATAGGAGTGAGTCAGCACACGGCCTTACAGTATGTTCCTAAAAGCAATCTGCCCGAGCTGCAACAATCTTATGCTCAGGGCAGACCGGAAGCAGGTGAACTTACCCATCGCGGTCCTGAAACGGGAGAACGGTTTAGTTACGGGCCATTATTGAGCAGCTTAGCTTACGATGGGAGCAGCTATGCCTATGACGTTAATGGAAGGCCTGTACCTCGGGATCAAGTTTCAGGTGCCCCCGTAACGCCCTACGCTCAAGATATTTTTGAAAACGGATGGAATACATCAACTGCAGTTAAGTTGGGCGTGTATTATGATGTGCACCGGTTGAATTTCAACTTTGCTAACGGTACCCAAAGAGATCTTTTTGATCAGGGAAAAGAAACCTACAACCGGATCAACTTCGGTTACGAAAATAATAATAGTTTTTTGAGCTATAGCCTCAGCGCGGGTTACAGCAGTTCTAAAACTAACAACGCCAACCTTAATGGCTTGCATAATCAGGTATACTACAGCAGCCTGCTTACGCCGCCTACATTCTCCAATACACAAGGAATACGATTGTCAGACGGTACGCAACGCAGTTTCAGTCCGGGAAATTATAATAACCCGCTATGGCTATTACAAACCAATGCAAACCGGCTCAACGAACAGGCTTTTAATGTTCAAGGAACCGGAACGTACCTGGGCGAGAAGTTTCAATTACGGGTAAAGACCCTTTATGATACAAATACTGCCGGGCAGGAAGTTGGTATTGCAGCAGGAACTGCAGGTTTTAACAACGGCCTGTTTACAAACAAGAATTTTGAAAGTGAACAGTTGGCTGCCGAAGCTAAAGCGATGTGGTCTGACCTGTACATCACCGATTTTCTAGACTTTTCGCCTTCGGCTACGTTTCAATATACCTACTCCGGTCTGGATTTTGATTTTACCGAAACTCAGAGTGGTGAAGTGCTGACAGATCTAAATCCGTCCAAGACGACCATACAGATGTTAAATACCTTAGATGCCAAGGCCGACTTCTATGACTTTAAACTGAACCTAACCTTACAGCAAAAGCTATTTACCAGTTCATTACAAGGAAATAATTGGTGGCTTCCTGATGTTATTTTAAATGCTGATTTTAGGGACATCTTTTACAGTGATTTTTTGAGGCGATTTAAGTTTACCGCTGCCTATAGTACCAATGTGAATGATCTTTCGCTGTATTACAACAACTATGGGTATAACAGTTTGAACCTGTCGCTAAGCGAAAGTCAGCAATATACCACCAATGCCGATCTGTTCAACAACGCTGCTTTAACTTTTGAAAAACAAAAGGGTTTAGACTTAAGCCTAACCATGTGGTTGTGGAACCAGGTAACTATCGATCTTAATTATTATAGATCACAGACGCGAGATGCGATCTTTCCGGTTTTTACAGAGCAGGCCTGGAAGTTGTTAAATACAGCCGAGCTACGGGACAGCGGTTTTGAAGCCGGAATCAAGATCGATACCTATGACTACTCGGTAGAAACCGATTTTAGGTATACCACAGCGATAAGTTTTAGTACGCACAATCCCGTGGTTCGCAACCTGGGAACCTATGAAGGGACCAGACTGCCCGTTGCGGGTTTTGGAGAGGTGTCTCAAAATCTCATTGCCGGGCAGCCGGTAGGGGTTATCATGGGTACGGCCTATGCACGAGATGGGCAGGGCAACCTGCGCATAGGAGCTGATGGATTCCCGCAGATCGCTTCTGAACCTAAGATCTTAGGAGATCCTATACCTGATTTTAATTTGGGATGGAGTAATACGCTGCGGTATAAAAAGTTTTTACTCAAGTTTACCTTAGATTGGCAACAAGGAGGAGACGTGTGGAACGGGACGCAACAAGCCTTAAACTATTTTGGTACTTCTCTTGAATCTGCACAGCAGCGAACGATTACCGATTATGTCTTTGAAGGGGTTGCTCCTGACGGAACTCCCAACACACAGCCGGTTGCATTTGCACCGCCAGATACCCCGGTTACGGCAAACCGATGGGTGCGTTATGGCTATGGCGGTGTGGCTGAAGCATCTATTGCAGACGCTAGTTTTTTAAATCTGCAACAGCTGAGCCTTACTTACGAATTGAAACGCAAGGTTTCCTATTTCTTTAAAATGCTCAGCATTAGTGTGTATGGGAATAATCTATGGAACTCTGCAGGTTTTAAAGGTGCCAACCCGTATAGCAGCTTATATGGTAATCCTACAGGCAGTGCACTTCATTACTTTAATATGCCGCTTGCCGGTGAACTGGGTATTCATTTAAACATCAAGATCTAATGCGTCAATGTATCACCCTATTTAAAATTGTCATTGCGTTATGCATTTGGAATACACCTGCGTTTACTCTGGCACAAAAGTATCATAAGATCGAAAAAATGTATACGCATACAGACCGGCCCTTCTATTTTCCCGGAGAGTCGATCTGGTTTAAAACCTATGCGGTTGATGAGACGAATATTCCTTCGGGCATCAGCGATGTACTGGTGACGGAGTTGATTTCACCTGCCGGAGACGTTGTACAGACGCAAAGACATTTTCTACATTTGGGAGCGGCTTATGGAGCATTTCAGCTTAAAAAAGAATGGGTAGGTGGTGTCTATACGCTACGCAGTTATAGCCAATATATGCGTAATCAAGGGGAGGACTCTTTTTTTACAAAGGAGATCACCGTACAAAAGGTGGTGGTCCCTCAGTTGCTGGTTAAGCTCGATTTTGACCGGGAAGCCTATGGTAAGGGAAGCGCTGTACGGGCTATCTATACGCTCGAAGATCTGGATAATCACGTTGTTGCCAATGCTCGTCTGAGCGTGGTGCTGTACATAGATGGTAAGGAAGTGACCCGGAAGCAGTTGCAAACACGCACCGATGGCACGCAAAATATAGACTTTAGCCTGCCGGAAGACCTGGATACCGTAGATGCCGTTCTGGTCGTTCAAGCCGAACATAACGGAGTTACTGAGTCTATTTCACGCAGTGTGCCTATTCTTCTAGATGCGGTAGACCTGCAATTTTTACCGGAAGGCGGTAAGCTGCTTTTAGGAAGCCCTAACCAGGTTGCTTTTAAAGCGCTAGACCCTTTTGGGAGGCCTGCCGATGTGCGTGGGATGATCGTTAATCAGAACGGTGAAGAAGTGGTTCCTTTTGACAGTTTTCATGATGGGATGGGCAGTGTTTATTTTGAGCCGCAGGTAGGCCAGCAGTATTATGCACAGCTTACCCATCCTTTTGTTTCAGACAGTCTGTCGAGGTACGCCTTACCTAAGACAGAACTTATGGGTGCAAAGCTAGGTATGCTTAAGCAAGAGGGCGATAGCTTAGTCTTAGAAGTGGCTACCACTGCAAAATTTAAAGGCAAGATCGTTCTTATCGATGCCGCACAACACCTTTGGGATTCCCGGGAAATTGTTTTAAAAGAAGGGGAGACTACGCTGCATTTTGACGTGAAGCAACTACCTCAGGGTATTGTAAAAGTGCAACTGCAAGATCACATAGGTATCGTACAAAGCGAGCGTTTGGTATTTGTCAATCCACAAGCCGGCTTACAGATCGCTTTGAATTTTGATCAAGCACAGTATTTACCCCGAGCCCCTGTGAATCTGGAGATCAGCACTACAGATGTTCATGGGAATCCCGTGAGCAGTAACCTGTCTGTTGCTGTGGTTGACAATGCCTTACTCACCTTAGCCGATGATAAGCAAGATAATATTGCAAGTTATTTGTTGATGAGTAGCGAACTTAAGGGGACTATTCACGAGCCTTCTTTTTACTTTGATCCTGAGGAACCTGATCGATTGGAAGCCTTAGATCTGGTTATGCTTACACACGGCTGGCGGACTTATTTGCAAAAACCGGTTCCTAGAGGAAAGGCGCTTAAGCATAACCCCGAGCGTAAGGATATTGTGTATGGGCGTATAACAACTGTGGAAGATGAAGCCGTACAAGCTGTGGTTTTGGTTTTAGACCGAAACGGAACTAAGATCCTTCAATTTAAAACCGATCCTGAAGGTCATTTTAAGTTCAAAGCAGGTACTGTAAATTATTATGTGATCGCAGCCTATACCGAAGACCGACAGCAGCTAAGCATTCACTTGGATGAAACCCTGAATGAGAAATACGGTACTGCCGGGTTTAATTTCAATAGAAATGCCAGAGCGACTAAAGAGACCGAAGTTGAAGCAGAAGCTCCGGAGGCCCCATTTACCAAACCCTTACAAGAAAAGGCGTTAGACCTTAGTCTAAATGCTGATAATGCTGCCCTTGAGGAGGTGGTGATCGTGGGGTATGGTATTGATAGAACCGCGACTACTACGGGGGTGGTTCAAAAGGTTGATAGTGACGACCTGGCGGGCGTGAGCGGTAGTGTTGCTCAGGTATTAGAAGGCAATGTTTCTGGGGTTCAGGTTACGCAAGCCCAAGGTAACGGGGACAGTCAAATAACGATACGCGGTGCAGCAAGCATACGCGGAGACAGCAGTCCGTTATTTATAATAGATGGCGTACCGGTAAATCTAGGAACCGGTCAGGATTTTGATCTTTCTCAATTAGATGCTTCTCAAATTGATGCGGTAAGTGTGGTTAAAGGCGCTGCCGCAACAGCCTTGTATGGTGCCCGTGGGGCGAATGGTGTTATTGTGATCACGACCAAGAATCAAAATTACGGGAATAACAAACGCCTGTTTTCCCAAAAGTTTAAAAACTATGCGGTACGCGAGATGTACCAAGGACAGCAAGAGGTACAACTCAATCAGCCCGTACACTTCTATACGCCGGTATATGATTCTCGGGAAGTTCCAGAAAAGCGTACTGATTTTAGAAAAACCCTATATTGGAATCCGGTAGTACAAACCGATGCTTTAGGAAAGGCCAGTCTGCGCTTTTACAATTCTGATGCGCTCACCTCATTTAAGATCATCGCAGAAGGAATCGCTGCACAGGGAATCACAGGGCATAAGTCGCAGACGTATAGTGTGACCAAGCCTTTGAGCATTACCGCAAAACTGCCCGCTTATGCCAGTGTGGGAGACACCCTGAATATTCCTGTTAGGATCACCAATGCAACACCTACCGCCCGGAAACTGAGTTTAGCGCTTCAATTTACCGAAGAATTTAAAGTGCTTCGTGCTCAGGAAATCCCAAAAAATATTGAGGTAGCAGCAAATTCCTATCAGGTAATCGATGTTAGGGTAACCCCGGTCAAGACGTCTTTAAACGCAGGCTTTACAGCAAGGCTTGAGGGTGCATCAAGTGCAGATGCTTTTGAAGAACGCCTGGAAGTGGTAAGTCCGTATTTTCCCATAGAGACCAGTATTAGTAACAATCAGAGTGCTGCTTATAGCTTTGATATTGTCAACGTTATTCCCGGAAGCCTTCAGGCAGATTTTGCACTCTATATTGATGTGGTGGGCGAGTTGATGAATGGCATTGAAGGCATCATTAGAAAACCTTATGGTTGTTTTGAGCAAACCTCTTCAGCGACCTATCCTAATGTTATGGTGCTGCAATATTTAAAAGCTACAGGTAAAGCCGATCCGGAGGTGACCGCAAAGGCTTTAGAGTATATCGCTCAGGGGTATAAACGCCTGATAAGTTTTGAGACTAAAGAAGGTGGTTTTGAATGGTTTGGGAAAACCCCTCCACATCAAACCCTTACCGCCTTTGGGATTTTAGAATTTACTGAAATGAAAGAAGTATATCCCGAAGTGAGTGAAGCGATGCTCAAACGCAACATCGCCTGGTTGCTGGGTCAGCGGGATGGCAAGGGAGGTTTTCATAAAAGTAAAAAGGGTTACGACAGCTTTGCTAGTTCGCCTCCTTTAGTAGCTAATGCCTATATTGTTTATGCCTTAAGTGAAGTGGGTATCACTACTGAGATCAAGACCGAATATGAAGCGGCATTAGCAAAAGCCTTATCGTCTAAAGAGGCCTATCAAATGGCTTTAATGGCTTTGGCAGCGCATAATTTTGGAGATCATACGCGTTATATGCAACTCATGGAACTCCTTCTGGAAGCCTATAATAAGAATGCCTTTGAGTGGAATACGGGTGCAACGATCACCCGTTCTTATGGCAAAGCTAAATTTTTAGAAACCACCGCGTTTTTCATACTCGCAGCTTTACGAGAACAGGTATTTGACGAGGTTGTGGCCGAGGGGGTGCAGTATATCGCGCAAAACCGTGAGTACGGTGCTTTTGGCAATACGCAAACCACGGTTATGTGTTTAAAGGCTTTACTCAAATACAATCAGCTGTACACTGCAAAAGTTTTGGCTTCAGAAAAGCTCTTGACCCTAAACCTTAATGGAACAAAGCTCGATCTAAAACAGGCAGCACAGCATGATGGAGTGCTGCATATAGACTCTCTGGAGCGCTATATTGAACCCGGGACACAGCGGGTACACGTGACTTTTGCAGATGAGAAAATTAGTTTTCCTTATGCATTAAATTATTCCTGGAAGAGCAGCCTACCTAAGAGTGCCGAAGCTTTACCGGTACAGCTGCGTACGCAACTGCTTGCCTCTAAAGTGCGTAAGGGAGAACTGGCGCGAATGGAGGTAGAAGTGCGTAACACCACGCAAGAAGGGAAAGGGATGATCACGGCTATTGTAGGGATTCCTGCAGGGGCTTCGGTACAAGCGTATCAACTCAAAGAACTTATGGAAGAAAATCAGATCGCTTATTATGAGGTAGTTGATAATTTTGTGATCTTGTATTGGCGTTCTTTTGAAGCAGCAGCGGTCAAACGTATTGCTTTAGATCTCAAAACCGATATCTCGGGGAGTTATACCGCACCTGCGAGTACGGTATACCCGTACTATGGTGATGACTTTAAATTTTGGACTAAAGGCGTACACTTAGAGATTTACGAATAAGCAATGTTATACTGGAGCCTGTCACAAGACATCGGTTTCAAGAGTTTTAGCATATGCAGGTGCAAGAAGAATGCTTTGCTGTAAGAAGATTATATTTACTCGATAATCGAGATCAAATCCTTCTTGTTCGTTTACTTAAGAGGTTTTCATTTTAAAAAGGCAATGGTGTTTTTACGTGTTTTTTATAGTCTTATTCTAGCATTCAATATAGGTTTTGGCGGGATGGCTCAGTCTTTAGAATCTCCTGTTCTATTGGCTGACCCAACGATCTTTGAAGAAGAAGGGATCTATTATTTATATGGGACCAAAGAAGATGCTTCGATCGAAGGCGCCGGATTTTTGGTGTATACGTCAACCGACTTAGAACACTGGTCTGGACCTGCAGGAGTTCAGCAAGGTTATGCCTTTAAAAAAGGCGATGGTTTTGGGAGTACAGGTTTTTGGGCGCCGCAAGTGTTTAAACACCAAGACCGGTATTATATGGCGTATACGGCCAATGAGCAAATTGCTATCGCCATTGCTGATAGTCCGTTAGGCCCTTTTAAAAATACGGGTACAGCCTTACAGGCTTCCGTCAAGCAGATCGATCCTTTTATCTTTTTTGAGAATGGAAAAGCCTATTTGTATCATGTACGGCTTCAGGAAGGCAACCGCATCTTTGTTGCGGAATTGACGAGAGACCTTTCGGCTATAAAACAAGAAACCTTAAAAGAATGCTTGCATGCAGCCACCGGATGGGAAAACACACAAAATACCGAGTGGCCGGTTTCAGAAGGACCTACTGTGTTTAAAAACGGAGGAACTTATTACCTGATGTATTCTGCGAATGACTTCAGAAATCCCGATTATGCGGTGGGTTATGCTACAGCAACGCATCCTTTGGGCCCGTGGATCAAGTACGAAGGTAATCCTATTATTAGTATGCAAAACACCGGACAGCCCGGTATTGGTCACGGGGATCTTTTTGTAGATCCCGAAGGTACATTGCGCTATATACTGCATACGCATCAATCAGAAACGCAAGTGGGCCCGCGCATAACGGGAAGCGTAGGTTTACAGTGGGAGGGAACCGTCTTAACTCTAATCCCCGGAAGTTTTAAGCGCTAAATCTCGCTAAGAATCTTCTTTTAAAATAAAACCTTTACGGTGAATGTTCTCAATGCTCAGGGAAGGGTCTTCCTGCAGGTATTTGCGTAAATGCGATACAAAAACATTCAGGCTTTTTTTATTGAAATAATCATTGGCTCCCCAAAGTTTAAGCAAGATGGCTTTGTGTGTGCACAACTCATTTTTATGCTGAATCAAATAAACCAACAGATCGAGTTCGCGATTGGTGAGCTTTTGTGTGTACTCTTCAATAGACAGTTCTTGGGTCTCTTTATTGAGGGTATACTTGCCTAGCTGAAGAACGCGTTCTTGAACAGGCGCTTCTTGTTCCTGCGGCAGTCTGTTGATGAGGTTTTTGATGCGTACCACGAGCTCTTCTTCGTCTATGGGTTTTTTAAGATAGTCTACTGCTCCTAAAGCAAAACCTTTAAGCACATCGACTTTTAAGGCACGCGCGGTTAAAAAGATAAAAGGCAGTTGCGCTGTGTTTTCTTTGATTTTAGAAGCTACCCTAAAGCCATCCATATCCGGTAGGCTTACGTCTAAAATGGCCAGATCAAAAAAATGCTGATCAAGGGTTTCCAGACCCAGAGCACCGGTTTTTGCCCAGACCACTTCAAACCCATTCATTTGCAAATACTCAGACAGGAGATAACCTAATGTGGGATCGTCTTCTATCAGTAAGAGCTTTTTTTTAGAAGCATTCATCGTTGTAATGGGATTTTAAGGGTGACCGTAGTGCCAGCATTGGGTTTGCTTTCAAAGTTAAGCCTTCCTTTATGCTTTTTGATGATTTGTTGTACATAGGTGAGCCCGAGTCCGTAACCGCTTTTAGAAGTTAACACTGCTGCGCCGCGGTAGTATTTTTTAAAGATCTTAGGGCGTTCTGCTTTTGAAACTCCCATTCCCTGATCTGTAATGCATATTTCAAGATGCTGCTTACTTTTATGGGCGACCAGGTGTATAGGCTTGCCCAAACCATACTTAAGCGCATTATCCAGCAGGTTGTTCACCGCGTTTTCCAGATGACCGGCTTCGGCTAAAATAGGATAGGATCCTTCCTGAAGTTGGTAGGTAAATGGGGTAGTTTCTAAAGAAGCGATCGCTTCAAACGAAGCACAAAGCGCTTCGAGATTCGGTTTAAAATCTACAGGCTCAAGACGTATAAGGCGTTTTTTCTCTTCAAGTCGCGCCAACTCCAATACATTCTCGATATGTACTTTTAAGCGGTCTGTCTGGGTGCGTACGGTTTGTACCAAAGGACGGTCGCGGTCGGCTACCCGTTCATAAAGCATTTTTGAAGCCAGCCCAATGGAGAACACCGGAGTTTTGAGTTCGTGGGTAAGGTTATTGATAAATGCATTGGTGGTCGTGATCACATTGCGCTGCCAGTAAAAGGACCTAAGCACCCAGATCACCGTAATGATGATGGTGATCATAAAGAGTAATGCCGGGATAGTGAGTCCGTTGAGTTGAAAAAAGAAATAATCACTCAGGTTCTCAAACTGCAACTCGAGGATGAGCGGTTTGTTTAGTGCATCAGCCAAAAAACCTTCAATTTTAAAAGGATAGGTTTGCGCTTCGGTAGTTGAAGGAAGGCTGTTGGGCGAACTCAAATAATAGGTGCTGTCACGTGTAAAAAGACGGTAGGTATAGGCTGCCGTAATTCCGTTTTCGGTAAGTCTGTGACGGATGAAGTCATTAAAGAAATGCCGAGAAGCGTCGGTAAGACTGTCAGGTGTGGTTTTAAAATACGAATTGTCCTGAAGCAAGGCTTGTTCTAAAAGAAAGGTAAGCTGATTGCGTTCGCGAAGATCCTGTTGTATGCTGGTGCCGGCATCCTTTATTTGTTGATCAAACTGTACCCGGGCAAGATTAAGCCCAATGCGTAAAAATTGAATTTGTACCACAAAAAGGCCTAAAACGGCAATGATGAAAATGATGATATATCCTTTCTTATTTTTGATCATAGGATACGATAATAGTACATTTTAAACTTGATTACACCAAGTTAACCCATGCTTAATCTTATTAACCTTTCATTAATCTTTTTAACTCGTGCTTAGTCTTTACAGCTTCTAAAAGGTAGTACTTTAGCTCTTGAAAACAACATACTTCTAAAGCTTTGATTTTTTGGTTATCAAATCCTTTAGTTTCTTGGTAAAAAGTCGGCAGCAGTGCTGACTTTTTAGCATGATATACTTTGCGTTCTGCGTTGCTTAGCTGCTCTTTAGGAAGCTCTACGCGATAATCAAGATCGAAAGCCCTCTAATAGTATCTTTTAACCGAACACTTTTCATTTAAGGCACATCCAGCATATAGGTTGAAACGGCGTTGCTGTAAAAGATCTTTTTCAGTACGCTTTCAGGCAGTTTTAAGCCGTTAAAGCTTCCTTCAAATTCCGCAGCTTCCATCAAATGGTCTGTGGCAAAGAATTCCCAATGATACTGCCAAAGCTGTTCTAATTTAGCAGCGGTAGCTTCCGCAGTAAGGCTTCCGTCATCAATAATATCGGTACCGTATAGGATACGGTCCTGATAATCTATAAAAAACTGCCGCACTTTTTCGCGGTTGTGCATCGTCTGTAATTGCACGTGGCAGATGCGCTCGGCCAGATCGGTCTGACTGTTAGGAAAGCGGTCGAGGCGCTTAGCCACTTCCTCCAGATCATATTCCATACTGAAGAGGTGCAGGCCTACGTAATTCAGTTTAGGAAAGCGTTCTAACACCCGGTCGCGTGCTGCCATCTGCGCTTCGTAAGACGGATAGTGCTTGTTTTTAAACATATGGTATTCCGGATGTGCGGCAAAATACTCCCGGTCTGAAGCTACGGTCATTTCTTCTAGCGGTAACCAGCAATTGCGCGGTTCGCCCTGGTGGTTTAGCAGTACAATTCCGGCATCGCTCAGGTATTGAAAAATAGGGTCAAAACGTGCATCATCAAGCAACACAAAATTTCCTTGATCATCTTTTAAGTTTTCGTCCATCCCAATATTCTTCCAGATCTTAACGCCTTTAGCACCGGCGGTAATACCGGCTTTAATTTGTTCCATCGCGTGTGGCAGCCAACGAGGGGTATTCCAATATTGGGTGTCAAAAGAAGTGATGAAAAAGGAACGCTGTGTGTTTTGGTTTAAGGTATTGATCATCTCACGTTGCGCTTGGAGGTCAATAAAAAACGGAATATCGGTATTGATCGAAACAAAATACGCATCATACTGTGCTGCCAGTTGAAGTTTGGCTTGCGTGTTTGTGTTGAGGTGTACGTGAGCGTCTATAAAAGGGCGTTGCATGAGGTGTTGTTTAACAAGGTTTTGTAGGAACGAAGGAATGTTTTAATTTAACAAAGATACGAGTAGCACTGCAGCCTGCTCCCATGCTAATCTAAAATCTATGAATTCCAGAAGAACTTTTATCAAAGGCTCTGCGCTCGTTGGAGCCGGAATAAGCCTCGCGCCGCATTTGGTATTTTCACAAAAAGCCAAGCCCTTGGCCCACAAACTGAAGCTAGGCTTTATCGGGGTAGGCTTGAGAGGAATCAATCACTTAAACAATGCGATGCGACGCAAGGATACCGAGATCACCGCGATTTGCGACATTGACCCGAAGCGTATTGACATCGCTTTAGACCTAATCGAAAAGGATGGGAGAAAGCAACCTTTGGTCTTTGGGAAGCATAAAGAAGATTATTTAAATCTTTTAGATTCAAAAGGTGTAGATGCCGTGATCATTGCTACGCCGTGGTTGTGGCACACAAAAATGGCAGTGGCAGCCATGCAAGCCGGGGTGTATGCCGGCCTGGAAGTTTCGGCTTCCCAAACCATCGAGGAGTGCTGGGATCTGGTAAATACCCACGAGGCGACGGGGACGCATATGATGTTTTTAGAGAATGTGAACTTTCGCAGGGATGTAATGGCGGTGCTTAATATGGTAAAACAACAGGTTTTTGGTGAAATGATACATTACCGTTGTGGCTACCAGCACGATCTAAGGGAAGTGAAGTTCAATAACGGGAAACAGCCGTATGGTGGCGGCGTGGAGTTTGGAGCAAAAGGAATCTCTGAAGCCAAATGGCGCACCAAACATTCGGTATACCGCAACGGGGACACCTATCCTACGCACGGTGTGGGGCCCATCGCGGCTATGGCCAACATCAACCGGGGCAATCGTTTTGTGAGTATGACCGCCAGCGCAACAAAAGCGGTAGGCTTGCACAATCATATTGTAGCTCAAGGAGGAGCGGCGCATCCTAATGCTAAGATCAAATTTAAGCAGGGAGATGTGATTACTTCAACTATAGCTTGTGCCAACGGAGAAACCATTATTGTGACGCACGATACCAATTTGCCCAGACCTTATTCGTTAGGGTTCAGGGTGCAAGGCGCAATGGGATTATGGGAAAAGGATGGCGACCGTATCTATATTGAAGGTAAATCGGAGCCACACCGCTGGGATGCTGCTCAAGATTGGTTGAAGCAGTACGATCATCCGGTGTGGAAAAAATACGAAGCAGAAGCCACCGGAGCCGGTCACGGCGGAATGGATTATTTTGTAATGAAGGCCTTTGTAGAGTCGGCACTTGCAAACGTAGCGCCACCCATTGACGCCTATGATGCAGCAGCCTGGAGTGCGATCACTCCGCTCTCTGAAGCCTCAATCGCCAATAACGGTGAACCCCAGGAGTTTCCTGATTTTACACGAGGGCAATGGGTTGCACGAACTCCGTACAACTGGATGAAGGAGGAGTATGGGGAGTGATATAAAATGCGTTTCTTTTAGCGCCGGGCGGGCTAGCATCGCTTCACCGCAATACCTCTAGTCCTGCAAGTATAACTGCCTGTCCTATCGGCCAGATGTATTAAAAATAAAAAAGCCCATTCAAAAATATTTGATGGGCTTCTTGATTTTAATCCATAACGCAGTTATGGGTGATCGTGGAGTCGGGCGGGTTAACTTTGTTTCAACGCAATACCTGCAGTCCTGCAAATGCTAAATTCACTTCGCTAGCGCTCAGAGGTTTTAAAACAAAAAATCCTGCTCAGGTAAACCTGGCAGGATTTTTAAGTTTTAATCCCTTACGGAATTTTGCATTTGATCGTGGAGTCGGGCGGAACGACCAAAATTTTACTGTATCAATGTTTATGAGGCATCACACGGATTTTGAAAAAAGGGGACACCGAATTGGTGATGCGTTAACAAAATTTAACATTTTAAAAATTTTTAGCTTTAGCAAATGCAGATAAAATAAATTTATTTATTAAGATATTTTCTCTAAAAAAGATTCGTAAGAAATCCGTTTTCCATTGTCTAAATCTTTTATGCCTTTTTTTATTTCTTTTTGTTCAGATATACTCAATTCATCCCAAAAGTCCGTCTTTTCATTTTCCAATATGATTTTCGATAGTTGCAATTTTGTTGCTTGAATAGCCATACGTGATGTTTTAATCAAATTAACGAATTTATCAGTTGCTTTTCAGTTAGATGATCATGTAGAATTTTAATCTCGTCATTTGAACATGTTTAGAAAAATTAACCAGTTCTAGTCTGAGGTAGCTTACAAATAGTGTTCTTGCTGATGCATTTGTAGCAATGATAACGTACAGAGAGCTTTTCTCTATTCTTGTTATAAATCATTAGGCTTAGCCGAAATTGTAGATTTGAATTGGGCAGATTTGTGCAGTATAATTATTACATTTCTTTGTTAACTTAAAGAGTTGATTCATCATAATAACGATACGCTTTTAGTTAAGCATTAAATCGGCCGAAATCAACAAATCTAAACACAAAAAACAGAGATTTAAACCCTTTTCATAAAGCAATAGTTGTGACTTTTGTGGCCAGTAAAAAAATATATGAATTGGTTTCTGGTCATCGCTGTTTCGATTTGTGCTGCGCTATTGCTGTTTCTAGGGTATAGAATTACCGGAATTGGTACGTATTCTTGGCTTCTAGCATCCCTTATAGTGGGTACGGTATTGCTATACCCATTGGTATGGTATGGCGTTTTACCTGAAAAACCAGATTTGATTCTTAGAGCCCTAGTGCATTTCGATATCGGTCTACTTGGTCTACTGCTTACATTTCTTATCCTTAGAGACATCCTTTTTCTTCCATTGGTCTATTTAAAGGTGGAATGGGTATCTATTGTGTTTTCAAAATCTGCGACTTCATTTTTGTTTAGTTTCTCTTTTTTATTGCTCGCAGTAGGTTTTTGGAAAGCTAAGCTAGGACCGGAATTGGTAAGCGTTGAGATACCAATCAATAATCTACCCTCATCTTTAGAAAATTATAAAATTGTTCAAATCAGCGACCTACATACAGGCCCGGGTATTGACGCTACTTATGTAAATAATGCGGTAGAGATGGCGCTAAACCAAAAAGCAGATCTTGTTGTTTTAACTGGAGATATTGCTGATGGAAGTTTTGAAAGATATCAATCTTATCTAGCGTCTCTCTCAAAACTAACAGTGCAAAGTCAGGTTTTGTATGTCGTCGGAAATCACGAGTACCTCAAAGACAGTGATAAATGGTTAGCGTATTTCAAGAGTTTGGGTATTCAGGTGTTGATGAATGAACATCTTGTCGTTCCTGAAAAGGAAAGATCCATCCTTTTTGCCGGAGTCATCGATCCGGAAGTAAAAGAAGTGGATCCTGGCAGTGGACCTGATCTTCAGAAAGCACTTTTGGGAAGTCCGGAGACAGACCTTAAAATTTTATTAGCGCATCAACCCAATATTGCCGAGGAAGCTGCTCCCTATTTTGACTTACAACTTTCAGGGCATACGCATGCAGGACAGTTCTTCCCCTGGAATATTCTTATAAAACTTTTTCAGCCATATACGAAAGGACTTAACAAATGTGAAAATATGTGGGTCTATACCAATTCTGGAACCGGCTACTGGGGACCACCATTTAGATTGGGAACCACTTCAGAAATCACCGTACTCAAATTGATAAAACAATAGCTGAAGAGCGATTTGCATACAAACCTAAGAGATTTGAACACTTACAAGGACACTTCTTTCCTGAACTTTGTATCCGAATTAAAAACGAGAACTAATGAAAAAAGTAAAATTAGGATCACAAGGATTGGTCGTTCCACAAGTAGGACTTGGATGTATGGGAATGACCAAATTTGCCGGTCACGATGTGTACAAAACCGCAGACCAAGAAGAAGCCATTAATACCATTCACCGAGCACTGGAGCTGGGCGGTAACTTCTTAGATACTGCCGACCAATACGGTCCCGGAGACAATGAGCGCCTCCTTGGAAAAGCAATTCAGGGCAAGCGAGATCAGTATACCATTGCGACAAAGTTTGGTTACGAAATAAATGATAAGGGTGAATTAACCTGGAAAGTAAACGCAACACCCGAATATGTACGCACGGCTGTAGAGCGCTCTTTGAAAAATCTGAATACAGATTATATCGATTTGTATTACCTGCACCGTTTAGACCCCAATGTTCCTATTGAAGATACTATCGGAGCGATGGCGGATTTGGTCAAAGAAGGAAAAGTGAAATACCTTGGACTTTCTGAAGTCACTGCAGAAACTATAAAAAGAGCGCACAATATACATCCTATTTCAGCATTACAAACCGAATATTCATTGTTTGAAAGAACGGTAGAAGAAGCAGGTATTTTAAAGGCATTGGATGAAATGGGAATCGGTTTTGTGCCGTATTCACCTTTAGGTAGAGGTTTTATAACCGGAGATATTAAAAGTCCGTCAGACTTAAAGGAAGGCGATTGGCGTTTGAATATTCCTCGTTTTCAAGGAGAACAGTTTCAAAAAAATCTTGATTTGGTACAAGAAATTGAACTAATAGCAAACGAGAAACAAGTGACTACTGCGCAGTTGGCTTTGGCTTGGGTTTTAGTTAAAGGTTATGTTCCAATACCGGGAACCAGCAAAAGAACCCATTTAGAAAAGAACTTTGAGGCTACAAATATTATATTGAGCAATGAAGATGTGCAGCGTTTAGAACGGATTGTTCCACTAGGAGCAGACACAGGTGCAAGATATGATGCCCACGGAATGGAAAGTATTGATCAATAAGTTAACTACTTAAGAAAGGAAACAGCACAACTGTTTCCTTTTTTACTATTTTTAAATTATGAATAAAAAATCTTTTAAACACGTTTCCTCCGTGACCGAAGTGCATCGTATGCTCAATATAAAGTCACCAAAACATCCTCTTATAAGTGTCATCAATCTTGATGAATTAAACGAGGTCAACGAAGCTGTTCCCGGAAGTTTTATCAATGATTTTTATTCTGTTTTTATCAAAAAAGATTTTGATGGAAAAATGAAGTACGGCCAGCAATGGTATGATTTTGATGAGGGCGTAATGATTTTCTGTGGTCCCGGACAATTGATAGCTGTAGAAACCCCGGGCAAGAATAAACCACAAGGATGGTGGCTGCTATTTCACCCAGATTTTTTACAAACCTATCCTCTTGCCAATCGTATTAATGAGTTTGGTTTTTTTAAATACGAAATGAACGAAGCTTTACATTTATCTGATGAGGAAGAAGCCAATATTGGTGGCATTATGGAGCATATTCACAAGGAATACCAAACTTCGATAGACCATTTTAGTCAGGATGTAATCATTTCACATTTAGAAGTACTATTAAACTATTCCAATCGATATTATAATCGGCAATTTATAACCCGAAAACCTGCCAACACGAGTTTATTGAGCAAGTTAGAGCAAACATTAAATGATTATTTTGAAAAAGGTTTACCACTCCACAACGGACTCCCAACAGTTGGATTTCTATCCAATGCGTTACACGTTTCTCCAAATTATTTGAGTGATATGTTAAGAGCCACCACAGGTCAAACTACCCAACATTATATTCACCAAAAGGTAATTGAAAAATCAAAGGTGATGCTCAGTACAAGCGATTTGACAGCCTCAGAAGTAGCCTATCAAATGGGCTTCGATTATCCGCAGTCATTTAGTAAACTTTTTAAAGCAAAGACAAAAATGTCACCCATTCAATTTAGAAAATCCTTGAATTGATAGTTCTGGAACTCCGATGAATAACTTTTATAGCTGTATAATCATTTCTACTCTATTTTTTAAATTTTGGGAAAAGAATCATTAATCATTCTTCTTCCACTGAAAATAGATTGATAGGATGCTCTCTCCCTTCAAGATAATGTGAACCTAGCGCAGTAACTTTAAAGTTTAGGGCTATTTCCTCATTCTGATTTACCTCTTCTGAAATAAGTATTTTTTTATTCACAGTTTAGCAAAGTCTCTGTATTCTAGAACATACATTCATGGTGTCACCGTGAAAGGCAATTTCCCTTTTCAGGTCACCAATTTCAATAGCAGTAACGATTCCCTGATGTATACCGGCACGGAAAAACGGCACTGTTCCGTAAACAGAATTATAATAATCCTTTCTTTTTTCAAATCTTTTGTGTACTGCGAACAAGAATTTAATGGCTTTTAATGTATTAAAGTGTTCTAACTTCCAGGTAAGTACAATCTCATCGCCAACATATTGATAGATATGAGCTTTAAAGATTTTAGCTGCTTGGTTGACCTCCATAATGCTTTCCTGAATAAAACTACTATACTTTAAGTGCCCCAATTCTTCAGCCAAATGGGTAGAATCTTTGAGATCCAGAAATATAAAGATCCTTTTTTCTTCCTTAGGGAATCGATATTTACCAAGGATCATAGGCATAGTAAACCCGGGGCTGTTTTTACTGATCATTTCATTTATAAAGCTGACAATAAAAATCATAAACAAGGTATAAGTTAGGATGATAATATCAAAATTCCTCGTATTTGAAGGTGTTGTCGAATATCCACTTATAAATAAGTAACTATAGTCATTTAATACATTTTTTATGACGTTCAAAATAAGCCATAGAGCAACAAAATAAAAAATCGTCCTAACCAGACTGTTAACAATCAGAGAGCTACTTTTAAATGGCAATATTTTCAGTAATCCTTCCACTAGAGAAAGTACAGTTGCAGTTAAAAAACCAAATGCCATAAAAAAAAGAAAAAGCTTGGGGAATTTAATATTCCAATTAATGTCTAATGGCGTTTTTACCATTTGTGCCGTGAAATATAGTACGACCAACAGCACTCCATAGGCTACAAACCAAAAGCCAACCTGCCTGAAAAACAACCTCAAAAGTGGATATTGGTACAGGAGGCTTGATCTAAACATTCTTTTGTAATTAATATTATTAAAATATGGATGGTATTATGAAATGGACACAACCAAGAACTTACTGATTATTATAAGTTATCTGTTACAAATAAATAATTGGATTCTGCAATTTTATAATTGGCATAGGCATTGGCGTATTCGGTTTCGGCCGATTCTACTTGTTGTTGTGCGTCTAATAGATCGGTAAGATTATTAAGTCCGCTGTTGTAATTATCCCGTTGTACCTTTAGGTTCTCGTTGGCATACTCCAGATTGTCCTTAGCATAATTAATTTGCTTATAGGCATCCATCAGGTCGTACCAGCACTTCATAATGCCTATTTTAAGTTCGTCTTTACGATCTTGGAAATTATTCTGGACAATTTTTTCCTGCAAGGCTTTTTGCTTTACTTTATGACGCCCGGCTCCCCACCAATCGGAGATGGGAATGCTTACCATCCCAAAGGCAAACGGCATAAACTGACTCTCAATCGCATCGTTGAACGTCCCGAAATAACCCGCATTAACTCCCACAGAAACCTGTGGTAATACGTCTGATTTTGTAATTTTTGTTTGTAGTTGCGATGCGGTTATCGATTTTTCAAGCAACTTGTAATTATTGTTATTATCAAAATCAAGGTCGGGCTTAGGATATTTAATTCGGGGAGGGGTAACTTGCTTTAATGTATCTGCGACGACTGTAGTTGTATCATAAATTTTCCCTACATAAAGCCCTAAATCAAGTAATGCAAGTTTACGCTGATTACCGAGTTTGCTTTTTTGTAAAAGAACTCTGCTGCGGTTGGTTCTTACCCGCAATAATTGATTTTTAGCGATAAGTCCGGCTGAAAGCAAATCTTGCTGTTGCTTCAGTAATTCATCAAGGTATATTTTACTTGCCCGTATAGCTTTAAGTTGTTCTTGTACTTGTACTAGTTGCCAGTATTTCTGTTCAGTATTGAGAATTACCGAATCCACCGTCTGTTCGGCTTGTATGGTTCGGGTTTCCGCCTGAAGATTTGCCAAAGCGTTAGCACTTCTTATTTTTCCCCCGGCATACACAACTTCGGTCGCTGTTGCCCCTGCCTGATAAAAATTATCGATTCCATCGGGCAGTATTTCTGGTATAGGAGGTATAAAGTCCTTAAACCCATACAGTCCGACCCCCGTAGCGCTAATCTGCGGAAAATAGTTGGCAATAGCTTCTTGTTTGGCAGCTTCAGCTTGTTCAATTCTTATTTTTCCATTTTTGATATCGTTGCTGTACGATAATGCGGCTTGCTTAACTTCCTCTAAATTTAGTTTTTCTTGTGCAAGTAAACTCCCGCAGGACAAAAAACTTAGCATACAACAAATAACTAGGGATGTACTGTTCTTTATTAGCATCTTTTTCATACTATTTCTAGGCGTTTGCATTATTTTCTTTTGTTTCTCCTTTTTCCTCTTCGTCTTTCTCGTTCCTAAAGAACAGCCAGTATAATACGGGTAAAACATATAAAGTAAGTATCATAGACATCATTAAACCAAAAGCGATAACGGTTCCTAATGGTCCCCACAAACTTGATCTACTAATAATCATAGGTGTTACTCCAACAGCTGCTGCAGAGGAGGTAAGGAAAATAGGACGCATTCTTCGTTTGGCGGCGTGTGCGGCAGCTTGGTAAACTGAATGGTCGTGATGAATTCTCAATTCATTAGCAAAATCGATTAATATAATACCGTTTCTTACCACGATCCCGCAAAGTGCCAATAGCCCTAAGAAGGAAGTAAATCCAAAAGGATATTGCATTAACATTAGTCCTAAGGCTGCACCAAATATACTAAGCGGCATTGTGATGAAACTTAATAAGGCTTGTTTAAATTCCTTGAAATGCCAAAGTAGAATTAAGAATATAATAAGAATACTTATGGATAAGGAGATCCCCATAGGCATTAGGTTTTCCTGACTCATTTCGTGTTCGCCTCCATAGTCTACAGTAATGCTATCGGGAAGCATCATTTCTTCTATTTTGGGACGAAGCTTGCCTAATACTACATTAGCTACGGCTCCTTTTTCGATATCTACGCGTACCGTTAAACAGCGCATTCCGTTACGTCTAACAATTTGTTCTTGTTCCCAACCCGGGGCTATTTTGGCTACCTGACGTAGTGGTACTGTTTTACCGGTGTTAGGCGAAATAATGGATAATTCCCTTAGGCTGGAAACCGATTGATTTTTGTGATCTTCAGCCTTTATTTTTACGTTAATAGCGTAATCCCCATCCCAAACCTGTGTGGCATTTAAGCCTTCCATATTCATTGCTATAGTGTTGGCGATATCTTCACTTGTTAGTCCCAGGCGTGATGCTTCGGTTTCATTAACATCAATGGTAAGGGTTTGCTGCATTTCCCCATAATTGGTTCTAGACCAAATGGTTTCCGGAGTTTCCCTTGCCAGATCAATAATTTTGTTTCCGTAGCTTTTCAAGGTGTCAATATTATCACCAAAAAGGCGCACTTCTACCTGCGCAGGTTTGGCAACCATATTCAGCTGTTTCATCCTTACATACGCATTGGTAAACATTTCAGAATATTTTTTATCATATTCTTTTAACACCTCTTCCGTAGCATCGTCTGAGGTAGTGGTCACTAAAATTTGGGCGTAGTTTTTAGCAGGAAGGTTAGGCGCATATACCATATGAAATCTTGGAGAACTTTCGCCTATAAAACTGGTATAGTCTTGAATACGCTCATCTTTTTCCATTACCTTCTCAAACGCTTTAACTACTTTTTCTGTTTCCTCGAGACTGCTGTTTTTAGAAAGATAAACTTCTACTGCAAACTGGTTCCTTTCAATTACCGGAAACAATTCCTGCGATAGGTTAGAGAAAAAGAATACTCCTACAACTATAGAAAGTACACCAATACCTACTGTAATTTTATAATGCTTCATGGCGCTTTCAACACTCTTATCGAAAAAGTGCTGTAACTTTTCTAGCATCGATTTTTTCTTCTCTTTGTCTTCATCCTTTTTGTTATGGTGCAATCCTTTTTTAATGAATATGGTATTGAAGAAGGGCACTAATAATACAGAAATGGCCAGCGAAAGGAATAATGCCAGCATTATGGTATACGGAAAGGTACTTAAAAAGTCTTTCGCAGTTCCCGACATAAAGAATACCAAAGGCAGGAAAGTGGCCGATATCGCAAGGGTTGCTGTAAATACCGATGGGAAAAGTTCTTTGGCACTGTTAAGGGCTGCTTTCCAAACGGATTGCCCTTCATCTAGTTTTTCCACGTGGTTGTCTATCACCACAATGGGATCATCTACGACAATTCCCAGCACGATAATTAGAGCAGCTAAGGTTACAGTATTCAGCTCCATTCCCAGCATAAACATTAACGCTAGTGTTGCCAGAATGGTTATAGGAATGGTGGCTGCGGCAACTGAAGCTACACGAAAAGGCAAAAGCAGTAGCGTTACAATAATTACCCCTGCAAGGGCAAAGCCGAATTCTTTAAGGAAGTGGCTTATGGAATGATGAACTACTTCGGGCTGATTTGCGATTTTTCTTAACTGAATATCCTGCGGAAGTTGTTCTTGAAAAGTATCCAGTTTTTCATCAATTCGTTCTCCAAATTGTACAATATTATTACCTGAAGCCATCTCTAGCGTGATGATCATCGCTTTGGTTCCGTTAGCGGTAATAAAGGAGTCTGGATCTTCGTATTCTTTTTTTACTTCGGCAATATCTCTTATACGGATCACGCGACCGTCTCGATCGGTGCTTACAATGTGGTTTGAAATATCGGTCACATTTTTAAGGAATACTTTCAAATTTATAGGACGGTCAAAACTAGGCGACTCTAAAGTTCCGTTAGGCCTTATGGTTCCCTGCGATTGCAAGCTTTGCATTAAAGTGCCCGGACTGATACCGAATTGTGCCAATTTGTTTTGGTCTACATAAACCGCAATTTGCTCGGTAAGGCCACCAGAGTGACTAATCTTTGCCATCCCTTCCACCTGACGCAGTTGATCTTCTATTTCTTCTACGTGTTTTTGCAGGTCTTTATAAGGTCTGTTTTTAGATTCTACAGCGAGAATCATCGCGGCAGTACTTCCAAAATCACTATTCACTATAATTCCCTTAACACCGGGAGGAACACTACGTTGCTGAAAGATTAATAGATCATTCTTAAGCTTGTTCCAAAATTGTTCAGTTTCATGGTGGCCTATACGGTCGGCTACTTCCACATAAATATACATTTCGCCTTCTCGCGAATAGGAATAGGTTTTTTCTTTATCTACTTCATTATAGCTGAAGAGAAACTTTTCAACTTTAGCGGTAAGTTGTTCTTCTACTTCTTGTGAATTGGCACCGGGATAAACCCCAATTACCACTCCTTGTCTAATCGTAAATTCAGGAAATTCGTTACGAGGCATATTGAAAAGCCCTAACAAGCCAATCACCACAAAAATAAAAGCTAATGCCAGTGGAAAAGCTTTATTTTTCATTGCCCATTCTATCATAGAACCTTGTTTTTTCATAAAATAAGCACTTATTGTTTGTTTTTAATGGTAACCGGAGTGTCTTGCGTAAGCTTATGATAGCCTGAAGTGATAAGTTGATCTCCTTTTTGTAAACCTTCGGTGATGGCGATGCCATTGTTGTATAGTTTTCCGGTTTTTACAATGCGTCGTTCTGCCTTATTTTCATTGACTACATAGACAAAATTTTCATTCTTTTCGGTTACCGAAACGGTTTCTACAGGAACAATGAAAATTTTAGAGTCCTCTTCTGAAGTTTTTTCCTTTTCGGGAAGTATAACCGTACAGGCCATACCGGGCTTTATTTTTTTGTTTTGATTAGTAATGGTAATTTTTGCGGTATAGCTCGGAGTATTGCTATCTGATTGTACGGATATTTCTGTAACTTCCCCTTCGTATACAGTATCTAAGACCTCTATTTTCACAATAGCTTTATCTCCGGTTTGATATTGATTAACCTGATCGTCTGGAATAGGAATAATGGCTTTAAGCTTATCAATATCAAAAAAATCGACGATGGGTTGCCCGGGTGATGCCAGATCTCCGGTTTCCATCATTTTTTCACCAATATAACCCGTAAAAGGAGCGGTGATACGAGTAAACTTTACATTTTGGTAGCTGGCTTGCGCGGCTGCTTCGGCCTGTTTATAGTTAGATCGAGCTTCTACCATTTTTACTTCAGCAATACTACCTTTGCTATAGACTTCTGCTACACGATTGTAATTGTCTTCTGCCATTTCAGCCTGCGCTCTTCTTGCTTCATATTGTTTTTGATAGGCTGTGCCATCTATTTTGGCAATTAAGCTTCCTTTTTGTACAAAATCGCCCATACTTACCGGAAATTGTTCAATGGTTCCGGATACCTGAAAACTTAGTTTTACGCTTTTATCGGCAGCGATTCTACCGGTGGCAGAAAAATGGACTCCACTGTTTTCTGAAGAAGTCTTGCCTACCATTACGGTTTTAACCTCGATGGGCTGAATTTCCCTTTCTTTTTCTTCTTTTTTACAACTTTGAAATAATAATGTTGCCAAACAACACAAAAGGATGAAATGAAACTTGCGCATATGTTATAATTTTAAATGGTGAGGATTTTAGTTATTGATCGTATTTTAAACCTTTAATAAGAATATTGACAAGCCAATCTATCCTTACAGACATATTTTCTATGATGCCGTAAAGCAGCATTTCTTTTTCTAAACTATTATAGACAGTGACCATAGTCATTGCTAAAAATTGCCTATTTTCCTGATTAATGGGAGCGATTTCTTTTTTATGGATTGCCCACGTGAGTATTTCCTGAAAAATACTATTCTCTATATGCCTTAATTTTATAAATAGGGAATGAGCAATATTGAAGTCTTGCCTGATATCTTCTAGTAGAAAAGTATATTCTTTGGTTTTGTCTATGAGACTTTTGAGTTTAATCTCATTATAGAACCGTAGGTTTTCTTCAATGTTGTTGGATTTTTTAATTTTTGCTTTAGCCGGTTCTATTATAGAAAGATATTCCATCTCGGCCACCTGCTCAAAAACCTCGTGTTTGTTTTTAAAGTAATAGTAGAGTGTACTCCTTCCTTTATTTGCGGCTTTAGCAATATCGTCCATTGTGACTTTATCAAATCCTAATTTTTTAAATACCGCTACGGAAGAATTGATAATGTGCTCTTTAACTAAATCATCTTTCATTCAGCAAAAAATAATATTACGTCTAATTTTAGACAAATATAGTGTTTTTGTCTAAAAATAAAATAATCAAGAGTTGAATTTTTTCTAAATGCCAAAATCAATCTAATGGATCGCTGCTATTGAAGACTGTTAAGTTTTATCAATATAGATCTAAACCAACCTGTGAAAACATTACAAAAAATGCCTGTTAGGTAACGTTATGTAGAAGATTATATCGAAATAGTCTGGTTTTAAAGATTGAAAATTAATAAGCTCCAGGATTCTGCAATAGAACCTGTGTTGTAGGCATCAAATCCCGTATCATTGACCAGTTGCATGGCTGTTTCTATACTGCTTTAACGATCTCCTAATACTGTTAGAACTATTCTTCCCGGCGTTCCGTTCGGCAGGACACCCATTACAAAACTGGGTGCGATACTAGTGCTAAAAGTTTTCACTACCGGCCGGCCAATTTACCTCTCAACCCAAAGGCTGTGTAGTTAACCTTGTTCTAATTCTTCGATCACACCATCTCGGGATGGAAAATAATTGGAGATACCGATCATAGGTATCGCTATCTCCAACTGACTGAACAAATCCTTTGGTAATCCCGTGACTTTCCTGAAAGAGATGCAGAATAACAGGATCTTCTGTCTAAAACTACCTATTCAATTTTGACTGCTTTGACACCTGTTTGACCTGCGAAATCGATCGTATGCGGTCCTCTGGAATTGGTAATTATTATTTGATGTCCCTTTTTGCTAAATTTCTGAGCTGGTGTTTCCTTATCAATCTGCCAACAATTATTCTTATTTGTTTTTATGATTCATTATTCTAGGATCAATACCGTATTGATCTGGCACTCCCAGATTGGCTCGAAATGTTTCCCCTTCATAATCCTCATGGAACAAACCACGCTGCTGAAGAATAGGCACCACTTCATCTACAAAAGCATCGATCCCATCAGCATTCACATCTGGTGTAATCCAAAATCCATCTACAGCGCCTGCTTCAAACCATTCCTGCATATGATCTGCGGCTTCTACACCCGGTCCAACAATCACCGGATGGTAATCAATAACACCATGGGCAATAATATCGCGAAGACTCCAGCCTTCTTTTGCAATTTTTAACGCATGAGCAGACCTAGGATCATAAGGAGACGGGCGTGCATTTGTTAACTGTGCTTGGTTTAGCGGTTCGTTCAATCGATTGATATCAAGAGGAATACCCAGCATACGTTGCAGGTAAGCGACTCTTTCCGGGAAATTACTCTCCGTTAACTGAATCCTGCGATCTAAAGCGGTACGCCTGTCTTTGGCAATCGTGGTCATGAGACCTGCAAAGAATTTGATCTCATCAGGATCACGACTATACCGCTTAGCTGCATCTCTAAACGCTTTGCGTTGAGCCCGCGCATCATCAATGGTGAAGGTAGCGCCAACCACAACATTGGCAAAACGTCCTGCGAGTTCGTGGGCATTAGGGCTACCACCGCCATGAACGATCACAGGCTGTCCTTGCGCTGATGGTGGAACATACAGCGGTCCGCTAGCGCCTACATATTCGCCTTGCAGATTAATGGCATTGATAGCCCCTTTTTTTGTGAATTCGCTATTTTCTTTGTTGTGGACCCAGGCATCCTTTCCCCAGCTTCCCCAAAGTGCCTGCATCAGCTGAATCATCTCATGGGCTCGGCCATAGCGCTCCTCACTCGATGGAATCCTCTTGCCGTAATAAGCTGCGGTATCATCTGTACTCGAGGTAACTGCATTCCACCCTGCCCGGCCGTGGCTCATTACATCCAAAGCTTTGAAATGCCTTGCCAGATTGAACGGTTCGTTAAATGTTGTAGAACCGGTTGCTACCAACCCAATCCGTTTCGTTTCCCGTGCGATGGCGGCCATGGTCATCATCACATCGATATTAGGGCCGGGAGGTTGGGTCTCAATATCTCTTTCGCTGGCCGGCCCATCAGGGAAAAACAGAAAATGCAGTTTACCGCGTTCGGCTGCCTGCGCCTGTTTTACCATGACATCAAAGTTTGTGAAACTTTCCGGGTCTACGCCGGGCATGCGCCAGGCTCCGGGTTGGGAGCCATAGCCATTGCCCAGGTGCATAGCAACCAGTATTTTTTTTGCATTGTTCTGCATATTGGGAACTACATAATATATAAAACCCTGTTTAGGCCTACAAGAAACTTATTGTCTACAGAGCTCATTTCGCCATCTGCCCGCTCTGCGACAGCCGCAACCGCCAGATCTCTACGCTTTGGCAAACGTTCTTTTTCCGCAGTATCAATCAATTCTTCTATTTCGTGCAGAGAAAGATCTGTACAGTAAACAGGGGAACCCGGTTGTTGCCTCCAGGAATCAGCCAGTGAGCCTGCATCGAAAGCATCAAATCCGGTCTCATCCACTAATTGCATCGTGATTTTACGATCCTGGTCACGATCTGCCGCAATAGGAATGGCAATACGATCTGAACTTCCGGCCGGCTTTCCGCTTTCTTCAAAAGAAATATATCCTATGGCATTCCAAGCCTTGGCAATAGGTCTTCCTAATTGTTCGCTTACCCACAAACTTTCTACTTGACCTTCGTCAATAGCGGGGATATTGTTGTCTCGTGACGGATAATAATTAGAGGTATCTATTATGGTTACGTCTTCTGGTACTTCTGCAAGAAGGGGTTTGATCTCCGGAATTCGGTTGAAAGGGATCGATAAGATGATGACATCTTTACCCTTAACCGCTTGCTCAGCGGTAACAGGTTCTGCTCCTGTAACAAGTGCCGCTTGCTCTATAGTTTCTGGGCCTCTTGAATTGGCTACTTCTACTTTATGCCCTGAGTCGGGCAATGTTAGCGCTAAGGTCTTTCCTATATGACCTACTCCTAAAATTCCTATTTTCATATCATTATTATTTTTAAAAGCTTAGTTACAAATTTACTAAAACACACTTTCTTTAGTATAGTACTTTCCTAAAGGAAAGCGTTAATATATTGTTTAAATCAGGTAGCTGAATTAACGCAAGGTGATTAACCACATCCACATTTTGCATAAAGGAAATACTGGATGAACATCAATAAGCACTGCTGCATTTTCATTCATTCCCCGTTTTCAAGCTTTTTAATTGTTAGTTGTACTAAGTTTTACTTCAATGTTATTTCGGGTAGCGTTTGAGTAGGGGCAAACTTGGTGAGCTCGATCCGTAAGCCGTTGTGCTTCTTCGATTGATACGTCTGCGATATTAACTGCCAGTTCTACCGCCAAGCCAAAGGCTCCGTTTTCTGTTGAACCGATAGATACTTTAGCTGTTACAGAAGTTTCACCTGTTTTTACTTTTTCCTGCCGTATAGTATGGTTTAAAGCACTATCAAAACATGCGGCGTAACCCGCAGCAAATAATTGTTCAGGATTGGTGTAATCATCATTGGCACCCCCCATGGCTTTAGGTGCTCTAACCTGAATATCCAACACACCATTATCTGATTTAACATGACCATTTCTGCCACCTGTTGCCGTTGCTTCGGCTGTATACATTGCTTTCATTGTGATTTAATTTAAAATTCTAATTAATTAAGGATTATTTTCTTTTATTACTTTATGTACTAATTTTTCTAAATGAAGGTTTAGGGATTTCCAGATTTCCTCTGAGCTTATCAGATTCATATTCGGTTCGGTATATACCACGCTCCTGTAAAATAGGTACCACTAATTCAATGAAATCCTTCAATCCATGGGGGTGATCCTGGCGGAGTATCAGCATATCTATTGCGCCCTCTTCATACCATTGCTGCACCTGATTGGCCACTTTTTCGGCAGATCCAAAAAACAGTGGACGAGGAAGACTATTATTTGGCTTTAACCGTAGGAGCTCCAGATATTTTTCTTGCGCTTCTTGTTCTGTTCTGCCAACGATAGGGTTTTGTGAGATGGATATGATAAAGTCCTCAGGCTTTCTTCCTTTTTTAATTAATCTTCGCCTGATATCATTTGCGATTCCCACAGCCTCTTCAAGTGTGTTGCCATGAGTAAATACTCCATCTGTATAGGTTGTGGCGTGATCAAATAAGGTTGCTGACATCCCTGCTGTATACAGCACCGGACGCCCTTGTATAGAACGACTAATATTCAAGGGACCTTCCACCGAAAAATACTTCCCGCTATAATCAACTCTATGCATTTTATAGGGATTTAGATACACGCCCCTTTTCTTATCCCTCACAAATGCATCATCCTCATAGGTATCCCATAATCCTAAGAGGATTTCCAAAAATTCTTTTTGCATGGGACTTTGGTCTTGCTTGCCCAAATGCCCACGGCTGAAATTAACCATGCCGCCCGGATTTGAGGTAATGGCATTTAAGGACGCACGCCCCTTACTTATTTTATCTAACGAAAGGATTTGTCTGGCTACGCTATACGGATCGGCATAAGAAGTAGAAACGGTAGCCGAAAGACCTATTTTTTTTGTGTGCATGCTAAGGGCAGACATGAGCGAAACACCTTCGAACATACTCAGGTAATGCGGAATATTCCCCGGACCTACATGACTTACATCGACCAAAAAGAGCGTGTCGAACTTTGCAGATTCTGCCAGCTGAGCCTGTTGGATATAAAAATCAATATTTTCACTAGAATCGGCCGGGATATCGGGATGCTGCCAACCTACAAAATTCCATCCCGGACCATCAATATTGGCTGCCAATTTTAATTTCTTCTTTTTCATCACGAATTATTTTCAGTATTTATTTCTGTCATAACTTCTGCGAATAATCTAATGGATTTCAACCGGTCTTCTAAGACGTATGCTGTAGAGACCGCGATGAGTTCATCCACTTCGGTTTTGCCTAAGAAATCCTGAACCTGGTTTTTCACGGTCTGTTTACTTCCTACAAAAGAATATTTCAGCATTTGATGTAAGGAAGGATGCTTAAACATTCCTATTAGTTCATCCGTCATTGGTGTTGGTGGTTGCAGGGGATCTCTGCCGCCAGTTAAGACCGACATAAACATCCTGATCAAGCTGGTGAACATGCGCTCGGCTTCTTCGTCGGTATCTGCGACATACACATTGATTCCTGCTATTGTATAAGGTTTCTGCAAAAATTCAGAAGGTTGAAATTCCTGTTTATATATTCTCAAGGCATTGTGTAAATGATTGGATGCAAAATGGCTCGCAAAGGCATAAGGCAAGCCCTCTTTTGCGGCTAAATGAGCACTATCTGTACTAGAACCTAGTATATACAGGGGTACATCTGTTCCTTCAGCAATGGTAGCCCGTACAGGTGATTTTTTATTTTCCGGAGCAAAATACTGCTGAATTTTCTTTATTTCTCCTGGAAATGAATGTGCCGCCTGCATAAAATCAGATCGTATAGCTTTGGCAGTTTGAGGATCTGTACCCGGTGCTCGCCCCAAACCTAAATCAATCCGATTCGGATACAAATGCGCCAGCGTACCAAATTGTTCAGCTATAATTAAGGGAGCGTGGTTGGGAAGCATAATCCCTCCTGAACCCACTCTTATACTGTGGGTGTTTTCTGCAATATAGCCCATAAGCAAGGAGGTAGCGCTACTGGCGATATTATCTGAATTATGATCCTCGGCAAACCAAATACGTTTGTAGTTTGAAACTTCCGCTTCTTGTGCAAGCGCCAGTGAATTGTTGAGCGTCTGTTTTATAGAATCTCCTTGCGAAACAACGGCCAGTTCTAAAATGGAATATGCTATTTTTTCTTTCTTCATATATTCTGAAATGCTATTAATCTATACTTACGTAATTCTTTTAATAAACTCCCGATAGCACCTAATCCATAAATTTCAGTTTTATCCGTGAGCTACAGAGTCCTTTTAAATTGCTGTATACGAGCTATTTTACTTTCGTGGCGGTAAATTATTGATCTCACGAGCAATATCTACCGCGTGATCTACAAATCCATCTGGATAATCTCCTGAAATAAGAATTTTAAAATATTCCTCACCAAGATGTTGCATTTTGCCAAATGCAAGCTCCTGATTTTCTTTCAAGGTTTCTCTATTAGCCATTGCTCTTGCTTTGGCAAGCTCAGAAAGGCTAAGATCGGTACAATAGGCTGGCGAACAGGGTTGCTGACGCCAAGAATCTTCAAGTATACCGGCATCCAATGCATCAAAACCCGCATCATCTACTAAACCTAATACGACCTCTTTTGCTTTCTGATCATCAGAAGCTACAGCCAGGGCAATTCTTCCGCTAGCTCCTTTCGGTTTACCTTCCGCAGTCAAACTGTAGGCATTGATATTGCTGAATGTCTTTACAACCGGTCTTCCAAACTGCTCCTGCACCCAGACACTGGCCACCATTCCATTATCAATCGCTTCGATCTTATTATCCCGATGCGGCCAGTAGTTCGTGGTTTCAACAATTATTACATCATCAGCCACCTTTCCTTGTAGTGATTTAGCAAGGTCTGGGATCGCAAAAAGTGGTATAGAAACAACGAGCACCTCTATATCTTTTGTTACCTCCTCCATTTCCACCGCAGATACACCCGCAGAGCGAGCAATAGTATCTATACTAGCTGCTCCCTTAGCATCTCCTAATTTAACCTGATGTCCGGCAGCATTAAATTTTTTCGCAAGTGTCTTGCCGATTAAACCTGCTCCAATTATTCCTATTTTCATCGTTTTTCGCGTTAGTTCAACCTATAAGAGGTTTTATTTCTTCGTGTTTACATACATCGAACTTTACATCAACCTTTGCCAACCAAAAGTTTATCTATAAAGTAGCTTCCTGTATAATTACATTTGCAAAATTAATAAAAACTACTTTCCTTTGTATAGTCCTTTCCTAAAGGAAAGTAAGAAAATAAATCATATGGCTGTAAAAAAAGGATATTATAATTGTCTGGACACGGTAAGGCCCGTGAGGGATACCTTAGAGGTGATCAATGGTAAATGGAAATTACCTATTATTATTTCAATGGGTATTGGTAACGAAAGATTTACGGATATTCAGGATAGTATTGATGGATTAACACCCAAGGTTCTGGCTAAAGAGCTGAAGGATTTGGAACAACACCAACTCATTAAAAGAATTGTCATTGACGATTATCCAGTAAAAATCTCATACAAATTGACTCCTTATGCAGATACCTTAAATCCGATAATTTTTGCACTGAAAGATTGGGGGATTAACCACAAAAAGAAAATATTTAATAAAGAGTAAAAGATTTTCGAAACCACTACACAATAGACTAAAGCAATGACTTAGATCCAGTGTTAATTGTGACTTCGCACGCTTCGGCAAACTCACAAATAATCCATTTATAGAAAGCTTCAATGGGTCTTTCAAGGATGAGTGTTTAAATACAAATTGGTTCTTCTCTTTGGAAGATGCTCAGGAAAAGTTCGATATTTGGAGGGAAGACTATAACGGGTTCAGACCACACAGTTCATTGGGTGACATGTCACCCAATGAGTACATTGAAGTCAATGAAAATAGCCCAGATTCTCTAGTTATGACCAGTACCTAAATATGGGAGGAGGTCAATAGCCCAGATTCTCTAGTTATAACTAGAATCTGAATATGGGAAGAGGTCAGTGGTTTACTAATATTATTTGTAAGTCAGGTGATGAGGATAAGGGGAATTATTCAGTTCAAGCTTTTTCAAATTAACGGATCATAAGATTTTCGGAATCAGCAATAGACCTTAGCTTTTTCTCTGGTCTTGTGCCAATTTAATAAACACTGTGTTCTGCGAGATTGATATCAATATCTCTCAATGCATGGATAGAATAAATATATTATTCGCTTTATTATAAAAGCAGCCTACGATAAAAACAGGGGTTAGAAGATTAATGAGGCTGCCAAAATTATTGATATGATTATTATGAAAGTGAAACATCTCCCTCATCCTAATTTTTTCTTTCGAAAAGGCCTTCACAAAAGACAGGTCTTTTTGAAAGAAAAATTAAATCAAATATTACTATTTAGCGCAGCAATAAAAAGACAATACAAAATGCTTGTGAAAGAAAAAGAAACAGGGCTAAGATGACAAGCCAGTTGGGGATCGTTCGCGTATACTTGATCTTGCTTAGCAGTTCCTTGCGATTTTCCTGCTGCGAGATTAGATCCAGTTTTAATTTTCTAAGATGCGAATCGATCATCTTTTCAATTTGAGTGCTATCTGCTTTTATGGAGGTACTTTTAAGACCTTTTTCAATCCGTTCTAAGCGATTGACCTCTTGTTTGAATGAATGTAATTCTTCAACCAGTAGTTCTGATAGGTGTTCTAGTTTAGTCATATTCCAATACCTTTATCGATTACAATTTTTAATACTTTCTTAGCCACAGCTTTGGCCAGGCTTGGCGCAATAGGTATGCTTCCTCCGGATAACACAACAGCTTTGGCGCGGTTGATGGATTTAAGCAAATTACTGGCCGACATCGAACGATGCACTTCACTTCCCTTAATGTTTTGACCTTTGTATTCAAAACGAAACCCCTGCAGCTGTTTGGATTTATTGATCACCGGGATCACGGTAATGTGTTGCTCTTGCATGCGATTGATGTAAGTCTGAAGATCATTAGTAGAACCTTGAAGAACCTGCTGATGGGCTTTATGGATTTCACTTCGCGTCTGTGCTAAGGCTTTGTTTTTTTCAAGTTGAATGTCCTGTACGGTTTGAATACCCATTTGCTTTGCAGTCCGCTCAGCGGCCCACTGACTTTGCTTTCCGATAAAACTATCAGTATAAGCCTTACCCTTTAGATCGATACGATTCACATAGAGATGCACGTGGGTATGTGCTTTGTCCCGATGTACATACGCCACTGCCTGGCGCTCTTGTAATTTCATATGTTGAATAAAGGTTTTAGTGAGTTTCCCTAAATCTTCAGTGTTCATTTGAGCTCCATCGGTTACCGTTGGACTTAGAACAAAACTCAACGTGTTGCGCTCACAATTTTGATTGAGCGCTTGCA
>TARA_R100000306_G_scaffold62495_1_pt1 | contig 35703 bp, 28 predicted proteins | sample TARA_R100000306 | Tara Oceans TARA_R100000306 (sample SAMEA2620824) | marine metagenome | biome: marine biome (ENVO:00000447); feature: mesopelagic zone (ENVO:00000213); material: "saline water (ENVO:00002010), including plankton (ENVO:xxxxxxxx)" | depth 1000 m | reverse complement strand
CCGTGTTTGATGAAGGCTGGATCCCCCGTTTATGGAGTAGAGCCTAAAAATCATCCAGACAAGATCGGTGGCAAGAAACCCCCATCACAAAAACAAAACGGGCCGCCTGAAGTACAGGGGACCCGTATGCTTATTGGTGGGCTGACTGGGATTCGAACCCAGGACCAACGGATTAAAAGTCCGGTGCTCTACCAACTGAGCTACCAGCCCGACCGAAGAACAAGATTATGAAGTAATTTTATTTGAGTGTCAAACGACTCTAATAACATTAATCCTCTGAACCCTGGTTCTTGTCTTTACCACTTTATCGCATGCGTGAAATACGCACTTCCGCACCACGGCGCTTAACTTCCAAACCTTCTGAAGGCAGTATTTTCAAGCCTTCCAAGCCCTTGATATAACTGGACCCCTGCATTTGCATGACCCGAATTTTGTTTCGCATTGCCGCAGGGCTCTGCTCTGGCATCCCAAACAACCAAACCTCGTCGAGCAAGCGCGCCGAGTTGAATTCAGATGTATGCGGTGCATACGGCCCCAGGCACAGCATATGCCCTTCACGCCCGAATACGGGCAGCGCCTCCAGGCCAACCTCAACCTCCAGGACAGTACCGCCTTCATAACGCCAGCCGGTATTCAGATCCCACCAGCCCGAACCTTCGGGCAAATACACCTTTACCTTACTGCCGGGTTGGGTGACGGGCGCAATCAACAAGGCAGGACCGAACATGTACTGCGTATCCCAACCATGCGCGGCGGGGTCATCCGGGAAGGCAAGCAACATGGAACGCTGAACAGGCAACCCTGTGCGTACTGCATCCTCGATAATGCCCAGCACATAGGGAATCAAACGATAGCGCCACTGCAGCCAATGCTGAACCAGCGCCTGCGTCTTGGCGTCGAACGCCGTGGGCAGCAAGGCGGGCACAGCCTGAAAACTGAAATTACCCGAGAAGACCAGACAAGACAGCCAGCGCACATAGAGCTCAGGTGTCATGTCGCGCAGCGGTTGTGCCGCATTTCCCAACGTATGCATTTGCACTGGCACGGCACTGGCACCCAGCGCCAATGCCGTTCGTAAAGAGCGCGCCAGACCCGACCAGTTATTGCTAACCTCAGGCCCCATTTGCCAGGCGTAACGCTGTGCCGCGGGAAACAGATCGTTGCTCAGCACGATTCCTTCCTGCGGTGTTTTATGACCGGCAAAAGCATCGAACAATGCATTGCGGGCCAACAACGGGTAGACCACTCGCAACACCGGGCCGCACTCGCCGCCCCGGGCCGTGATGCCGTCAGGTATGTCGTATTGTGCATTGCACATTGGCGCCGCGACACCCTCATCGAACATCTGGCGCTGGCGCTCCGACCAAAGTTTATAAACGTCTTTATTCGTCAGGTCCAACAGACCATAAGGACGCCCCCCGCTTAACTCGTCGCCTGGGAAAACATGCGCGCTGCCGTCTTCATCATCAATCAGCAACCAGCCACGATCCTCCCATTCCTCAAACAAGACTGTTTCGGTAAGCACGCCGGGAAATGTCGGTGCCACCAGTTGCACATTCACGGACTGGAACAAAGTACTTATGCTGCGCGCATCGGCAGCACGTTGCTGATCCCATTCGAAAGCAGGCTTGTCGTCTTGAAACGCATAAGCCGCCGCCCCCGTGAGACGAACAACATCGAAAGAAAACCCGCCTGAACGCAAGTCTTGCGCAATGGCGTGAAGCGATTCGGATGACTGTTCAGGCGCCTGGTCGAGCCAAACACCCATGGGCCATAACCCCGGTTGTCCGGCACGGCCCGTCAGCGCAGTGTATTGATTCAGAATTTCAGAGGGGTCACCGACGAAAAGAAAGAGGTCAAGCCCCCGGTCCTCGATGGAAATCTGGCATTGAGTTGTATCGGCAGCGCCCAGGTCGTATACCACCCGGCCCAGCGAATTAACATACACACCCCAGCCGGTCGGACTCCAGAGCAAGGGGACCACGCCTTCATCAGCACGATCGCTGACAATGTGTTCGCCACGCCGGTCAAGGGGCCCGGCGGTTTCCCCCAAGCCACACAACACTTCTTCATCGGCGAGCTCCAGGTGGATATCCCAGCCAGGCCCTTGCTCGGTTTCATAGGCGCCAAGCCCGGCGTCTCCGGCAGCACCCAAAACATAGTCATCGCCTTTGTAAAGCGACCACGACAAGGGCGAGCGCATGATGTCCAGTACCATGTCACCCTGCTCGATACGCCAACCATCCCCCTCTTCCGGCATCAGGGAGCTAACCGATAACTCACCGACCGGCTCTTGCCTGACAAGCAGCATTTCCGCTTGTTGACGGGCTCGCGACGTGAGTTTGTCGAAATTCATGGAGGCGGCCGGACCGCAACGCATGCGGAAAACACCCGGCGCATGCGCTTCAACGCGGAACACTCGTTCCGTGTTCTCCAGCTCAAAATCGACTGTCGTCGATTTTGCGTGTAGAAACCGCGAAAGCATCATTGATTTCACGTGATCAGAGTCAGACTTAGTCGACACAACGAATCCTTGGGCATCAATCGCCTGAAAGCGTCCAAAAGAGCATATTTTGACGGATTTATGCCATAAAATAAAATCGCGACGCAAAAAACATAATAATTAGCTAAATTTACGGCCACTTCAACTACCTGGGCGATAAGGCGGAAAACAGATCGCGCTCTACGATCGCAGGCTCATCATTGAGCCTGGCCCCAATCAAATCGGCTGCCAACGCAGCCCAAGTCAAACCTCTTGAACCATACGCTGTGGCCAACCAGATACCGGGATGCCGTGATAAAGGCCCGATCACAGGCAGGCGTCCCGTCACCACTGCGCGCCAACCTGCCCATCCACCCAAAACCGAATCAGGCCCCGACAACGCCTCCCGGTGAGCAGGCAAAAACTGACTGAGTTTTCGCGCGATTTCCCGGTGCCCTTGATGCGTTACATTCGCACTGGCTTGCTCTAATTCGTACGTCCCGCCCGCCGTCAACATCCCTTCAACTTCGGGTAACCAATAAGCAGAAGCATCAAGAACACAATCAGGGCCGCCATCAAAACCCGCCGCATCGAAATAACTGACTTGCCCGGGTACGGCCTGCATCCGTTCAAGCCTGGGCAACTCGCCTGGTTCGGTCAACTGAGACAGTAGTGGCCCAATACTACGCGCATTGGCTAAGACCACAACCGGTGCCTCATAAATTGAACCGCTGTCGGTTTCCACCTGCCAACCGATCTGGCCCGCTCTTTTTACCTCGGCAACAGCCTCATCGATACAGAACACGCCGGTGTGCCCCAACAAGGCCGGCAAAAGCCGGTTGGGCTTAACCAATAAACCCGAAGCCCGATAGCAACCGCCCGACTCCACAAGTTCATTCGCTTGTCTTGAGGCCGCCTCGGGTTCCAACCAGCCAGCCCAGCTGTCCGGGAAATTCAGGCAGCCCAGCATTTCCTGCCACGACTCGACCCCGCGGTCTGGCGTGGGCAAACCCAGTGTCCCGCATCGGATTGGCCGGGCAGGCGCCTCCAGTTCCGACCAGTTCGCCCATGCCCGCGCTACGCCTGCTCGACTCAAACGCGCACGATAATCGTCGTCTTTGGAAAGATAAGGAGAAACCGCAGCCGCATAGTGCCCTTCATGCGTACCTGCCTGACCCGACCTCAACATGGGATCAAAAACTTTTACATGATGACCGCGTTGTGCCAGCCCCCAGGCAATAGCCGCACCAGCCACGCCTGCCCCGACAACCAGCACATCTGCACCTGCCAGCACAGAGCGGCGAGTATGGCACAGTCTGGCACGCAACCGCCCTCGCACAAAGCCATCAAACGGCACGTTTGCCCGACACATCTGAAAGCCCGCTTGCTGCAATACGTCACACAAACGTTGTGCATTACCGTCAGCCAGGCCTATCACCTGCGCGGAAGCGCCCGCGATACGAACCAGCTTGCCCGCTGGCGATGCACCCCCGGCTTCGCCTGAAAAAGCCGCAGAATCCGACACCCAGAACACATCAACAATCGCATCTATTTGCCGCAGGGCCACCGACAAAGGGTGAAAAACGAGTGTAAGCGTGACCGCGCCGTGCTCAAAGCTCAACCGGTGAATGCCCGGCAAGGCGTCAGGCCACTGCGCTTCCAATGCCTCGTCCAGCACCTGAAGCGCGGCGGGCAACGTTTCACCCCTTGCTTGTTTCATGGCGGCCCACGATTGCGGTGGAGAACAGGCAATTATCTGCAACCTGGCCCCGGGCGAACGATGCCGGCACCAGAAAGACCACAAGGCAAGAAAGCGCAAACCGCCATCAAATGACGTATCACAAACCGTCACACGACCTGCGTGCTCGGTGCTGACAAGACCATCGGTTGCTTCCAACCATGCCTCAGACGAGGCAACCCGGGTTGCTGACCCATTCAAATGTTCAGATTCCATCATTCTGTCAAAGACGCAGTGCACAATGTTGCGTAAACTATTGGTTCTTATCTAAAACTGCCCAGCAAATGAATAACACCGCTTTGCATCTTAGTGAAAATCTTGAACTCGCGGTACGAGCTGCGCGCGCAGGCGCCGCTGTGCTGCAATCTTACGCACACCGCCGCGCCGACCTCCTGATCGACAAAAAAGCGCGAAACGACCTGGTGTCACAAGCAGATCATGAAGCCGAAGCCGCCATTATCGAAGTGCTGAATTCAAACGCCAACGCATTCGGCATCATCGCGGAAGAATCCGGTGGCACGACCCAGGAAACCGCCACATGGTACATTGATCCGCTGGACGGGACTACCAATTTCCTGCATGGCATTCCGCATTACGCGGTTTCCATTGCCTTGGTTGCGCATCGCGGCGCCATCGTGAACGGCGCCCCCATTGAAAACGACACCCCGGTTGTCGCCGTCGTCTACGACCCCAGCCGGGAAGAAGTGTTTTCAGCGCTTTACAACACCGGAGCCTGGTTGAACGACCACCGCATCCAGTGCTCACAAACAAAGTCTCTGGCCGAGGCTTTGCTGGCCACCGGCCTGCCGTTTCGCGATTTCAGCTTCACCGATCAGTACATGCCCACGTTGAACGAGGCAATTCACACAAGCCGGGGCGTGCGACGCATGGGCTCAGCCGCACTCGATTTGGCCTGGACTGCTTGCGGCCGGTTTGATGGATACTGGGAAATGGGGTTGGCCTCCTGGGACGTCGCAGCGGGCACCCTATTGGTACGTGAAGCCGGTGGCGTAGCGGAAGACCTGCATCATAAAGACCCCTGGCCTATCGGCGGTTACGTGTACGCCGCCAACAAAAGTCTCGCCACAACGCTTCACACCATGGCTGCCGCCCAGTTAACGTAGTTTTTGTCCGCGCACTCGAACAAGTCTTTATCATGAAACTAATTGAACCACTCATTGCCTGGAAAGATGAAATGACGGCGCTGCGCCGGGATATCCACGCGCACCCTGAATTGGCGTACGAAGAAGTTCGAACAGCCGATGTCGTTGCCAAAAGCCTGCAAGCCTGGGGCATCCCCGTGCATCGCGGCCTGGGTATTACGGGCGTTGTGGGAACCATTACAGGCCGCACTGATAACGGCAAAGCCGTGGGATTGCGCGCCGACATGGATGCGCTGCCCATGCAGGAAACAAACACATTCGAGCACGCCAGCAAAAATGAAGGGAAAATGCATGCCTGCGGCCACGACGGCCACACGGCAATGCTATTGGCTGCGGCGCGTTACCTGGCAGAAAACCGCGATTTCGACGGCACCGTATATGTCATTTTCCAGCCCGCCGAAGAAGGCTTCAGTGGCGCAAAACGCATGATCGATGACGGCCTGTTTGAACAATTCCCGATGCAGGCGGTTTTTGGTCTGCATAACTGGCCCGGCATGCCTGCGGGAACATTCGGTATTGTGCCCGGCCCAATCATGGGCGGAAGCAATCTGTTCCGGATTACGCTGGAAGGCAAAGGCGCCCACGCAGCCATGCCCAACCTCGGGCACGATCCCATCATGGCGGCAGTGCAACTGGCCCAGTCGTTGCAAACCACCATCACGCGCAACCTCGATCCGCTCGACCCGGCCGTGCTCAGTATTACCCAAATCCACAGCGGAACTGCCGACAACGTGATTCCGGATAACGCCGAGCTGCGCGGTACGGTTCGTACGCTGTCAGAAGAGGCGCTCGACCTGCTCGAGCGGCGCATGGCTGAAATTACCGACCTGACGGCGCAAGCCTTCAACTGCAAATCGAACTTTGAGTTTGCGCGAAAATACCCACCCACCATCAATCATGTAAACGAAGCTGAACTTTGTGCTGAAGTGGCAAGGGCGATTGTCGGCCCTGAAAACGTCGACCAAACAATCCGCCCATCCATGGGTGCAGAAGACTTTGCCTTTATGCTCAAAGCCAAGCCCGGTTGCTACGTATGGCTGGGAAATGGCGATGGCGACCACCGTTCAAAAGGCCACGGACTGGGCCCATGCACGCTTCACAACGGCAGTTACGATTTCAACGACAATCTTCTGCCGATCGGCGCCAGCTATTGGGTGGAACTGGCAAAACGTTGGCTGGCCAAAACCTGAGTCGGGGATAACTGATCATGCAGCATCCACCCGAAGAGCACGCTGTTACACCTGCCGAACCCATTATGACTCCTCGCCGCCTTGACCCGGAAGATGCCCAGCTTGCCTTGCAGAAACTTCAGGCTATCCTGAAACGCGAGGAAGTGGCGGAGGCACTTGCACATCGCCAGGACGAAGATGACGATGACGACGAATCCAACCTGCTTGAAGGCATGTTGCAGCGTCGTCATGAGAACGAAATCAAGGCCATTGTCAATAATCTGCACCCGTCAGACATTGCCTTCATCCTGGAATCACTGCCGGTTAACGAACGTCAGGCGGTATGGCAACTGGTGAATCCCGAATTCGACGCCGACGTCCTCCTGGAAGTTGACGATTGGGCTCGCGAGTCGCTGATCCAGGCGATGGATCTGCAGGATCTTGTTGCGGCCACCGGGACAATGGATGCGGACGAGATCGCCGACCTGGTCCCCGACCTGCCTCCCGATGTCGTAGCCGAAGTGCAAAAAGGCCTGACGGAAGAAGAGCGTGCCCAACTCATCGAAGCCATGGGCTACCCGGAAGGCACCGTGGGCGCGATCATGGACTTCGAAATGGTTCGGGTTCGCGAAGATGTCTCTCTGGAGGTGGTGCTGCGCTATCTGCGTCGGCTGCAGGAACTGCCAGACCACACCGATCAGATTTTCGTTGTCGATCGCCAGGACAAGCTTCAGGGCGTATTACCCGTCTCAAAACTCCTGGTCAGTGAGCCGGATATCGACGTGGCCAAAGTCATGCAAACCGACTTTCTCACGCTGAGCCCGCTGGACTCAGACGCCGACGCTGCCGGCGCCTTCGAACGTTACGACCTGGTGTCAGCACCTGTGATCGACGACCATGGGCGCCTGATAGGCCGCGTGACGATTGCCGAAGTTGTCGACGTTATCCAGGAAGACTCTCAAGAACAAGCGCTATCTCGCGCCGGTTTGCAGGAAGAAGACATTTTCGCACCCGCCCTGACCGCCCTGCGCAACCGCGCGCCCTGGCTATTGGTGAATCTGGCCACCGCCTCTACTGCGGCGTTCATCGCATCACGCTTTGAAGATACGGTCAGCCACATTGTTATTCTGGCTTTTCTGATGTCGATTGTTGCCGGTATCGCCGGTAACTCCGGCAATCAAACCATGACCATGGTTATCAGAGCCATCGCAGTTGGACGTGTCAGCCGTTCCAGCACCTGGAACCTGGTAAAGAGAGAAATTAAAATTACTTTAATGGTCGGCTTTTGCGGGAGCCTTGTTGCTGCCGTATTTGCCTGGGCTATCTCACAATCCTGGGCTATCGCCATCGTCATGATGGTCGCCATGATTGGAAACATGCTCATTGGCGCGGCCCTCGGTGTGCTTATCCCGGTACTGCGCGACCATTTCGGTAAAGATCCTGCCATGGGCTCGTCGGTTCTTCTTACCTTCGTTACCGACTCCCTTGGGTTTTTCCTGTTTCTGGGGCTGGCTTCGATTTTCCTGCTATAGCAGGCCAAACTGCAGTCTCCGCAGTTGAAATTAGAAAGGGCCTGGTGAAAACCAGGCCCTTTCTATTCAACCGACGACAGTTGCAGCTCAGGCAATACGCCCATGGCAATGCTTGTACTTCTTGCCGCTGCCACATGGGCAAGGCTCGTTACGCCCCACCTTGGGTACACCGCCGGCAGCGCCGCCGGGTGCCGCAGGCTGAGCCGAACCCAAAGGCTCTTCCGCAATACCAGGATCCTCACCACTTAAGGCCGCGTCATAGTCGGAATGGTGATATGTCACACCCTCGACGGCCTCTGGTTCGGTTTGGGCCACCTGTTCAGGCGTTTGAATCCGAACGGTAAGCAAGACACGAACCACATCTGTACGAACACGATCAAGCATGCCCGAGAAAAGCTCGAACGCTTCGCGCTTGTACTCCTGCTTCGGGTCTTTCTGCGCATAGCCGCGCAGGTGAATCCCCTGACGCAGATGATCCAGCGACGAAAGATGGTTGCGCCAATGTGTATCGATTGATTGCAGCAACACAGACCGCTCGAACGGCGCCCAATTGTCGCGACCAACCAGCTCAACCTTGGTACTGTAGACACGGTTGGCTTCCGCCATAACACGCTCCAGCAAGTCTTCGTCAGTTAAATTAGGCTCCTTCTCAGCCCAATCCACCAGCGCCACTTCGAGGCCCCAATCAGACTCAAGCACCGATTGCAGGCCGACAACGTCCCACTGCTCTTCCATCGACTCCGCTGGTATGTATGAATGGAAAATCTCGGTAATGGTGGCGGTAAGCAGGTTCATTACCATGTCGCCCACATCCTGGGCTTCCAGAACCTCATTACGCTGCGCGTACAACACCTTGCGCTGGTCATTGGCGACATCATCGAACTGCAGCAGTTGCTTGCGAATGTCGAAGTTACGTGCCTCAACTTTACGCTGCGCCGACTCAATGGAACGCGATACCATTTTGGCTTCAATGGGCTCGCCCTCGGGCAAGCGTAACCGCTCCATAATTGCGCGAACCCGGTCACCGGCAAAAATTCGCATCAGCGAGTCTTCCAATGACAGGTAAAAACGCGTTGAGCCCGGATCACCCTGGCGGCCGGCACGGCCACGTAACTGATTATCGATCCGGCGCGATTCATGCCGTTCAGTGCCGATAATGCGCAAGCCCCCGGCTGCCTTGACCGCCTCATTTGCAGGCGCCCATTCATCACGAATCTGTTGAATCCGGGCATCTTTGTCTGCCGCACTCAAACTCTCGTCGGCACGCAATAGCGCGATCTGTTTCTCGACACTGCCACCCAGCACAATATCAGTGCCCCGGCCTGCCATGTTGGTTGCAATAGTAATCCGGCCCGGCTTGCCGGCCTCGGCAACAATTTCCGCCTCGCGAGCATGCTGTTTGGCGTTAAGTACCTCATGCGACAACTTCTCACGCTTGAGCATGGCGGCAAGGCGCTCAGAGTTTTCGATACTCGTTGTACCCACCAGCACGGGCTGGCCACGCTGCTGACAATCCTGGATATCAACCAGGATGGCATCGTACTTTTCAGCATCGGTTTTAAAAACCTGATCATTCTGATCTATACGAATCATTGGCTTATTGGTTGGAATGATGACCGTTTCCAACCCATAAATCTCTTGAAACTCGTAGGCTTCGGTATCGGCCGTACCCGTCATCCCTGCCAGTTTCTCGTACATGCGGAAAAAGTTCTGGAAGGTAATCGACGCCAGTGTCTGATTCTCGTTCTGAATCGTGACCCCTTCCTTGGCTTCAACCGCCTGGTGCAGCCCATCAGACCAACGGCGCCCCACCATCAGGCGACCCGTAAACTCATCGACAATCACAACCTCATTATCGGTAACGACATAATGCTGATCGCGAAAGAACAAATTGTGTGCGCGCAACGCCACCATCAAATGATGGATCAGCGTAATGTGACGTGGATCATATAACGACTCACCTTCAGGCAGGATTCCCTGACGCGCAAGAATTTCCTCGGCATGTTCCATGCCCGACTCGGACAAATGAACCTGCTGGCCTTTCTCGTCAACCCAGAAGTCACCTTCGGGTTCGGGCTCGTGAGGCTTGGGTTCGGATGCCATACGCGTCAGCATCGGCGGTACGGCATTCATCCGGACATACACCTCGGTATGGTCTTCAGCCTGACCGGAAATAATCAGTGGCGTACGCGCTTCATCGATCAGGATCGAATCGACCTCGTCGACAATGGCAAAATTCAAGCTGCGCTGGCGCCGGTCCTCGGCGCGATATTCCATATTGTCACGCAGATAGTCGAAGCCAAATTCATTGTTGGTCCCGTAGGTGATGTCTGCGCGATAAGCAGCCACTTTCTCCTGGGGGTCCTGCTGCGGCACAACGACCCCGACATTGAGCCCCAGAAAGGTATACAGCTGCCCCATCCATTCGGCATCGCGGCGTGCAAGATAATCGTTCACGGTTACAACGTGTACACCTTTACCTGCCAGTGCGTTCAAATACACAGCCAATGTTGCCATCAGCGTTTTGCCTTCCCCTGTGCGCATCTCGGCAATTTTTCCGTTATGCAAGGCAATGCCGCCCATGAGCTGCACATCGAAATGACGCATGCCAAATACGCGTTTGCTGGCCTCGCGGACAACGGCAAACGCCTCCGGCAAGAGCTGGTCGAGCGTTGAGCCGGACGCCAACTGCTCTCGAAACTGAACGGTTTTGTTTTTCAGATCGTCGTCGGAAACAGCTTCAAGAGACTGTTCAAGCGCATTGATTTGCGTGACCTGTTTACGGTATTGCCTGAGGATTCGATCGTTACGACTACCAATAAACTTTTTGAGCAGGGAAACCATAGATTTAGTGTCTAAGTTGGCGGTTAAACCGCAGGAAAACAATACAGTTTAACGTACCTCGGCGCTATCAGCTTGCAGACCGTCGGAGGCGTCCGCCAAGTGCAGTTCAGGCTTGTTGGGATCTGGCAGGAAAAGCGATGGATCCAGAGGATGCCCGGCAACACGAACCTCGAAATGAAGGTGAGGTCCGGTTGATTGTCCTGTAGAGCCCACATTAGCAATAAGCTGCCCTTTTTCCACCAGGTCGCCTCTTTTCACATGCAAGTTCGAGGCATGCGCATAAACAGTGACGAGATTGTGGCTGTGTTGAATCTCGACCGTTTTCCCATACCCCGCGCGATAACCGGAGAACAGAACCATGCCACCCGAAGCAGCATGAATCGGTGCGCCATGAGGTGCAGCAAAGTCCAGCCCTTCATGCATCTTGTTGCGCCCCGAAATCGGGTGACGGCGCCAACCATAGGATGAAGTCATGTACGGAAAGTCAACCGGGGAAAGGGTTGGCAGGCTTGCTTCCAGGCCGGCACGTTGCGTCATGACCATGTCAAGCATCGCAAGTCCATCACGCTGGCGATCGAGTCGCTGAGACATGGTATCAAGCTCGCGACCCAGTTTCTCCGCTGAGTCAAACACCAAGGCTTGAGTATCTTCGTCGTCCACCACGGTGCTGCTGTCCAACGATTCCTGTACCTCGGGATTCGTGTAGTTCACGCCGGCAACTTCGGCAAGGCGTTTGCTGACGCCATCCATTTCAATAAGACGCGCCTGCAACTGGCCGACCTTTTGTCCGAGTTGATGCAAATTCGCCTTGAGCATTTGCGACTCCAACTCCAAACGTTCTTTTTCCGCCTGTCGCACATCGAGGCTGACAAGTGTGGGAAGATTGGACATGATATGCTGACCATAGACCCAGGCGCCACCCAGCGCCGACAACACCGCCAGTCCGGCCAACGCCGACACAACCAGCCACAAGCTGACACCTCGCTGCGCCAGTCGGGCCAAACTGCCCGATCGCTTGTTCAATAAAATTATTCGCACTACTTATCCCTTTACCAATTATGTCTCGTTTTGCCCGCGCCCGTGCCTCATCGACAGAAAACAAGCAAAGCTTGTCGGCAATCGACTGGCTCGGCCAAAGCCGGCAAAGCGCCGACGTCCTAGCTACCGCCCGGCGAATGATTGAAATGGAGCATATTGTTTCTCAGGCGGTACCCGGCAATCTTGCCAGAGCCTGCCGAGTCGCCCGAATCGATAATCATGAAATCACACTGGCGGTTCCCAGTGCCGCTCATGCTGCCAAAATCAGACAGCTTGCCCCCAGAATCGTTCAACGACTGGGTCAACACGGCTGGAACATTAACCAATTACAAGTCAAGGTTCAAGCCGGTTTAAACCAAAGCGCAACAAATATGTCACGCAAAAAAGAGGTCAATCCGCTCGACGAGCAGGCCTTGACCTCTTTTGAAGAACTGTATCGAAACACCCCACCTGGCCCACTGGCAGATTCCCTGAAACGCCTGATAGAGCGACACCGGGCAGCCTTGCCATAAGCCAGACCAAACTTAACCACCACCTGATTACGCCAATTTCCACTCACGCGTATAAGCTTTAGGCGCCGTAACAGCCGACTCATAGCTGACCAGTTCCCACGCCGACTCATCAGCCAGCAAGGCGCGAGCCAATTGGTTATTCAAGCCGTGTCCCGATTTACAGGCCACGTAACGTGCCACCAGCGGCTTGCCGATAAGATACAAATCGCCGATTGCGTCGAGAATTTTGTGTTTCACAAATTCATCTTCGTAGCGCAACCCGTCTGTATTCAGTACGCGGAACTCATCCATCACAATCGCGTTATCGAGACTACCGCCGCGGGCAAGCCCGGCAGCCAGCAACGCCTCAAACTCATTTACAAAACCAAATGTGCGTGCACGGGCAATGGATTTGACGTATGAGTCGTTGGCAAAATCAATTTCGGCGAAATTGGCCGTGGCATCAATGGCAGGATGATGGAAATCAATGGCAAACGAGAGTGCAAAACCGTCGTATGGCTCGAGACGCGCCCATTTTTCATCCCCGCCTTCGCTTTCTCGAACTTCCACGGGCTTGAGAACGCGCAAAAACTTCTTGGCCGCAGCCTGCTCCTGAATTCCCGCAGACCGCAGCAGGTAGACAAATGTACCTGCACTGCCGTCCATAATAGGCACTTCCTCTGCAGTGAGGTCTATGTGCAGATTATCAATACCCAGCCCCGCCAGCGCGGACATGAGGTGCTCAACCGTGGAAACGCGAGCCGTACCCTTTTGAAGAACCGACGCCATGCGCGTGCCGCCAACCAGATCAGCCTGGGCGGGGAAATCCACCACTTCCGGCAAATCGACCCGGTGAAAGACGATGCCTGTATTGGGTTCTGCAGGGCGCAAGGTGATCTCAACCCTGCGGCCGGAGTGCAAACCCACGCCTTTAGTGCTAATGGCGCTTTTCAGGGTGCGTTGACGTAACATAAACAGTTGAACAATAAAGAAAAAGCCTTTTCAGGCGAAATAGTCTTGCTATTGTAACTTGATATGGGTATTTTCCCCAATCTTTTCAAGAAACAAGCTCGAAAAAAAAGTTTCAACGTGTTTTACTGGCGCGCTGACCGAGCCGGCTTCGGGGAAAGCCAACCCGGTCGCGCGACTCATTTCAAACAACCGAAAAGAGTCGCGCTGGCGTGTGAGAGCCTACCTGGATGCCGGGTTTTAATCGGCTTGCTTGCGCAGAAAAGCCGGAATATCGAAGTGATCCATCCCCGACGTTTCAAGCGCACGAACCTGTGCCGACGCCTGACTGCGAGGGTTACGGATCACCGTCGGCACCTCGGCACCTTGCATGTCGTGCCCTGCGTTCACGAACGGCGCATCATCTGTACCGGTTCTGCGGGCTTCCTGGTTATTCTGAACCAATTGCGGACGACTGTTTCCACGGCCAAGGCCAGTAGCGACAACCGTCACACGCAGGTCTTCACCCATTGATTCATCATAAGCCGTCCCGTAAATAACGGTTGCATCTTCAGCGGCATAGCCACGAATTGTTTCCATGATTTCACGTGTCTCGCGCATTTTAAGCGTCCGGCTGGCCGTAATATTAACCAGAATGCCACGCGCACCGTTAAGGTCGACACCTTCAAGCAATGGGCATGCAATCGCCTGTTCGGCCGCTTCGCGCGCGCGATTTGCACCCGACGAAATTGCCGTACCCATCATCGCTTGACCTTGTTCGCCCATAATAGTCTTCACGTCTTCGAAGTCGACGTTCACATTGCCTTCGACATTAATAATCTCGGCAATGCCCGCGCAGGCGTTATGCAACACATCATCGGCAGACTTGAAACAATCTTCCTGGGTGGCATCCTCATCCATGAGGTCGTACAGGTTCTCGTTGAGCACCACGATCAGGGAATGAACGTGCTTGCCCAACTCTGCTATCCCTTCCTCAGCCATTTTCAAACGTCGTGAACCCTCGAACGAGAAGGGCTTGGTAACGACACCTACCGTCAGGATACCCAGCTCCTTGGCCACCTCTGCAACAATGGGGCCGGCACCGGTACCCGTACCGCCACCCATGCCGGCGGTAATGAACACCATATTGGCTCCGTTCAAGGCAGCGCGAATTTCTTCGCGTGCTGTCTCGGCAGCGGAACGCCCCTGATCAGGCTTGGCGCCGGCGCCCAGACCCGTACGGCCCAACCGGATTTGCACGGGCGCATCTGTAGCAGCCAGTGCCTGGGCATCGGTGTTTGCGCAGATAAATTCCACGCCACTGATGCCTGAACGAATCATGTGTGCAACCGCGTTACCGCCTGCACCCCCCACGCCAACGACCTTAATGACCGTGCCGCTGTTATTGGTATCGAGCATTTCGAAATTCATAATGTTGACTCCCTCACAAATCTGAATTAACAGTTATCAAGCAAATTTAAGTCCCCAAACTACCTATTTGGAAATCGGTTCAAAAAAGATGCCAGCGTTTGGCTCGCACCTGACTTGAAACGCCTTCCCGGACTCGGCCTGGAAACGCACCGCGCCCGTCAGGCCTGCATCGCAGGCCTAATTCATAAACCACTCTTTCATGCGCGCAAGAACCGTTTTCACGCTGCCTTTCTGCTGCGCCACTTTCCTCCCTCTTGCACGCTGCACTCTTGCTTCGGTCAGCAGCCCCATCACCGTCGAGAAGCGCGGATTGCGCATCACGTCGACCAAACTGCCCTCGTAAGACGGCACTGCGATACGCACCGGCTTAAGGAAGACATCCTCGGCCAATTCAACAATCCCTGGCAGCAAGGCTGTTCCACCGGTCAGTACAACGCCCGAAGCCAGCAGATCCTCATAACCCGACTCGCGCACCACTTGCTGCACAAACGTGAATAATTCCTCAACCCGGGGCTCAATAACCGCGCCCAGTGCCTGACGCTTAACCTGCCGATTGGGCCGATCGCCCAACCCTGGCACTTCTATCTGTTCATCTGGATTCACCAGCACTTGCTTGGCAACGCCGTAACGCAGCTTGATCTCTTCGGCATCCGGTGTCGGCGTGCGCAGCATGGCGGCAATGTCGCTGGTGATCTGGTCGCCGGCAATGGGGATGACCGCCGTATGCCGTATGGCACCACCTGTGTAAATGGCGATATCCGTCGTGCCACCACCAATATCAACCAGCACCACACCCAGCTCTTTTTCATCAGACGTCAGGCAGGCCATGCTGGACGCCAAGGGCTGCAAGATCAGGTCCTGCACCTCAAGCCCGCAGCGCCTGACGCACTTGACGATATTCTGGGCAGCGCTCACCGCGCCCGTCACGATATGAACGCGAACCTCAAGTCGCAGACCGCTCATACCAATGGGCTCTCGAATATCTTCCTGTGAGTCGACAATGAACTCCTGCGTTAAAACGTGCAGCACCTGCTGATCAGTCGGGATATTCACAGCCTTGGCAGTTTCAATAACACGCGCAACATCGGTCGGCGTGACCTCCTTGTCTTTAACCGCCACCATCCCGCTCGAATTGAAACTGGTAATGTGGCTGCCGGCAATGCCGGTATAAACCTCACGGATCTTGCAATCAGCCATCAATTCAGCTTCTTCAAGGGCCCGCTGGATGGAGTTGACCGTTGCCTCGATATTGACAACGACGCCTTTGCGCATTCCCTGCGACTCATGCTGGCCCAATCCGATTACTTCGAAGCGGCCTTCAGGCAGAATCTCGGCTACCACCGCAACGACTTTGCTGGTGCCGATATCCAGGGCAACGATCAAGTCCTTGATGTCACGAGTCATAATTTTTATTCACCAGATGATTGAGTAACCGGCGCCAATGTAATGGCAAAGCCGTCGGGGTAACGTAAATCGGCGCTGGCTACCTGACCCTTCAGGCGAGCGGCCAACGCCGGCCAATTTCGAACAAATCTTTCAATTCGGGACGCAAAGGAGACTGCACCAGAGCGGCCATGCGGATCGGCTACGTCGGCAGCCGGATCTCGCCCAAGATTCAAATGCAATCCATCGGACAACTGCACGGACCACGCATAACGTGGACTCAACTCAATCTGATCGACAGTCAGCCCCAACGGCGCAAACCAGCGCAATAATTCTGCATAGCGTTGCACGACCAGTCGCTCTGCGTCGTCAGGCCCGGAAAAACGCGGCAGGCGGGCATTGTCGGGCAGCTCTCCCTGGTTCGCGCTAAAAGCCTCGCCCCAAGTGTTAATCATCTGGCCATCGTTCCAGATTGCCAGCGGTTGTTGCTCCTCGAGCCGAACCTGCAAGGTGTTGGGCCACACTCGTCGCACGCTGGCATGCCGCACCCATGGTACCGACTCAAAAACGCCGCGCGCCTTGTCCAGGTCCATGGTGAAAAAATTTCCCGACAACTGACCCGAAATCGTTGCCTCAACGGTTGGCGCCGAAACATAACTCAAACTCTGCAACTCCATAGGTTCGATCTTGATCTGCGTAATGGAAAAATAGGGACGCTGGATCAACCAGACGACAAACCCGGCAATCATGGCCACTACAGCCAGCAATGCCAGCGTATTTGCCAAAAAGTTGATCACCCGGGCCTCGTTCACCATTACTCCTTCTACAGACTCATGGGGTCCGACGCCTGCACCTTGCAAGACGCCGTATCCAGAATAGCCATGCACAAATCGGCATAATCCATGCCTGCTGCCGCTGCACCCATCGGCACCAGGGAATGGCTTGTCATCCCGGGGGACGTATTCATTTCAAGCAACCAGGGCTGACCCTGTTTATCCAGCATGAAATCGGCACGCCCCCAGCCCTCGCAGCCCAACTCAAGATAGGCCTGCTCCGCCAAGTGAATTAATTGCACCGTCAGCTCTTTGCCCACTTCAGCCGGACACACATAATTCGTATCGTTCGACAAATACTTATGTTCGTAGTCGTAATTGCCTCCCGGCGCAATAATTTCAATCGCCGGCAGCGCCCTTACCTCGCGGCCCTTGCCCAAGACAGGCACGGTGAGTTCGCGCCCTTCCACAAAGGTCTCGAGCAGCACTTCAGCGTCAAACCGTGCGGCCAACCGATACGCCGCCAGCACATCACCCTCGTCCGTCACCTTGGTAATACCAAGGGTTGAACCCTCATGTGGCGGCTTGACCACCAACGGCATGCCCACATGCAACAGCGCGTCATCGAGTTCTTCTTCCGATTGCACCACTGCATAGCCAGGTGTCGGCAAACCCGCATTCAACCAGATGCGCTTAGTCATGATTTTGTTCATGGCCAGGCTCGACGCCATCGTCCCGCTGCCGGTATAGGGAACGCCCATCAGCTCCAGCAAGCCCTGTACTGTTCCATCCTCACCATAGCGCCCGTGCAGCGCAATAAACACACGATCGAAACCCGACTGAACCAGTTCCGTAAGCGTGCGTTCTCCAGTATCAAACAAATGTGCATCCACTCCCCGGCTGCGCAACGCTTCATAAACGCCCTGGCCAGACCTCAGGGAAACTTCACGCTCTGCAGAGCTGCCGCCGTACAGAACACCTACGCGACCATAATCCCGATTCATACCAACTCTCCCACTCGCGACGGCACTTTACTGATTGATCCGGCCCCCATCACAATCACGACATCGCCGTCTTCAACAAAATCCAAAATAGCCTGGGGCATATCGGTAACATTTTCAACAAACACCGGCTCTACCTTGCCGGCAACACGTACGGCTCGCGTCAACGCGCGACCATCAGCCGCGACGAGCGCGGGTTCGCCGGCGGCATACACCTCTGTCAGCAATACCGCATCCGCACGACTCAAAACTTTCACGAAATCCTCGAAACAATCCCGCGTACGGGTATATCGATGAGGCTGAAATGCCAGCACAATGCGGCGATTCGGCCAGGCGCCGCGAGCCGCCTCAAGGGTTGCCTGCATCTCAACCGGATGATGCCCGTAATCGTCGATCAGGGTGAATGAGCCGCCGCCGTGTTCAACCGATACCGGGAAACTTCCGACCTGGGTGAAGCGCCGGCCCACGCCATTAAACTCAGCCAGCGCCGATACGATCGCAGCGTCCTCGACACCCAGCTCCGTGGCAACGGCAATGGCCGCCAGGGCGTTCTGCACATTGTGGCGACCCGGCAGATTCAAATCAATCGACAGCACGGGCAACTCCCCGGACGAGGTGCGGCGCATCACGTCGAACGACATTCTTGCCTCGCGTGGTTGCACGTTGGTTGCGCGAATCAGTGCTTCCTCATTGAAACCATAAGTGGTTACCGGGCGCGAAATGAAAGGAATAATCTCCCTTACATACGCATCGTCACTGCAAACCACTGCACTTCCATAAAAGGGAAGACGATGGGTAAATTCGATGAATGCACTTTTCAATCGGGCTACATCGTGACCATAAGTATCCATATGGTCTACGTCGATATTGGTGATGATTGCCATCACGGGCAGCAAGTTAAGAAATGACGCATCAGACTCATCTGCCTCAACAACGATGTAATCGCCTTGGCCCAAACGGGCATTGGCACCAGCCGAAGTCAGGCGTCCTCCGATCACAAAAGTGGGATCAAGATCGCCGCCAGCCAGCACACTGGCAACAAGACTGGTTGTCGTCGTCTTGCCATGTGTTCCCGCAACGGCAATACCACGCTTCAACCGCATCAGTTCAGCAAGCATCAAAGCACGCGGAACAACCGGAATACGCGCAGCGCGCGCAGCCAATACCTCCGGGTTGTCTGATGTGACAGCCGTTGAGGTGACCAACGCCCCCACGCCTTTGACATTGGCGGCGTCGTGACCAATCATGACCCGCGCACCCAACGAGGCCAAACGCTTTGTGACGGCCGACTCCTGGATATCCGAGCCACTGATGGCATATCCAAGATTCAACAGCACCTCGGCAATGCCGCTCATTCCGGAGCCACCGATACCGACAAAGTGAATGCTCTGAATTCGATGCTTCATGCTGACCTCCTGACTGCACTTTCACATGCATCGGCAATCATTTGGGCCGCATTCAAAAACGCATGTTCATGTGCATGGCCGGCAACGGCAGCCAACCCGGAGCGTGTTTGGCCCCCCAACCAGTCGGCGAGCCACTCGGGCGTAAAAGCTTCCTGGGACTGCAGCCACCCACCGGAACAGTCACTCAGGTAACGCGCATTCGCCGTTTGATGATCATCAATCGCATGAGGCAATGGAATAAACAAAGCCGCAACGCCTGCAGCGGCCACTTCCGCCACCGTCATGGCACCGGCGCGACAAATCAAAACATCAGCTTCAGCCAAAGCGGCCCCCATATCCTCAATAAACGCGACGCAGTCTGCGCTTACTCCATTCGTTTCATAACTGTGCCGGACACTATCCAGATGCTGCTCACCCGACTGATGCGTCACAACCGGGCGTGTCTGCGAAGGCATCAGGGCAAGTGCGGCCGGCACCACCTGATTCAACGGACGCGCACCTAAACTTCCCCCCAGGACCAGGACACGCAACGGCCCCTGCCGCTGGCCATACCGCTGTTGCGCAGGCAACTTGCAAATGACATCTGAACGCACAGGATTACCAACCATTAGTGCCCCCGGCAGCGCACCCGGGAACCCTACCAGCACCTTGCGGGCCATCCGCGCCAGCCAGCGATTGGCCGTACCGGCAATCGCGTTCTGCTCGTGCACCAGCAACGGGATACCCGCCATCCGGGCCATGACACCGCCGGGGAAGGCGACATATCCGCCCATGCCCAACACAACGTCTGGCTGGGTTCTGCGCAGGGCTGCGCGCGCCTGGCAGCATGCACGCGCCAGGCGAAACGGCAATGCCAATAAGGCGCCCAGGCCTTTGCCACGCAGCCCGGAGAAGCGCAAAGGCTCCATGGGAATGCCGCGAGCGGCCACCAAACGCCCTTCCATTTTCTCAGGGTGGCCCAACCAGACGACGCGCCAGCCTCGATCCTGCATTTGTTCGGCGACAGCCAGACCCGGCATGATATGACCGCCTGTACCACCCGCCATGATCAAAAGGGTTTTGGTATTCATGTCCTTTTCCCCCTCATCATGTTGCGATTCTCAAAATCAACCCGCAATAACAATGCGACCGCCGCCATATTCATCACAATGCCCGATCCGCCATAACTGACCAGGGGTAATGTCAGGCCTTTGGTCGGCAGCAAGCCCACGCATACACCAATGTTGATGAACGCCTGGATGCCAAACCATAAAGCAACGCCCTGAGCGACCAGCCCATTGAATACCCGCTCCATCGCAAAAGCCTGGCGACCAATGTCGAAGGCGCGCCATATCAGCAGGAGAAACGCGGCGATGACAGCCAATACGCCCACGAACCCCAACTCTTCACCCACCACGGCGACAATGAAGTCGGTGTGTGCTTCGGGCAGATAGTGCAGCTTCTCGACGCTGGCACCGAGACCGACACCGAACCATTCGCCGCGTCCCAACGCAATCAGCGAATGGGAAAGCTGATAGGCACTACCGTAGATGTTGTCGGGATTCCAGGGATCCAGATATGCAAACAAACGCTCACGGCGCCACGGCGCCAGCCAGATCAACAACACAAAACTGGTCAGCAGAATGCCGATCAAGGCTGAAAACAGACGTCCATTGAGACCACCTATGAACAACAACCCGACAGCGATGGCAACAATCACAATAAACGCGCCCAGGTCCGGCTCAAGCAACACAGCGCTTCCAACCGCAGTCAAGGCAAACGCCATGGGCAAAAACCCTCTGAAAAAGCTGTGCATATGCTCTCTTTTACGCACCGTATACGCGGCTGCGTAAAGACAAATAGCCAGCTTCATCATTTCGGAAGGCTGAAAATTAACAGGCCCCAGGGGCAGCCAGCGACGCGCACCGTTCACCTCACGACCAACACCTGGAATCAAAACAATCACGAGCAACAACAAACATAATAAAAACAAGGGTACGGCAAGCTTTTCCCAGACACGCATTGGAATGCTGAACGCGAAAATAGCGGCGATAAAGCCCAATGCAATGAATGTCGTATGACGGAAAACAAAATAATAGCGGCCATAATTCGCGTAACGGGGCCCGTCGGCCAGCGCAATCGAGGCCGAATAAACCATCAGCAAACCGAACAACACCAGCGACACGGCAACAACCAGCACGCTGATATCCAATACCGGCAAACGTGTACGTCCTGGTTTCACTGCATTAATGCCACCAGTAAGTTCAGCAAACAGACTCATACAACCTCCCCGTGATCCAGGGCAAGCGCATTAACTGCATCAATAAAGGCTTGGGCCCGATGGGCATAATTGCGAAACATGTCCATGCTCGCGCATGCAGGCGACAACAAAACCGCCTGCCCGGCATGAGCCATCGACATGGCACTGCCAACCGCCGCCACCATATCCGGTGCCTGTTCAACGGGGACGTCGACGCCTTTAAGTGCTTCTTCAATTAAGCCGGCATCCTGGCCGATCAACACAACGCCCACTGCATGGCGGGATACGGCCTGGGCCAGCAATGAAAAATCCTGCCCCTTGCCCAACCCACCGGCAATCAGAACAACCTCCTGGCCCAGCCCTTCCAGCGCCGCGACGGCGGCGCCGACATTCGTCCCTTTGCTGTCGTTAATAAAATCAACGCCCGAGACCGAACGAACGAATTCTGTACGATTAGGCTCGCCGGCATAATCACGCACAGCGTGCAACAGCGGGGCCCATGGTTGATCGAGGGCGCGCACCAGCAAGAGCGCTGCCAAGGCGTTCATTGCATTGTGACGGCCCCGTACCCGCAGTGCATCACTGGGCATCAGTTGCACGACCCGGCCCGCCTTGCGCGCTGGCATATCGGCACCTTTACGACGCCGGGCCGGCTGCGGAATATCAAAGTCGTCCGGCTCGGCCGCCAACAACCAGTTCACCCCCTGCCCGGAATCAAGTCCGACATCGCCGACAAAACGCGGACGATCTGAGCCGAAACTGCGAATCGATAGTGACTCAAGACCATTCGCCATCGCAAGAACGTTGGCGTCGTCGCGATTAACCACCGCGATGTCTGCCCACTGCAGAAGCCTGGCTTTCGCCTGTGCATACGCCTGCACCGAACCATGCCAATCGAGGTGGTCCTGCGAAATATTCAACACCGTTGCTGCTTTGGGATTCAAACTGTGTGTTGAAACCAACTGGAAGCTGGAAAGCTCCAGAATCCATACGTCGGGGAGCTGACCTGCATCCAGACTACTCATTAATACAGCTAGCGCCGCCGGGCTGATATTGCCTGCCGCAACCGCCGACAACCCGCATGCCTGCGCCAAATGACGCGTCATCGCGGTTACTGTTGTTTTTCCATTTGTCCCCGTTACGGCCAATACCTGGGGCGCATAACCTTGCTCGCGCAAATCAGCCAGGGCGCGCGCAAACAATTCAATTTCACTAATGACTTCAATATTGCGCTCTTGCGCTTGGCCAAGGAACGCCGACACGCCTGGCGCGTTGGGCTCCAAACCGGGGCTGATTACCACACTGGCAACCGAATCCAGGCTGGACGCTGCCAAAGCGTCAGCACCGAAAAAATATTCAATCTTTGACGCATCAACGACTTCCCTTAACCGATCCCAGCCCGGTGGGTCGTCACGGGTGTCGACCACCCGCAGCGGCACGTTCGCACGTGCGCACCACAAAGCCGCGGCCAAACCGGTCTCACCCAGTCCCAAAATCAGAACCGGACGATCAACTGGCAAGGAAGGAAATCGATATTCCACCAAACTGCTCACCGTAATTTCAAAGTTGCCAAACCTACCAGCACGAGCATCATGCTGATAATCCAGAAACGCACGACGACCTGCGTTTCTTTCCAACCGCCTACCTCAAAGTGATGATGCAAAGGCGCCATTCGGAATATTCGCCGGCCTTCGCCATAACGTCTTTTCGTGTACTTGAAGTAAGCCACCTGCATCATGACCGACAAAGTCTCCACGACGAATACGCCGCCCATGATGAACAGCACAATTTCCTGGCGCACAATAACGGCGATAGTCCCCAGCGCACCACCCAGGGCCAAAGCACCCACATCACCCATGAAAACCTGAGCCGGGTAGGTGTTGAACCACAGAAAGGCCAGGCCTGCCCCGGCAATGGCAGCGCACAGCACCATAATCTCGGACGCACCTGGAATATAGGGAAACAGCAAATACTTGGAGTAATCGACCCGCCCGACCACATAAGCGAAAATACCAAGCGCACTGCCCACCATCACGGTGGGCATAATCGCCAGGCCATCCAGGCCGTCAGTGAGATTCACGGCATTGCTCGACCCCACAATCACAAACCAGGTCAGCGCAACAAAGCCGAACACACCCAGCGGATAACTGACACTTTTGAAGAACGGCACAATCAAGTCGGCCCTTTCAGGCAAAGCCATCGTGAAACCACTTGAAATCCAATTCGTGAATAGCGGCCACAAATCGGCATTGGCCGGCGCGGACACAGCAAAGGCAAGATACACAGCAGCGACAATACCAATCAGTGCCTGCCAGAAAAACTTGTGGCGCGACTTCATTCCCTCGGGGTCGCGATGCACCACCTTGCGATAGTCATCCACCCAGCCGATCAAGCCAAAACCGAAAGTAACCAACAGCACGACCCAAACAAAACGATTGGTCCAATCTGCCCATAAAAGCGTACTGACTGCAATCGCAATGAGGATCAGCGCTCCACCCATGGTGGGGGTACCCGTCTTGACCAAATGAGTTTGCGGACCGTAACTGCGCACCGCTTGCCCGATTTTCAACGCCGTCAGTCTGCGAATGACGGCCGGGCCCGCAACCAGACCGATCAATAATGCCGTTGCACATGCAAGCACGGCACGCAGCGTAATGTATTCAAACACCGCAAATGCACGAATGTGCTCGTCAGACAACCACCGCGCCAACTCAAGCAACATGGTGTGCTCCCCCATTCAATGATTGTTTTTGTTCCATGGCGTGAACCACACGTTCCATCCTGCTGCTGCGCGAGCCTTTCACCAACACATGGGCAGGCATCAAACCGCGCAGCACCGAATACAAAGCGTCGATGTCGTCAAAAGACTGAGCCCGCTCGCCGAAGGCAACGGCACAATCCCTGGCGGCTGCTCCCAGCGTCAGCAAGACATCAACATTTTTTTCGCGTGCATAGCGGCCAACCTCCTGATGCATTTGCGGACCCTGATCACCCACTTCGGCCATGGCGCCCAGCACAAGTACCTTGCGACCGCTTAACTCTGCCAGCACATCAATCGCGGCCCGCACTGAATCGGGGTTCGCGTTATACGTGTCATCAACCAGTTGAAAACCGTCGTACAAAGAATAAAACTGCATGCGACCAGCAACCGGATTGAACTGTTCCAGTCCGCGCACAATCGCTTCAAAAGGCACATTCGCGGCCACCGAGCACGCAGCCGCAGCCAAGGCGTTACGCAAGTTGTGCAAACCTGCCGCATTCAAACACGCAACCGACGTCCCGATGGGCGTCTTCAGTTCAAAAATAGTCTGGCTTGGCTTAGCCTGGATATGCTCCGCGCCAACATCCACATCTTCCGTCAGGCCAAACAACACGCATCGGCGTCCATCGCCAAGTTTCTGCCAGAGCCCGGTGTAATCATCGTCACCGGGGAAAACCATAACGCCGTTTGACGGCAGCGCCTGCAACACAGACCCATTCTCGCGTGCCACGGCCTCTACCGTATGCATGAACTCCTGATGCTCCCGCTGTGCATTGTTCACCAAAGCCACGGTTGGCAGAGCCATTGCTGCCAGCAAACCAATCTCTCCTGGATGGTTCATTCCCAGCTCCAGCACGGCAACGCGATGATGATGCCGCAAACGCAAAAGCGTTAAGGGAACACCCAAATCATTATTGAGGTTTCCTTCGGTCGACAGCATATTTCCGCCCTGCCACGCACGCAGGATGGACGCGATCATCTCTTTTGTCGTGGTTTTCCCATTACTGCCGGTAACAGCAATAAGAGGAATGTCGAAACGTTTGCGCCAGGCGCGACCCAGCGTTTGCAGCGCCTTGCGAGTATCGCCCAGTACAATCTGCGCCAGATCGGATGGCTCGGTGCGACTTTCAACCAACGCCATCGACGCCTGGGCACTCAGCGCCTGGGACAGATAGCGATGTCCGTCGAACCGTTCACCCGTAAGTGCAATAAACACCTGACCTGCCGCGAGCGTGCGCGTGTCCGTGCTCAGGGTCGGCTCGGTTAAAAACAAAAGTGCCGCGCGGGCCCACTCGCGGTCATCAAAAGGTAACTTTTGACCATTAATATCCTGATAGGTCTCATGACCTTTTCCTGCCAGCAGCACCACATCCTGCGAGGCAGCAGACCAAACCGTTTGCAGAATCGCTTCCGAGCGATCCACCACAATTTGATAATCCTGGCCCGACAGTCCGGCCGCAACTTCTTCAAGAATTGCCTGTGGATACTCACTGCGCGGATTATCGCTGGTTAACACCACTTTATCTGCCAGGCGCCCGGCAATTTCGCCCATCATTGCACGCTTGCCGCGATCACGATCACCACCACAACCAAATACGCAATGCAGACAACCGCCACGCGCCTGGGCCATGCCCTGAAGCGCCTCCAATGCGCGCTCAAGGGCGTCAGGTGTATGGGCGTAGTCCACAACAACCATCGGCTGCCTGACAAGCTCTCCACCAGCCACGACCGGCTCAACCACGTCCATACGCCCGGGCACTGAAGTGAGCTGTCCCAGCACACGTCCAACCTTCACAACCGCCCACCCCAGAAAATGAAGCACACCGGCAACCAACAGCAGATTCGACACAGTATGCTGGCCCACCAGACGAGTCACAATCTGGACCACACCGTCGGGCAAGGCCAGATTGAATACGAGTCCATGCGGACCGGCATGAATCTCACCAGCCCGCACTGAAGCACCTTCACATGACCGGGTTGAGTAACCCAGCATTTGGACGGCCCGATCAACTGCAAAAACTTTCAGACCCACAGCATCATCAAGATTTGTCACAACCTGCCGGACAGACGATCTTTCAAACAAAGCCCGTTTCGAGGCCTCGTAGCTTTCGAGCGTCCTGTGATAATCGAGATGGTCTCGACTGAGATTGGTAAATCCGGCAATCGTAATCTCGACGCCATCAAGGCGGCCTTGATCGAGACCAATCGATGAAGCCTCAAGCGCAACTGCCTGTGCACCGGCCAGATAAATCTGAGCCAGAAAACGATGTACCGACAACACATCGGGTGTTGTTAAATGGCCTTCAAACACAGTGCCATCCGGCATAACAACACCGAGCGTTCCGATCGTCCCGCAGGGCACACCCGCGTCGTTCAAGGCTTGTGCGATCCAATGCACAGTCGAGGTCTTACCGTTGGTACCCGTGATGGCAATAACCGACATCTTCGCGGACACACGGCCATACCACTCATGCGCGATTTGTCCCAACTGCTGCTGCAACGAATCAACTTCAAGCACAGGCACTGACAAGGACGCGGCCTGGGCAGCGTCTGGCATGAGCTCGGTTACCACTGCAGCAGCACCCTGAGCTATGGCCTGGGCAATGTAGTCACGGCCGTCGCCAGCGTACCCCGGACACGCAAAGAACACGTCCCCCGGGCTCACCTGGCGGGAATCAAGGCACAAATCTGCTTGCGGGCCAACACGCTCTCTTAACCAACCCAGAATTTGACTAGCGCTCATCGCCGCGCTCCTTCCGGCCCTGCCGCCAGAACGGGTTCGAGTGGCGCATCAGGTTGAACACCCAGACGACGCAAACTGCTTGCAACAACCTCTGAGAATACCGGTGCCGCAACACGCCCACCGTAATACACACCTGCATGAGGCTCATCGAGTGAAATCGCCACGACAATTTGAGGGTCGGAAACGGGGGCAAATCCAACGAAGGAACTGCGATATTGTTTTGTACTGTATTTGCCGTCAACCAATTTTCTGGCGGTTCCACTCTTCCCCGCAACACTGTAGGCTTGAACCTGCGCCAATGTCGCACCATCACGGCCCGCCGCCTCATCAAGCATGGCGCGCACAGTCGCGGCGACTTGGGGAGAAAAAACCTGCACACTGGTCGGCTTTCCCTGACGACGCGCAAGCGTCAGGGAGACCATATCACCGTTGCGTGCAAACGCGGTATATGCATGTGCGATTTGAAGCAAAGAAGCCGACAAACCATAACCATAGGCCATGGTCGCCCGCTCTATGGGACGCCAGCGCTCCCAGGGACGCAAACGCCCTTCGGCCACACCGGGGAAATTGGCATTTGGCGCACGACCGAACCCAAGCTGAGTGAAATTAGTCCACATTTCCTGTGAAGTCAGCAGCTCGGAAATCATCGTCATGCCAATATTGCTTGAACGACGCAAGACACCGCCCACATCAACAATGCCATTACGCGACACATCGGAAATCACGGCACCTTGATAGCGGTATCTGCCATTACCCGTATCGAATTTGGTATCTGGCCGAACACGGCCAAGATCCAAAGCCAAGGCGACGGTAAACGGCTTCATAATCGATCCGGGTTCAAACGTATCAACCATCACCCTGTTGCGTAACGCGTTCCCCTGGCGACTGGCACCCTGATTAGGATCATAAGTGGGCAAACTGACCAACGCAAGAATTTCTCCTGTTCTCACATCGACAACCACACCCGCAGCTGCCGCTGCTTTATTCTTGGCCAATGCATTTTCCAGGGCGGAAAACAAATCGTACTGCACCCCTGCATCAATCGACAGGTACAAGTCCTTGCCATGAACCGGAGGAATGGCTGCCTGCACGTCTTCAACCACACGCCCTAAGCGGTCTCTAATAACACGTCGGGTGCCGGGCTCGCCAGACAGCAAATCATCAAATGCAAGCTCGATCCCTTCGATGCCGCGATCTTCCACATTGGTAAAACCCACTATGTGGGCTGTCATTCCACCTTCAGGGTAAGAGCGAAGCACCTCTGCCTGCTGATGAATGCCGGGAATCTTTAATTGCGCTATTTTCTGCGCCGTATCAACCGGGACCTGCCGCTTTATATAAACAAAGTTGCGCTTGATGTTTTCAAGGCGCCCACGAACTTCATCCAGTGGCATATCCAGCAAGCGAGCCAACTCGTTTAATTGCTGTGGCGTTGCTTTCTGTGCGTCTTCGGGCACCGTCCAGATCGCGCGGGCCGGTACGCTGGAAGCCAGGACAACCTGCCCCGAACGATCAAATATTTTGCCTCGGGTTGCCGGCAAGACCAATGTTTTCTCGTAGCGTCGCTCTCCTTGCTGCTGCAGGAAGTCATTCGACAAACCCTGCAGATACAGCGCTTTGGCGGCAATGGCCAAAAAGCCGAGCATCATTAGCACCAAGACAAGACGCGAACGCCACAACGGCATCTGTACGCTCAATACGGGGCTGTCATGAAAACGAAAACGCTTCATTGCTCCTCCCCCTGCATCAACGCCTTCGGGCCGGACACGATGTGCCCCTTTTTCATGTACACGGTTTGTGCAGGGGTGGGCACGACCATCTCCAGCTCTTGACGTGCAAGCTGGTCGACACGCGCATTGCGAGCCAGTTCGGCCCGCTCAAGCTGCAACCGGCGCCACTCAACATCCAACTCCTGGGTCTTGGCGGCCATCCGCTCTGAGGAAACGAATAATAAACGCGACTGATAACGTGCCGTTACGAGCGAAAGCGCCGACAGCATCAACAAGCAGGCAATAACCAGGCATAAACGGCTCATCGCTGTCTCCTGCCCGAGTTTGTCAACTTACCCGCACCCATCTCCAGCCGCAGTCCCTTCACAAAGGAAGCCACACCTTCCGGCGGCAACGGTGTCGATGTACGCTCAGCCACCCGCAATACCGCCGAACGGGCACGAGGGTTCGACTCGACATGAACCTGTTGCGGCAATACCTTCCCTAGCGAGCGCAGCAAGGGCTTGGGCATGTCTTTCTCTGGAATGGGCAGCCGGGCTGTCGCCTCGGCAGGTCGCGAAGCAGACGCGATGCACTGCTTCACCATCCGATCTTCCAGAGAATGAAAACTGATCACGGCCAGACGCCCTCCCGTATTCAATAACGTTAGAACTGCCTCGAGGGCGAGCGCGAGTTCCTCGAGCTCTTCATTGATGTAAATCCGTATAGCCTGAAAGGTGCGAGTGGCCGGGTGTTGACCCTTTTCGCGCGTACGGACGACACTGGCGACGAGCTCGGCGAGGTCGAGCGTTGTGCACAGCGGCCTGGATTCGCGGCGAGCAACAACCGCCTTTGCAATCTGGAAAGCAAACCGTTCTTCGCCATATTTCGCTATGACCTCCCTAATTTCCTCAACGCTGGCCTGCGCCAGCCATTGTGCAGCGGTTAAACCCCTGCTGGTATCCATACGCATATCAAGCGGACCATCGCGCATGAACGAAAAACCACGTTGAGCCTCATCGATTTGCGGAGACGACACTCCCAAATCAAGCATTACCCCATCGATATGCTCAACACCCAATTCAGCCAGCGCTTGCGCCATGCTGGCGAAGCCCTGGTGCACAACCTTGACTCGGGCATCCTGCTCTTGCAGCGAACGCGCCACAGAAATTGCCTCGGGATCTTTATCGAAAACCACCAAAGTGGCCTTCGGCCCCAAACGCGACAAAAGCAGGCTACTGTGCCCCCCGCGCCCAAATGTGCCGTCAACAAACACACCATTCAAATTTGGCTCGAATGCCTCGTAAGCTTTCTTGCGACGTGCCTTGGCACCGAAAGAAGAATCAACGAGGGCATTTACCGTATCCTCGAGAAGCACGGGAAGGTGGGTCTTTTCCATCACCACGCTCAGAAAGAAAAGTTCTCGAGTGCGTCCGACATGCCTTTTGACAAGTCTTGCGCTTCTCGGCGCGCCCACTCGGCGGCGTCCCACAACTCAAAATGACTTCCCATCCCCAACAGCATGACCTCCCGGGCCAAACCGGCTGCCTGGCGCAACTCGGGCGATACAAGAATGCGGCCGGAGCCGTCCATGTCGACGTCGAGCGCATTACCCAGCAGCAAGCGCTGCAAAGGACGTGCAGACATGGGAAATCGCGCAATTTGCTCACGGCGGTCTTCCCAGACAGCACGGGGATAAACAAGCAGGCAGCCGTCGGGGTGTCGCGTAAGCGTCAAACGCCCCTGTTCCGCCGAAATCAGCGCGTCACGATGCCGGGTGGGTATGGTGACCCTCCCTTTCGCATCGAGCGTGAGTGCGCTGCAACCTTGAAACACTTTTTACCCCACTTTTTTGCACTTTTTCCTACTTTTCCCCACTCTAAGGCATCAATTCGACCCGGTCAAGCGCTAAATTGCGATTTTTTCAATGACAACAAGTACTTACAAACGAACCCGCGAATCTTTTGAAAAAATTTATGTTAATAAATCAATAAGTTGTAAAAGCTATTGGAAGTGCTTTATTCAGTAAACCGCCGACGTCCACACGCATACGCGTTACAACATGCATCATCATGGCGACCACGCGCCGGTCATTCCGACCAACGAAAGACAAGATCACGAAACCAGGGAGTTAAACGAAGAAACGCCTGGGCAATCTGCACAGGCGTTTCAATGACGACAGGAAAACACAAGAAGTGTATGAGTCAACCTGAAAAAGGTGCGGAACAGATCTGTAGGCCGGATTCTGTACATCGAGAATATCGATGGGCAATCATTCCTCTGGGCCGTCCATTGCTGACCGGCTCTAGCCACCTACCCGCATGCACAGGCGGGCCGCCTGTATGGCCGTTAAGACCAAATGCATGCCTATTTGATGTTGCTCCGGATAGAGGTTACCGCGTTTCACCCTGCTATGCTGTGCCCTGCAAAAGCAAGACACGCCACACGGAGACACCGTGCCAGTGCGCACCCACGGCACGCCCGCATAACAGACTCGTCTCTGTGGCCCTGTTCCTCGGCTTTTACCACTGCCAAAGCAGCGGTCGTTACCGGACGGCTGTTAGCCGCTATCCTGCCCTGTGGAGTCCGGACCTTCCTCGATAATTACTACCGCGATTGCCCGATCTGCCCCGCGCTCCTATTGTAATACTGAATAAAGCCGCGCAACCTGCGACAATAGCGTTTTATCCAATCAAAATGCGTCTGCCTCAAAAACAGACGCACATGCGCACCTGACACCCGCATCTCGTCTTAATCAATTTATGCCAGCAACACTCATCACACTCGCCAACCTGCAACTCGCCTATGGCCATCATGCCCTGCTTGATCATGCCGAACTGACCATTCATCAGGGAGAGCATATTGGTCTGATCGGTAGGAATGGTGCCGGCAAGTCATCATTACTGAAACTCATCGATGACCGTGCCCTACCCGACGGCGGCGAAGTTCAACGTCTTGGCGGCCTGAAAATTGCAACCGTTGAACAGGAGCCCGTGCTCGACGACGACAGCCAGGTATTACAGACCATTTGCGGAGACTTTGAAAAGGATGAGGACTGGGCTCGCCCCGCCCGCGCCAAGGCGCTTATCAGCGAACTCGGTTTGCAGGAGTCGGCCCTCATAAAAGGTTTGTCGGGCGGAACCCGGAAGCGGGTCGCTTTGGCCCGCGCCATCACATTTGAACCCGACTTGCTCCTGCTGGATGAGCCTACCAACCACCTGGATTTCGAGGGTATTACCTGGCTGGAACAACGCTTGAAGCGCGCAAGCTTCAGTATCGTGCTCATTACCCATGATCGCCGATTCCTCGACATGGTAACCACACGCATCGTCGAGCTCGACCGAGGCAAACTCATCAGTTTCCCGGGCAACTTCACCCAGTGGCAAGAACGTAAGGCCGAATGGCTTGAAGCCGAAGCGCAACAAAACGCCAAGTTCGACAAGTTGCTGGCTCAAGAAGAAGTATGGATCCGTAAAGGCATTGAAGCCCGTCGCACGCGCAACGAAGGGCGCGTGCGACGGCTTGAACAACTCAGACGCGAACGTAGTGCCCGCCGCGAACGCACCGGTAACGTGAACCTGGCGATTTCCGAAGGACAGCGCTCGGGCAAGATTGTGGCTGAACTTGAAAACGTTTCTCACGGCTACCAGGATCATACCTTAATCAATGACCTCTCCACCGCCATTTTGCGTAAAGACCGGATTGGCATCATAGGCCCAAATGGCGCGGGCAAGACAACTTTACTTCGCATTATCCTGGGCAAACTCAAGCCAAATCAAGGCACGGTAAAACTCGGTACGAATCTGAACATTGCCTATTTTGACCAAATGCGTGAGCAACTGGATGAATCCGCAACCGTTGCCGACACAATCAGCCCCGGGAGCGAATGGGTCGAAATTGGTGGACAACGCAAACATATCATGTCGTACCTGGAAGACTTCCTGTTCCCACCAGCCCGTTCCCGCTCGCCCGTCAGCAGCCTCTCGGGAGGGGAGCGGGCGCGCCTGGTGCTGGCACGGCTTTTCGCTACACCATCGAACATCCTGGTTCTGGACGAACCAACCAATGATCTCGATATCGAAACACTCGAGCTTCTGGAAGAGCTGCTACAGGATTACGCGGGCACCGTCTTGCTGGTGAGCCACGACCGTGTTTTTCTGAACAATGTTGTCACTCAAACAATCGTCAGCGAACCGCAAGGGCATTGGCAGGAGTACGCTGGAGGATACGACGACTGGCTCGTGCAAAGTGAGATTAAAGACAAAAACAATCCTCAGGACACTGACGCCCAGTCGAAAACACCGGCACCGGCCAACCAGAAATCCCGCAGTGAGGAAGAAAAAACAGCCGGGAAACGCGCGGCATCAAATCGCCCGAACCGTTTTACCAGCTGGGAAGAAAAGGAACTGGAACGTATTCCGGAACAAATAGCCAAACTCGAGGCAAAACAGGCCGAGTTGGGAGAAACCTTGAGCGACCCCAAAACCTATGAAAACAGCCCCGAGATCGCCATCGGTATTAATAGTGAAATTACCGAGATTGACCATCAATTGAGCGAGCTATTCATTCGTTGGGAAGAACTCGAAGCAAAAAAAACCGCCGCTCAGTAATACCCCACGGTTCAAGCAACTGCCTGCTCAAGCACGCGCCACGACAGCGTTTCTCCTGCAGCCAAAGGCACCATCACGTCCTGGCCGACGTCAAGCGCGTCGGGAATGGTATACGGAGCACGTTCCAACGTGATCCTGCCGGTATTGGCCGGCAACCCATAGAATTTGGGTCCGTTCAGACTGGCAAATGCCTCCAGTTGATCGAGCTTGCCTACCGATTCAAATGCGGTGGCATACAACGCCATCGCATAAGGGGCTGTGTAGCATCCGGCGCAGCCACAGGCACTCTCTTTCATGCCTTTAAGATGCGGCGCACTGTCCGTGCCAAGGAAGAACCGGTCACTTGGCCCTGTTGCCGCCTCAAGCAGCGCCTGCCTGTGAAGTTCCCGCTTCAACACCGGCAAACAATACATATGAGGGCGTATTCCCCCGTTAAACAAGGCGTTTCGGTTGTACAGCAAATGATGGGGGGTAATTGTGGCAGCGATAGGCCCTGCGGCATCCCGCACATACTCGGCGCCTTGGCGCGTCGTTAAATGTTCGAATACCACTTTTAACTCGGGAAGCGCGCGACGCAACGGAATCATGACGCGGTCAATAAAAACGGCCTCTCGATCAAAAATATCAATCGCGGGATCGGTAACCTCACCATGCATCAACAAAGGTACTCCCAGTTTCTGCATAGCTTCCAATGTCGGCAGACAACGTCCCAGTAAGTCGGTTACACCGGCAGCCGAATTGGTGGTTGCACCCGCCGGATACAACTTAACGCCATAAATAAACCCACTCTGAGCGGCTTTATGAATTTCATCAGGCGGCGTATTGTCGGTAAGGTAAAGCGTCATCAAAGGTTCAAACCTGCCTTTCTCCTGCCCTAACTGTGCCAATGCATCAAGGATACGCTGACGATACGAAGCCGCTTGTTCAACCGTCACAACGGGGGGTGTCAGGTTTGGCATAACGATGGCCCGACCAAACTGACCGGCCGTCCCAGGGAGCACAGACCTCAGAATGTCTCCGTCACGCAAATGCAAATGCCAATCATCCGGCTGGGTCAGGGTCAACCTGTTAATTGAAGTATCCATACAAGAAAAGTCACAAAAGTAAGAGGGCTGATTTAAGCATAAACTTAACTCCAGTATGTTAACGTGTTTCCTTTTCAATCGCAGATGCACGCCCTTACCGAACGGTGGAGAGTCGCTGCGGGAACACAACTCAGATTTGCACCAATGCAGATTCTGGAAAAATAGAGTACAAGACAGTTTGCCCGGGTATTTCATATTCGCAGTACTCAGGGAAAACAGAATTTTTTAATTTCACTGGAGCGAACCATATATGGCAACGACGACAAAGACCACCCGTAAACCTAATGCTGCTTTTATGAAACCCCTTACACCAAGCCCTACGCTGGCAGCAATCATTGGTCCGGAAGCGGTTCCCCGCACAGAAGTTACCAAGAAAATCTGGGATTACATCAAAAAACATGATCTTCAGGATCCCAAAAACCGCCGTAACATTAATGCCGACGATAAGTTGCGCCCGTTGTTCGGCAAAGAGCAGGTATCAATGTTCGAGCTAACCAAATTGGTTAGTACCCATCTCAAATAAATGATGAACGCCCAATAAAAAAGCTGCCAGAGGCAGCTTTTTTATTGGGGACAATCTCGATTAAATTTCCGGACTGGGTGCCGCGCCGGAAAGCAGAGCCAGCCAGCCTTTGGCAATACGGTATACAACCCACACAATGGCCACCAGGCCCGTTACCCACCCAATGAAAATCCAGGTCGCCAGCGCACTGAGTACAAGCCATAACAACCCCCACCAAAAGGTACGGATGATCCAGTCGAAATGGCTGGCATATAAAGTACCAGCAGCATCACTTCGCTTCAGATAGGCAAGCACAATGGCTGCTATAGATGCCACACCCAAAAAGCCAGCACTAATCAAACCCAAAGCAAAAAGCCCATAAACAATATGGGTAAGTGTACGCAAAGATACACCGTTATTCTCTTCCGGCTGCAGCGTGTCTGACATGAAGTACTCCCTGAATATATGAATTAACTGTTTATTCCGACAATTCTACCGTTTTTTCCACATAGTGTTATTGCGGTGCCGCGTGGTGATGGCGGATGGGGATGTGGGTTGGGTGAATAAGGATGCTTTTCCCACATATATTGAGGCAACCTATATGTTCGACGATTCATTCTTTAGCTTAATTATCGTTTTTTTCGTAAGCTTCTGA